>ENA-UOIW01000375-UOIW01000375.1-human-gut-metagenome-genome-assembly--contig:-P58-NODE-375-length-39100-cov-16.253477_pt1 | contig 39100 bp, 36 predicted proteins | sample MGYA00242334_ERZ723881 | MGnify/ENA metagenome assembly ERZ723881 | reverse complement strand
CATTGGACGCCCGCAAAGCATCGTGCGCCGCACCCATCAGCATGGGCCGGGGTGAAATTCCCGTGGAGCCGCAGCCGGCGGCCATCCGTTTTCTGCCTCTTATTCTTTGCAACACCGTCCTCTTGAAAGGGGACGCGCAAATTTTTAGGAGGTGTTGTATTTGAACACGAACGATATTCCTATCTGGCAAAAATACACGCTTTCCATTGAGGAGGCGTCCAGATATTTTCGCATTGGGGAGAAGAAGCTCCGCAGGTTAGCCGAGGAAAACCCTGACGCCAACTGGCTCATTATGAACGGCAACCGCCTCCAGATCAAGCGCAAGCAGTTTGAGAAAGTCATCGACGAACTGGAGGTTATTTGACGAAGCCGGCTGACAATGGGCCCAGGCCGCGGTATAATATGTATAGCGTATCGAGGCTCATTCCAGCGATGGAAGGGAGCTTTACATCATGTCAAAGACGCGATAGCAAAGGTCGAATTTTAAGAACTGGAGAGAGCCAGAGAAAAGACGGAAGATACGCTTACAAGTACACGGACGCCTGCGGAAAGACTCAATTCGTGTATGCCTGGAAACTGGTCCCCACCGACAAGACCCCCACGGGCAAGCGGGATGACATCTCGCTCCGTGAGAAGGTCAAGGAGATCCTGCGAGACCTGAACGATGGGATCGACACCATCGGCAAGAAGATGACGGTCTGCCAGCTTTATGCCCGGCAGAACAGCCATCGGAAGAATGTCAAGCGGAGCACCGAGAAGGGCCGGGAATACCTGATGTCCGTTCTGAAAAGCGACCCCTGGGCTCCCGAAGCATTGACACGGTGAAGCTCTCGGACGCCAAGGAATGGGCCATCAGGATGAGCGAGAAGGGCTACGCCTACAAGACCATCAATAACTGGAAACGGTCTTTGAAAGCGGCCTTTTACACGGCGATTGAGGATGACTGCATCCGAAAAAACCCGTTCAACTTCGCTATGGACACGGTCCTGGAGGATGACACGGAGGAAAAAGCCGCACTGACCCAGGAACAGGAGGACCGTCTCCTGGCCTTCGCTGGCAGCGACCCGGTCTACCGGAAGTATTGCGATGAGATCATCGTCCTGCTGGGGACCGGCCTCCGCGTCTCCGAGCTGTGCGGCCTGACGGTTGATCTGGATTTTGAGAACCGTCGGATCGATGTGGACCACCAGCTTCTGCGGGACAGCGAGCTCGGCTACTATGTGGATGCGCCCAAGACCAAGAACGGCGTGCGGCAGATCCCCATGAGCGAGAAGGTCTACCAGGCATTGAAGCGGGCTGTGAAGAACAGGGGCAAGGCCGCCCCGGTCAATATCGGGGGTTACACCAACTTCCTGTTCCTCAACCAAAGCGGCCTTCCCAAAACGGCGTTCTGCTACGAGAGCATGTTCCAGGGGCTTGTCAGAAAGTACAACAAGCACCACAAGCCTGATGAGGCCCTGCCGAACATCACGCCTCATACCATGCGCCACACTTTCTGCACTCGGCTTGCCCAGGCTGGAATGAACCCCAAAGACCTGCAATACATCATGGGACATTCCAACATCACCATGACGCTGAACTATTACGCTCATGCGGATTACGCCTCCGCAAAGGCGGCGATGGACAAGCTGGCGGCTTAGTAGTAAGGCCGGTTTTCTACTACGCTTTTACTACTTTTGACCGCCAAATGAGGCTCCGATATGCCATGATATGCTGGGTATCTTCCGAAACGCAAAATGCCGGAAATGCTTGATATTCCAAGCAATTCCGACATTTGCGAAGTGGTGCCAAGATAATCAGAAAATCGGTAATACTTTTATGAGAAACACTATTTTCCCAAGAGCACGAAACCCGCGGCGGCAAGGAGCCGCAGGCCGGTCTGTATGCTGGCGGCGTTCGCATCGCTGGTGGTGATCGTTGCGCTGCTGGCGAAGCTTGTAGTGCCGGAGCTTATGGCCAGCGTGGAACTGCTGATCGCGCAGATTCCGGGAGCCATCAGATCGCTGCTGAACAGGCTTGAAAATTCAGGGCTCATCACAGAGGAGTTGATTGCGTCCCTTGCCAATGTGGATTGGCAGGCCAGGGTGCAGCAGATTATCGGCGTGCTGACAACCGGCGTCGGGAATGCAATGGGGGCGGCCGTCAATGTGGTTTCTTCCATATTCTCCGGCATCGTCACGGCGCTGTTTGCCCTGATCTTCTCGATCTACCTGCTGACCGGCAAAGAGAAGCTGGGCCGCCAGTTCGACAAGGTCATGCAGCGGTATATGAAGGAGCGCCTGTACACAAGGACGAAGTACGTCCTCTCCGTGCTGAACGAGTGCTTCCATAAGTACATCGTGGGACAGTGTACCGAAGCGGTCATCCTGGGCGTCCTTTGTACCCTGGGCATGCTGATCCTGAACATCCCTTACGCCACCATGACCGGCGCAGTCATCGCGTTCACCGCGCTGATCCCCGTTGCCGGCGGGTATATCGGAGCCGCGGTCGGGGCGTTTATGATACTTACCGTTTCCCCGATCAAGGCGGTGTTCTTCCTGATCTATATCGTCGTCTTGCAGCAGATAGAGGGGAACCTGCTCTATCCCTGTGTTGTCGGCTCCTCCATGGGCCTTCCGGCGATCTGGGTGCTGGCTGCGGTGACAATCGGCGGCGGAATTATGGGAATCGCCGGGATGCTGATCGGCGTACCTCTTGCAGCAGCCCTCTACCGGCTGCTGCGGGAGGATGTAAACAGGCTTCCCGGGGAGAGTGCATAAGAGGATTTTGACTTGGTTGCAGGCGAAAATGAAACAATAGGTAATGTAGTACGGTTATGAAAGAAGGAGAGGAAAGAATGACTTGTATCAAACTGGCCCCAGATGCGGTTACCCCAATCCGCAATGTTGACGAAAGGCTGGTATCCTATAACATCGAGATGACGGAAGTAACCGGCGGCACATTCTGGAAGGCATATACGCCCGAGCAGATCGCAGGAACGGAAGAATTTCCTCCAATCGCCAGCCTGCAGGACGGTTTTACCGCACTGAACGGATTGATGCAGTATTATCCGCCCATAGACCTTTACGATGAACGCCTGAGAGGGCTGGCGAAAAAGCTGGGGCCTGCATGGGTTCGTATGTCCGGCACATGGGCAACAAAAACCTACTATGATTTTGAAGGCGTGACGGACGGCAAAGCGCCTCATGGCTACGCAAGCGTCCTGACCAAGAACCAGTGGATTGGCGTGCTGGATTTTGTTAAGGCTGTAGGCGGCAAGTTGCTCGTGTCCGTCAGCAATTGCGAAGGGGATCATCCGGACGGCGGCCCTCTCGATCTTACCCAAGCGAAGAAGCTGTTTGATTTCAATCATGAATACGGCGTTGATATTGATGCCATCGAGTTTATGAACGAGCCGAACATGATGGAAATGTCCGGTGCTCCGGCAGGTTATACGCCGGCTGATTACGCAAGAGATCAGGATATCCTTTACACATGGGTTCGCGAGAACTACCCGAAATGCCTGCTGGTCGGGCCCTGTACCACCGGGGATCCTTATACGGTTGACCTGAACAGCCGCGGCTTCGGAGCCGGGATCGGCAGCCTGGCCAGAACCTGCACCACCCAGGAGTTGCTGGCGGGTACGAATGTGGCGCTGGATGTATTCAGCTATCACTATTACAATGGCGTATCCGAGCGGCTGGCTTCCGTTGCGCCCAATGCCCATTGGCCCAGCGAGCTTGCTGGCAGCGACGAATACCTTGCGGTCGCTCCTGAATGTGCGAGGAAGCACGCGGCGCTCAGGGATCGCTTCGTCCCCGGCGGGCAGATGTGGGTCACGGAGTCCGGCGATGCGGGCGGTGGTGGGAATACATGGGCCTCAACCTATCTGGATGTGCTGCGCACGCTCAATGAGTTGGGTAGCTTCGCCGCAATCACCGATGGTGTGATCTTCCACAACACGCTGGCCTCCTCCGATTACGGGTTCCTGGAGCATGGCTGCTTTCAGCCGCGCCCGAATTACTTTGCTGTTCTGCTCTGGAACCGGCTGATGGGAACTACCGTATATGGCTGCGGCAACCCGGGGACTGAGGGTGCGCATATATACTGCCATTCCCGCAAGGATGGAAAGCCGGGAGTCGCATACCTGATCATCAACAACTCTCTTACCGCCGTAACGGAAGTGGAAATTCCCAGGAGCGCGGATCGGTATACCCTGAGCGCAAAGGCCATTCGCTCCGCCATCATGCAACTCAACGGAAAAGACCTTGCTATATCCGGCATATCCGATTTGCCGGAATTGATCCCTGAAAGGGTAGAGGCGGGGGTTATGGAACTTGCACCGGGGAGCTGCACGTTTCTGATTATATGACGGATTTGCAGAAATGGAAGCACAAAATGGCCGCCGATGGTTCGGCGGTCATTTTTAATTATAACCAAGGGACTGTTTCTGTTCCGGCTGCTGTCTGGTTAACTTCAACCGTTCTTCTCAACGCCTTTATGGAAATGCTGATGTGAGAACGTATGTTTGGATTTTCAAAGTCGGTGCTTACCAAATCCAATATTTTTCGCAGCCGGTATTGCATTGTATTGCGATGAATGAATAATTTTTCTGCCGTGATGGAGACATTACGCTCATTTTCCAAATAGACTAGCAGGGTATCTGCCAGCTGTGAATTGTGTTCGGCGTCATAGGCGGCCAGAATTTTTGCGGCGGGATGGAGCAACTGTGAATATGCTACCGTATTGCACAAATAATCGATCAAAAAATCCCAGGCATGGTCCTGGCAGTGAACTACACGCTTGTTTACACTACAAAAGGACAGCGCCAGCTCCGCCTGATGATAAGCGTCTGCAAGACTGGTCCATTCATAGAACGGAAGGGATATGCCGCATGCAGTATTCAGGGCTTCGCTTAGTTTCTGAACCTCGTTCATGGATTGGATCAATGTATCGGCTTTTGTAATAGCGATCGTATTGTCCTGCCAGTAAACAATCTTGCAGAGTGGGAGGCGTATCTCCAGCTGTCCGAGAATGTAGTTTTTATCTTTCTTTTTCCCTTTCGTCTCGAGTTGCTTAAAGCATAAAAGCTGGTATTGCGCGCCGCTGTCCTGCCATCCCAGCGACATTTCCATCCACTCTATGCTGTTGCTGTCCATCACTTTGCGATCGAGTAGTGAGCACAGTATTTCACTTGTTGAATACACGGTCGCATTTCCTTCAGCAGCAATCGCCTTTTGCAGAACGAAAAGAAATGTTTGGGACAGCTGCACCATTGCGTCCGTAAGCCGGGTGTTGTGTTCGATGATTTGATAGTGCAGGCAGATTTCATGATCCCGGTGTATCATGCCCATGATGCATCGGTGTCCATAATCGGAAAAGGAGAGAAGCTGCGAGGAATTCTCCATGGCAACAACATCATAAAACCGGGATTCCCGCAAATTCTTCAAGCAGAATATGGGTACCTGCTTTTCCTTTACAAGGATACTCCAAAATTCACGGATGTTGTCGTTTTCATATTTCTGTGTATAGCCCAGTAGTTTGCCCTGCCATGTACAAACGAATATGGGGTTTTGAAAGACGGGTTCCGCCAGATCGATGATCTCCTGTATGCTCGCTCCGCTCCAGACGGCATGGATCAGAGAAAGCTCCCATTCAGTATAAAAGCGCAGCGCCTCCTGTGCGGCGTCATACACGGCCTCCAGCGGGATGCCCCTCATCTCAAAGGAGCCCTGTCCGCATGTGAGTGATACCCCGGTATCCGTTTTGCGTATATAAGCATCGTTTGTGTCTGCGGAAGGCAGCAAATGAATGCTTTTCACAGTCTGATCCCCGCCATGCAAAGCGGAGACGGGATATCCCTGAAAAACAAGCCGTTCATGGATCATGGAAAGCGTAATTTTCATTGGCACCCTCTTCGTTGTGCAGTTATGAACAATTCTAATCCCTGTTTTTCATCATACAGCACCGATGTTTGTGATTAATATGACGATTATACTAATAATAACGGACAAAGACAACCAATAGTTAAGCAATATAATATAATAAGATTTTGCGCAAAGCAAGAAAATACATAAAAGGAGTGCTGCTTTATGCAAAAACGTACAAAGGCGCATCATGAGTTATATGATGCAATCTGCGCTATCGTCGGCAAGAAATATGTTGTCGATGATGAATTCGAGCTGATCCCCTACGCACAGGATATCAGCTATTTCCATGGTGTTATGCCAGGGATTGCGGTACGTCCCGGCTGTACCGAGGAAATTGCGGATATCGTCAAGTTGGCCAACCGCAAGGGCTGTCCTATTGTTGTCAAGGGCGGCGGTAACGCCGGTGGCGGCGTGACTCATGGTGAACCGGGCAGAAACATCATGCTGGATATGGGGCGCCTCGATAAGATCGAGGTGGATATCCCGAATCTCAAAGTGACCGTTGGCGGCGGCGCACGTCTGAGCACCATCGACGATGCCCTGCGTCCCTACGGATACTATGCCAATTCCGTAATCGGCCCCTATTTCTCGGCCACGGCTGCAGGTCTGGCTGCCGGCATTTGCGGCGCTGGCTTCAGCAAGAATGTTGCGTCGATGGGTTGTAACTGGACGCAGATCATGGGTGTGAAAGTAGTGCTCCCCAACGGCGATGTGATCACCACCGGTGCTGGTCCTGACTCCAACATCAACCGGGATTCCATCTTCTTCCGTGAAGTGACCGGCCCGGACCTGACGGATCTGTTCCTCTCTTCGGGCGGCGCATTTGGGTTGATCACCGAAATTACCCAGAAGATCGTGCCCATGCCCAAGGTGATGAAGTCTATCAGCTATGTTGTCCCCACTATGGAAGCAGCCTGGGATATTTCTTTGGAACTGAGCGCCATGGGTCGTGTTCCCTACAGCAATACCATGATGTTTGAAATGAAGAACTATCTGGTTAAGCCCATCGTAGGCGAAACAGATGCCTTTAGCGCCTATCTGTTCTCCGTGGAATGCGACAATGAAGACGAAGCAAATATCCGCATTAAGGAGATTAGCGATGTCTGCGAAAAATACGGCGCAGAACGTGGCAATCCGAAACTGGACTGGTTTGCCATGAACGGGGCCACGGGTACCATGCAGGTGGTTCACGATGTGGGTGCAAACTCCTGTCCTTTCATGACATGGGAGTCCATGTTCCCCAGAGCACGTTCTTTGGAATACACAAAAGGTCTCTTGGCCGCTTTTGCCAGCGTGCCCGGACACAGAGAAAATGCTACCGGCGCAGGCCTTTACCTGATTCCAAACGGAGAGTCCTTCATCACCGGCGTGACCCTGAGAAGCGGTTTCCAGACACCCGAAGCCGAACAGCACCTGCGTGACACGTGGGCGGCGGGGGCCAAGTATATGCGGGATATGGGTACCAGTTCCGCATACGCCCAGGGCACCAATTCCCAGTATATCGCGGGCGCATGGTCACCGACCTACGCAAAGACCATGGGGCTGATCAAAAAAGCGCTGGATCCCAACGGAATCATGTGCCCCGGTCTTTGGAACCTGTAAGAAAGGGGGAACCGATCAATGCTTGAAAAGTACGCACCGAATGTAAAAGCATGCAGCCGCTGCGGCATGTGTATTATTGGAGAAGCGGGCTATGTATGTCCTGTTCAGCAGCACACGGGCGGTTTTGACCAGTATGTTGCGAGAGGACGTAACCAGATCGCAAAAGCCATCCTGAATGGTGATCTGGAATACACCAAAGAGCTTGCGGACAGCGCCTATACCTGCCTTGGATGCAACAGCTGCCATGTGCAGTGCACGAGGATGGATTTGAGAACCGGAAAGCCCGGCTTTATCGATGAAACAAAGATCCAGCATGCGCTGAGAGTTGATCTCTGCAAAGCGGGCTATGAACCGGAATCTCTGCAAAAGATCGATGCCGCGATTGACGAAACTGGCAATCCTTTCGGCGAGGATGCGGCAAAGCGCGGCGCATGGGCCTCTGATCTGCCCACGGAAGGCGAAATCGTATACTTCGCCGGCTGCTATGCGGCCTACCGCAATCCCAAGATCGCAAAGGCTACCGTCGCCATCCTGAAGGCTGGCGGTATCGATGTGGCCTATCTGGGCGAAGCCGAGAATTGCTGCGGCGTTCCCCAGCTTGCGGACGGCAACCGGGAGCTTGCGGAAAAGCTGATTATGAAGAATGTGGAAGCGCTGAAAAACGCCGGAGCCAAGAAGGTCATCACCTCCTGCGCCGGATGTTACCACGCGCTCAAGAGCGAATACCCCGAGATCGTCGGCGAGCTTCCCTTTGAAGTGGTGCACAGCGCCGAGGTGATCGCCGGACTGGTGAAGGACGGCAAGATTGCACTCAGTGAGAGCGTTGCAAAGAAGGTGACCTATCATGATCCCTGCCATCTGGGCCGCCATGAGGGGATATATGATGCGCCCCGTGAAGTCCTCGGCGCGATCAACGGCGTTGAGCTGGTGGAAATGCCGCGGAACAAAGCCAATGCCTGGTGCTGCGGTGGCGGTTCCATCGTGTCCACCGCATTCCCCGAATTGTCCGGAGACATTGCGGCAGATCGTGCGTCCGAGGCAGCAGCGACTGGGGCGGAGCTGATCGTTTCCGCATGTCCCTCCTGTGAAGGGAACCTGACGCCGGACGCCAGAAAGGCGAAAATGAAGGTTTATGACCTGAATGTCCTCGTTGCGGAAGCCATGGGCATCAAGCTCTGAAAGGGGGTACAATCATGGCATATGAAGTAAGACCGACCGCACTCTATACTGCGGCGGATACCTGGGCCAAGGCGTTGCCGAACGGCCTCGTTCAGATTGGTATCTCCGATTTTGCCCAGCAGCAGCTTGGCGATCTTGTGTACATCGACCTTAAATCAGAGGGTGATACCATTTCCGCTGGCGAGAGCTTTGGTGAAGCAGAATCTTCCAAGGCAACTTCGGGCCTGATCAGTCCGGTGAGCGGAAAAATCGCCGAGATCAATCAGGCAGTTCTGGATGAGCCGGAAACAGTAAACAATTCTCCCTATGATTCAGGCTGGCTTATTTGTGTTGAGCCCGATGACTGGGCGGCCGACAAGGCAAAGCTCCTCAATTCCGAAGCCTACAAGGCATCCATAGCGGAAAGGGAATAGCAGAATGAAAGGATACGGGTCTCTTTCGGGGACTCGTATCTTAGTATGAAACACGCGGTCAATAACCGGAAGCCGCCCGCTTGCATCAGGCGGGTGGCGTTTCCATACAAAGAATTGCTGAAAAGGAGAGACATATGAGCGATTATCAGTTGATCGTAATCGGCGCGGGCCCCGGCGGGTATGTGACAGCTATCCGGGCGGCGCAGCTGGGCCGCAAAGTGGCCATTGTAGAAAAAGACAAGATAGGCGGAACGTGTCTCAACCGGGGCTGCATCCCCACCAAGGCGCTTCTGCACTCCGCAAATACCTACGCCGGAAGAAACCAGTTTGAGACGTTGGGGCTATCCTATGCGGACATCCGCTACGATATGGGCAAAATCCATGCCCGCAAGGCCCAGGTTGTGGAAACGCTCATCTCCGGCGTGTCCGGACTGCTCAAGGCCAATAAAATAGATGTGCTCTCAGGGGCAGCCCAAATCACGGCTCCCGGGAAGGTTGTCGTGGACGGGAAGGAGTATACCTGTGAGGATATCGTCATCGCCACGGGCAGCTATCCCGCACGGCCGCCCATACCGGGGCTGGATTTGCCCGGCGTAGTCACCAGCAACGAGGTGCTGGAAGGGGAGCCGGTGGATTACAAGTCCCTCATCATCATCGGCGGCGGGGTGATCGGAGTGGAGCTAGCCAGCTTTTACGCTGCGCTGGGCTGTAAGGTGACCATTGTGGAAGCGCTGGATCGTCTGCTCTCTACGCTGGACAAGGAGTTTGGACAGAGCATCGCCATGCTGCTAAAAAAGCGGGGCGTGCAGGTGTTCTGTTCCTCTATGGTATCGAGCATTGAGCAGACTCCCGATGGTCTTGTCTGCAATTTCACCCGCAAGGAGCAGCAGGAGCAGGTCACGGCGGAGGGAATACTTGTGTCCATCGGTCGCAGGCCCAACACGGAAGGATTGTTTGCGGAGGGATGCAAGCCCGAGATGAATCGCGGCTTTATTACGGTGGACAAAAACTACCAGAGCACCATCCCCCATATCTATGCTATCGGGGATGTAATAGGCGGCGTGCAGCTGGCCCACAAGGCGGAGGCGGAAGGCCAGGCGGTGGCGGCTATCATCTGCGGGGACGAACCTCATTGCGACCCGTCGCTGGTACCCAGCTGCATTTATACCGAGCCGGAGATCGCATCCGTGGGCATCACGGCGGATGAGGCCAAGGCAAAGGGAATAGCCGTGAAGACGGGAAAATACCTTATGAGCGGCAACGGCAAGAGCATCATCGATTTGCAGGAGCGTGGCTTCATCAAGGTTGTAGCGGACGCGGAGACGGACAGACTGCTGGGCATCCAGATGATGTGCGGAAGGGCAACGGATCTCATCAGCGAATTCACAATGGCCATCGCCAACGGCATGACCCGGGCGCAGCTCCTTAAGGGGATGCGGCCCCATCCCACCTATTGTGAAGGTATCACGGAGGCGCTGGAGGCAGTGGACGGTATGTCCATCCACAGCGCGCCGGCGAGGAAGGGGTAGGACTCACTCCAAACCTTACGAAATAGAGAGCGTTCGCGGTGAACGCTCTCTCGGTTTGCAAATTATAATCTCTGTTCTATTATCCAAGTTGCTAATTCAGTTGCTTGCGGCTGAGCCACTATCCGTAAGCGCGCAGCGATTTCAGTGGAAGAAAATTGGCATCCTGTAAGGGTTTTAGACAAATACTCGATAAAATCCACATCCATTGCATCTGAAAACACATGCGCTTCGGTTATATGCCCCTCTTGCAGCTTGAGTTGCAATGTTATGCCGCCCCAGCTGAAACGATGCTCCAGAGAGACATCGAAAGCAGGCGTCTGCCCTATACGCCATTCCCAGGAGGCGTATTTCTCCCTAAGTGCAACAAGGTGATCATTATGGAAGGAAGCTTCTTCCATCAGCAGTGCAGGGCCATACTCTGCGGTGAATGCATCTTGTAAAGCCTTTTTCATTCCATCTATTGTCACATCTTCGCTATAGTCGGCAAGATTGCACACCCGGGCACGTACGCTTTTTACGCCTTTTGCCATGAGTTTTTCTTTGGCAGGGGAAAGATACCGGCCCAGTTTATCCATATCTGTCTGAACAAGAATGGTACCGTGCTGCATGCCCACAGCATTGGAAAGCCGGAATGCGTTGCCGGAGAACTTGGCTCCGCTTTTTTTGACCACCAAGTCATTGCGGCCGGTCATCTCTGTCTCAATTCCAAAATATCCTACCGCATTGCCAATTACCCGCATTTGCCGCTTGAGATCATAATCCGATTGGCGGGCAAGAAAAGTGAAATTCAAATTGCCGAGATCGTGAAAGACTGCACCGCCGCCGGAAGAACGGCGGGCCAATTTACCGCCTTCCTCTTCCAACAGTGCCATCCGGCATTCCAGCCACGCATTCTGGTGCTTGGCAATAACCACTGTGTTCTCATTTTGCCACAAATATAAGGTTACGCCTTGTTGTTCTGCCTGTTGTTCAAACAGAATCTCTTCCAAGGCTAAATTATGCCAGGGGTCATATGACATCCCAATTACAATCCGATTTTCCATTACATAATTCCTTTACTCATCTATCTTCTATGATACTGTATCCTTCTTACTTTTTCCAGCAAGGAGAGAACATAATATTCTTTTCATGCATTTTACAAGCGCAAGCAGCATTAGGTTGCCTATGCTATATTGTGCTGCTTAGCGATGAAGCAGTAAGGTGGTTATTACAAAGAAAAGATCAATTAGCCCGCCCATAGGAATGCACCTGCCACTTGCCGCTTCCAAGCCCCCACAGTTCCCGGACGATGACACAGCCCTTAGAGGAGCTTGCTTCGATTACCCGTTTGTTCCCGATATAGATGCCGACATGGTGGATTTCATTCCAGCGCCCGCAATCACAGGTTGTCTTTGACCAAAAGACGAGGTCGCCAGGAGCCAGTTCGGATCGGCCAATATTGAGGCCGTTATTCGCACAGTATTGCGCCTGGGCCACGGATGTGCCGGGGATGGAGATTCCCGCCTGCCGGTATGCCCACTGCACCAAAGAGGAGCAGTCCACATAATTACCTTCCCCTCGATAGTCCTGAGAATAAGGATGTCCGAGGCGGGTCAGGGCCGCGGTGACGATTTCCGTGCCTTTTGCGCCAACGGGCAGGCCGGAGACGATGTCCGCAATGCTCCCTTCAAATCCGCCCAGCAGATCCACGCCAATCAGTTCTGCGTACATGGGAAGCATCTGTGGCTCCATCATGGCGGCAAGGGCTTCCCGCTGTTCGTCCGTAAATTGATATAAATCGGCCCCGGCCAGGTGATCCATGCTGTTCACCGACACGGTGATAATGAGCTTTCTATAAGGCTCGGCTTCTTCTTCATACTCATCTCCCACCTGGGCGCCTGCACCCTCGGTTTCAATAACTTCAGTATCGTATTCCACGGTATTCATGGCGAGGAAGGTTTCCCTGAGTTTTTCGATCTTCTCCGGCGTCACTTCCAGCACATCCATGGGGTTTTCTTCGTCCATAGTCACCCGCACCGCATACACGGCGATCACATCGTTCCAGTTGATCAGATAATCTGAATCACCGTCCATATCCCCGGCATACCGCACCACGATCTCATCGTAGTCCCCGGTGGAGAGCCGGGCGATCTCGGCGTCTATGCCAGCCCTGAATTCCGTATCGATTTCCAGAATGGCCGCAGTCATGGGATTGCCTTCCTCCGTTTCGTTGGAGGCGAACACGCCGAAGCAGGCGCAGAGGATCACGGCCACCAACGCCACGGCCAATATGATCACAACAGCCACCCAACCGCCTGCGGCTATGGCCGCAATCAGTCCCTTCACGGCGGCGACCAATGCCTTGATCAATGCGGCGGCAGCTTTTGCAGCGGCCTTGGCCGCCGCCACCGCAGCTTTCGCGGCTGCCTGGGCAGCGCGAGCCGCAGCTTGGGCCATCCTGACGGCGGCCTGGGCTGCCCGTTGGGTGGCCTTTGCCGTCACCTGGGCTGTCCGTTCCGCCACCTTCACGCTCTTGCTTGCGGTTTTTACGGCAACACGGGATGTCTTGACCGCGCCCTTTTGCGCTGTTTTTACAGCCCCTTTGCGCATCGTCTTTACGGCGCTTTTCTCGGCTGTTTTGATAGAGCGTTTCTCGGCCTGCCGCACCGACTTGGAAGCAGATTGCTCCATACGCCTTGCGGCACGGGCGGGCCGATTGGGATAGTTGGATGGCCTTGGGGCGTCCGGGGCTTTTGCCGGGGCCTCTATCGCTTTCCCCTTTACAGGGGAGGCGGATTGATTGGTTTGAATCTGTCCTTTGCTTATTTCTTTCGGAGCAGCTGTTTCCCCTTGAGAGTGGATATAGCTGTCCTTGGTCTTGATCCGCTCGGCGCCCTCCGGCCTCTGCCGGGGCGATCTGTCCGGGGTGGAATCGGGGTTTGCGTCCACAGGCCGATCCTGCGGCCTTGTATGGGGATCGGTGCGGGGTTCCGAATAGGAGCGGCCAGATTGGGGTTCCTGGGGCGAAGATTGGCCGCTGTCCGGTACATCCTCCCGCTGGCGTACCCGCTCTATGCGTTCCTTGATCTGCTCTGCAGCCTTGTCCTTTACGGAGTTGCCCATCTCCCGGATACCGTCCGCCGCTCGGTCTGCAACATATTGTGCGCTGTCCTCAATGGTATCCCCGCCGTAGCTTTCGGGGGAAACATCCCGGCCCGCGGCGTCCCGCATCTGCAGCTTTACACGCTGGGTCGTGGTTTCGGTACCCCTTCGGGCAAGGTCTTTTGTCTTGGGCTTGGGCAATGTATCACCTCATTTCCGGGAACGGAAAGAAGGCCCCCAAGCGGGAGCCTTCTGCCGTTGTGGTATGGTTACGCAAAGTTTTCATTGGGGCGGGTGGTCATAAGCCTGTACAGAGAGTCATGGGGATAATTGTCCATGAAAGGCACGATTGCCGCACCGCATTTCAGGAGTCCACGCCCGAAATCCACATTGGTGATGTAGGAGAGCTGGTTGTCCGAAATGTTCAGGAGCTTGGCCAGCTCCAGCCGATCCGTCCCCGCCTGGTTCAGCATGAGGAGGAATTCAGAGTTTGCCAGCATGGTTCTTGCCGTATGGCTCTGGAGCAGGTCGGAGACATTCTGCGTTATGCCCATGCAGCTGGCGTTATACTTTCGCACCCGCTTCCAGAGGGTGAACAGGAAGTTTGCGCTGTATTCGTGCTGGAAGAGAAGGTAGATTTCATCGGCATACACCCAAGTCCTTCGGCCCTGGGTGCGGTTGCGGATGATCCTGTTGAAGATGGAGTCCAGCACCACCAGCATACCAACAGGCAGGAGCTGCTTGCCGAGATCACGGATATCGTAGCAGAGGATGCGGCTGTTGGTGTCCACATTGGTGGGCTTGGCGAAGGTGTTCAGGCTGCCCTCGGTGAAGAGCTCGATTGCCAACGCCACATCCGCCGCCTCCGGTTCAGGCTGGCGCAGAAGTTCTGCATGGAAGTCCTGAAGGGTGGGAACAGCGCCTTTGTAGCCGCTGCGGATGTAATCCGAATATACCTTTGCGGTACAGCGGTCAACCAGGGATTTTTCCTTTGCGGATAGCTTGCCGGAGCCTACCAGCTGCTCACAGAGGGACAGCAGGAATTCAGACTTGAGGACAACAGGGTTTTCGCCGTCCCCATATCCCGCCTCCATATCCATGGCATTGATATGATTGGGACTGGTGGCGGAGATATGGATCACTTCGCCGCCCAGACCGTTCACCAGCGAGTGATATTCGCGCTCCGGGTCTATAACGATGATATCATCATTGCTCGACAGGGCAATGTTGGCGATCTCCCTTTTCGCCGTAAAACTCTTACCGGAACCCGATACCCCAAGGATGAACCCGTTGCCGTTCAGGAGGCTCATCCTGTCGGCAAGGATCAGGTTTTTGGAAATTGCGTTTTGCCCATAGTATACCCCTCTGGGGTCCTGTATCTCCTGGGCCTTAAAGGGCATGAGGACAGCAAGGGCTTCCGTGGTCAGGGTGCGCAGGGCGTCAATCTTGCGAAGGCCCAGGGGCAGCGCCGTGTCCAGCCCTTCCCGCTGCTGCCAGTTCAGGACGCCCATCTGACACAGGTGCTTCCGGGCAATGGATTGAAGGGTTTCGGTATCGCTATCCAGTTCTTCCTTCGTATCCGCCAGATGTACCAGCGTCACCACGGCGAACATCAATCTCTGATCCCTTGTGGTGAGATCGTCCAGCATCTCACGGGTTTCCTTGCGCTGCTGCTCCAGATCGTAGGGGACTACGGCGGTATAATTGTTGTTCTGATTCTGTCGCCGCTGCCAATTGGTCACGTTAGTTTCTACCCCTAAGAGCTTGTTCTGCATCTCCCTGACGGCCTCATCCGTAGGGACAGGGATCACATCAATGGAGAGCATGAGGTTGCGGTTCAGCTCGGTGAGCTCGGAGATCATGGAGTCCTTAATGTAGCTGGCGTACTCCTTCAGGAATAACACCCTTCCATATTTATTGCCCATGACGAAGTGGTCTTTCTTATATTCCATGCTGTCGGGGCCGATGGTATCGAGGAAGGAATGCCCCTTACGCATGGCGTTCCTTGCCTCGTAGCGAAACAGGGTTTCCTCCCCGGTGCGGTAGAAGTCGTGGAGGCTGCGGAGCCGATCCACCGCGTCCAGTTCCTCCGGGCGGGAAGCCAGGTGGGAAAGCCGGGTGAAGATATCCCCGGTGATCCGGGCGAAGAAGGTGCGTGCTTCCTCGATGTTCTTCTTGTGCACCGAGACCGTGATGTACCGCTCCTGTACGATACTGGAGGAGCCGGTGACCTTCCCAACCAGCATCTCATTGTAGTCCTTGCGGTATCCGTCCAGTTCATCCCCGCGCAGTGGGATCAAGATAGAACCTTCAAAGTCCTGGCGGTTGATCCGCTTGTTGTTGATGGTGATCTTAGTGGTGGCGCCGGTGTCCAGGGCATTCAATAGTTCCGAATAATCAAGGAACATCTCGGTTTTGTCGCTCTTGCTGGCTATGGCGTAGTTGATGTCCGAGAAGCGGATACACTTAGAAAACTTATTGCCTACCTGAAAAATCCCATCCTTCCAAATGCGGCGGATGGGGATGCACTCCTGCACGGAGCGGGGAACCTTGTATTTCTCCTTGTCCATCTTCAAGGTGTTGTTGAGGGATTTAATCATGGGCAAGGGCCTCCTTTACAGTGGAATGCTCCAACGCTCTTGCGTAGAGGTTCTCCGCCCGGAACACCAGGCGCTTGGGCATGAGGTACTCGGAGCGGATCACGGCAAGGGCCAGCTTCTCGGCGGTCATGCCGTTATACCGGACAAAGCCACACAGGGCGAAGGGCAAAGCTGCCAGAATGCAGATCCAGCCGATCTCGGCCTCGCCCACGATGGTTCGGAGGATAAAATACAGGCCAACGGATACGCCGATAGCCAGCACGGAGAATATAAACTGGCGCATGGACAGGCCGAAGAATACGGCCTCCTGATAGTCCCGCACTTCTTTGGGGATGCGTACTTCCATGGAAAAACTCCTTTCGATTTGGATTTTGAGTGTACGAAAAAAGCCCCGCCAAAGCAGCGGGGCCGAATAAGGATTTGTGTAATTGTCTATTGGTTTTTCAGATGCTTTCGCACCATGCGGTCAGGGTCGAGCAGTATAATGTCCAGCCCCTTGCGCTGTGCATACTCGATGGTGCTTTTGGTTCCTCCGGGGCTACCGCTAAATACGGCAATCATGTGCGCCGTTGCGTCCACCATGTACCGGTTGCGCTTCTGCATACAGCCCTTTACATAGTGGTCATAGAACACGATGCTGTCATCCGCAGACTGGAGAAGGCTGTGGTACCGGGCGATATACCCTTCATTCCAGCCCTTCTCCTGCCCGATGTGGGGAATGCAGGCGATGAGCCGGATGTGGGGGTACTGCGCTTTCAAATTCTGCACGATTTCCCCGCACCAGATGTCCGTTCCCCAGGCCATGCCGCAATAGAAATTCTCCACTCCGGCCTGTATCTTCGCCTCTATATCTGTTCTGAGCCTTGCCTTGAGCCGCCTGCACATATCGTGATCTTCATCCATGCCATATGGCAGCTTTTGCGGCCTGTGTCCTGTAAAGCACAGGCTTTTTGTCCGTTCCTCCATACCGCTGCACCACACTTTCCCAGGTATTGCTGCTCTCTCAGCAGTTCAAACTATTGATATATCAATAGTAATCGGGCCTATTATACTTGCTACACTGTTGATATAGCAATACCTATAATTCAAGTATGGAAGATGTGAGATTGAGCGATACGCTTGCGAAGGAGATTGGGCTGCGCATCCGCAGCCGCCGGGAAGAGCTGCGCCTGACCAGGGAAGAGCTGGCGGAGAATGCGGAGCTGTCCTTTCAGTTTTTGGCGGACGTGGAAACGGGCCGCAGCAACATGACAACCGTGACCCTCTACAAACTTGCGAGGGCGCTTAATTTGTCCTGCGACTATATCGTGTTTGGGACGGGGACGCCCCAGGATGCATCCGAGGTGAACACGCTGCTTGCATCCCTCTCCGCCAAGGACAGGAAGCTTGCGGAGGAGACCTTGCGCAACTTTGTTGCGGTGGCAAAGAAGAAATAAGGGCAGACAGTCAAAGGCTATATCGGCATGACACATTTTGAAGCGTCATGCCGTTTTTTGCGTCCTTATCAGCTTAAGCCCATGAGCTCCCGGATCAGCCGGTCGCTGGTCTTGATGGTTCCCACCAGCACCAGCATATTGAACAATAACTCGCCAATGTACTGCCACGTTATGGTGACGGCGGACATCCCGGCCACATTGCCGAGGGTGGGTTCCTCGGACGCCACCACCGAGAAGATCACACAGGCCAGCACGATCACGCAGCCCTGCAAGCACAGGGCTGCGTATGTTTTTATGAAGCTCTTGCCGATGTTTGCAGTGGGCTCCCCGGCAAAGGCCGAGAGTGGGATCGGTGCGATGGCGGTTGCCATGAATATTTTGAAAAACCTTCCGTAGACCGTGAGGATCATGACCAGCGACAGCACCCAGATAATGAGACTGCCGAGGAGCGTGACGATCCACAGCGGTATGCTGTCCCAGAAACCTACATTCGTAATGGCTGTTATGACCTCCTGGGGCAGATCGGTTGCCGCGCTGGGCATGATCCCGGACGAGGACATAATGACGGATATGGCGCCCTGGGCAATGCGGAACAGCATCAGCAGGATATCCATGCAGAAGGTTATGGCGGCCTCGGCAAGCGCGAAGCGAATAAATACCTTGAATGCGTGTTCCGGGCGCTTGAGCTCCGCAAAGCTGCCAGCGGTTTTCATAACGCCCATAACGAAGAACAGCACCAGGAGGCCATACCCGATGGCCTTCAATGCGTCGTTAATGTTGACCATGACGTCCCACACAGCGCCGCCCTTGAACTCATCCGGGCTCTGGCTCATAAGCGCCCAGATTTCGGTGAGCTTTGCGTTCCACATGGCAAGTGCGTTACGCAGGTTCTCTACGATCCAGTTCCCATCTTCCATATTCGATCACCTCCTGTTGGGAATGGCCGGGAGGGTGGTGCCCTCCCGGTAGTGTCGAAGACTCTGGATCATGTCAGCCGGTAATGAGAGTAAGGATTTCTTTGGTAAAGGTGATCACGATGCCGCCAGCCATGGTGAGCATACCGTTGGCGCGCTGGGAGGGGTCGTGGGACTTCAGCGACAGGCCGATCTGCAGGATGCCAAAGCCCAGCAGGATGATGCCCACGGCCCGGATGAGGGAGAATATAAACTCGGTCAGGTTGTCAACAACGGCCAGAGGATCGTCCGCCGCGAACGCGGTGGCGGTGAAGCTCAGGCACAGGACGATTACGGCGAAAATGGCGAATATGCGATAGGTCCGGTTATTGGTCATATGGTTCTTTTTCAAGATAGTTTTCCTCCTTCTGTTGAATTGTAGATGTAGCGGGTTGTTGGATAAGGAACGGATTGCCTGCGTAGAGCTGCCTGCGGTGGACATATTGCGGTCCGCCGCCGTCCGGGGAGAAGCGAATATTGGGGTGGCGCATGAGGTCGTACTTCAAGTCCATCACGGGCGGAGCGCCTCGAATGAACAGGATGCAGTACCGGTTGTCCAGCATTCGCACTTCGTCCGGGGCTAATAGTTCACGGCCAGAGCTCTGGGTGTTTGTGGAGTAGCTGCCGCTCTTGCCATGGGACTCCCCGTGAGAACGGGTCAGGATGGAGGATTTGCCCAGCATCTCGGATATGAGCTTGTGGGTGCTGCTTTCATTGCCGCCAAGGTACAGGATGGTATCGGAATTGCCGAGGATGGTTTCCCATGAGTCTTTATATAACTCCTTGATCTGGGCGATGTTCTGGATGATGGTGCTGGAGGATATGTTTCTGGAGCGCATGGTGGCGAGTTCCCTCGTATACCCTGGCAGGGGCATGGCGGCGAACTCATCCAATATGAAATGCACATGGTTGGGCAACGGCCCGTGATGGATTTGGTCTGCGGAGTAATACAAGGCTTGAAATGCCTGGGCGTACAACAGCGACACTAAGAAATTGAAAGAGCCATCGTTGTCCGGGATTACGGCATACAGGGCGCATTTCTTTTCCCCAAGGGAATACAAATCCATATCGTCATGGTCGGTGATGGCCTTGACCTGGGGCAGCGAGAATGTGTTGATCCGCACCGCTGCCGCTACCAATATGCTCTTGGCTGTTTTGCCTGCCGCCATCTTAAAAATATGGTATTGCTTCACGGCGATATGGTCGGGCTGCTCCTGCTCCAAGGAATTGAAGAGGAGATCGAGGGGCGAGACGTGATCCTCATCTTCCTCCTTGACTTCCGCATATTCCAGCACCTTCAGCACCATACTGAAGTTCTGCTCATACGCCGGGGCTTCATGGAACAGCATCAGAATTATCGCCATGAACAGGGCTGTTTCCGCTTTCGTCCAGAAGGGGTCAGATTCGTGGCTGCCCTTGGGGGTAGTGGCCTGAATGAGATTGGTCACCAGCTTCAGCACGTCCTTGTCATCCCTAAGATAGACGAACGGGTTGTAACCATCGCTCTGGGCAAGGTTCACAAGGTTCAAAACCCGGATATCGTATCCCTGACTTTTGAGGAAGCTGCCCGTGGCGTTCAGCACTTCCATCTTGGGATCGGTGATCACCATGCTGCATCCGTTGCCCTCCAGTATGTTGGGTTTGACAAACCCGCGCGTCTTGGCCGCACCGCTGCCGCCGATGACCAGCACGTTCAGGTTTCTTTTGTGCTTGTAGGCATCCAGCCCCAGCTTCACATGGCGGGTCAGGGGCTTGTTCAGCTTCTGGGCGAACATGGCGTTGACCTGTTTGGCAGAGCCCCATGTGGCACTGCCGTGTTCCTCGCCATCCCTGCGCCGTGCCTGATCGGTAAAATACAGGCCGATGCAGAGGACATAGATGCCGGTGGCGAAGAGTAGCGCCACGAGACTTTTGTCCGTCCAGATTATGGAGAGCGGATTGTTGAGCGCCACGGTCAGGTTCTCTATGAGCGTGGGCAGGCCGCCCTCCCCGAAGCATTGGGCCAGCACAAGCGCCAGCCATGCCACGGGGACATATAAAAATACGCACAGGAGGATATCTCCCGTGCGCGATTGCTTATGGGGCATACAGGATGCCCCCCTTCAGGATGAGCGGGATGTGGATCATATCACTTGGCCCGTCCCTTTGATTTTGTCCTCGTTCTGGCCGGGACCCGCTCACCGCGCTGCTGCTCAAGGGCCGCCTTATTCTCCTTGAGCTTCTGCTCTATGGAGGGACGCTCATGCATCGTCCTCCCGCGGTCTTTGCCTTTCCATGTAGAGGAGCTGCCCCTTGTATCGCGTGAGGCGGGTCCCGACCGAGACTCTTTTTTTGGCTGGTGTTCCTCCTGCGGGGTATTCTCCGGGGCTTGCCGCTCCGATCCCGAAGGGACATACTGCATCCGCTCGAAGATCATGTTTACCCGCTCGATCTCAGTCGTAGGGATAAGGACATCCACCATAGCCTGGGGATTATCTTTATCCTGAATGGCGGAGAAGAGAATCTTCAGGCGTTTGGCGTGTGTGGCAAACTGCCGGTATTCCTCCGGCTGCATGGGAAAGGTGCGGATATCCCGCGTTTCATTGAGCATCCTTCTAAGGCTCACTTTTCCGTAAATCTTCTTATGATTTTTCGATAGCGCCAGCAACAAAGCGGCGCCGTTTTTTAGAGCGGAGCCGGAGAGCCGGATGGCCACCTCTCCGCCTGAGAGCATCATGCGCACTACCTGTTCGGCTGCATCAGAACTCTCTGACATCTCGATTCACCTCCTTGGTTTTTGTGCGTTCCACGCTGTGGACGTCTTTTTCTATCTGGGGAATGTTATTTGTGATCTCATCGCACAGAGCGATCTGCTTTCGTATCGCCCGGATATCCCTATTGACTTCCGCCACGGCCTCATATGCCGCAGCCTTTTCCGCTTTGAGCTGCTCCAGCGGGACGCCCGATTTCTCCAGAACATCCACAGCATCCATGTACCTTGCGGCCTCATCCTCCATGCCGGTCATACCCTGGGCATATAAGTCCATGGCGGGGCGAAGGGCTTCCGCATCCGCGAGGGCGTCATATAGGGGCTTGCGTTTTTTCTTCCGGGCATTGAGGATGGTGCGGTGCTTGGTGAGGGCTGCGAGGCGTTCTTCACAGGCCGCCCTGTGCGCCGCCAGCTGCTCCGGGCCGGTGATATGGTTCTCATGGAGAAACTTGAATTGGGCCTTATACTTTTCAAACTTCATGATCTCCGCCTTCAGGTGCGGGGTCATCTTCGGCGGGTATTCCCGCTTCTTGATCTTTCCAAGCAGATAAAGGTAGTGGACATACAGGGCCATAAAGCCGGTGTATTTCGGGTGCTTCTTGTACGGCACATATGGCCGCCTTGCTATCAGCACAGGCCGGAGCCCTGCTTCTATGGCTTCCAGATTCCCCTGTATGGCCTTTCGGATACCGTCCTCCGTGAACAGCGGATCGCGCCTGCCGGGAACCATCCATTGCGCCTGTCCCCGGAGCCGAAAGGAGAGGCGGTTTCCATGCTTTACCTCATACCCCATATGTTCCATGAGCATGAGGAAGTGGCCATAATCGTTGGCGTCCTCTATGGCCCGCCTGAGATCCGCCGTGAGCATAGCCCGGAAGGTAGGCTTCCTGCTTTGCTCCCGAAGCCATTCGATGTAGCTTATAGTCTTTGGGGACTCGCCTTTCATAATGACGGAGAGGCCATATTCTTTGCACAGCCTGTCGGATATGGCGCGTATCTGCCCATAGTAGCTCTGGGCATTGCTGTGATATTTACTCCCGTCCGAGGCCCGGACAGAATTGAACACCGTGTGGGCATGGATATGCTCCCTGTCCACATGAACGCCGATCACGGCCTCATATCCATCGAGATGCTCGGCGGCAAATCCCTTTGCGATCTGCAGCGCCAGTTCGGGGGATACCTCGCCGGGGCGAAAGGATTGCACAATGTGGTAACAGGCCACGCCGCCCTTTTTTCCATAGTCCTCTTTGGTTTTCATCATCTGCTGATGGGCCCTTCCTTCAACGCAGTTCACATGGGCGGTGAGGACTTGTTCCTCCGTCTTATCCCCGTTGAGCACATATTTGATCGCCACATCTATTCTGGCATGGCGGGCCAGTATCTTGGCGACGGCCATTATTTATTCGCCAGCGCATACATGAGGTCATAGATCCGCTGGAGGAGGAACAGGCTCTGCTCGGCGGTTTCGGGCGTGGCAATGCCCATATTGACGCTCCGGGCGATCTGATTCACATTATTTCCAATGCGGTTGATCTCGGCATATAAGTCCCTGATCTCCTGTGCCTGGCACTCCTTCACCGGCGTTCCCATGATGAGCCGCCTGAGATATGTGCTGCGGGTCAGGCCGCATTTTCGGGCATTGACATTGAGCCTTTTTGCCTCTGTCGCGTTGAGCCGCAGGCACAGTTCGAGAACTGTGTCCTTTGCCATGGGCGCTCGCCTCCTTTCTTTTTGAAATTGATCCGCCCCAAGGCGGCATTGGGGTCAGGGGCATCCCCTGCAAGCAGCGCCGAGATATCTTGGCGCTATGCTTGCCCAGATTCGGGACGCAGTGCGCCCCGAATCGGCCGCCCGCCGTTAGCGGGCCAGTTCATAAGGTAGTTGGATTGGAAGCCTATGGGGAACGGTCTTTGAAAGAAAAAGAGAGGGTCAGCGTTCCGGCTGCCTGGGCTTTTTGCCGCGGCTCTGTTGTTTCCGGGCATAATCTTCCGTGGGGATGTTTTCGAGGGAGAGTTCCCGCGTGTCCTCCACATACGCGGAATATCTGGCGTAATCATATCCATCTGCACAAATGAGCAGGCCACACCCAGCTGCTTCATCCTGAATGAGAATGCAGTGCCAGCATCCCGCTTCATCCACACACATCAAATCCCGGTTTTCCGTAATGAACGGTTGATCAGTCAAAAGCATATTTGCATATACCGCAAAGTCTTTCGAGGCCAGATTGATTACTTTTTCTACCAGGAAGAGATCGTCCTCCCGGTTCCGGGGCAGGGTGAGGATTTCGGAAAGGTTGGCCATCTTCCTGTGAAACCGGATGGGTACTCTGTCGGTGAAAAGCTGTGTATCTCCATCGCTAAAGAGCCGCTTATCCCAGATATCGTACACGGTCTGGGCAACGGGGTTCTCCTGCACCTGTGCAGAACGGAACGCTTCGTACTGGCCTGCGATCTCCTGAAGCGGATGCATGGCGCCCATAACATATTCCAGTTCCTCATGGGGGATATCTGCTGAGCGGAGATATTCATAGGCGTATTTCACAGCCCGGATTTCATCCACCCGCTCAAAAATCACTTGGGGAGATAGCCTGCACAGGCCGATGGAATAATCCCGGTATTCCTGTTCCAGCCGGGCCATGTACCCTTGATATTGTTCGTCCGTCATGCCGCACTCCTTTCCTCATTACTGCTATATCTCCTGCTACAAATACATGTATTTATAGCAGAAAGGGGCTGTATTACTGCTACATTTCCTGCTATGAGCCTCTCACGCATCGGCAGTTTCACAGCGTAAAGCTGCGCCGATCCGTTCCACAGCGCGGGCAGCATATTCCTCCGACATCTCAAATCCGGTGGCGGAGTACCCCTCCTGCACAGCGGCCAGCACCGTGGTACCGGAGCCTGCGAAGGGATCAAGGATGCGGCCGCCCGGTTCGGTGATGCGGACAATATCCCGCATGAGCTGCAGGGGCTTTTCCGTGAGGTGGATGCGGTTCTGGGGGTTGCCGTATTTGAACACGCCGGGCAGACAGGGAACGGGCCGGGAGATGGGCATATCCCCGTTGGAGCCCCAGGCGATATACTCGGCCTGGGCGCGGAAGCGGCCCTTCTGGGGCCGGGAGTTCCCCTTGTCCCATACGGCGGTGCCACGCCAGATCCAGCCTGCCCACTGGATGGCGTCCGTGAGGCTGGGGAGCTGCCGCCAGTCTATAAATACGCACAGGGGCGCGCCGGGCTTGGCAATACGCCTGCACTCGGATAGCCATTCAGCGCACCAGCTGGTAAAACTGCGCTGATCCTTGGCGTCCCCGTCAAAGGCAGGAGGGGCGTTCTCGCCCATGCTGGAATACTTCTGTGCGGTAGACTTGTTCTTCTCGGCCTGGGTTCTGCCGCCCGATGCATAGGGCGGATCTGTGATGATGGCGTCAAAAGAGCCTGCCGGATAGGACCGGAGCAGGCTCAGTGCGTCACCCTGGATGATCTCCCACTTAGGGGAAATGGCATTATCGCTCATGTTGATGTTTTTTCTCCTTTTTCTTGTTGTGGGTCTGCTTTTTGCCCTGTTCCGATTTCCATGCTGTGTATAGTTCCTTCAGGCTGGTATGCTGTTGTTCTGCGCATTGCTCCATCTCCCGCAGGATCATGCTCCGCTCGGAGGGAAGAAGCTGCACAGGCCGGGTTTCGGTGGATTCGGGATGCTCCCGCCTGATATGGATGGCAGCGGAGAATTGCTCCGTTTCCGGGTGGTAGGTGGCATACAGGTCGGTGGAATCGTCAGAGCCTAGCTCAACGCCGAAGCGCCTTGCCGTGTCAAACCAGGTTTCCACATATGCCGTTACGCCGTCCGGGGCGATAAAGAATTCAGGGTCTATGCCGATATCCTCCGGTTCGAGAATGCCGGGGTCAGGGCGGGATATCTCCGTCTGGACATATTCGCTTATGATCCCCAGCGCCTTGTAATAATCGCCGGATTGCTTGACGCGCTCGAACATCTCCTTTGTGTTTTCCTCCATGCCGTGCTGCTGCAACACCCTGGAAGCCATGCCCATAACAAAGAAAATGTTGCCGTCCATCCCGACAAGGTTCATTGGGGGCCGGTCTTTCATTGGATCGCCTCCTTTACAAAAAGATGAAGCCCGGCGCAATGGCCAGGCATGGAATTGTGTTGTTTGTTCACCGGCAAAGCTCGTTCCTGCACCGGGTTCGCGGGACTTCCTTCTGATCCGTCAGGATGGGTATTTTCAGCTTCTCTGCATATTTGATTTCCTCCCACATCCCTTCGCTCCACACAGGGCCGTATACCCGCACCTCGCTGCACCGCTCGATCAGCTTTAGGCACATCCTCATGGCGACCTTGTCCTCCACGGGATTGCGGGGATCGGCAATGGGCGGGAACAGAAGGTGTGGGCAAACCGGGATGTTCCCTTCCAGGAACACTTCACGGGCCTTTTCCTTTGCGAAGGCGATATTATTCTCTATATTCCCACGCAATGGTGCGGAAATATAAACGAATCTGGGGCCGGTTTCATGCTTGCGCAGGAATGCGGTGGGATTCAACTCGTTTTCCGGCTCGTTGTCTGGGTCGAGGGTATCTTCGCAAAGAGAATATGAGGTGACGGTATCTTTGTAGTTGTAGCCAGTCATGTCGTAGAAGCGTTGGACATAGTCGGTCTTAGCGCGGCAGAGCTGGCTGACCGCTTCCGCATTGGCCCCGCCTATTTCCATATTCCATTCCAGCAGGGTCAGGGCTTTTATGGTCTGGATATCCGTCTTGTATGGCCTTGCGGAGTTGCTCTGCATTTTATAGAAGAATATCTCCGGCTCCACGGGCTGCAGGGCCATGCCGCCTTTATTGCAAAGGCTGATATTGGCGAGATAACATCCGTACAGCATATCGCTGGTACTCCGCTTCCCGCCGCCGTCCTGCACCAGCGTTTTGTAGAGCCGGGCAAAGCCATACAGATTCGTCAAATCGAGGGTTCTTTCTTCGTCCATGCATCCTCCCTTCAGCGGGCCTGATCCCGCGATTTTGTGTTTCTTTTCTGTCTGGAAGCGGGTCGGGGGATTTCGGGCAGGGGTTCCCGGAAAGTATCCAGGATGTCAAAGGCCAGCTTGCGAATGGCGGCATATTCCATAGGGGTGGGCCGTTCAGGAACCCAATCCGCTTTTCCGTCTTTTATCTGCAGATATGGAGAAGCGCCTGTCCTGCCGATGAGCCCTCGGAACAGGAAACAGGATGCACCGAGCTTCCCCATGGTGCGGCTGGTGGTATCGATCCGCAAGCCCTGATACGTATCAGGCTTCCCCATTGGCAGAAAATGAATTTTCACCTTGATATCCTCGGTAACATCGCCATAACAGGCGCCGTTTCGGAACCGGAGGTTCTGGATTTTATCGTGGTTGGCAAACAACAGCCACAGTTCCGTTTCCAGATCGTTCAGATACGCTTCCTTCATCTGGCCTGCTCCTTTGCTTTGGTTTTTTTCTGTTTGGGCGGCGCTTTCGGTATCTCAGGCATAGGCTGGCGGAACACATCCAGATAGCTGGCCGCGGCCTCCCGGATGATCTTGTAGTCGGCAGGGGTGGGTTGATAGGCATACCATTCCACCTTATCCCGATATCTCCAGATATATGGATACACCCCTTCGGGGAAATTTGCGGTGCGCTTTTTTCCAAGGAGATCGGATAACCGCATGGTGATGGCGTCTACTTTTCCTTCCGTGCGGTTGATCACCTCAATCCGCAGCGCCTCAAAATAATCCGCCCTGCCCATGGTAACAAATTGTATTTTTGCTTTCAGATCAGGTGCTACATCGCCGTAACAGGCGCTGCCCACGAAGGTGGGGTTATCGATGCTCTTGCAATCGGTGAATACTTTGGAGAGTTCCCTTTCGAACGTGTTCATGCGCACCTCCTTCACCGAACCATGCCGTGGGTGCGGTCTTTCTTTTTCTCTTTGGGAGCTGCCTGCTGCGATATGCCCTGCTGCAGAGTATCCCTGCCCAGGCTGCGCTCTACATACCGAATACCATTGGACAATATGATCCTGTCATCCCGCTCATTGTAGAGCTTTTCGCCCTCCAGTATGACCGTCTGGCCGTCCAGATGGAAGTTGCCGCAGACAAGGCCATACACCGATACATCCCCAGATATCGTGGGCCGATAACCGCCCCGGCTGGAGAGGGCCATGCCCGTGCCGGAGATCCGGGCGCTACCGTACAGGGAGGCGCCCTGGATCATGGCGTCATCCTCCACGATGCTGCTGCCGCTCATGCTGGAGCCTTTGGAGATATACGCTTTGTCCTTTGCCATGGATTTTTTGTAGAGGCAGCTGTCCTGACACACATACGCTGTATTGCAGGCGATGGAATCATCGTAGAGCCAGGCGTTGTCCTTCGGCTCAAAGGAGAGATTGCTCTCGCTCTCCACATATCCGCCCAGGTCGCCCTTTTTCACATCCTTGCCAACATCCTGCAAAGCCCGGATGCGGTGCAGCCAGGGGTATTCGGGGTGTGCGATGTCGGTGATCTCATATTTATCGTTGGTCATGCTTTTTCTCGCTTTCGATTGCGTTGCACACGATCCTGAGCTCATGGGCCCGGTTGATCTGTTCCCAGGGGAAAGTGTCATCCGTAAAGTGGCCATAGCAGGCTGCGGGCGCAAAGATAGGTTTGGTCAGTCCCAGGGTGCGGATAATCCCGGAAGGGGTCAGGTCGAAGACGGAGGTTACCGCTTCTTTGAGGATTTCGTCATGGTAGATGCCCGTATCATGGGTATCCACATTTACAGCCACAGGCTCGGCTTTCCCTATGGCATACGCCAGAGAGACGGTGCATTCCTTTGCCAGCCTTGCGCCCACGATGTTCTTGGCGATGTAGCGGGCCATATATGCTGCGCTTCTGTCTACCTTGGTGGCGTCCTTGCCGGAGAGCGCCCCGCCGCCGTGGGGGATGATGCCGCCGTAGGTATCCACCATGAGTTTCCTTCCGGTTAGGCCGGTATCCGCTTCAAAGCCGCCATTCACAAATCGCCCGGAGGGGTTGATGTATACGGCATCCTTGTCGAAGGGCAGCTTGCCAAGGGAGGGTAAAACGACCTGCTCCATGATCCCGGTGCGAAGGGCGTCCATGTCCACATCTTCGATATGCTGCGTGGATACCACGATGGATGTCACCCTCCGGGGTACGTCATCCACATATTCCACGGACACTTGCGCCTTACCGTCCGGCATGAGGCCGGGTATGGTACCCAAACGCTGGGCGGCGGTGAGCAGGCGGGTCATACGGTGAGCCAGCACCACGGGCATGGGCAGCATCTCTTTGGTTTCGGTGGTGGCGTAGCCATACATAATGCCCTGATCCCCAGCGCCCAGGGAGCAGCTTTCGTCCACCAGCTGGCCATTTTTGCTGTCGATATAAATGCCGCCGTTCAGCCTGTCCACGGCCTGGGCGATGTCGCCGCTCTGATCGTGGATGAGGCATTCGATCTCATAGTCGAGATCGTCATACCCGATGTGCTTGATGGTTCTGCTCACGATATACGGGACATCCGGCATTTCCTCCGTAGTGATCTCGCCAGCCACGATCACCTTGCCCGCGGTGGCCAGCACTTCACAGGCCACGCGGGAGGCAGGGTCGGTTTCCAAACATTCATCCAGAACGCTGTCCGCAATGATGTCGCAAATCTTATCGGGATGGCCCTCGGTCACGGACTCCGCCGTGAGGATTTTTATATGATTTTGCATGTTGATCTCCTTTTTTATAGAAATGAGGTTACCGCTCCATGTTGCGATGCTTCTTCTTTGGCTTGTTTTCCGTCATAGCCGGGTCCAGTGGCAGGACTACCAGCTTTCCGTCCATCCGGTAGAACATCTCCGGCGTTTTATAATGTTCTTTGTACTTTTGCATCAAGTCCTTGTTGAGAGAGGAAAAGGATTCTTCGCCCAGCCCGGTAATCAGAAATGTCCCGGCCAGAACATCATAGATATGCCCGTCCTCATCCCTGAGCGCACGATTCAATGGGCTGCCTTTCAGCTTGCCTTCTTCATCACAGATTACGGCTACAGGGTCATCGTGCGGATAAACTGCCTGAATGTATCCGCCCACCTCGTGCTGCAGTGAAGCAAGATCAGGGGCGATCTCCTTCTCATATGGCTCTTTTCCGGGTTCAACGACGAGTACGGTGATCTTTTCATTTGTATTGCTCATTTTGCTCACTTCCTTCTGTTGCGGATGTGCAGAAATACGAGCCCGCCCAGGATGAACAGGACGAGGCAAATGCTTATGATCGTTTTCGGTTCCATATTGTACCTCCATTTTTTATAGCTGGCCGCGGTGTACGGCCAGAAGGACAAAGCGCCCGTTGCCCCGGTAGAGGGAACGGGCGCAGGTAGAAAGAGTCAGGATAGAGTCTGTTATAGAAACAGCCACGCCGGTATCGTAGAGGGAGAGCTCCTGTGCTTTTTCAAGCCATTCGGAAAAGGCATCTTGATCGGGGAAGGACTGGCGGAGATAGTTGAAGCCTTTGTCCCGAATATCAAGATGCAGCACCGCAAACACTTCCCACCAGCCATGCGGTTCGATATGGGTATCGAATTGGATATAGGGATGGGTTTCATAATATGAGCGATCCTTATAGAGCAGCAGCGGCGCGAACATCTCATCCTCACGGCCTTCGCCCATGTTGTGGGCATAGAGGATCGTATTCTGATCCAGGGGAGAAAGGCTGTTCCCCGCATCCATAAAAACAGCCCCGGCGCTGGATTTCTTGCCGGAGCTGTCGCGCTTCAGGTATGTTTGATTGTCCTCCGTCTGCATGACGGGATAGGATATGGGCGTACCGGGAATGGCGATCCAGCCGATGGTATCTTCGTTCAGTTCCCGGAGCCCTGTAAAATCCGCCGCAATGTAGGGCAGCTGCAGGGATGGTTCGGCCTTCGGCTGCTCCAGAGGCTTTTCAGAAACGGGAGAAACAGCTTCCAGAACAGCGGTATATGTTTCCTGGATATCGATGTATTCTTCCGATTCCTTCTGGGCTTTCCCCTGGGATATGAGAAAATAGAGCAGTAGAGAACCCGCAACCGCAAACAGCCCCAGGCTCAAAATCATCACTTTTCGTATTCCAATCACCTCGCTTATATGAGGAAAGGGGGAGCTTGCGCTCCCCCCAGGGTCAATGGGTTAGTTCATTTTTCTCTTTCGAAGATACAGGACGCCGACGCCTGCAGCAAGCGCCAGCAGGCCGACGCCGCCATACAGCGCCCACATGGGCAGGCCGTCACGCCCTGTCTTGGCGCCACTGCCCTCCTTGTGGCCTTCGGGGGAATTGTAGACAGTGACCGGGAAGGGGTCATCCTCCGTATCCCGCGTTTCCATCTCGAAGGGGATGGGCTCGGTGTAGCCTACATATCCCTTGGGGACGGTCACTTCACGAAGGGTGTACTTCTGATCGGTCAGATCCTTGATAATGGCCACGCCGTCCACTGTGGAGATAATGGCACTGCCCTTTTCGTCCGGGATGTAGGCGCCGTCCTTATCCCTGGACAGCTTGATCTCCTTGCCGTCCTCGCCGTAGAGGGTGAATTCGGCCCCGTCCAAGGGCTTGTTGGTAGCCCTGTCGATCTTGGTGAGCTTCATGGCATATGCGGTGAAGCTGACGGTCTGATTCTTGTCCTCGATGTCCGTGTGAGCAGCGATCTCATTCTCGCCGATATACAGGCGCTCGAACACTACGATTTCCTTTCCCTTCAAACCGCTGGCGTCAAAGGTGAAGGTCACTTCCACAGCACCATCCGCCTTTTCAGGGGTGAATGTGGCTTCAGCGGTGACCGCCTTGCCGTCAACGAGGAGCGCCTTGCCGGTGGCCTTGTCCATGAGGACGCCCTTGAGGGTGTACTTCTCTCCAATGGTCAGCCCTTCGTATTTCACCTTGTCGATGATGGTAGCCGCCTTGGAGATGGCGAGCTGCTTCTCGCCGTCCTTGCCGGAAGCGCTGGTTCCAATCTTCGGTTCGGTGACGCTGACAGTCTGATCTTTATCCTCAATATCCGCATGGGCTGCAATTTCAGCATCCCCTATATAGAGACGCTCAAAAACTACAACCTCTTTTGCTTTCAAAGAGGAAGCATCAAAGGTGAAGGTCACATCTACGGTATCATTCGCCTGCTCAGGCTTGAAGATGGTCTGTGCGGTTACTTCCTTATCGCCCACAATCACAGGCTTGCCGGTGGATTTGTCCATGAGGACGCCCTTGAGGGTGTACTCCTGTCCTACGGCGAGGTTTTCATATTTCACCGTATCCACAATGGTCGTGGCTGCAGAGAGGGAGAGTTCCTTTTTGCCATCTTTGCCTGTTGCCTTCGTTCCGATCTTCGGCTCATTGAAGCTGACGGTCTGGCCTTCGTCCTCGATGTCCGCATGGATGGCGATCTCCCTGCTGTTGTGCAGCAGGCTTTCGAAAACAACCACGCTCTTGCCCTTGAGGGAGATGGCGTTGAGGGTGAATGTTACCGTAACGGAGCCATCAGAAGATTTCGGTGTGAAGGTGGTTTCCGCCGTTACGGGCTGGCCATCAACCTGAACCGCTTCGCCGGTAGCCTTGTCCATGAGCTGCCCCTTCAGGGTGTACTCCTGGCCGGGCTGCAGGCCCGTATATGCTACGGTGTCCACGATCACGGTTTCAGCGGTAGCGTCCAGCGTTTTCTCGCCATTTTCCCCGGCTGCCGTTGTGCCGATCTCCGGGTTCAGGAAGGTGATGGTCTGATCGGTATCCTCAATGTCGGCGTGGGAGGCGATCTCTTTATCCTCCAGATAGAGGTTTTCAAAGACTACCACAGCCTTTCCTTTGAGCGCGGATGCGTCAAAGGTGAATTCCATGGTGGTGCTGCCGGACTCCCCGGTGGCACGGAAGGTTTTCTCCGCCGTCACCTGGTTTTCATTCACCATGAGGGGTTCCTCAGTAGCCTTGTCCATGAGGACGCCCTTGAGGGTATACTCGGTTCCGGCCTTCAAACCGCTGTAATAAACAGTGTCCACGATGGTCACTTTTTCCGCGGCATACGCCGTATTGCCCATGCTTTCCTTTTCCAGCGCGGTGGTGAAGATTTCGGGGATGGGGATATAATCGTCCGTCAGGGTACCAAGGTCGATCACAGTGTTATGGCGATACACGGACACCTCAAAGGAGAGCAGCTCGAAGCCCTCGTTGGCCTCGCAGGGCAGTTCTTCAATGATGTAGTCATCGTAGAGGAGCGCGCCTTTGCTGTCATCCAACACATCCAGTTCCCCGAACCATACGCCATCCCTGTCGGTCTGACCGGCATTGGTGTTCTGGCTGTGGGGGTTCCATTCGCTGGCGGTGGAAAACTCGCCGTTTACATCGGTGACAACAATGTGGGATTCTCCCGTGGTTTTGGAGGTGATGCTGAACGGTACGCCAGCCAGCCGCTGCGCCGTACCGTCTGCGATCTTGATACCCTTAAGGTCGCCGCGGAGAGGATCGTTGCGGATGGCGGTTTCCGCCGTGTTGAGTTCTACGGTTTTTCCATGCTCCCTGATCTCAAAGAAACGGGAAAGGACGCCTGTGGAGAGGTAGCCTTCCAGTGTAGGCGAGATTTCACGCGCTTCAAAAGTGCCATATGGGAGCAAAAATTCAGGCGTATATGCGGTTCCGGTTTCATCGGTTACCGTGGTGTAGACCACCTCTCCGGGGGCATACAGTACATCCTGCACCAGCACGCTGTCCAGGCTACGGTTGACGATCTCGAAGGTAGCCCCTTCCAGCGTTCCGCCGCCCTGGGCCCTGTGCTCTCCGATCTCGTTGTCCCATTTCTCAATCAATACATTGCCGCGGATGATATCGTTCTTGATTACGGTATCCCCGGTGGTCATGCTGACGATCACGCCATGCTCCCGGATGCGGAAGCCCTGACGGATCACGCCGGAGTTTAGATAGCCCACAGGAGCGGTGCGTTCCACGATCTCGTAGGAACCGTAGGGCAAAGCATCCGCCGCAGTGGAAGCATAGCCATGCTCATCCGTGGTCAGGGTCAGGACGATCTCGCCGGGGGCGTATTCCACGCCGCCCACCAGCACGAGATACTTGCTGGTGTTATAGATATCCAGCACTGCGCCTGCCAGGGTCGCATCGCCCTGCTTCAAGGCCGCTTCGTTGCGCTCGATATCCCATTTCTCGATCTCAACACCGCCGCGGATGACATTGTTTTTGATAGCGGTATCCGATGCGTTCATCTCCACAACCTTGCCATCCTCGCGGATGGTAAAGGTGCGGCGGATGATGCCGGTGTTCAGATACCCCGTGGGGGCCGTCTTTTCCACGATCTCATATGTCCCATAGGGTAGGAGGTCATTCTCCGTGGAGACAGAGCCGTCCTCGCCCGTGGTCAGGGTATGCACCACTGCGCCCGGATCATATTCCTTGCCGCCAACCACCATGCTGTTCTGGCTGCGGTTATAGATTTCAAACACAGCCCCGGCAAGGGTGGCATCTCCCTGGGGATCGTTCCGGTCAAGCTCCATATCCCACTTTTCTACGGAAACGCCGCCGCGGATGACGTCGTTCTTGATGGCAGTATCCGCTGCTGTCATCTCTACCACTTCCCCGTTTTCACGGATGGTGAAGGTTCTCTGCACAGCGCCGGTGTTTAGGTAGCCCGTGGGAGCAGCCTTTTCCACGATCTCATATGTCCCGTAAGGCAAAAGATCGTTGGCGGTGGAGGCCGAGCCGCCCTCATCCGTGGTCAGGGTATGCACCACTACGCCCGGAGCATATTCCTTGCCACCTACCACAACGCTGTTTGCGCTGCGATTATAAATCTCCAGCACAGCGCCGGAAAGGGTTGCATCTCCCTGGGGATCGTTGCGGTCGAGTTCCATGTCCCATTTTTCAACGGAAACGCCGCCGCAAATCACATTGTTCTTGATGGCAGTATCCGATGCTGCCATCTCCACAATCTTGCCATTCTCGCGGATGGTGAAGGTGCGGCGCACTGCGCCGGTGTTCAGGTAGCCCGTGGGTGCGGTTTTCTCCACGATCTCATATGTGCCGTAGGGCAGGAGATTATCCTCCGTAGAGGCCGAGCCATCCTCACCCGTGGTCAGGGTATGCACCACAGCGCCGGGAGCGTATTCCTTGCCGCCGACTACCACGACAGCTTTGCTGCGGTTATAGATTTCAAATACAGCCCCGGAGAGGATAGCATCTCCTTGGGGATCGTTGCGGTCAAGCTCCACATCCCACTTTTCAACGGATACGCCGCCGCGGATCACATCGTTCTTGATTGCGGTGTCCGCTGTGGTCAGGTTGACGACTGCACCGTTGGTGCGGATTTCAAAGGAGCGCCTTACCGTACCGGTATTCAGATATCCTGTAGGCGCGGTCTTTTCCACGATCTCATATTCACCGTAAGGCAGGAGATCGTTGGCGGTGGAAGCAGCGCCACTCTCGTCCGTGGTGAGGGTATGCACCACCTGGCCGGGGCCATAGGTCTTGCCGCCTACCACCACGCTGCTGTCGCTCTTGTTTACGATCTCCAGCACAGCGCCAGCAAGGGTGGCGTCACCCTGGGCAGCGCCCTTTTTGTTGAGCTGAGCGTCCCATTTTTCAACGGAAACGCCGCCGCGGATCACGCTCTCCTTGACGATAGGTTCGTTGTAGGTTTCGACGGATTCCATGCTGCCGGAGGCTGTGATCTGCCGGATGAACAGTTCGTTATTGATGAGATACCCCTCCGGGGCCTTGGTTTCCTGGATGGTCACCGTGCCCAGCGGGAGTGTCACGATGGTCCCCGCGCTGTTGTAGTAGAAGGCGTCCCCGCTAACGAGATAGTCGGGGTGCAGCATGGCAAAACCGTCCTCGTCCGTTTCAATGACCCATGTCCGGGCAGGGGTCGCGCCGCTGAGTGCGCTGGCGCTGGAATAGCTTCCCTTGTAATACTTGACCGTAAACTGCGCACCTTCCAGCCCGGCGCCGCCCTGGGGTTCCGCTTTACCTGTGTCGGCGTCCTGCTTGCGTACCATGATGGTGGTGGGGTCGTTCTGAGGGATGTTGCTAACCGTCACCGTGGTGGTATCGTCCTCGTAGATGGTGAAGCTGTATTCCTGATTGGTCCCGGCAAAGCCCGTGGGCGGGGTGCGCTCTACGATGGAATACCCGGAGCCTACGGGCAATCCCGACAGGCTGCCATATCCATTGGCGTTGGTGGTGATGCTCCCCACACGGGAGGAACCACTGTAAACATCGAACACGGCCCCGGCCAAGCTGTAGCAGGGATTCCCGTCCGTCAGGTTGGTATCCGCGGACACCTTCCGCACAGCAACGCTGCCGGTGGGATCGGGCTCGGGTTCAGGCTCCGGCTCCCATGGATCAGGTTCCCAGGAAGAGGGGTTATACTGCCAGCCGATGAGGGGCTGGTTGGAGGAAGAGCTGGAATTGTACACAAAGGCTGCAAAACCGGACGGGACGGCAGGCAGGGAGTTGACGATATTGGCCACCTGAACAAGCTGCCCGGTGAGGGTATCGTCAAGACCCTTGAATGCGTCCAGGCTACCCATGTAACCATATGAGGCCACCGCGTGGCACATGCCGTAGGCCCATAGAGCGTCAGGCTCGGCAAACACCTGTTTGACATAGTCGTAACCGGGGCCGCCGTAGAGGTAGTAACAACACTTTACCAGGAAATCATTGGTGTCGGTGATCCAATAGTCGATATCGTAGGTACCGGCGTTCAGACCGCTGACCGTGGGGTCAAGGCAGAAAGCGGTGTTGCCGTTGGCGGTGTAATACGATGTGTAATAACCATACCATATCTGATCTGCGCTGCGGGTATGTACCACCTGGGTGGGATAGCTGCTGGTGCTGCGCATGGCGAACATCCGCATCTGAGGCGCTTCCAGATATGCAGTGACCGCAAGATCACCGCCCAGAGGCGAAGCCTGTACGTACAGGACGCCATCTTCAATGGAATAGGCGCTCTCCGGGAGGTCGATTCCGTTCTGCGAAACTACGGGGTTACTGCCATATTCCAGGGGAATGGCGATCTCCAAAGCATTGGAAGGAAGGGTCAGGGCATGGGTCTGCTCGGAGAACATCCTGCCCTCATATACATTGACCAGAGCGGAGATGGTGATATCCGTAATGCTGCTTTCTTCCAGCGTCCAGGTTACCGTTACCCTGTGGCCCATATACCGGGCAGGCAAATACAGCTTGCCGGTAGAAGGATCATATTCCGCATCCATAGTCACATCCATGCTGCCGTCCAGCAGGACAGTGAGGTTTTCTGCGTTGGTGGGAATCTCACCGGGGAAGTGGTTTGCGGTGATCTCCATGCTGTCCCCATTCACCATGCCGAGGGTATAATACGAATGGCTGGAGGAAACTGCGAGATTGCTGGGGGTTGCAATCTGCAGCCCGCTACCATATTGATACACCACCTTCACGAGAGGCTCATCCACCACGGCGGTCAGTACCGGCTGGATATGCAGGCCGGGCGATGTCGCCAGGGGTTCCTCTGTGGCGAGAGATTCCGCCGTTTCAGGGATTTCTTCCACAGGCAGGAGTTCCTCCGCTTCGTCTACATAAGGGGGCAGTTCTTCCTCCTGCTCCGTGGGAGTGGGCGTTTCCTGCGGTTCGTCCTGCGCATCCGGGGATTCCGCTTCTACGGGTGTTTCCTCAGTGCCTTCAGAGTCAGGCGCAGGCGTGGGTGTCGGTGTAGGCTCCGGGTCAGGCGTAGGCCCCGGCGTGGGGGTAGATTCCACCGCAGGGCTTTCCGTATCCTCCGGGATGCCGCTGTTCGCATCCTGCTGCGGTTCCTCCGCAGGCGCTTCTCCTGCCGTTGCCAGTGCAGGCATGGGCAACACGGAGAAGCATAAAAGGATGGCAAGGAGGAAACTGATCATTTGCTTCGACATCGTTTTCATGCAGAATTTCCTTTCTTTTTGTAGTTGAATTGTGGTAAAAGGCAAAGAGAAAGGGCCCGCGGATTGCAGGCCCTTGAGGGTTTGGTTTTAGTAGGCTACATAGCTGTGGTTCTCGCCGTTCATGGCGTGGGCTTTCATGTGGGATACCAGTTCATCCGGTGTGAGCGTTGCCCCGCAGGAGCAGACGGCATATCCGCCTGACGGGGTGGGCGTTGGCTCAGGTATGACCGGGGGCGTTTCCACAGGCCCCGGTTCCGTGGTCGGCGCCGGTGCTGGGTCTGGCTCTGCAGGCTCCGGTGTGGGGGCCGGCGTTGGTTCAGGCTCCGAGGGTACGGGTGATTCCGGCCATTTCGGTTGGGGCGTGGGGGTCGGCTCCGGCGGACAGGTGATGGCGGGATAAGGCCAGTCGATCTTTGGAGCCGATGTTGGTTCGGGTGGGCAAGTGATTTGGGGGTATGGCCAGTCGATCTTTGGGATTGGGGTTGGTTCAGCCGGGGTCGGGAGGCTTTCCTCCTTTGCCGCAGGCGTGGGGCTTGGCTCATACGCCGCTTTACTGCTGGCCATTTCCATGACCGGCAGCGGTTCCTGCTGTTCGGCTTCCCTTGATTCTGCTTCCTCTTGATCTGCTTCCGCCTGCGCCGGTGTGGATACAGGTACAAGTGCGGAGGATGGCCCGGCCAGTTCTTTGATCTGGAGTTCCTCGATCTCAGGTTTATCCTGCTCTTCCCGCCATGAGGCCCTTTGCTGCACAGCCATGGCCTGGGTCGTATAGCGTTCCACCGTCCATGCGGACAGGGCTTCCGTTTCCTCCCGGCTCATGCAGCCGGTCAGCAGCATTGCCGCGCTTGCGGCGATCAGGATGATTTTTGCTTTTTTCATGTATTGTCACCTTTCCTTTCAAGGCAACAATACTCCAGCGGTTCTCACAAGGGAACCCCCGATTCACAGACAGTCAGGGGTTTTTCCCGCACAACGCTTGCAATCCGCACTACGAAGAGGGATGAATGGTACATCACATATTCGGGAGGTATTCGATATGAAAATCAGGTTCGTGCTGGAAAACGGAAAGCGCAGGCCGCTGGCCAACGCACTGGGCGAGGCGATGAATACGGAAGTGCGCTATCTCGGCGCTCCCACATTCTGCTTTGAGGCGGGAGGCTGCCAGCTGGACAAGGACGGGGTGCTGGAAATCCCAGAAGGTGTGGATCATGGGTTGCTGCTGGAAAAGCTGACGGATGCCGGATTCCGGCTGGAGCAGGAAGAAGCTGTACAGGAAGCATTGGAGCAAGAGAGGCACATCGTATCAGTGCCCGCACATGATTTTGACAGGAGGATCAAGGATAACCTGGACAAACTGCTTGCCGCCAAGGGCGGCCTGATCATGGCAGCCCTCGGCGTGGGCAGGCTCAAATACTCCGAAGATCACGGATACCTTGCTTTTGACCTGTACGACAGCCAGCCGGAACAGAAAGAGCTTGTTGCCTGCACCCACATGCTCAATGCGCTTTACAATACAGCGAGGGAACAGGTACGGGTCACGGCAAAGGTACAGGCCGACATTGAAAATTCCAAGTACGCTATGCGCTGCTTCCTTCTGAAGCTGGGATTCATTGGGCCGGAGTATAAAGAGACCCGATCCGTGCTGCTGTCCCGGCTCCCCGAGACAGTCCCAAGTTTTGTGTAAACCTCCTGGGTGGTGTAGAATAGAAGCACCG
>ENA-UOIW01000374-UOIW01000374.1-human-gut-metagenome-genome-assembly--contig:-P58-NODE-374-length-39144-cov-572.983627_pt1 | contig 39144 bp, 37 predicted proteins | sample MGYA00242334_ERZ723881 | MGnify/ENA metagenome assembly ERZ723881 | reverse complement strand
GTCATTGAACGGGTTTACGCTGTTACGGGAATAAAGCAAAGGCGAGAACCGACGCTCGCATTCGAATCCGAGGGGGTGTTATACGAGGTCGCATAGGCGAGACCCGCACGCGCACCGTCATTCGCGGTACCGCCGAACAACACACCACGCCACGCCTCTGATGTCGGAATGCTGGTATAGTGATAATCACAGAAGAACTGTGTCGAACCACCGCCGACAAGTGACGGCATGATTTCGCCGCCCTCTCCGAAGATTATCTCTTTGACATAACCCTCCGCTCGGGCTTCATCGCCGATATAGGTCATGTTGTCGTAGGCGTTGAAATGCTCCGGATTGTCCGTCACGTATATCTTGCTCAGTCCGTCACCTGTCTGGCTGTTCGGCGATATCCTCACATTGATACCGTCCACCCATTTCCATATATGACCGAAGATGTTCTCGATGCCGTGATAGCGGTTTACCTTAACCTTCTTTATCGTAGAATCATATTCCGTAGGCATGGAGTATTCTACCTCTCCCGTTCCGTTTCCCAGGCTGTCCGTATACCCGCACGGGATGAAAGGATTGTTTCCGTTGAAATTCGCCAACTTCGTCCAGTCAAGTGTTGTCACCCCTTCACCCAGTCCGCCTTGGGCATACCCGTTGCTGTCCTTAGCCGAGTTGTACGCCTTTTGCGAGTTGAGCGTCGCATACTCGATGACGAACAGCCAGTACAGGTCTTTCCACAGACTGTAAGGTATCTTGTTCCATTCCGTGCTTCCGCTCTTGCGGTTGCGCGCGTATTCGCGGAAGTTGGTGCTTGAAATCCCTGTCGCCGGACGACCGAGAAGGCTGCGGTAAGTGCCGTCCCATGCCGAAGTGTTGTTGCCGCCGCGGTAATCCGCATCCGTGTTCACCACCGAGCACAGCTTGTTGGCAGAACGTTGTACGGAAGCCTCGTATGCCGCCACGTAGTACTTCTTTATCTTCTTCGCGCCGGAGAAAGGAACTTCGGACACGTACACCCTCTGCTTGTTGCCTTCCGTGTCGAAGCGCATGTAGTGTTCCGGCACTTCCACCATCACCTGCCCTTGCGAGCCGTCGCGTGTCTCTCCTGTCCAGTCGTCCGCGTCAAGGTATTTCAGCACCGCCCCGTCATCGCTCAGCAGGCATCCCCTCATCTTCGAGTGCACGGGCAGCGTCTTGTGGTAAGCCATGTTGCCGATGCGCGTGCAGTCGTACGATGATACGGTCTTGTCGCGTTCTATCCCGTATGCCACAAAGTTTGTCAGGTCTAAGCCCTCCAGAGTTTCTACCCGGTCTTCCACGGATCCCAACTCTGTCTTTGTGGCGAAATTTACCTTCTCAGATTCATACTCCGTCTTGTCCAGCTTCGATGCAAGCTGTACCGTGGTGGCATAGCCTTTCCCTTCCAGTTCCGTTTCCGTCACATAATCGCCCAAGTCCGGCTGCACAAACTCCTTCACCTTTGCCAAAGTGGTGCGGCCCTTCGGCAAGTCCGTGTCCACTATCGGGATATTCTCCGTACCCGTCAACGCATCCCGAAGCGTTGCCTCGCTAATCTTTGTTCCCGCCATAATATTATTTAGTTAGTTAGTTTAGTCAATCTGTTCCAATTCCATATAAGTGCCGTCAGTCCACAGCACCTCGTCACCGTCCGACCATTGCCAAGACTGCTTGTCCGTGGGTATGACGATTCCCGTCCCTATGCCTTCCGCGCCGAACACGTGGCAGTTCACCAGAGATGCGTTCACCTGGGTGAAGCTCACATCCGACACGTTCACGTCATCCTGCGTCCTCATTCCGTCACCTCCTGCAACTCCGCGCTCTCCACTTCCGTCTCGCTCACAAACCGCACGTGCATCGGATAGAAGCCGTGGTCAAACATATAGTCTATCACCTTCCCCGTGTTGTACAGGTGCGAAGGTATCACGCAAGGCGCATACGCCCCCGATGACGTGCTCCGCTGCTCCATGTAAAAATTACCCGAACCCTTGCGCTCGATATGCAGCGCATACCTGCTGTCTACCGTCATTTCCGCTACGTAGATGTCCTTACCCATCCCGTTCTGCTGCTTGCTGAATGTCAGTTGTGCCATTTTATCCCTCCTTCTTTTCGTTTTCTATAATCTCGTCTATCTCTTCCTTGCCTATCCTCGACACCTTCCCGGCTACCACCGCCAAAAGAGCCCTGAGGTTAAGCGTGATGCCCTTGGGCTTCAGTATGTTGCTCACTATCGAGCAGAACTCAAGGATGCACACGAACAGGCAAGACCACCTGTCTATCGCATAACCTCCGCCTGCCGCCACGCTGACCATGCACACCATGCACACGAACGAGAAGTACGTCACCATCTTGCCCATCGTCCTGCGGAACGCGCTCGAAAACCTTACCTCGTCGCCCATCAGTATGCTCTTCCGTATGCCGAACGCCAAGTCGCACAATATCACCGCACAGCTCGCTATGAGCCAAGGTATCATGTGCGCAAGGCTTTCCTGTATGAATACGGTCGCCACCGTGGCGAACCCGCTTGCCACCACACTGTTGATGCTGTCCTGTGTCGCTTCCTTCAATAACATGTCAGATGAATTTAACCCATGAATAACGTTTACGCCTGCCCAGGTATCCCATGTCCTGCTGGCAGGCGTATGCCTCCTTCTCGAACGATATGCCCCTGTATGCCTTGTGCGCGTCAAATGTCAGCAAGAATCTGACAAGCCACTCCACAGCATACCACAGGTAAAACCCTACATACAGCGTTTCCTTCATCTGCTCCGTATGTATAGCCTCGTGGTTGATGTCTACGCTGCCTATCACGGCGTCCTTCCTTACGAACAGCACGCCGAACAGGTTCACAGCCTTGAATCCCTTAAAGGGAATGATGTTGTTCCTTACTATCTTCATAACCTTTCCTTTTTTATCCCCATACCATATAGTCTTCCGTCACTCCGTCTCCCCTCGGTATCCCAAGGTTCAGCTTGTACTTCGGGTTGCCCGATGCGTCCGTGCCGTTAGCCACAAGCTCCGCCGTCACGCTCTGTGTAGGCTCCAGCGTGGTCACCGTCCCGGCTTCCAGTACGGGCGTCTTTCCAGTGTCTCCCGTATTCCCTTTCTCTCCTTGCGGCAAGACAACGACCAGCTTGTACTTCGGGTTGCCATCCGGGTCCAAACCGTCCGATACGAAACTTCCCGATGCTGTCTCGCCTGCCGTGGCTTCCACAGCAGACAGGATAGGTTTCTTCGAAATCTCCTGCTTCTGTTCATCCGTAAGTTCTTCATAAGAAAAGAACAAATCAGACAACGGAACAAGCGTCTGCCAGTTCTCATCATTTTCGTACTTCCACTCGATTCCCGGATTGCCCTTTCGAAGCATTACCTTCTCGCCTTTCAAAAGAGACAGGCTTACCAGCGTGTTCCAAAGCGTATCTCCCACATACCTCCATTGTATCGCCGTTGAACTTGAACTCATTTCCAACTGCTTGCCGTCCGTTCCCTTGAGTGCCGATATGGCTACACGCACCAGTTTCTGCGTATTTCCCGACACTTGCAAGCCTGGGAGTGAAGTCACACCGTTCAGTGTGTTTACACTCTCATACTGCGTCAGGTCTTTGCTCTGCTGAGCCAGTAGCGTCTTCACCTGCGAAGAAATCACAGCGATATCTTCTGCCGTTATTGCCGTTCCGTTGCTCAATATGATGTCGCCGGCTGCCATTATTCCTGCGGGTTAATGATTTTCAACATGTCATCTGCAAGCACCGGGAACAGTGCCTTAGCTCCCTCTATTTCCCCAGTGTCCGTCAGGATTACCGACAGCGTGCCGCCTGATAGCGATGCAGTCATTATCCGCCAGCCGTCCTTCTTCACCACAGCCGACACGCTTTTCCCCTCGTTCTCGTACAGCGTATAGGAGATATTGCATCCCGCCGCCTCGTTTTCGTACGTTGTCCGCTTCACCGATTCCTTTTCTTCCAGTGCCATATCCTACTCCTTTCCTTCGATTAAATTATATATCTGTCCGTATGCCCCCGGAGGCAGCATCGAAGCAGCCTTCTTCAGCATCGTGCATTCCTCTGTAGTAAAGTCCGCTTCCCCCTTGTTGTTGCGTATCTTCTTCATGACTTTATTAACCTGTAATATTACATATGAAAGTGTTTTCGGTTTTATTATATGCTATTATGTAAAACATGTTATCAAAAGCATTCGCAGCAAAAAATGGACAACAAAAAGCAATCAACATGTTGCCGTTTTCACCCTCAAGGTAGCTGCTTACTTGAACGTCCGCATTAAAAGCGGTTATGTGTTCTCCAAGCCCTAATGATTCATCCGGAGCTCCCCTGATTACCAGCCTGTTCCCGTCCTTAATTGCTTTAATTATGGCTTTCAGCCCCGATTCGCCGCCTACCGCCACGGATATTTCATCGCTGTTGCTTCCAGTATTAAGCGTAAGTATTTCGCTTTTTAGGGCATACCCTTGCGGATATATATGCCTAACATTATTACCCGTAATCCAGACTATATAGTCATTTGCTCCCAATGTAGAGGTATGATAAAAAGACATATCAACAAAATTGCTAAAAATGTAGATACTAACCGGAATACTATATACAAAAGTAGTATTTAAATCCTGCAGATAAATGCCTTTCCCGTCTTTTATTGCCTGCCTAATTGCCTCAATCCCTTCTTTTCCGCCGAGCAATTGAGTAACATTAGTTGAGTTATTAGAGCTATAGATACCGGTCGGAAGATAGTATTTGTCTTCCCCGGATTCGTTCACTTCGCAAGAGTAAGTGTATACCGGTGAATCGGTATCGCCTTCCTGCTCCCCGTTTATCCTTATCGTCCTTAGCTTTCCCCCTTCCGCTACATAAGTGCATTCGATATAGCCGGATATTGTTTCCGAATCGAAATACGCATTGACAAATGATTCCCTGTTACCGATATAAAGCTTGGCTATTCTTTTTTCATAGGCAGATGAATTGCTAAAATAATGCATCATTATTTGAAGCAAAGAACTAGGGGAAGATGTGAATCCAAAAGCATCGAGTATATCAGAGCTTGTAGACTGGTTTGTAAGCGAAAGTAGTGCAGAGGGAAATTCTTGTATTCCTTTCATCTTATCCAATTTTGAAAAATCCGCCTGGCTCATCAGTCCCGCCTTCGCAGAATTTGCATTCGGAATCGTGGAAAACGTACCATCCAATGAACCGTCAGCCGAGGGCTTGAAGGCGTAATAGTTTGCGGACTGCAATGCGCTGCCGTTGGTCACGTTCACGTTTCCGCCTCCTCCGGAAGGCGTGTCCCCTCCGCCGCCCTCAATGGCGATGTTTCCGCTGCCCACGATGCTTTGCCCGTTGACTGTCTTGAACGATGCGGACGTGGTGAACCCGCTGTCATTCGTCAGCTGGCTGGTCTTCGAGGGTATCGTAGTGGATGCGGGCAATGCCCCGACTTCCGATGCCGTATAGGTCGGTTTCGTGGAAGAGTTGACCCACGAGGGCTTGTTCAGCACGTTCGCCCACTGCACGCTGTCCGCCACTCCTCCGCCTCCAGAGCCTCCTGAACCGTCATATCCTTTAGGGATTCCGAAGTTCAGCCTGTATTTCGGGTTCCCGTTTTCGTCCTCGCCGTTGGCGACCACTTCCGATGTGGCGTTCTGTCCGGGGTCGAGCGTGGTTGTCTTGCCTGTTTCCAGCACCGGCGTCTTTCCAGTGTCTCCCGTATTCCCTTTCTCTCCTTGCGGCAAGACAACGACCAGCTTGTACTTCGGGTTGCCATCCGGGTCCAAACCGTCCGATACGAAACTTCCCGATGCTGTCTCGCCTGCCGTGGCTTCCACAGCAGACAGGATAGGTTTCTTCGAAATCTCCTGCTTCTGTTCATCCGTAAGTTCTTCATAAGAAAAGAACAAATCAGACAACGGAACAAGCGTCTGCCAGTTCTCATCATTTTCGTACTTCCACTCGATTCCCGGATTGCCCTTTCGAAGCATTACCTTCTCGCCTTTCAAAAGAGACAGGCTTACCAGCGTGTTCCAAAGCGTATCTCCCACATACCTCCATTGTATCGCCGTTGAACTTGAACTCATTTCCAACTGCTTGCCGTCCGTTCCCTTGAGTGCCGATATGGCTACACGCACCAGTTTCTGCGTATTTCCCGACACTTGCAAGCCTGGGAGTGAAGTCACACCGTTCAGTGTGTTTACACTCTCATACTGCGTCAGGTCTTTGCTCTGCTGAGCCAGTAGCGTCTTCACCTGCGAAGAAATCACAGCGATATCTTCTGCCGTTATTGCCGTTCCGTTGCTCAATATGATGTCGCCGGCTGCCATTATTCCTGCGGGTTAATGATTTTCAACATGTCATCTGCAAGCACCGGGAACAGTGCCTTAGCTCCCTCTATTTCCCCAGTGTCCGTCAGGATTACCGACAGCGTGCCGCCTGATAGCGATGCAGTCATTATCCGCCAGCCGTCCTTCTTCACCACAGCCGACACGCTTTTCCCCTCGTTCTCGTACAGCGTATAGGAGATATTGCATCCCGCCGCCTCGTTTTCGTACGTTGTCCGCTTCACCGATTCCTTTTCTTCCAGTGCCATATCCTACTCCTTTCCTTCGATTAAATTATATATCTGTCCGTATGCCCCCGGAGGCAGCATCGAAGCAGCCTTCTTCAGCATCGTGCATTCCTCTGTAGTAAAGTCCGCTTCCCCCTTGTTGTTGCGTATCTTCTGATACAGCTCGAAAGCCTGCAATTTCTGCACGGCGTCCGTTTCTTGGTTCCCCGTGTGCTTTAAAAAGTCGCCGTTGAACAGCGATATGCACAGCGTATCGTCAATCATCTGAAGCTTCCGCTCTCCGTTTACCGTCTGACAGGCTTCTCCGCCCATTGCGTTCTTGAACGCCACATGTAAGTTCACTTTCATAATCCTTTATTTTTAGTTAAGACGAATATTTGTTCCTCCCGCATATAATCACAAAATGTTGAGAATCAACATTTTTGTTGCCCATGTCTCCTACCCGGTACGTGAAGTAATTGCTGTATATCTCTTGTATCGTAACCACATAATTATTGCCGTTGCTGAAAGGCACCACAAACGGGTAATAGGACGTACGCCCCAAGTTATGAGTTACCTTGTATGTGCCCGTAGAAGTCCTGATTACCGAAGGTTCTGCCCCAAGTCCGTCACCCCAGGAATTGTATATTCCGCCTCCTTTATTTACACGAATAGCGCACAGCACGCCCGGAGCGTTCCATTCCTCGTTGTCGCTGCGCTGGTAGAACACATGGCTGCCGAAGCTGCGTATGGCTTTGCAGTCAGAACCACCCTGAGCCATCACGTGAAGTCCTATAGAGCCGCTTCCGTACGCCTGTATCCTCACGGCAAGGTCGCCGTCCGCACGCACGTCCACCAGCCCCGGCGAATTTTGAGCGTTAAGCCGGATATAGTGCGTCAGGTCATCGCCTATGGATATGTAAGCCGTAGGAGCAGACACCTCGTTCTTCAGCCCGTATTGGTCTATTTCGAATGAGCCGATATTTCCGCTGACGGCTTCGATATAGCTCGTGTCTATGTATTCGGTCGCAAAATAGCCTCCTACAATAAGGGATGCGCCTTGCAATGCCTGTATGATGCTTGCCTCTTTGCTCCATGATGGCAAGTCTTCAACGCTCTGTCCTGCCGCCAAAGCTTCTTCAAGCGCTTCCGCCGCGTTGCTGATTGCGGTAGAAGCCCTATTATACGCGCTGTCCGCACGGTTGTATGCCGTCTCTGCGTCATTAGATGCCGAGTTGGCAAGGCTGTACGCCGAGTTGGCACGGTTGTATGCGCTCAATGCGTCCGACAAAGCGTCCGAAGCGTCGCTTGCCGCGTTGTTGATAGTGCTGCTGAGCGAGCTTGACAAGTCGCCGCTGCTTACCGTGTCCTTGAAAGCCAGGTCGCCCACGTCCCCCGAATCCAGCTTGCCGTTAATCGTTGTCTGAAGCGAGTTGTCGAACATCGAGAACGTCACCGCACCGTTCAGGTTGATGCGGTTGGCGTTAATCTTTATCGAATCCGCCGACTGGTTGATGTACGACACCAGCGTGTCGCCGTCCTCCAGCGTCTTGGCTGCATACAGCTTGTTCCCTTCCGCTGAGGTTATCCACCCGGCTGTCTCTATCGTATTCTGTATGCTGTCTATCTCCGACGCATACCCCGTTATCCTTCCCGCCTGCACGCTAATCTCAGCCTCCAGCTCCGTCTTTGCGTCGGTTATGTCCTGACCTACGCCGCTTATCTGTTGCGAAACATACAGGTATATCTCGTCCGACATCACAGAAAGCTCCGCGTCATACTTCTCATATATGGCTCCCGTCTCAGCGTCCACATATTCCTTCGTCGCGCGCAAGGCAATCTGTTCGGCGTTCTGCTCTATCTCAGTCCACATCCTCACAAGCTCGTCCGCTATCGTGTCAGGCACCAGCGACACGTTGTATATCAGTATCTCTCCGGTAAAGCCAACCGTAAAGTCACCCGCCTCGTCCCATGTGCCGGTATGGATGTACTTCTTGTACTCATCCGTCACCTCCAGCGTCTCCGTCTTGTACAGCCCTGAATCCGGTATGCCTGCCGTCAGCGTGCCTTCCGACAACACTTTGTAGAAAAACGAGAAAGAATAGGTATACCCGTCCTCTTCCTCTTCCGAATCAGCCCGCACAGGCAGGCTCATCATGCCGTTGTCCTGCGTGACCGAAGCGTTCCGTATGCGCAGCACCTTCCTGCTCCCTTCTGCATACATGTCCGCACCGTCGCCTTTCTCCGACATGAACTCGTCCCCGTCAAAAAGGAACACGCCGTCAAAGGCATATAAGTGCACGCCGTCTCCCGTGCTCTCCCAGCATTGCATGTCCCTGCTGAAAGTCGAGTTGGCAAGCACGTTGCCTTCTTCCAGCTCCGTGTCCTTCCCTATCTCCGATATGACCGATTCCAGCGTGCCGTTCAGTATCGAGAACTGCTGCTCCACGGTGTTGCCGTTGTCAAGGATGATGGTCGTGTTCTCAAAGTAAGCCCCGCTTCCGTAGATGCCCCATACGCCCGTAAGGTCTATGCCGTTCTTCGTCGTTATCCCAGTCAGGTTGCCCACGCGCGCCTTCGTGCAGTTGTCCGGGTCTGTCTTCATCCCGTACACCACGTCGATGTACGGTGCCCCCACCTCGTCAACCGTCGTCACTTTCACTGTCCCCTTGCGTGTCGAATCCGTTATGCTGTCCACACGTGTCAGCACGTCGCCTTCCTCTACATCCGCTAGGTCTCCCGTGAAGTTGGTAAAGGTCACCCAGTCCAGCCTGTCCTCGCCGTCCGAAAGGCTTCCTACGCCTGCCTCCGACACCACCAGCTCGTACTGCTTGATGACGTTATAGCCGTTCTCAGCCGTAGGCGTGCCCCCGTAGCGTTGCATCATCAGCACGTCACCAGCCTTGAACGGGTTATACAGCACGCCGTCCTCCGTGTCAAGGTATATGCGCTTCGATTCGCTGTCATAGTAAGCCACCTTCATCATGCCGGCAAATATCACGTTGTCGTTCTCGCCCCTCAGTTGGGAAATGACGAACTCGTACGCCCGCAGGCTGCCCCTTACGTTGATGTCGTCTATCTCCAGCCGGTACTTCGTCTCCTCCACGCCAGCCGCGTTCGTCTTCTTGTAGGGTGCAATCTCCCAGCCGCTGCCGTTCGGAAATCCAGACACGAACGAGGACGAGCCGGTTGTGCCGCCAAGGTAGATGTCGCTCCTCACCTTCAGCGAATCCAGCTCAGCCGCCCCGGTCTCCTCTATCTCCCAGCCGATGCCCTCCCATCCGTCTAAGTAGTCATACGACCCGATTTTCTTCTTGAACAGGATGATGCCCTCTGCCGTGTCGTCAATGTCCTTGCGAAGGTACATCCCGTCAATGTCAACCTTCAAGTCATTCAGATATGCCTTGATGATGGATTGTATCTGCTGTATGTTGTATCCTCCGCTTCCGCCTATCCCTCCGCTTCCGCTGCCGCCTCCGGCTATCGAATCTATTTGGTTCTGCAACCGCTCCAGCGAGCCTACCACCTTCTCGTTCCGAAGCGTCACCTCATATTCGGGGATGCCCAGTTCTCCGCCTTCGTGTATGGTAAGCGAATCAATGATGATAGAGCCGTCTATGCCAAGGTCTGTGTCATTAAACAGGAACAGGTCGCCTTCTTTCAGTGTGTCATGTATGCTGTCATCATCCGATGCTGCCGCCTCGTCATGCTGCTTCGCCATGTAGATGTTGTCCACCTTCGGCGAGTACGAGTATCTTACGTAGTCGTTCTTCGCGAGATATTTCTCCGCTTCCGTCTTCAGCCGTTGCGAAGCAGCTTGTATATACACGTCCGGCATCGTGATGTAAAGCAACACAAACTTGTCACCGGATTTGATGTTATACTGGCTGTAAGGGAAAAACAGGCGCAATCCGTCGTCATACACACGGTTACAGGTCAGCACGTAGTTGTTCCCCAGCTTCTCCACCGATTCTATTTCAAACTCCCGTCCTCCGCACATACCCGACTTCATCGAAATGGTAGCTGTCTCTCCGGTCAGGTATTCGTTGATGTCAAACCCGATGTCTTTCAGCGTGATGGTGAATGTCTCTTTCTCTATATCGCCTTCTTCGTCAGGGATTCCGTCGTCCGTAATTTGCTCTGCCGATACCACCTCGTCAAGGTTGCCGGTAGCCGACACCTGTATGCCGGCTTCTTCCAAATCTTCCGCGGTCATACCTTCCATCGAAGGGAATATCTCTGGCAGCCCGTCCGTGCTTCCGTCAAAGTATACGCTCCCTTCCCTGATTCCCAATGCGGTGATGTTGTCACTGTCTATATAGGGGTCAAGGGTGGTCGAAGGGAATCCCGGAAGCATCAGGTTCTGCACTGCCATGTTGTTGGGTATAGTCCCTCCCGATGGCTTTTTGTATTTCAGTGGTATGCCGTCCGTCACAAGCCCGTCAGACATGCGCAGGTACGCACCTGCCTTTACATTCAGCTTGTCATCTTCCGATGTCAGTTTCACATAGCCCAGCCCGGCAAAGTTCGGATGCTTCTTTATTTGGTAAGAAGCTCCGTTTATGGTCGCTTGGTAATACGCCGTATCGCTCTCAAACACCAGGTCGAAGTCCATCGTAATGTTCGCTCCCGAAATCACACCGTTCTCATACCCGATTTCCACCTCTTTTATCGGCGCTTCCACCACCGGGTCAATCAAGGTCGCGTAATACCTGTCGGGCAGGTTTCTCGTGCTTCCGTATGCCCTTAGCCGCGTGATGATTTTCTGGTCTTTCTCAGCGGTGCGCTCTATCTCGTACAACCCGTTGCCCTTGCCATACTTGAATATGCTCCCTGCCGATATGCCTGCCGTACCGATGGTTATCGTTCTTCCTCTTATGATAAAGGTGGCTTCAAACTTCGAGTAGGCAAGCCCCAGCGCGTCCCATACCGTGATATTGTTCACTTCCACGTTCACGTCCGTCAGTCCCGAAAAATCGCTGTGCACGCTTACCGTCCATTTTTGGCTGCCCGTGTAGATACGGTCAAGGTTCGCCTGTATCCTGTCCGCAAGGTCTTGAACGGTGCTTGCATAAAAACTGAACTTGGGCAAGGATGTGAAATGGATGTTGTTGTCGTCCTTCACGTAGTCAAGGAAATCGCACCGTGTCAATTCGTCCGAAAGCGAATTGAATTTGATGTCCTCGTAGGTGAATGCGTCTCCCGTAGAGTTCTTGGACGCTTTCTTGATAACGGTCGGGTCATAGTTTATCTCGAACCGCTCTCCGCGGTAAGTCAAGTAATCACCTATCTGAAAGTCCACCGGAACAGGCGATTCAATGGATGCCGTAACGAAACATTCGCCCATGAATGTCCCGTTGTATTCCACTTCCTTTGCCGTGCATTTTTCTGTGGCTCCTGTCTTGTCATATATCGTCCAGCTTCCCATTGTTTACTCAGATAAGGTTATGTCCGTTACCGGGTCTGTCACCCGTAGCTTTATCGTAAATGCCAGTGATTCGTCCATATTCGATTTTCCGAAGGTGAAATCACTGAAAGCCAAAAGATAGCATCCCTTTCTTCCTATCTTCTGATAAGGCAGGTACACCCTAATCTCGCATCCTTCTCCGTCCGCTCCGGTCAGGTAGTCCTTAAACGCTTTCAGCTTCTGATAGGCTGTGCCCAGTCCTCCCTTGTAGCACATCGGAACATCCATGTCGTATGCCTTCATCTTCATCTGAGCAGGTATGTAGGTATCCTCTCCGTTCTCGTCTGCCCAGTCTCTCGATGTAAGTTCTTTCGTCTCCCAATCAGACTGGAAAGGCATGTCCGAAGTGCACACGCACGAGAAGGCGGTCAAGCTGTTCTTCACCTGGCTGCCCGTCGCTTCCTTTTTCATCAATATCACATACTCGTTGCTCATATACGTATATAAAAAAAGAGCCTGTTGCGCCCATAATGGCCTCACCACCGCAACAGGCTCAAAAGGCCTAGGATTTACACATGCAAATATAGTTATATTTTCTAATAATCCAATGAAAATATAACTACTTTCTTTTATCCCTTATAATTATTTTACCGAGCTCCGTGCATTCCCTTTCCGCTTCGGCGTTATCGTAAAGCCTTACGAACACCTTGGCGAATCCGCTGGCTTTTATCTTTACCTTTGATTCATGCCGCATGTAGACGGTGGCAACCTTGTTTGTCGAAAAGCTCATTTCACCCGTACAAGCACCGTTTATCACATAGATTCCGTTATCTCCGTCCTTTACATCCACTCTCTCGTCCACGAATACGCCGCATCGGTTCAGCGTATCCCTTTCAAACCGTGACTTGATAAAATCGTTGGTAGGGTAAGAATGCTTGATGCAGAAATCTATTCCCGTTTTGTAGAGCCCGATAAGCTCTTCTTCCGTCAGGTTGCGCCCCCATTTGTTCCGCTGCCAGTCTTGGCAAAGCCCGAGAGATACAGCGTTTTCTTTCAGTTCCGTGTTCAGTCTGTCCATAGCTATTGTCACATTATTTATTTAATATTAAACGAGTTCGCCCCGTTGGTGTTTTTTCTCAATATGTCTTGTATGGCTTCCGCAGCTACGGCATTCCTAAGCGTGTTGTCTGCGATGGCTTGCAGTTGCGTAAGCTGTGCCTGTGCCGTTGCGCTGAGCGATGGCATGTCTTTCCCGAGAAGGTTTTCCATAATCGTCCGCTCTATGCTCACGTCGGCACGTATGGCGTTCACGTAGCTTGCCAACAGGTCGGCGGTGTCTTCCGTCACGCTCTGTATGCCTGCCGAAAGCCCTCCCGAAGATGTTTCCTCTTCCTCCTTCATGCTCACGCCGTATTTCTGCTCCATGTAGTCGTTCAGCTTGTCAAGTGCGTCGTAATAGTCATCGCTCTTCTCGCTTATGCCCATCAGCATGTCGGCTATCTGAGACACCTCGTTGTTGTCAAGCTCGAAGTCGCTCCCGAACATGCCGCTTTCTCCGTCCGTACCGAAAAGGGCTTCCTGTATTTGTTCCATTGCCGGTTCCAGCACGCTAAGCTTCAGTATCGAGTTCATCACGTCGCCCATGATGCTTGCCGCCGTTTCCTTGAACGCTTCCGCTCCGTCCTCGCCTTTCTGCCAAGCCTCATAGAGTGCGTCTCCCAGTTGCGACGCCCAGTCCTTCAGGTTAATGCCGTATAGCGCGTCTGCTGTCTCTTCCGCAAGCTGTCGGATATTATCTTCCATCTCGGCTATCTGCGCGTCATAGTCGGCTACGGCACTTTGGTCTACGTCTTTTTTATCCAATTCGGCGGCTCTCTGTTTCTCCAGTTCCTCAAGCTGTTCTTTCATGAGCTGCCTTTCATATCCGTATGCGCCGCCTTCTTCGTAGGCTTGTGTACGCTCTTGAAGCTTTTCCGATTCTTCTGAATACTCCGACAGCTTTTGCAGGTTGGTAAAACTGACAATAGGCTTGCTCTTTATCGAGTTGATTTCCGATTTCAGCTTTTCCACCTGCCTGATGTCGTTCTCTGCATCCACCAGCTTGATATTGTGGCTGTCTCCTAAAGTGTACTCCATCGTGCGCTCTATTTGGCTGCGTATGTTGTCCAGCCGCTGCATTTCCAGTTGGCTGTCTTCTATAATTTCCTGAAGCTTTGCGTCGTGGAATTTGGCGATTCCCGTAAAAATGCTTGTCCAGCTTCCTACCACTCCGGATATGACGCCGCCTATATCCCCCTGTTTCAGAGAGTTCCACCCGTCTGCCGCGTGCTGCGAGGCTTCGGCGAACGTGCTCATAAAAGCGGAGAACTTGCCTATGCCTGTATTCGGCCCCGTGTCCTTGCCCAGCGACTCATACATTTCCATAATCAGGTCTACCGCCCCTTTTATGCCTTGCACGGTGTTGTTTATGCCGTTCACTATCATGTCCACCACGGCTACAGCCGACATGGCTCCTTGTGCGCCCTGCATGGCTCCTTCGCCGCCTTGTATCATGGCGTTCGCCGATGCCATGTTCGATTGGGCAATGCCTTGTGCGGCTGTATTGCCGGTCTGCATGGCTTTCACCGATTCTCCCAACGCGTCTTTCAGGTTGATGATTCCTTCTTGTCGCTTGCTCGAACCCATGTTGTAGATGTTGTCCAGCAGCCCGTCCAGCCCTCCTGTAAAGAATGAGGCGAGGTTGTCTTTCCTGTTGGCTATTTTGCTGAGCTGTTCGTCAATCCTTTCCAGCTCCTTGCTGTATTCGTCTGCCGTGAGCACACCGGCTCGCAGCCGTTCGTCCAGGTTCTCCCTGATTTTGTTCCCTATTTCTACTGCCTGTCTTTGTGTGAGCGAATAGATGGCTGAAAAGAATTTAAGGTAATCGGCGCTCTGAGAGAAAACGTCATAATCGGCTTTCGAGTTGACGGCTGATGTCAACTGTCCGGCGCGGGCTTGGCTGATACGGTTTTCAGCCAGGGCTTTGTCTATGGCGTTTATCTTTCTTGCCCTGTCCGCTTCAATGGCGGCTATTTCGTCGCTTGCGGTACGGTATTCTTCTACGATGCTTTCCAGCAGCTTCCTCTCTTCTTTCTCGAAAGAATCAAGCTCTTTCTTTGTCTTGTCAAAAGCCGATTTCACCGAGTCGGGCAATCCCTCTATGCCTCCTGCCAGTATCGAGTCGAATGTATAAGGCGTGCCCGCCTTGCCCATCGCCGTGTCAAATGCCTTTTTGATTTCTTCCGCATAGTCGGAAAGTTCTTCGGGAGATTGACCGAATGCGATGCCCGAAGACAGTTCCTTGTCGCCTGTAGACTCAAACAGTTTTTTGTATATGTCCCATTTCTCGGTGGTCTCGCTGATGTATGCCTCCATTTCTTTCATCGAGCGGGCAAGCTGTTCCTTCAAGTCTCCTCTTTGCAGGTCATCTATCTTAAATCCTAAGTTCACACGAAGCTTGTTCTGTTCCTTCGTGTTGCCCAGCTTTTTCTGCACCTCTGCCCAAATCTTTTCCGGGTTCTCCAGCCCTCCGTCTATGCCGAGATAAGACACCACTTCTTTATATACAGGGTTTTCTACCACTCTTTTACGGGCCGATTCTTCGCCTTCCAGCTCTGCCCATTCCTTGTAAGCGGACAAGGCTTTTTCTATCAGACTGATGCGGTTCTGCCATTGCTCGGCGATAAGGTCTTTCGTGCTTGTCTTTGCGGTAGTCCCTCCCGTACTCTTGAACGCCGCTTCTCCGGCCGCCTGTAAGTCTTTCACCCGTTGCTGTGCGCTCTGTATCTTGCTGTTCAATACGTCCGCGTCTTCCTCGTTCATATAACGGGTGTTGATGTTCTGCAACGCTTCCAGTTGCTCTTTGGCTTCTTGCATGGATTTGCTCCACAGCTTGTATGCCGATGATGCGTCCGATACGCCTTCCAGCTCCTTTTGGGTAAACAGCCCTTCGTTCGACACATCTTTAAGAAGGTTGGCAAAGCTGCTTAATATGGGCTGGCTGTCATAATCCATAAGGACAGGCTTTATATTGAAGTTCACCGTAAGCACCTCGTTCTGCAAACGTTGTCTAAGCTCTTCGGTCATTCCGGGTATTCCGTTCAAGAAATCGTTGAATGCCATACGAAGCGCATCTTCCTGTGCTTGGGTAAGGTTGCTGAAATCCCAGTTCTCTGCTTCCAGCCCTTGCTTCAACGATTCTGCATAGTCTTTAAGGTCTGGCATTACATCTTCATTCCATATAGAGTTATACTCCCTTATCTCATCGAAATAATTCAATAATGCCGGACGCTCAACTTTTCCTGAAAATGAGTTTATGACATACCTGTATGCGTCACCGTAATCAAGGAGAAGCCTTATCTGCTCGTTATACGATTTCCCCGAAGCCGCTTTAGCATAGGACGGGTCTATATTCATCGCTTCCGAAATCGCGCTTTCTATGCTGACCCTGTACTTTGAAAGTTCCCTCAACCGTTTGTCGGCTTCCGAAACGACATCAATGTAATCCGCTATGTTCTCCCTGAATGATTCGTCAAAGAATCCGTCCGTCGCCTCGTTTGCCGATTCGCTTACCGACTTGATGGTCTCCAGCGTCTTGTAGGCTTCTTCGGTTTCCTTCAGCGAAGTTGCGAGATACTTATACCGCTCGCTCAGTTCTTGTATGCCATCGGCTTCCTTCTGTATGTCGTTATAACGGGGTGAATAGTTCTTCAATGTCTCTTGCAGCTCGGAGATAACAGGCATAAGGCTGTCTCCGCTTACCGTATCAAGATTCACGCCTCCCAGCCTTGTCAGCACGCTGTGGATGTTCTTGTATCCTTCCTGTGCCTTCTCCGACAACTCTTCTATGCTCTGCTTCATGTCCTCGTTCTTCTGCCACCAGCTCATGTAGGCTTCCAGCACGAGCGATATGGCGGCTACCGGAAGGAAACTCTTCATAGCCGAAACGATTCCTCTCATGGCTACGCCAACACGTGCGGCGGCTACGCTCCACCGGCTCGATGCTGCCGCCGCGGCAAGTTCGGCGCGTGTGATGCCCAATATCTGTGCAAGGTGACCTGCCTGTCCTACGTTCAGCTTCTTCAAGGCTACAAGGCGCAAGGCATATTCCTTCGTAAGCGCGCCGCTCGTAGCCATAGCTTGCCACTCTGCCGTGCTCAACCTTCCTGCCGAAGCTATCTTCCCTTGTTCGGCGGCTGTCAGTGTGCGGTACGATGCAGCCACTCTGAGGTTGTTCACCTCCCGTTGCTTGGATGCCAATGCGTTCCGGTAAAGCAAAGCGTTCTCCTTTCCCATGAGCACATTGTTGTATCCCATAGCTACACGCTGTGCGCCGTATACTCCTACAGCACTAATAATCACCGTAGCAAGGTCTTTCCAGTGCCTCATGAGCTCGGTCAGTCCGCTGATTACTGCTTTCAGTAAGGTATTGGTGCTCTCGGCTATCTCTGCCAGCATGATGTCGTAAGCGTCGCGAAGATTGCTCCACTTACCGCTGATGCTCTCCGACAGATTCTCCTGCATGTTGTGGAACATGCCTCCTTCATCGGTCATGTTCCAAAGCACGTCCCTCACGTCCTCGAAGCTGACCTTGCGCTTGCTTATCATGTCTATCACTTCACCTGCGCTGATAGCCCTTCCTTCCAGCTCGCTGAATTTGTCGGCAAGCTCCTGCACCAGCGGAATGCCTGCTTCCGTGAACTGCCTCAGTTCCGTTCCCTTCAGGAATTTCGCGCTTCTCACCTGCCCGTAGGCAAGGATGATGCGCCCCATATCCACGCCAACGCCTGCCGATATGTCCGCAAGCCGCTTGGTGGTTTCGTAAAGTTCGTTGTATGGGATGTTGTACGCTGCAAGCTGCTTGGCGTAAGAAGACAATTCTATCACGCCGAAAGGGGATTCCACGGCAAGGCTCTTTATCTTCTCGAAGATGGTGGTAGCCTGCCCGGCGTCATGCAGGATGGCAGACAAAGCGTTGTGCTGTTTCTCGAACTCGCCGCCTATCTCCACTACCTGCCTTAAAAAATTCTGAATGGTATACACGGAATAGATATTGAGCAGTTCGTTCCGCAAGGTCTTTACGATTCCGTCCTGTTGCTCAAGCGCCGTGTTGAGTGCCCTTTGCGCCTTCCGTTGGGCGGTAGATGCTCTCATGTCCGCAAGCCGTTGCTCACGGAGTGCCGCCATTGCGTCCCGGCTCCGTTCCAGTGCCCTTTGCGAGTCGATGTAAGCTTGCGTCCTGCGTTGTATCTCCTGTGCCCTTGTCGCTCTCAGGTTGCTTGCCGTAAAGTTCCCGTTCCATGTCCCTGCGCGTTGCATGGCTTGCCTCAGTGCTTCCGTAGCGTTTGCCTTGTCCACTACCACATTCACCTTCACATCGTATGCGCTCTGTTTCAACGCTGCCTTGATGCTTGCGTCAAAGGCTTTCGCGTCAAGCCCCAGTGCCAGCTTCGTGTTCAGGTTCTCGAACTTCTTCTTTATCTTGTCTATGTCCTTGTCCGACATGTCTTTCAAGAACACCGAATACCATAATTGACCTATTTCTGCCATTGTCCCGTCATTTTAGTTTGAATCCTTCAAGGTCTATCGTGACCTTTTCTCCTTTCTCGTATTTCTTTTCCCATGTATCTGCCTTGCTCTGTATGTCTGTGGCTTCCGGTCGGTAGGGCGATGGCTCTCCCTTTCCTCTTTTCTTCCCGCTTCCGTAATCCGTCACCGGAGCGTCTGCCACGCAAAGCTCCACCTGCGCCGCGCTCATGCCCCAGTAGTAACCCCACATCTTCACCTCTATAAGCCCGAAAAGGAAAATCCGGCTCGCTGTCAGGTACGCCCTTTTCTCTCCTGCTGACCACGCATTGCCGAAATCTGTTCTTGACGGATACGTTCGGCTTCTTCCCTTGTCATCCCTTGTATCGTGTCCCTTAACTCGGTCAGCAATATGGTATTGATGTAGTATTCGGTCAGCTGTACTTTTTTTTTACACACTTCCAGCACTTCCAGCAGCTCGCTTTCGTCACATTGCATCACGTAGTATATCCACCGCCACAATATCCAGTAAAAGAAGCGTATCTTCCAGTATCCGTTCAGCAGCATGGCGGATACGCACTTGGTCGTTACCTTCAATTCGTCCTTCTCGTTCAGAAGGATGTCGGTCACTTTTCTCTTCGTACCGTTCTTCATCCATTTCACTTTCCATTTCATGCCTCCCAGCGATACGGTGTCTGCCTTGTCCTCCACGATGGAGTTCAGCTCTCTCTCGTCTGTCTTTTCAGGTTGTTTCATAAGCGTCATTAAAAAGAAAAGGCGGAGGCAAAATGCCCGCCGCCTCCTGCTTGTCGTTTATAGCTTGTTTATTCATCTACTCTTTCCAGAATGAAGATGTCCGAACCGTCTTCGTTCTCTACCGGAGTAACGGCTACGTTGAAGTAAGCCGGGTTGTCTCCGTCCGCTGCCACAAAGCTGGAGTACATTTCCACGCTCGGCAGGATAAGGATGGTCTGCCTGTCCTCGCTCATCATAATCAGGGCTCCGGTGGTCTTCTTCGGGGCAAGGCTGTAAGCCGCTCCTTTGTAAGTTTCTGTAGCGTCAAAGCTGGTAGATGCGGTGATGTCTTCCACCTTGTTAAGCAAAAGCGCATTTACCGCTCCTGCCACGCTGGCTACCTGGAACGAGATATCCGGGTCTCCCTTTACGGCACGGGTAGTCCAGATAGCTCCGGTTGTGATGTTGATGTTGGTCACGTCTGCCTGTCCGGTGTCGATAGTCACGCCGTCTTCCAGCACCGGCAATTCCATATCCACGGTAATAGCAGTAGCGATGTCCGCTACTGCAATCGGTGCGCTCTTGTAATAAATTTCCTTCATCCGGTTGAACAGCACCTTCAGGTCGTTCAACTTGGTTGTTACTGTCATTGCTGCCATAGTAGTAGTCTCTTTTAGTTTTTGTGTTGTTGTTATTCGTAGCTGTAGCTGTCTGTAGTGTTTATCTTCAGGTCTGCCTGCAGGCTCCATATCGTGAATCCCAGCCCGTCGTCCCCTTTCAGCGTCACCCTCGGGCGTGTCACCGTAAACCGTTTCTCCGTGATGGGGAATTTGGCGGCGAGCGCGTCGAGCAGCTTTTGCAGCTTGGTTATGTCTGCCACGCCGGTTGCTTTGTTCTTGGCTGCGAGGTCAAACCTTACGGTTCCGCTTTGCTGCACGTTCAGGTCTTTAAGCTCGTTGGGGATGCTCACCACAATCAGATCCGACGACTGGATGCCCTTGCCGTTCGGACGGTGGTCGGGGTATACGTTCTTGCTTACGTCTTTCAGTGTGTCGCAAATCGCTTTCAGCACTTCGCTCAAGTAATATTTGGTGATATGGCTCATTACGCTATCGGTTTAAGGTTCTGCAACAAGGTTCTCGGTGCAATTTGGAATGTTCCCGTCAAGGTGTTCAGCCGCCTGGAAGCTTCCAGGTATTCGGAGTATTCCGTTCCGGTGCACATTACGATGCCGAATCCTTTCGTGACGGAAGGCCGGTAGGAGGCGAGGAACCGCTTGGATGTGTTGTAACCGTAATCCTCGTCGGTATCCACCAGCTTGTACCGCTTCACACGTACAAACCGTCCGCTGTCATAGTCCTCCACGATGGCTATTCCTATGCCTCTTGTCAGCTTCCGTCTGGTGGGTTTCCTCAACGCGTCCGCTTCAAGGATGGAGACGATGCGCCTCAGTTTCCCGTTCTCGTAAATGCCTACCATGTAGGATGTCAGCGTGTTTCCCGTAAGGTTGTGGTATTCCTTCGATGTCTCCGCGTCCACCAGAAGGGCGTATGCAGACCGCGTAAGGCAGTCCAGCATCTGCGTCCTCATAATCGACTTGAACGTATCGAATCCTTTATCCAGTGCTTTCCTGTTGTCCTTGTCCATCAGTTTTTCGCAAGATTGAAATATACCGTTGTCCCCATTTCCGTTGCGTATGCGTCCGTCACGAGGCAGCCTGTCACGGTGCCCGAATAGTCGGTCGCGTCTACCATGTCTCCGGTTTGTATCCCTTCGATAAGTCCGGGTATATCCACCGCATAGTCACATTTCACCACATTGCTGGTCTTGAATGTACGTAGGCTGCTGCTCCCGTACTTGTTGCACTTTCCTTCGTACAGCACCGTCTTCTCGCCGTCTTCGAATGACGTTTCCCCTTCCATACGGTAAACCGTACACGTATGGGGAAATCTCGGATTCTTCACCTTCGCCGCCATACACGCATTCCCGTTGAAACCATCTTGATGGTCGAACTCACAGTGTTCTCTCCGTAACGCTTGTAGATGTCGTTAGCCATGATGCGCAGGTTGCGCTTATCGTAAGCCGAACTTTCCGTTCCGCCTTCCTTGTGCTTCCACACGCCGTTGGCGTCCTCTACGCTTCCTCTCACCGAAGGGGTCGAGGCGCACCACATGTACAGGTCTGCCTTGCACAGGTCTTTCGTGCGCTTGTCAAGCTCCGTCACGTCCGTACCCGGCGCCACATCCCTGTCTATGAGGATGGATGTCAGCGCGTCATCCGTCACGTCGAAACCGACACAACCGCGAAGGTATGCTTCTACGGTCGTGTAAGTCGTCTCCTGCTGTTCGCTTCCTTCCATCGTCAAGGCTTCTTGATGTCAAGGTAATAGAACCATCTCACTTTGTTCGGAACGACAAGCCCGGTCACTTCCGACTTGACAACCTGTGTCATAGTCTCGTCGTTGAATACCTGACGGATAAGCGTTCTGCCTCCGTCATACAACGCCACGCGTGCGCCCGGTGTCTCCATGTATACGGGTTTGCCGAACTGGGTGTCTCCCAACGCTTCGTTAGGTACATATACCAGCACGCCTTCGTTGAAGCTGCGCAGGTTGTCGTACTTGATGGAATGAGTATCCTTATCGAATCGTTCTACCGCCGATACCGAGTCAACCACACGGATTTCCGCTCCTACACGCTGCTCGATGAAGCGTTTGATGGCGTCATCGCCCTGAAGGTTGGCGTATGCCAACTGCATGTCTTCGTCGGTGATGTCCGGACGGGTCGATACGGTGTACATCTGACGGAAATAGGGCAGGTTAATCAGGTCGTCGAAGGTAACCTGGTCGCATTCCCAGTGGCCTGCCGGAGCGAAGTCGTTGTTCTGCGCGTTGCGCTTCACATCCTTCATCACCTTGATGGGGTCTATGGTAGTGCCGACGCCGTTTTCCTGTGTCACTACGCCGCTTCCGTTCTTCGTGTACCAGTAAGACTGGGTGATGTTCTTCTTTGGAACGCCGAAGTCAATCTCCATCGTGATTCCCAACGGGTTGTTCGTGGCGTTTATCACCAGCTTTCCCTTGTTCGACACGATTTGGTGACGCTGGTACAACATAGTGTTGTAGTTGCCGCCCAACAGGTCATCAATTCCTTTGAACAGAAGCTCCATGATGGTGTTCTCGATTTCCGGTGTGGTACCGCCTATCATGTCTGCCAGCAGCATCTTCTCGCGGATGGTCTTGCGGCTCATCGGAACCTCGTGCTTGAAAGTAGGCAGACCGCCCATTTTCAAAGTGAGACCGTCCGTGCTCTTGGTCGGTCCGTCCGAGTCGATGTCTACGTAAGCTGCCATCGTGTACGGACGGATGGTGGCTTCAATCTGTTGGAAAGTAGGATTGATGGGAATATCCGGGTTCAACGGGAATCCCATCTGCGCGAAAGTTGCTTCCGCGTTATACTTGTCCGCGAACATATATTGTATGTAGGATTCCAATGCCTTCTCTCCGGTGAAACCCAACGAAGCGAGCCCTTTACCTACTATGTCGTAAAATTCCTTGTTTCTCGTAAGCATAATTCCTCCTTTCCTTATTCATAGTCCTCACGGACAAATTCAACTGCCGGAAGCTGTTTCTCCACGCTGGTGGGGATTCCTCCTCCGTATACCCTGTCTGCATAAATCCTTCCATCGTAGCATACGGCGCAAGTGGCGAGAATGCAACCGTCCGGTATGCACACGTCGTAGGCGATAAGCCCGTTCACGTCTGTTAGCGTACCGCTTGTTGCGGCTCCTTCCGTCACCACTTCCATTGTTCCCTCTACGCCGGTAGAATTGAAAGTAACCTGCGGCAAAAGGCATTTCTCTGCCGTTGTCTTGGTGAATGTCACCGTAGCTCCTTCTGCTTTAGCTGTCCATCCGGTGAAAGTCTCTGCCGCAATCTTGGTTGCCACTTCTTCCGGTGTGTCCTCTTCAGTTGTCACAGCGATGTTCACCACAGCCGCACCGTTCAGTGTGATTCCCACATTGCCCGATGCTGTGGCACCCTTGGTAATGGTAATCTTGTCCACTTCCTTGATGCCGGTCACTCCGTCCGAGGTAATCACTTCAACGGTCTTGCCCGCTCCGTTGAACTTCACCATCGTTCCGGCATGGATAACGTCGCCGGGCTTCAAGCCCATGCCTGCCACGTCAATCATGCCACCGCCCTGATAAACCTTGTTTATCCTCGACCATACGGGGAAATCTCCTCCGAACTGGACGGTGCCATAGCCGATTGTGTTAAATGTTCCTGCTTGTCTCATCGTTTAGTTTAGTTTTTGTGTTGTTTCGTTTAGTCTTTTTTCGGGAGCTTGCCTTGCCTTCTCATGCGCTCCTTGAATTCCTCGCGCCGCTTCTTGGCTTCCTCGCTCTGCGTCTCTTTCGATGTGCCCGTGCCTCCGTAGGGGGCAGAGCCTTCACCGAAATAGGATTTCAGCTTCTTCTCGTAGACCGCCTTGGCTGCCTCGGTCATTTCGTCCGCGGTCATGCCGTCCTTGTATCCCACAAGCTCTACGCTGTCCTTCCAAAGCTCCTTGTTGTTTACCTTCAATGAGGAAGCGCGGTTGCAGACCTCGCTCCGCATGTCCCTGACTTCGGATTCTTTCCGCTCGTCAGAAAACCGTTTCTCAATCTCTTCAATCCGTTTCAGCAGCTTGTCGTCGTCTCCTTTCTGCTCGACTTGCTTCTGCTGCGGCTTGTAGTTTTTCACAAACTCCGCTTTCTCGTGTCTCATCTGACCGCCCATGGCTTTCAGGAAATTCACGTGCCTGTCGTAAAAATCGTCCGTCACTGCCGCGTCGTCCGTGATGGTAGGAAGGATGCCTTCGATGTAGGAGTCCATTGTCCTGCCCGAAATTCCGGTGTCTCCGTAATTGCCGTCCGCTCCGGGTTCTCCGATGCGTTGGGTAAATCCACTTAAAAGGGTCTCTTTGTCCATGTCTTTGTGTTTTTATGAATAAAAAAAAGAGCCTGCACAGGAAGGGTTTCTTCCTATACAAGCTCTTGGCTTATCTGTACGCAAATGGCTGGCTTATCGCCTGCTGTCTCCGTCTCCCGTAAGGTCGACGTTTATGTATTTCTTGCACCTTCGGCACTTCACCCGGAGAATCGCCACGCCTCGCAGGTAAGTCACGTCCGTCAGCTTCTGCCCGCATTCCGGGCAACACACCAAGATATGGCAGATGTCCGCTTGGCTTATGTCTTTCTCCGTCTTTATTTTTATCACCGGTGCTATACTTTTGGCAAAAGTAAAAATTCATTTTGTATTTTCCAAAAAATTTTGATGTTATTTTCTATGTTTTTGAAGAAAATATGATTACTTTTGTGTGGTATTAGGTTATGGGTTAAAGCCGGGAGCTTGTAATGGGTTTTTTAATCCGTTGCTTGCTCCCTTTTCTCTTTTCGTATGTATGGATGTGATAGACTATAAGGTAAGGACAAAGGAAGGATTGGAAGTGCTCGACTGCGACTACGTGCAGCACCTGCGCGACCTCGACGCGAAACGTCCCGACAGGCTGAAAATCATAGCCCAGTTGGGAGGGCAGGAAAAGCTGCTTTCCAATTCCGCGGACATAACAATCTATGGAGGAAGCCGTGGCGGCGGGAAATCCTTCGGTCTGCTCATGGAGGCGTTGAAGGATGTCAAGAACAAATACTTCCGCTCGGTCATCCTGCGTCACGAATTGAACGACCTTTCCGATATTGTGGAGACATCCTATCAGATATACGACGACTTCGGCAAGTACAACAAGTCCAAGAACGATATGACCTGGAACTTCGACAAGGGCGGATTCCTCGAATTTTCCTACCATGCCGACAGCGTGGAGGATTTTGTCAAGCGTTTCCAAGGACACCAGTATTCCTACATCGGCGTGGACGAAATCACGCACATGGATTACCCGAAGTTCAAGTACATGGTCACCTGTAACCGTAACGCATACGGCATACGCAACCGTTTCATCGGCACGTGCAATCCCGACCCCGATTCATGGGTGGCGAAGTTCGTCGAGTGGTGGATTGGTGATGACGGGTTCCCGATACACGAACGTGACGGGGTGGTGCGTTATTGCTTCATGGACGGGGAGGATGTATCGTCCATTTATTGGGGAGACACGAGAGAAGAAGTGTACGGGCAGTGCAAGGACATCATCGGCAAATACTGGAGAAGCGAATACTCCCGTTACGGAAAACCGGAAGAGCTGTTCATCAAATCGGTCACGTTCATTGAAGGCAAGCTGTCCGACAACGTGCAGCTCATGCGCTCCGACCCGACCTATCTCGCCAACCTTGCCAACCAGTCGGAGGAGAGCCGCGCCCGTGACCTTGACGGGAACTGGAAGTTCCGCTCGGTAGGGGATGACCTTATTAAATTACAGCACATGGAGAACTTCTACCACACTCCCTATCAGAAGGGAGACGGCATAAGGCGCGTGTCCTGCGACGTGGCTTTCGAGGGTGGAGACTGCCTCGTCATGTGGCTGTGGGTGGGATGGCACATACAGGATGTCTACGTGTGCCGCTACAACTCGAAGATGGCGGTCAACGCAGTGAAGTCCAAACTCAACGAGTGGCACGTAAGGGAGGAGAACTTCACCTACGACCTCAACGGGCTTGGGCAGACGTTCAAAGGGTTCTTCCCCAAGGCGGTGCCGTTCAACAACCGCGAGTCCGTAGCCGACGAATACAAGTACATCTACGCAAACTTGAAATCGCAGGCGGCTTATCTTTTTGCTGAAAAGCTCATCAACGGGGAGATTTCCATCAACGAGGAGCTTCTCGGCAGAAGATTCACGTGCAGCATGGGAAAGGATGTTCCGCTTACACTCATCCTTAACCGTGAGCGCAAGGCGGTAAGGCAGAATGTATCGGAATCGGAAAAGGGCTGGTCTATCATACGGAAAAACGAAATGAAGATTATCGTAGGTCATTCCCCAGACTTCATCGAAGCGATGTTCATGCGTATGGTATTTGATATAAAGGCGAAGAAACACACCAAGCCGAAAAGGCTTCTTAGATATGTTAACCCGTTAAGAAACGTAATTTGATATGAATACAAGGCAGATTAAGACAAAGAGACCTTTCAGAAGGGTCAGACCGGACGGATATATGCGTAACGGTTCTTTTCCGGCTTCGTTCGACGCGGAAATGCCGATTGACAACGTAGGCTTTCAGATAGTCACGCAAGCCGATTTCCTGCGGGAGTATTACCCTTCGGGGCATGCCATCAACGACCACACCTTCTACCCGGACATCTACCGTGAGGAAATAGTGGATGTCCTCGACGCGGAAGGGAATCCTACCGACAAGAAGACGAAAAGGCTGTACAAGGAGCCTGTTCCCCGTTACGCCTTCGCTTTCCAGCAGGTCATAACCGTCAAGCAGCTTGTGCACCTTTGCGGAAACGACATCCAGTTCGAGATAAACAAGACGGATGTATCCGATGAGGAAACGGATATGTTCAACATCCTGCGCGAGGGGTGGCTCGACAAGGACATGGAGATAGCTTTCTACGAGGCGGCGAAATCCGTCAAGATAACCGGAGACGCTGCTTTTGTCGGATACCTCGAAAACGGAGTGTTCGGATGGAAGGTGCTTTCTTTCCTGAACGGGGATGTGCTCTATCCGCACTATGACAAGACGGGTAAGCTGTCCGTTTTCGCACGCTCGTCCTGCAATTACGACGAGACGGGAACGATGACAACCGAATGGCTCGAAGTATGGGATGACAAGTATCTATACAGATTTAAAAAGGGGAAGGGGAAAAGGTTCACCGAGATAATCAAGGATATTTTCAGTGTCGACGGATATGCGCTGGTGTCAAAAGATGCGCACGGGTTCCCGAGTATTCCCGTTTCTTACAAGAGGGACGAGGACGGAGCTTGCTGGAGTCCGTCACAGGACACGATTGAAGGATACGAGCTTTCCTTCTCGCAGATGGCGCACAATAACCAGGCATACGGCGAGCCGATGCTGATATTCCAGGGAGAAGGCGAAAATCTCGACATCCTCAAGGACGTGAACGGCACGATAAAGAGCCTCACGATGGGCACGGATGACAAGGCGTCCTACCTCCAGTCCCAGTCCGCTTCCGATTCGTACCTGAAGCAGCTCGAAACGCAGTTGGATATGATTTACTTCCAGTCCTTCATCGTGAAGCCGCCCGAACTGAAGTCAGGAGACTTGCCCGCGGCTGCGCTGAAAATCCTATACTCCCCGTCATACGAGAAGGCGATGACGGACAGCAAGGAGTTTCAGACATTCCTCAACGGCATGGTCGATATATTCCGCTACGGATACGGAATCGAAAAGGAGAGAACCATCGGATTCACCAACCTTCCCTTGAAATGGTGGATAGAGCCCTACGTGCATGTCAACTCGTCCACCGTCATAGCCGATTTGGCAAGTGCCGTGCAGAACGGTTTCTGTTCCCGTCAGACGGCTTCGGAAAGGATAGAGACGTTATACACCAGCAACTCGGAGTGGGACAGGATAATGAAGGAACAGAAGGAACAGCGCGAGCAGGAGATACTGGCAGAGCTTCGCAAGCAAAACAGCCAGCAGCAAACGGAAGAGGAGGGATAAGCCATGTCACTCAATTTCTCCACACGGTTCAAGGGCGAGACCAAGCGCATGCGCCTCGATTCACAGACAAGGTGCATGGCAGACCTCATGCTCATGGGATGGAACGCGCAGGACGCCTTCATCGCATCAGGACAGTACAAGCCCGTCCTTTCAGACGAATACAACAAACAGCAGATAGAACAGATTATCTCAGACGACAGCTTCCTTTCCTACCAGCAGAAGAAATCAAGGGCGATAAAAAGGGGATTCCGCACGGTTCCCCTCTCCGCCGAAGCGACCGCCGATGATGAAGAGAACGACTCGGCGGGCAAATACCGCGACAAGGATTCGGTGCTCGACGCGCTCGCCGCCACCGTAAAGGACTTGAAAGGCAAGGAGCGTGCCGACGTGCTCATGAAAATAGCCGACCTCCAGCAGATGAAGAAGGAGGAGACCGCCGAAGAGGACAACACCGTCCACTACTACCTGCCAATCAGTTGCAAGAACTGCGAGCTGTACATGAAGGCGAGAAAACGGAGGCAGGAGCAGGAGAAAGAGCAGGAAGAAGAATAATTTACATCATCGGTTTAAATTTTCCGCTATTATACTTGATAATTTACCCGATTGTATATAGATTTGCGAAAAGTTAAACTAAATTTTTATAACACATGAAAAAATTATTTATGATTATGGCAATCTTATTGCCTTCGTTTATCCTGTCGTCCTGCTCGGATGACGATGTTGAACTGACAAGCGATACCGTAATAGGCACATGGGATGTGGTCTGGGCGGAAGCCGGAGGAGAGAGCACCGATGTCCCAGAAGGATACATCTACATCAGGCTGGATGCCGACGGCACCTACCGCACGACGATGTTCGGCGACTCCTACATCGGGGAGTACACGATTGACGGGAACACCGTCGTAGGCACCACGCTCGACCCGATAACGGAATACTACACGTTCACCTCCCTTAACGGGAACACGGCAAACATCGCATACTCAAACAGCGTAGGAGACCGCTATAATTTCAGAGCCGAGAAACGATAAGCATAAAAACAAAAGGCTGTCCGCTTGGGCAGCCCTTTTTGTATACGTATCTCAGATTTTAACCTCCGCTTCCACAATATACTTGAAAGCGGTTTCCCTTCCAAGCCCGTCATACTCCGCACGCCTTACAATGCCTAAGTCGGACAGGCTAAGCCCGGTCTCTCCCTCGTATTCATTCAGCAACTCCGCAATATTCTTGCAAAGCTCCTCCTTTTTCTCTCTCGCTTCCTCAACCGTTACCATTGTCCAGTTCCTCCTTTATCTCGGTCATTGCCTTAATCTCCTCCAATGTTTTTGCGTCCTCCTCTTCCGTATGCTTAGGCGAATCCGCCTGCCTGCGCTTGCAATAAGCGTCCCAAGCATTGAAGAAGTCGGTCATGAAAGGAACGTCCGGAGCGGAGTTAGACATCACGTAGCACATCTTTATCCACGCCTCCAGGTAAGGCGCAAGCTTCTTTGAACACATGACAGCCACATAGGTAAACATGGGGTTATCGTCCCTGTACCTTACCGACCAGAATCCCGACACCGCCTTCACGCACACCCAATCGTGCTCGTTACCCGTCTGCCTTACCACAAGGAAGTTGCCGGCTCTTGCGACAACCTCCTCATTCTTCTTTTTCTCTTTATCCATCTGTATACGATATTTGGTTTACATTTGTACCTGCAAAAACAGGCTCACAAAACATTTATTCATCTTTTTTACGGGACGTAAATAACAACATCCACATTTGTAAAATATAAAAGTAAAACGCGTATCCGCACAGGCGTACACAAGTGTAAACAGGTTTACAAATCGTCCTTGTCGTACACCACATCCTTGTCAAAGATGTCCTCCGTGCCCAAGTCCATGTCCTGCACCACGGGAGGCGGCGTCCTGAACTCGTCCTCGCTGAACCCGTACACCTTATAGAGCGTGCCCTTGGCGTCCCGCTTGCGGCTCAGCTTGCCGAACCCCAGCTTGGAAAGGTTGCGCCCGAAAGAGACGGAATCCACCGTGCCGAACCCGTTCGCCTCGGCATACCTCACCATGTCGTTGTACATCGAAGATGCTCTAACCCACGAGAACAGCTCTCCCTTCACCGAAGGCGCGCTGCGTATGCCCCTTGCGAACGCCCAGGAGAAGGTGATGTTGCTCTCTCCCATGACCAGCAGCCGCTGCTTCTCCGCATTCTCGCTCTTGGGGAACACAAACTTGCGTTCCCTCAGGTACTTGCCGCCCCTTATCACCCAGTTGAGAATGCCAGGGTACTCCTGCTTCAAGTCCTCGGCAAGGTGCTTGTTCTGCTGCTCCTCGGGTATCACGTGCTCGAATATCACGTAAAGGAACCTCCTGAAATAACCGTAAGAGCTGTCCGAAGCCTTGGGCAGGTTGTTCATGTTGAACACCAGCCACGGGATGTTCCTCACCACGTACACGTTCCCGCCTATGTTCCTGCCGTACTGCACCTCGCCCGAACAGAGCGACTTGAAGGAATCCTCGCAGCCCGTTATGTCCCTCGCCTGTATCTCGGGGCACACGTTGATAATCTTTCCGTCTATGGCGGCTATGCTCCTCATGCGCTCGTCACCGCCCTTAATAAGAGACAACAGACCCATACCCGACACGTTCTGCCTGCCGAATATCCCGTTGATGGTCTCGTAGATGACGCTCTTCCCGTTACTGCCCGTGCCGAACAGCATAAGGCAGTTCTCCACCTTGTCGGACATATAACCCCTGTCATAAGTGCACAGACCCAAGTACATCTGCAAGATAAGCCTGCTTTCCTTCTCGGGAAGCACCGACTTCAGGAACGAATGCCACAAAGGACACTTAGCCGACGGGTCGTACTTGTACTCGTGTATGTACACCACATGGTACGCCGGAGAAAAATCACGCAACACGCCGTCAGTAAAGTCCACAACACCGTTCTGGTAAGCCTTCACATGGAACACCGGACGCAACGGGTTGTTCATCCTGATGGACAGCTTAGCCTCTGCAGTAAACCGCTTCAACGAATAGTACATGTCCCTCTTAGACACGCCCATCCTGTAAAGCCACAACTCGATGGCCTTGTCCAACACGTCTATACCCAACGGCGCGTAAATCCTCCCGGTAAAGATGTAATAGCTGCCGTTCATGTAACGGACGTTGCTGCCCGACACGCTCTTGTACACAAGCTCCTTGATGCCCAAAGAACTCTCCTTGTAGTCCGCAAGACCGCTGTAAAGGGCAAAATCGTTCCTGTCAGACACCGCACAGAACCCCGAAACAACCAGTTCCAAAAACTCGTTTAACCTCGTGTTAGTATTATTCATAACTACAACCTATTGATAACCAATATATTACAGAAAAATATTAAAGAAAAATGAACCCTAAGAGGGGGGTCAAAAGACATTAACATTTCTCTTATTAAATCATATTTTCTACAAATATAAAGAAAATATACATATCTTACAATAATAAGGTAAATTAGTTATAAAACAGATAGTTATAAAGTGATAGATTTAAAAACAATACGCAAGAGAATGAAAGCAAACCGACCATAAAACAGACGATTTTGCTGAAAAGCTCACGGGGAAAATCATACACTGTGTAGGATTGGGAAAAATGAAAAAAAATTTTTGAGGAGGAATGAAAGTCACGGTAAGCAAGTTTTACATCGGGGGGGGTGGGTGTATCGAATATTATACTAATAATATTTGGAGTGATACTGTGTAAATACCTGAAAATCAGTGTGATTAGATAAATAAATATCAGTCTAAATATGTTTAAAAACATATCGTTTGCTATAATATTTTGAGTAAATATTTTTGCTATTTCAATAATGTTTTGTATCTTTGTAATACAGAAAAGGAGATAAAGAAAAGGCTGGCGGCCTCCTTCCTGGGAACTATTAGTTCCCTTCCATCAAGTTACTTGGCTGTCCATTGCTTACCTTGGTGATTCTCCTTGTTACCGGGTGTTCCCGGCATTGGCATGCTGGAAAAGAAAATGGCTGCAAAGTCGGCAAACTCTACAGCCATTAGGGAGATAAGGATACGTAAGTATCCGTTGCGTTCTGCAAATATACTTCATATTCTTATTTCTTCCATCTTTCCAGGCATTTAATTAGGAAATAATAACATTAACGACAATAATTAAAATACTGGAATTATGAAATCATTTAAAACATTACAAGGTGCATTTAACCACATTATGAGAAACGCACAAACAGGCAAAGAAAAAGAACTTAACGAAGTATTAATGTTCGGTATGGGAGTATATACATATTCGGATGTCGCTACCTATTCAGGCGTCCAAGATTGCAGCCGGTCAAACGAAACATTCTATCATTTCAAGAATGAAGGCGAAATTGCCAGGTTTATTAGCTGGCTTAAAAATTCGGATGGGTATTTAATAGTAGAATGATTTATAATGATAATTAAGGAGGATAAGGATATGGTAAACAGATACAGAGTAAAAGTAACTTATGAGACAGGGAACACAGAGATATATTACGCAGGCAGTTCATATAAAACCGTATTTAACGAATATGTCGAAGCATGTGACACCATCGGAGAACCTGCAAAAATAGAATTGCAGAAGCATAACAAATCATTAGGATATTGGGATACGAAAGAAGAATATAGTAACTATGAATATTAATTAAGGAGATAAAGACATGGGAGCAAGAACAATTAAGTGTTATATCATCGAATACATGGAAAATGATTTTAGTACATTGAGAGAGGCTAAAAGGCATATAGAAACCTTATGTATGGAAGACAAGGAAAAAGAGATTGGCACATACATCTTAGGCGTTAACTCGGAATACGAAACGATAACGATAACAGAAGTGAAGGGAGTGACTAAACAAGGTAAGGTAATATTTTCAAAGACTGAAAAGAAATGGGAGGATAAGGATATGGTAAACAGATACAGAGTAAAAGTAACTTATGAGACAGGGAACACAGAGATATATTACGCAGGCAGTTCATATAAAACCGTATTTAACGAATATGTCGAAGCATGTGACACCATCGGAGAACCTGCAAAAATAGAATTGCAGAAGCATAACAAATCATTAGGATATTGGGATACGAAAGAAGAATATAGTAACTATGAATATTAATTAAGGAGATAAAGACATGGGAGCAAGAACAATTAAGTGTTATATCATCGAATACATGGAAAATGATTTTAGTACATTGAGAGAGGCTAAAAGGCATATAGAAACCTTATGTATGGAAGACAAGGAAAAAGAGATTGGCACATACATCTTAGGCGTTAACTCGGAATACGAAACGATAACGATAACAGAAGTGAAGGGAGTGACTAAACAAGGTAAGGTAATATTTTCAAAGACTGAAAAGAAATGGGATGATAAGGATATGAAGACATTGGTAATAACCGAAAGAGTAGAGAACGTAGCACCAAGGTTCCACAAGGCTATCTGGAGACAAACGAAGGTCAACCGTATATTTAACTCGGCAAAAGAAGCCAGGAAGATGTACGATTTAAGCAAGTGCAATTATCACTACGAAGACGAAAGCGGCAAGAACTTAGGCGGCTATTGCAACGCAGACGTAGACAGCTTCGGAAACAGGAAACCTTCTTACTCATATTACGGAGAATAACAGTATAACCAGGGAGCCGGCAAAAATGTTTAATCAATAAATAATTATTAAGATGATGGTAGAAGTTAAGATTATTGCGGAGCAATATGCTATTGTTGCTCCTGAGAGACCAACAATGAAAGAATATATCCAATCTATTGTATGGGACTATTGGCTCAAATATTATCGGTTGGAGCTAGTAAATGATGGGGTCCAGGAAACTGTCTATAGACAGACAGTTGAAAATTCGATAGCAGAGTACTTCTCTGCTATCAGAGAAAAATTAAGTACTCATCATCATATTACGAGGATAACCCTCACACGTGAGGGCACTACTTGCTGGTGTGTTGGTGAAGGGGGTACAAGGTATGCTCTTGAGCTATCTTGACGCTATTGGCTCTATGGGTGGCTTTATGCTGCTCATGGAGCTGATGCTCTAAACCTGACGGTACGGCTCCTATAAAACTAAAATAAATATAACATCAAATTATAGGAGATAAGGATATGAGAACGAACGTAACAAACACACAGGAATACCATTTTTACAGCCCAAACGGATGGTGTGGCAAAAACTATGATAGCAGATTAACAGGCAAAGACATAGCTGCTAAAGTAAGGGAATACGTTAAGAAGAATTTCCCGGAATTTAAATTCAGCATCCGTTCAAAGTCAAAAGAAATCTATATAACATTACTTTCCGGCCCTGTTCCTGCATTGATGGAAGGGAATCAGAATGAATATGAAAGCTGTATGGATGGATTCGGAGCATACTATAAAGACAAAATTATTCCGGAAGTCTTGAAAATGATGGATGATGTATATAGTTATGTAAAAACATTCATGTTCTCAGATTCGGATGCAATGACAGATTATTTTAATGAGAGCCTATATTGCTGGATGTATATAGGCGATTACAGAAAGCCCTATCAGGTAACAGAACCGAAAGCAAAGAAGGAAATCAAGCCGGAAAGCAATAAGACAACGGAACCGGAAGAACCGGAAACTGATAAAACAGGCTTTGAACTTGTGAGCTATTCCGAAAAAGCCGTTGCCGTGTTCGGTGATACAAAAGATATTAAAGAGGATTTGAAGAAGTTAGGCGGCAAATTCAATCCTTCACTGAAATACAAGGAAGGGAAGCGAGCCGGATGGATATTCAGCAAAAAGAAAGAAAACGAATTAAAAGAGTTATTGAAGGGGTGTTAATGTTTAATTTACAAATTAAATAATAATATGGAAGAAAAAGAATTTAACCGGCAAATCTTATCGGAACTGGCAAAGATAGCAAACGAAGTGTTTGAGGCTTTGAAAATCAAAGAAGGAACTTATACAGCATCCGAACTGGCAAACAACAAAGACAGGAATGGGAAAAATATTGTTGCCGAAATATCGCATGACATGGGTAACAAGGAATATGAAGTTTGCGTAAATACATTCAAATGCAAATTTCTTGCTCCGGCCGTCTTTGGGCTTGTTTGGAAATTCGAACAACTCGCAAAAGTTCCACAAAAGGATAAGGCAAGATTTACACGTATCAAAAAAGCGAACAATGTAGTTTGTAGCTTTAGTTTTATTCTTACAAAAGAAGCGAAAAGTCTGTATAGGCTTGCAAAAGGAGACAAATATAGAGATATAATGAACAACGTCTATATAGACGCTAAAAATAGCTATATAGTATCATGTTGTATGGGCTGGACTCTTAATGCAAAAGAAATAGAAATATCGGATTTTACCGGTAACTTGAAATCTGACATACTGGTAAGGAATAAGGATTTTGCAACCTTGTCAGAAGGCGTTTGCAAAGTAGAAGCAACTGAAACGGATTATATAATAACAGACGAAAAAGGGAATATCGTAAAAGGAACATTAGGCAGGTTCCCTAACTGGAAGGCTTGCGTACCAAAGACGAACGGATTAAACAAAATAGTTTTCAAAGAGCCTAAATACATATACAAGTCGGTTAAGGCTTTGAAAGAAGGCGAAATTACGTTTTCAGGCGTAAAAGGGGAATGTAATGTTAAATTGGAATCCTCAAAAGGTGTATTTACATTTGAAACGGATGTATTGCCTTTTGACTTCCATTTTAGATTGGGAGTTGAAAACTTCATAAGTTCCTGTAAATCGTGGGATGGAACTATATTCGCCAGCTCAAACCACACGGGAATCATATTCGGATCTGATAAACTATATTTAATCCTGATAATGCCAAGACTGGAACAAGAAACTCACAACATGGAATTTGAGTTTGACAAAGATGGCATGATTGATTATATGAAATACGGTAAACAATCGGGAAATACACAGACTACAAAAGAAAGAATCTTGCTTCCATCCTTGTATCATCCGGATACAAACGTGGTGTTGTCTTTCATCATAAACTTAATGTCCTTCATAAAGGAGTTTGCAAAAATCATGATGGATTTGGAAATAGATCGCACATTACAGCGGCTAAAGCTGTTATCGGAGCTTTCCAGGATTACTTTGCCTTATGCAGCGCAGGAGAACGAATACAAAGAAGCCGCCGAAACGGATTTGCCGGAAAAAGAAGAACCGCTTCAGGTTATCCATATATCGTATAGAAGCCTGATAAACGATATATATACAATCCCGATATATATGTATCCGGCAAAGGATATTATAATACAACAAAATGAAGTGGAGTACATTACAGGATATGAAACAACGAAAAGGATACCGGGTGATTGCGCACGAAGGGAGGCTGCACAAATTACCGATGGAAGGATAAAGGACATATTTGTATATGTGCAAGCACAATTCGTTAAAAGCATATCCATAAGAGGCAGCACATTTGCATAAGTGTTAAGTATAGGGAGTGTTAGTTAAATCAATGTTTACTTTTAAAATCAAATATATCATGTTAGGCTTATTATTATGGATAATCGTCTTAGTGATTATCTGCTTCAGTTCGACAAGTTCAGTAGCTGCAATGGCAGTGCTGTTTATTTCGGTTTTTTCAATCACGTTTTACAGGGAAATTAAAAAATAACAACTATGACACTACAAAGTTTTAATGAAATATACCTTAGCGGTAAAATGAGCCTTCAGGGACTCGAAAGAATGAGTAATGAAGGGTTGCTCCCTTCCATGGAAGAAAATGCCGTCACGGGATGGAAAAACACGTTCACGGGCAGATTTATATGCAAGTATCCAAGATACTACAGCATGATACACAAACTTGAGTTCCTTTTCGGACGTCTTCCGGAGTGGAGCGACTTTACCAAGCAGAGCATCGAGCACATAGTTAACTCGTTCCCCAAGTGCGCACAGAGTTCGAAACGGACGTACCTGGCTATGATTAAATCCATCTTGAACGATGCGAAAGATGAATTTAACCTGCCTTACATCAAGTTTTCGGAAAAGATGAACGTAAAGGCTACACCATCCGTTAACATCTACCTGAATCTTAAAGACCTTGAGAAGCTGGAAGCGTACAAGCCGGAGAACGAGAAAGAAAAGGTGGTTTTGGCGCAGTTCCTTTGCGGATGCTACACAGGCGCAAGACATTCCGACATCCTGAACATGACAGCGGACAACATACAAGGGAAATACCTTACTTATGTCAGCCAAAAAACCAAGATACAGGCTACCATCGAAGCGAAGCCGGTTTTAAAGGAATTGCTCCCGGTTGCGAACTCATGCACCTTTGCGGACAGCACATTTAACCTGACAATCCGCGACATTTGCCGCAAGGTAGGGATAAACGACAAAGTGCGCGTATTTCGTCACGGAAAGATTCAGGAAGGCAAGAAGTACGAATTTGTGGCTTCACATACCGCACGCCGTTCATTTGCCACGAACCTGGCGGATTTGGGCGTGCCCGTCCTTCAGATAGCCAAACGGATGGGACATACCGACATCCGCATGACTATGAGATATATATGCAGCTCCATCGGTAAATTAGATGACGCTGCTATGGAGTTCTTCAGTTGACATGGGACGCTATATCGGAAATTCTTTGCAAGGCTTTACGGAGCTTTGCAAGCTGTTTCCGCGCGTCCTCATCTTCCAGGAGCATTTCTGTTACTATCATGTCGCCTTCACCCGTACATAGCCAGCGCACGTCAAGCTCCGGGTGAGCCTTTGCCACCTTTGCGATAATGTCGCTGCCTATTGCGCCACGGGATTTGCCGGCATTGTTTATGTAGTTTGCCGACAAGCCGCAATGAGTTTCGAACGACCGTATGGTCTTTTCCCTTTTTTCTTCGATGAGCCATGCGATAAACGCTCGCAGGCGGTCGATTGCCCTTTCTTCCATATCCTGTTTTTTTAATCTATTTCTTTCCGTATAAAACCCAGTCCAAAACCCGTCTGTTGGCTTCGTCAACTTTCCGCTGGTCGAACTTGATGTATATGTCCGTGACCGAATTACCGCCGTGACCCAATGCGGCTGCTATGGTCTCCTTCACGAAGCGCATCCAGCATCCTATCCAGTTCAGGTCTTAGTTTTCCCGCGCCAGACACTTTTTCCTGATAAATACGCTCGCATCCCTCTTTTTTCAACCGGTCTATCTGCCGGTCAAGGTGCTGGTCATTCTTCGAAACCCTTGCATATCCTATAATCATGGTCTTGTCTGTGATATGTCATACATACTATTTTTCATACTTTGATAAAAAGACCGGTTTTCAGACAAACAGGAACAACATTTCCTGCATAACTGGGAAAAACCGGAACGTGTATGAAAAACCTTCGTTTTTTAAAATTCGCTATTCTGATTTCGTTTCGTTTTCAAACAAGCGGAGTTGACGCCTGTCGCTATCCTCCTTGTTTCTTTTCACCAACCGTTCACGTTCAAATTCCAACATCCCTGAAACCGTCTGCCTGAACAAAGCCCTTTGCGTTTCATTGGTTTTGTGTGGAGCGAATTTGTCTCCTTCTTCACGAATCCAGTCCGAATAAATATCAATGAATGCCTGTACAAGTTCCTCCATTGATGCAGGTACACGCATGACTACCGAATGGATGCCGGCACGGCTTTTCCTACCTGCTCCCTCCCGTTTTCCGCCTCTCTTTGATTTTGATACATTTTCATTTCCCATACTTCCAATTTATCAAATTTATCTGTTTTTATTCCTTCACAGTGATATGTGCATCAACAAAGCAACCACCGAATCCGGAATTTTCGTCAGGTTGCGTATAACTGACCGTGACAAGGGTTTGACCAAGGAATGTTTCAATCTTGTCTATAACAGCCTCCATTGGTCTGCCTAAGCCTGTGGCTTCAGCGGACACCGATACCAAATCTCCTTCTTTCATCTTCTTTAAATTTTTATTCTTATCCACCATAAATGACACCTTTTTTCATCGCAAAAGTACAATAAATATTGATTATGTAACAATTTCAATAGTTAATCTACATGAATTTGATACAATGAAATTACTTTCGGGAAAATGGCTTCTAATGGATGCACTCGTCGGGAGTGCGGGTGCACCCCCTTGCCGTGCAGGCGTTCCCCGACCGATGATTTTTCTGAGTGTACTTTGTGTACCGACCTATGTGCTCTTTCCACACTTGGCATTTGCAAATTCCGTCCGAATGGCTTAACTTTGCTTGCGAGGTTATAGCATACTATGACCCTAAAGGGTCGTGTGCGAGGGGACACCCCTCGACCCCGTCCGCCATCGGCAAGCTCGATGGCGATGCA
>ENA-UOIW01000371-UOIW01000371.1-human-gut-metagenome-genome-assembly--contig:-P58-NODE-371-length-39309-cov-10.378586_pt1 | contig 39309 bp, 24 predicted proteins | sample MGYA00242334_ERZ723881 | MGnify/ENA metagenome assembly ERZ723881 | reverse complement strand
GGCGCCGGCCCGTCTTGCCGAGGAGCCGGGCCGGCGCATCAGACGGCCGGAGAACCGATGTTACCGGTTGGACTTACGCTTGGCTTCAAGCGTCACGACCGCACCCGCTACCATCGCGAGTGCAGCGAAGACAACGCCCATTGTGGAGGCGCCGGTCTTTGCGATCACGTCGCCGGGCTTCTTGCCGTCGCCGGGCTTGTTGCCTTCACCAGGCTTTTCACCTTCACCGCCGGGGGTCGTCGGCTTGGTCTTCAGCGCGTCGATCGCCGCAGACAGAGCCGCCTCGGCGGCATCGACATCATCCTGGCTCACCTTGTCGTCGTCATAGACCTTGAGCGCTGCGGCGAGCTTGTCATCAAGCACCTTGAGCGACTCGTCCGTATAGGCGGAACGGTCGATCGCCTGAGCCTTGGTGATCGTGGCGTGCAGCTTGTCCTTGTTGACTTCGGTCGGAGGCTTCTCGCCACCCTTCTTGGTGAACGTCAGCTCATACGTGACTGGGGACGTCACACCATCCGGGAAGCGGTATCCGTCGGCGGGCTCGGCGGTGACCGTGACGGTCACGTCCTCATCGCCCACGTTCACTACGGAACCAGCGGCCAACACCTTGCCGTCGACCTTGTACACGACTCCCTCGATGTCGGGGATGGTGTATGTATCGGCATCATCGTCCACTGTCGGCTTCTGCGGGGTAGCGACCTTGTCCTCCTCTACGGCCGTGGGCAGCAACTCGACATTCATTTCCGCCGCGGAGCCGAAGTTCGATCCGGAATAATCGGTCTTGATGACAAACTTGACGTACCGTCCGTTCTTGGGGGTCAGCTTGATGCGCTGCGTGTAGGCGACGTTCTTCAACGTGCCCGAGGCCACAGAGGCTCCAAAATCGTTGGGATCGTCGGAGACATACACCTCGTAATCCTTGGCGGCACCGTTATTGTTGCCGTCGATACGGGCGAGGTAGTCGAAGTAGGCGACGTTCTCACGCGATTCGCCGAGATCGAGAGTCACCCAATGCGGGGCGGACGCGGCGGTCGGGCTGTACTGGGAGTGCCAGTTCGTCGACGAGTCGCCGTCGAGCGCCTTCGCCGCCTCTGCGCCGGAGTTCTGCGACGACTGGGCGTGCACGCTGATCTCATCCTGCGGGACATACACGCGGGAGGCCGGTGCAGTGGCGGAATCGGCCACGACCCAGCCGGCGTCGTCCTTGCCGAGTGCCTTCAGCGCCTGCTTCAGCGTCAGCCCGGCGGTCATGCCGTCGAACCTCGCGGTGGTGGCTTTGTCGCTTTTGCCGTATGTCGTCACGGTGATGGGCTCGTCCTTGGTGCCGTAGCCGAAGACGGCGAAGTCCCCGGTCAGCTCGGTGCCCGCCTTGACGAAGATCACGGAGCCTGGCGCGACGGTCACATCGTGCAGCTGCTCGATCGACGTCATGGGCTTGTCCTTCGTAAATCCATCTCCCGCGGTCTGCGCCGTCGGGTCGATGTAGTAGGCGCGGGCGCCGGTCTGAATCTCGGATTCGGTGTGGAACACCTCAAGACGGCTCAGACGCACCGGACCGCGGGAGGAGTTGACCACCAGACGGATGGCATCGATGTTCTGGGACGTGAAGCGAAGGTCGCGCTGCTGCCCGACCGTCGTCATAGTCGCCAGATTCGTCCATGCTCCATTGACTCGTCCCTGCAGGGTGGCGCTTTCGATCTGCTGGCCGGCATTGCGCACGTCCTCGGAGATCTTCACTGCATCCACGGCGACAGCGCTGCCCAGATCGATGGTGTACGTCGGCGTATTGCCCACGGCCTTGTCGGAGGAGAGCTTCGAACCGTCGGTCAGCTTCGGGGCCGCTACCGCGGTGTCGTTCGCGGACGCGGCGACGGTCGCGCTCTTGCCCAGGGCAAGATCGGTGCCGTAGCGTCGGGCGAGCTCCTCGCCCAGCCCCTTAAGTCCCGCGGCATCCGCATCGGCGAGCTTGCCGGTATCGGACGGTGGGACGTTCAGCAGATACTGCGAGTTGCGTCCCGTGGACTGCTCGTAGTACTTCACGACTTGAGCTACGGACGCCGGCGATTGGCTGGCATGGTAGAACCATCCGGGCCGGTTCTTGGCGTCGACTTCGGCCGGATACCAGTGCAGCTGGTTGGCGGCGCCGCTGCGGATCTCGGACAGCACGCTCGACATGGTGCCAAGCTTACCGTCGGCGGCCATCTGGCCAGGCTTGAGCGACACCTTGTCCACGCCGTCGTTGTATGCCGCCTGCGGGCTCCACTCGGTCTGACGGGCCCAGCCGTCCTCGTTGCCCACCCATCGGGCATCGTATGCGGCGTTGGCCTGAATTGCCTGGGGCTGAAGCCGGCGGATCATCTCGTAGAACACGCCATAGTCGTAATGCTCAGTGCCTGCGGTGTTGCCTTGGGCACCGTCGAACCAGACCTCGGAGATGTCGCCGTACTCAGTCAGCAGCTCATAGAGCTGGTTGAGCATGTAGGCGCCGTAATCCGTGGCCTTGTACTTGAACGTGGGCAGTTTGCCGGAAGCCACCTTGTCGGCGCGGTCGTCGTTCTCCACCAGCGTGGGGATCGTGCGCTCGACGCGTGCGGAGTTGTTGCCCCAGACGCCCTTCTTCTCCATGTAGGAATCGGCCGGCGAATAGTAGATGCCGACCTTCAGGCCGTACTTCTTCGCCGAGGCGACAATCTTGCGGAACAGGTCCTTCTCCCCCGTGCGCTTGGCGACGGCGGTGTTTGCCCAGTCGTGCTCGGTGTTGTACCGCGAGTCGTACAGCTCGAAGCCGTCATGGTGCTTGACCGTCACCATGATCATCTTGAAGCCACCGTCGGCGAAGGACTTCGCCCACTGGTCGGTATCGAGGCCGGTCGGGTCGATGCGGGAGGGATCCTCGTTACCGTGACCCCACTCCTGGTTGTAGTACGTGTTGATGCCGTAATGGAGGAATCCGATCTGACCCCAGTCGATGTAGTCGGCCTGCCCTTCGGTCGGACGCAGCTTGGACAGCTTGGTCTTAAGCGCGGCCTCGCACTCGGCGGGCTCCACGTCGAAGGTATTCGCCTCCTTGATGCCCGACGTGTCGCAGCTGACCTGAGAGTAGACCAGCTTGAATTCGTTGGTGGTGAAGTTCGCGGAGGTTTTGGCCAGGCGGATCTCGCTCAGCGAGCCGACGAAGCCGCGGCTGAGCGCGGCGGAATGCACTTCGTTGCCGAAGCCGACCTTGCCCTTGATGCCCGAATTCAGGTAAGCCAGACCGGTGATGTCCTTGGTCTGGGCGTCGCCGCCATCCACGCGCATGACGAGCTTCGCGCCGGTGCCGGCCTCATTGGGCACGTACGCCACCGACACGACGTGCTCCGCACCCGTGGCGGCCGCGGACTCGATCTTGTGGTCGGTCCAATTATCGCCGGACTTGGTGGAGGCGCCGAACACGAGCTTGTTCGACTCGTAGCGCAGGAACAGGTTGCCGCCCGCGCCGAACAGGGTCTGGTTGTCGCCGGTCTGCGTCGGGGTGAAGCGCAGCTCCGCGACCAGCGGCGTGGTAATGGCCTCGTTGTTACCGAGGGTGAAGTCCGTGGGCGTGAAATCGAATCCGGCCGTGCCGCCGCCCAGCGTGACGGCGGAGTTCGAGATGGACGGATTGGCTGAGCGCGACACCAGCGAGCCCAGCATCTGCTCGCCGCTCGCCGCGGTATATGAGGTGCCGCTGAACGTGCCGTTGAAATCGACATGCAGTAGCTGGGATGCGTCAAGAATCTCCCACGGGGCGTTCGAATCGGCGACACGCGCGCGGAACACGTCACCGGCAAGACCGCGGCTCGCCGCGCCGGGAGCGGGGTTCACCTCGTAGCCGATCCCGAACTTGTTCGTGACGGAATCGCTGACGGCCGCGAGCTCACCGGCCGCGGAGGTGGCGGTCTCGCCGGCCACGCCATCCACCGACAACTGCAACGTCGAGGCAGTGCCGTCGGCTCCCGGCAGATATGTCAGCTGGATGATGTGCTTCACATTGTTGGAAGGCAGCGTCACGGACTTTGTGTAGTCGTTCCATGTACTGCCGGAAGGGTTCGTGGAGAAGCCGTATTCGAGGTTGCTGCCGTTCGCCCGCACGAAGATGTTGCCCATGGCGGAGAACAATGTGGCGAGGTTGCTGGGCGTCTGCGTCGTACGGTATTCCATTTCGGCGCGGAATCCCTTGTTCACCTTCCCGCTCGCGCTGAAGCTCGCGGTCGAGGTGAATGTCACGCCGTTGGCGCCGCCAGCGAGGGTGATGCCGCCGCCGTCAAGCTTGGTCGGTATGCTGCCGTGCTTGGTCACGGAGCCCTTCGCCACCTCGTCGCCACCTGTGGTGTAGGTGTCTGCAGCGAACGTGCCGCCGAACGACACATCGAGGTATTCCATCGGATCCGCCGCCACCGCGACGTTCGGCAATGCCACGAACGCGAGCGCCGAGACCGCTATCAATGCGGTGAGTCTGCGCAGCCACGAACGCGAGCATCCTCTTGATGCTGTGTGTAGCATATTTCAATCCTCTATGATTTTGAACATTCTTGTACTTCTTGCCGGAATCTTTGCCTCGGAGGCACGACATCGTTCCGCCAAGTGTTCGGATTCCCGCAGACAGTCTATCAGATCAGGCTGATTTAAGGTACCCCCGTTGTCTAAATGAAAGTGCAACACCCGTTAGATTGGAGATTGTCCGGATAACCAGTCCGAAGGGATGTCGCACCTATGGGATGAGCATGTTCGCGCCTGTCGGAAGAGGGACGCCAGGCCATCCGGATCGAGATCGGCAACGGCGACGGCATCCGCGGGATCGGTCTGATGCCCGGCCGCAACGCCTCGACGGTCAGCAGGGAGATCAGACGCAACACGTGGTTCCCGTCCGACGAGAACGAGTCCTACCGGCCGAAACGGCTGAAGACGGCCCCGTGGACGGGCGGATACTACATCGCCGGCCCCGCGCAGCGCAAGGCCGACCGCCGGCAGGCCCCTCCACGGGGCTCCCGCGCGGCACATCCACGGCAGGGCGTTGACGAACGTGTGGCTGCCGCGTCGCCACGTTGCCGCGCCGGCGCGGCAACGGATGCGCGACCCTCATGAACCGGCCAAGTGTGATGCCATACCTCGGCGTACACATACGACAACTATCACGCAAAACTTAAATAGCGTAAACACACCCTAGATGCCATTGTAGGCCACTCAACTACGGTATACGTTTGCATTCTCCATTCCAGCCCCCGCGTTAGAATGACTTATAAATCGGTTCGCTTTAAGCAATACCCCAAGGGTGTGGCAGTACTCTTGGGGTATTTTCATCAGGCGGGAACCGCCAAACATGTTCGAATGGACAAAACCCCGGCAACCGAAAGCACCCGGGATCCATCAACATGAGGCAATTACACGCCGAACGGCACGGCATGTGCATAAGCTGTCTCGGGGGCAATGTCGATAGTGCCGTTATCCCATTCGACAGTACTCACACCGGCTCTGGCCGTCCTGAAAACATTCGGGTCGCGCAACCGCTTGAACACGCCATCATCCATATAGGGCGACATGTCAAGCACGCCGCAATGGCCATCGGAAAAACGCAAAGCCACATGCGAGCCATCCAACGCCACAGCGTCAGTAACCCACACTTCATCGGGAACACTCACAATAAACCTCGTTTCATAGGGCAAGCGGAGCAATCGGATAAACATTAGCTTTTCGTGGGCTGCCGCGCCCGTAAAGAGCGCCGGCGGCCTCGGCGGATCAGTCCGCCGAAGAATCGGAATCAGGATCAAGCAGTTTACGCGGATTACGCACCTTGAGCGCGTCGCAAATACGTATCGCAACATCGAGACTCATTCCGCTCGACGGGCGCACGCCGGTCTCGAAGGCCGCTATACGCTGTCGTGTCACGCCGGTTTTCTCGGCCAACTCGCGTTGCGTCATTCCGCGTTTCGTTCTCAAATCCTTCAACCCCATGCCTCACTCCTTTCGATGGTGAGGCGATTGTAAGCCACTCAGACGGCCCGGGGCAATTCCATGCCGGACACCGCGCCACGTTGGCGACTCGACGACGGTTCGGCCCTGCGCGATGTGAGGGTGCAACGGTGTAACAGCCGCTATAAGGGTCATTTCAATCCACGCACCCCGTGAGGGGTGCGACTGCGAGAATGGACTTCGTATTCCAAGATACGGGCACTCCGACCACTCCTTAGCATCGATTGTACGGTACAATCCATCCGTATCTTCCCCGATACGCAATCGCTGAATCGACATGCCAGCAGATCACTCACTCTTGAGTTATCAAACAACAAGAAGAACACACACCGTCCCCCAAAACTATAATCTGCGGTACGAACGACTCAGTGCTTCATGAGGGCTCAGGGCTCACACCGCACAAGACAACTTGGCAGAATACAACGAGCATCGCGAACGGCTGCGCCGTGGACCGACTCACCGCCAGCCAGCTCAACAGCGGCGCGATTCCGCCGAGCGTCAAGGCGGTGTGACATGGGAATGAAGCACTCTGGGCACAGATTCGTAAGCAGGAATCTGGCTTTGCCGACTGTGTACAGCGTGAATAGCTCTTACTCTGATCACAGTGCTCCAATGCATTCGTCCGGCTAAATGATTATTTGTTAGCTGCGTGAGGTCAACCTTCGAAACGTCGATTTCGCCGGACATAAGCTTGGGAAGAAGCGTATCGCGCAACAGCTCAAGTTTTGCTGTCTGTTGTTCATTTATCTGGACGTGACGATATATCGGATCAGCAAAAGTGCAGAAATTCTTGATTTCTTCATTACTTGGATTTGGCATCAAGTAATGAAGGGTGTCTTTGGGCTGCGCTCTCTGACGACTTCCAGTAGAACCACTGACGTGCTCAAGCAGATAGTTAGTAAACCCAGGCGAATCAATGGCCGCATAATAAAAGCTCTTATATTCTTTCAAATATGGTCTATACACGATGAATTCTGTTGAACACACTGCGTTATTACTTGAGCAATATGGCATCCAGATTCGCTTGGTGGATGGATTTAGCTTAGAGATAAGAATGCACTCATTGTCGATCTGGTACTTGTTGCTCTTGATTTCTGACGCCGGTTCAAAAATAGGTCTATGCTTTTCGTCAAATGCTGGAATACTGTAATGTTCCCATATTTCGCTAGCATGCTCCTGCGGTTTTAATGCCTTTGTCGAGATTGAAAGAACGTTTTTCAGGTCAGTCGTATTGACATTGCTGCTGAACCGATGCGCAAAAACCGATGATATGAGCTCGAGCAAATAATCATTTGCCAGCGCGTGGGCACAATGTTCCTAACTGTTATTGGAAGGAACCCCTATGGAAACCATCATTAATAGTGTTCTGTCGCAGATGCAGAACATGCTTGATCCGTCACAGCTCAAACATCTGGCCGAAGTACTCAGAGTCACGCTGCTGCCAACTCAGGAAACATCAGCGCCGCAGAATCTGCTGACGCTATTCCTCACGGCAAAAGAGGTCGAAGGCTGCTCGCCGAAAACCATCGCTTACTATGAGAGCACACTCCAGCACATGACCCAGGCCCTCGCCAAGCCTTGTACGCGGATAAACAGCGATGACTTGCGCGAGTACCTCAACAGATACGAGAACGAACGTCATGCGGGCAAGGTCACCATCGACAACATTCGGCGTATCATGTCAAGCTTCTTCGCGTGGCTTGAGGACGAGGATTATATCGTCAAAAGCCCTGTAAGGCGCATCCACCGTGTGAAGACCGCTGTAATGGCTAAGGAAGTCCTGAGCGACGAAAATCTGGAAACTCTGCGGGACCGATGCGGCACCTTGCGGGATCTTGCCATCGTGGACATTCTCGCATCCACGGGTATGCGAGTGGGTGAACTGGTCGGCTTGAACATAGCCGACGTGAATCTTCAGGAGCGGGAATGCTTGGTCACAGGCAAGGGAAACAAGCAACGTCCCGTCTATTTCGATGCCAGAACAAAGCTCCATCTCACCGCATACCTGCAATCACGTAACGACAGCAATCCAGCGCTATTCGTCGCTTTGAATGGCGATGGTGACCGTATCAGTATCGGTGGCATCGAAAGTCGCCTCAGACAGCTCGGCAAAGATGCCGGCATTCATCGAGTTCATCCGCATAAGTTCCGCCGCACGTTGGCCACGCACGCCATCGACAAGGGAATGCCGATCGAGCAGGTGCAAAAACTGCTCGGGCATGCGAGAATAGACACGACTATGCACTACGCCATGGTCAACCAGAACAACGTGAAAGCTTCACACAGAAGGTATTTAGAATGACACGACTCGGGGATGTTTGCGCAATTCGCTACGGGAAAGATCATAAAAAACTTTCAGATGGCAGCGTTCCCACTTATGGTTCTGGCGGAATCATGCGTTACGTAGATACAGCGATCTGCGAACAGCCTTCTGTGCTCATTCCTCGAAAAGGAACGCTTGGCAACCTCTTTTACACTGATGAACCTTTCTGGACCGTTGACACCCTTTTTTGGACAGACATCGATCAAACAAAAATCGTTCCAAAGTACCTGTACTATCAGCTCAAGCAAAAGGACCTAGCGAGTTACAACGTGGGCACTGCTGTTCCCAGTCTTACAGTTGAAGTCCTTAATGAAATCGACTTAGATGTACCTTCGATTGACAAACAAAGACGCATAGTCGAGGTTCTGAATTCTTTCGACTCAAAAATCGCCCTTAACAATCAGCTAAATGATTATTTGTTAGCTGCGTGAGGTCAACCTTCGAAACGTCGATTTCGCCGGACATAAGCTTGGGAAGAAGCGTATCGCGCAACAGCTCAAGTTTTGCTGTCTGTTGTTCATTTATCTGGACGTGACGATATATCGGATCAGCAAAAGTGCAGAAATTCTTGATTTCTTCATTACTTGGATTTGGCATCAAGTAATGAAGGGTGTCTTTGGGCTGCGCTCTCTGACGACTTCCAGTAGAACCACTGACGTGCTCAAGCAGATAGTTAGTAAACCCAGGCGAATCAATGGCCGCATAATAAAAGCTCTTATATTCTTTCAAATATGGTCTATACACGATGAATTCTGTTGAACACACTGCGTTATTACTTGAGCAATATGGCATCCAGATTCGCTTGGTGGATGGATTTAGCTTAGAGATAAGAATGCACTCATTGTCGATCTGGTACTTGTTGCTCTTGATTTCTGACGCCGGTTCAAAAATAGGTCTATGCTTTTCGTCAAATGCTGGAATACTGTAATGTTCCCATATTTCGCTAGCATGCTCCTGCGGTTTTAATGCCTTTGTCGAGATTGAAAGAACGTTTTTCAGGTCAGTCGTATTGACATTGCTGCTGAACCGATGCGCAAAAACCGATGATATGAGCTCGAGCAAATAATCATTTGCCAGCGCGTGGGCACAATGTTCCTAACTGTTATTGGAAGGAACCCCTATGGAAACCATCATTAATAGTGTTCTGTCGCAGATGCAGAACATGCTTGATCCGTCACAGCTCAAACATCTGGCCGAAGTACTCAGAGTCACGCTGCTGCCAACTCAGGAAACATCAGCGCCGCAGAATCTGCTGACGCTATTCCTCACGGCAAAAGAGGTCGAAGGCTGCTCGCCGAAAACCATCGCTTACTATGAGAGCACACTCCAGCACATGACCCAGGCCCTCGCCAAGCCTTGTACGCGGATAAACAGCGATGACTTGCGCGAGTACCTCAACAGATACGAGAACGAACGTCATGCGGGCAAGGTCACCATCGACAACATTCGGCGTATCATGTCAAGCTTCTTCGCGTGGCTTGAGGACGAGGATTATATCGTCAAAAGCCCTGTAAGGCGCATCCACCGTGTGAAGACCGCTGTAATGGCTAAGGAAGTCCTGAGCGACGAAAATCTGGAAACTCTGCGGGACCGATGCGGCACCTTGCGGGATCTTGCCATCGTGGACATTCTCGCATCCACGGGTATGCGAGTGGGTGAACTGGTCGGCTTGAACATAGCCGACGTGAATCTTCAGGAGCGGGAATGCTTGGTCACAGGCAAGGGAAACAAGCAACGTCCCGTCTATTTCGATGCCAGAACAAAGCTCCATCTCACCGCATACCTGCAATCACGTAACGACAGCAATCCAGCGCTATTCGTCGCTTTGAATGGCGATGGTGACCGTATCAGTATCGGTGGCATCGAAAGTCGCCTCAGACAGCTCGGCAAAGATGCCGGCATTCATCGAGTTCATCCGCATAAGTTCCGCCGCACGTTGGCCACGCACGCCATCGACAAGGGAATGCCGATCGAGCAGGTGCAAAAACTGCTCGGGCATGCGAGAATAGACACGACTATGCACTACGCCATGGTCAACCAGAACAACGTGAAAGCTTCACACAGAAGGTATTTAGAATGACACGACTCGGGGATGTTTGCGCAATTCGCTACGGGAAAGATCATAAAAAACTTTCAGATGGCAGCGTTCCCACTTATGGTTCTGGCGGAATCATGCGTTACGTAGATACAGCGATCTGCGAACAGCCTTCTGTGCTCATTCCTCGAAAAGGAACGCTTGGCAACCTCTTTTACACTGATGAACCTTTCTGGACCGTTGACACCCTTTTTTGGACAGACATCGATCAAACAAAAATCGTTCCAAAGTACCTGTACTATCAGCTCAAGCAAAAGGACCTAGCGAGTTACAACGTGGGCACTGCTGTTCCCAGTCTTACAGTTGAAGTCCTTAATGAAATCGACTTAGATGTACCTTCGATTGACAAACAAAGACGCATAGTCGAGGTTCTGAATTCTTTCGACTCAAAAATCGCCCTTAACAATCAGCTAAATGATTATTTAGAGCAGCTTATAGACGGTAAGTTTCAAGAGCTATTTGGCGGTCTTGATTTCAACGCCACGCTCTCCGATGTTGCCGAAATAACGATGGGACAATCACCGGCAGGAAGTTCGTATAACGAAGAAGGCGCTGGCATAATCTTCTATCAAGGAAGAGGTGAATTTGGGTGGCGTTTTCCAAAGCGTCGTCTTTATACCACTGAGCCAAAACGCATAGCCTGCGAAGGCGATGTCCTGATGAGTGTTCGTGCGCCTGTCGGAGATCTAAACATCGCCTTTGAAGATTGCTGTATTGGACGTGGCCTGGCAGCCGTCCACAGCGAAACTCCATCATTCGTTCTGTACCTAATGCGATCCCTTAGACCTCAGCTTGAGGCTTACAACGGGGAGGGTACCGTATTCGGCTCGATTAATGGCAAAGCTCTCAAAAGCCTAGAAGTTGCGCTTCCAACTCATAGTGAAGTGATGCAATTCGAATCGTTCGCGGCGCCGATAGATGCAATAATTAGGAGTAATGAGAAAGAAACGCGGAAACTAAATAGTTTGAGGGACCATCTTCTTCCCAAGCTTATGTCTGGCGAAATCGATGTCTCGAAGGTTGACCTCATGCAGCTAACAAATAATCATTTAGCCGATTGTTGAGATCGATCTTGTCATCAAGAACATTTAGCAGTTCCGCAACTTTGCTTTGTTCTCCGCGGGAAGGGAGCTGCACAGGCATGTTGCGAATATCGGCAACATTAATATGCGACACAGTTGCGCCATTGGCCAATCGCAGCATTCTGTCACGCTGTTCAGGAGCATTCAGATAATAATTCAGATATTCGGGAACCACGAAAGACGAATCGGGTCGAAGAAGCATTGTCCTTTGTCCCAAACAAACCTCAATCCCAGGTGGGACGATAGCTACATTTCCGGCTGGTGCTTCACGTGCAAGAATCAGATCACCCTGCCTTGGTACAGCTCGGGAGACACGTCTCTCGTATACGTCTTGGGAGACCCTGTGAACATCAGTCAGAATCAATCTTCCGCGCCCAACATTAGGTGTTCGGATGAGTGGATATCCCACCCCTTCATCCTTAGCGCTGGTATGTGGACAATCGACAATCAACTCGCAGACGTCCTGCAGTGTCACCTGCTCACATGCCATAGCCGATGGCCTCCAGATTCTTCTTGATCTGCTCTTGCAGACGGTTGGATTCCTCGAAGCATTTTGCGATCTCGCCGGTCAGACGGGTCATCTTCTCATCGAATGGCTCATCGTCTTCCTCCACTTCGGCGACACCGACGTAACGGCCCGGAGTCAGGATGTAATCCTGCGCCTTGATATCCTCCGTCATGGCAATGGCGGAGAAGCCCTTCTCCGTTTTCAGAGTGCCGTCACGGAACGCGTCGAACGCAGTCGATACCTTGGCGATGTCCTCATCAGTGAACTCGCGAAGCCTACGGGACACCATGGTTCCCATATCGCGCGCGTCGATGAACAACGTCTTGCCAGACTGCTTCTTGTTCCTGGTGATGATCCACAGGCTCACAGGTATGCCGGTGCTGTAGAAAAGCTTGTCCGGCATTGCGATGATGCCTTCGACCAGATCGGCATCCACGATCTTGGCGCGGATCTCGCCCTCGTTGTTCGTCTGGCTGGACAACGCGCCGTTCGCCAGAACCATTCCCATGCGGCCGGAACGGTTGAGGTGGTGGATCATGTGCTGGACCCATGCGAAGTTGGCGTTGCCCTCCGGTGGGGTGCCGTACTGCCAGCGTACGTCGTTCTCGAGTTTCTTTCCTCCCCAGTCCTTCAGGTTGAAGGGCGGGTTAGCGAGGATGAAATCGAATTTCTCGGTCTTGTGTAGGTCCTCGAAGAACGTGTCGGCATTATGATCGCCCAGATCCGCGTCGATGCCGCGGATCGCGAGGTTCATGGTCGCCATTTTCCACGTGGTCGGATTGGACTCCTGGCCGTACACGGAGATGTCGTTGATGTTGCCCTGATGGCGTTTGACGAAGTCCGCGGACTGTACGAACATGCCGCCGCTGCCGCAGCACGGATCGTACACGCGCCCGTGGTAGGGTTCGATGACCTCGACCAGCGTCTTCACGACGCACGCGGGCGTGTAGAACTCGCCGGCGTTCTTGCCCTCCGCTTCGGCGAATTTGGCCAGGCAGTACTCGTAGGTGCGTCCAAGGATGTCGCGGCTGTCACCCTTTTCAGCCATCTTCACGTTGGTGAACAGGTCCACGACTTCGCCCAGACGCCGCTTGTCGAGCTCCTGACGTGCGAAGTTCTTCGGCAGGGTGCCCTTGAGCTTGTTGTTCTCAGCCTCGATCTGGCGCATGGCCTCATCAATGACCTTGCCGATCTCAGGCGTGTGCGCAGCGGCTGCGATGGTCTTCCAGCGGGCGCTCTCGGGCACGAAGAAGATGTTCTCACTCGCGTATTCGTCGCGGTCTTCCTCGAATCCCTCGCCCTCCTCGACGAGATCCTGGTATTTTTGGTCGAACTTGTCGGAGATGTACTTCAGGAAGATGAGGCCGAGCACGACGTTCTTGTATTCGGAAGCGTCGATGTTGCCGCGCAGCTTGTCGGCGGCGCTCCAGATCTGTTCCTCGAAGCCGATCTCGGCGGTATTGTCCTTCTTCTTTGCCATGTCTTGTATTATCCTCCTGCTCGTCCTATTCGCTGATCTTGGTGTCGGCCCACAGCTCGCACTGTTCCATGACGGTCTTCATGGCGTCCTCGACGCCTTCGGGCGGATACTTGTATTTGCGCAGCAAACGTTTGATGGCACGCCGCATGCCGGCCCTGGCGCTTTCCTTCTTCTGCCAGTCGATCGTGGCGTTGCTCCGCATCGCATCGGTCAGCTCGCGGGCTATCGAGACGAGCTGGTCGTTGTCGTAGAAGTCCTTGACCGCCTGCGGCTGGATGATTGCGTCGTAGAACGCCATCTCCTCGTCGCTCAAGCCGAGCTTCTGCGCGTCGTCGCGGTCCTTCATGATCTCCTTGGCCATGTTGACGAGCTCTTCGACGACTTGCGCGTTCGTGAGCATGCCGTTGAGATACGCGTTCAACGTGTTCTGGAGCATCTCGCTGAACTTCTGGGATTTGACCACGCTGGTGCGCCCGTACGCCCGCACCTTCTCCTTGATGAGGCGTTTCAGGCTCTCGATCGCGATGTTCTTCTCCTTCATGCCGGCGACTTCCTGAAGGAACGCCTCATCGAACAGGGAGATCTCCACGCTATCCTTCTCGAACAGGTTGAGCACGCCGTCCGCATGCACGCTCTGCTGGAGGATCTCGCTCACCTGCTTGTTGAACTCCGTGTACGTCATGCCGCCGCCCCCGCCGGAGCCACGTCCGGTCAAGCGTAGAACTTGCACGCGCAATACAGATAGGTAAGCCGCCTCATGCGCGTCCTCTTCGCTTACCATGCTTTTGCATAGGCTCAGCGCCTGGTTCATGAGCTGGCATTGCTTGAGGAACGATTCCGTGTCTTCGTGCCGTTCCGGATCGAGCAGCCAGTCGGTTCCCTCCGCGATGGCGTCGGCAAGAGCCTCCCTGCTGTTCTGGAAGATGAGTTTGCGGTAGTCGAAGCCGTACATGAGATCACGGCACACGTCGAGCTTTTCGAGGAATTTCGGATAGGCGGTCTCGGCGATGTTCATGTCGCCGTAATTGTGCTGGTCGCGGCTGGTGTAGTCCTTCATCGCACGCTTGAGCGCGCCTGCGATGCCGATGTAATCCACGACCAGACCGCCCTCCTTGCCCTTGCACACGCGGTTGACGCGGGCGATGGCCTGCATGAGGTTGTGGCCCTTCATCGGCTTGAACACGTACATGGTGGACAGGCTGGGCACGTCGAAGCCGGTGAGCCACATGTCCACGACGATGGCGATCTTGAGGGAATCGGAATCGTCCTTGAACCTGCGTTCCATCTCCTTCTTGTGCGTGGTGCCGCCGCACACGTCAAACCATTCCTCCGGATCCTGGTTCGACATGGTCATCACCACGCCGACCTTGTCCTTCCATTCGGGGCGCAGCTCCATGATCCTGTAGTAGATTTTCATCGCGATCGGCCGGCTGTACGCCACGATCAGGGCCTTGCCGGCCAGGACGTCGGCGCGGTTGTTCTCGTAATGGTCCACGATGTCGCGGCACAATGCGTCGATGGTTTCGGGAGTGTCGAAGATGGCATCGAGGCCGCCGAGGTCATGCTTGGATTTCTCCACGCTCGCCTCGTCGGCCTGGTCCGCGAACTCCTTGTAGACCGCGTCGATGCGGCCCAGCGCGTTCTCGTCAAGATGGAGCGAGACCACACGGCTTTCGTAGTAGACCGGCTTGGTGGATTCGTCCTCGACGGACTGGGTCATGTCGTACACGTCGATGTAGTCGCCGAAGATCTCGCGGGTGTTGCGGTCATCCGTGGAGATCGGCGTTCCGGTGAAACCGATATAGGACGCGTTCGGCAGTGCCTTGCGCACGACACGGGCCGCGCCGACCGACACATGACCGTCCGCATTGATCCGTTCGGTCAGGCCATACTGGCCGCGGTGTGCCTCGTCCACCATCACCACGACGTTGCTCCGGTCACACAACGGTTCGTCGCCGTCCGAGAACTTCTGCATGGTCGTGAAGATGATGCCGTTCGCCTCACGACCCTCAAGCAGTTCCTGAAGATTCCTGCGGCTCTCGGCCTGGACCGCCTTCTGGCGCAGGAACCTGGCGCAGCGGCTGAATTGTCCGAAAAGCTGGTCGTCGAGATCGTTGCGGTCGGTGATGACCACGATGGTCGGGCTTTCAAGATAACGCTGCAGCAGATGTGCGAAGAACACCATCGAAAGCGACTTGCCGCTTCCCTGAGTATGCCAGAACACACCGATCCTGCCATCCCCATTGACGGCCTCATCCGCTCTGACGATGGCTTTCCTCACCGCGAAATACTGGTGGTATGCGGCGATGATCTTCACGACCTTCTCGGAGGAATCGTTGAAGCATACGAAGTTTTGGATGATGTCGAGCAGCCGTTCCTTCGGGAGCATGCCGTCAATCATGGTGCTCCATGCCGCGGCTTTCGTTCCGGAATAGTCGCCGTCCGCCGACTTCCAAGCCACGTAACGGTCCTCGTCGGATGTGATCGTGCCGACCCTGGTCTGGGTCATATCGCTCATCACGCAGAACACGTTGGGCACGAACATGCTCGGTATCTGCTTCATGTACTGGCGCAATTGCAGGTACGCGTGTGAAGCGTCCGTCTCCTCGCGTGACGGGGACTTCAGCTCGAACAATACCAGCGGCATGCCGTTCACGAAGATGATGACATCGGGACGTTTCTCGGAATACTCCACGAACGTCCACTGGTTCACGACATGGAAATCGTTGTTCTCGGGATCGTCGAAATCAAGCAGCCGGACGATGTCATCACGCTCTTCCTTGCCGTCAAAGAAGTGCACTTCGACTCCTGATTGCAGGTAGTCATTGAATATCTCGTTGCGCTGCTCCAGGCTGCCGATCTCGACATTCTGAATCTTCCGAATGGCCTCCTCGATGGCTGCTTCCGGCAGATTTCTGTTGATTCGTCGCAACGCATCCGGGAGAATATCAGGAAGGAATACGTCGCGATACGAGTCGTCGGTGCGGCGAACATCGGGCCCGTACAGGTGCTCATATCCAAGTTTTTCCGTCATATGATCGATGATCAGCTTTTCGTACCATTCCTCGTTCAGTGGATCCATGGACGTGATGTTGTTCAGAGAACACTCCGAGACCGTACGAGATTCGACTTTGGAAACAGTCATTGTTCACCCCACAAACATATGGATTCTCTCGCAAACCATCTTTCGGTTAGTCTATCAACCAGCCTATCGTTTGGGTGTAATCAACATGGTTGCCGCAGATTTCTAGTGGCGGTTGCAACACCTGAAGTTTGAGTGGCCTTCCGCGGTCGCGTTGTTGGTTGTTGAGGTTATCACACGGCGTTGAGCCTGAAACCACGACACAAAACCTTCAGGCGTTGCAACCACCACTAGAATCCTCCTCACATCATGCCCAACTCCAAACGCGAAGTTAAAACATGTGATGAATTTGCGCGATAACCGGCATGACGGATGACGACAATGCATCTTTAACCATGTGAGAGCGAAGAAACGCCATATTCAAAAACTGCATGCCGACCGCATTGAACAGTTGAACAAATACCTGACGCAACCTTTATAGCATAACGCGGAACAACAAAAGAGGTCCCGCCGTTGAACGGCAGGACCACTTCATGCATTCCACGCGCCCGTGCGTCACGCAGCGGGCGCGGTCGGCTCACCACGGCGTCACGCCTTGGCGACCTCCACACCCAGCTCGGCGCCTTCCTTCACCGCGAAGGAGGTGGCCAGCGTCTCATGGGCGATCAGATCGCGGAACCGCTCGACATCGGCCACATTGGCGGACGGCACGGTCAGCACCAGGGCGATGCGATCGGCGATGTCCAGGTCGGCGGCCTTGCGGGCGTCCTGCACGGCGCGAATCACATCGCGGGCGTAGCCCTCGGCCTCCAAGTCGGCGGTCAGCACGGTATCGAGGATCACGAAACCGCCGGTAGGCAGAGCGGCCGACACGGAAGCGTCGGCCTCGGCGGCGTTCTCCTCCTCCACGCGGTTGATTAACTCGTATTCGCCGGCCTCCAGCGCAACCTCGCCGTTCGGCGTCTCGACGACCGGAGCACCGGTCGCGGCATCGACGTGCCAGGCACCGGTCTTGGACGCCTTGATGGCGAACTGGACCTGCTTGCCGAGGCGCGGGCCGGCGGCGCGGGCGTTGACCTTCAGCTCGTGCACGATCTTCAGCCTCTGCGAACCGGCATCCTCCATCGTGCAGAACTCAATATCCTTTATATTAAGCTCTGACTTGAGAATTTCGTCGTACGCCTTGACGGCGTCCACATCCTCGACCACGACGGTGAGCTTGGCGAGCGGCTGGCGCACACGGATCTGGGCGGCCTTGCGCAACGACAGAGTGCCGGAGACGATCTCGCGCACCTTCTCCATCGCGTCCACCAGTGCCGGGTCGTCGACCAGCACACGGCCAAGCTCGGTCGCCTCACCGGTCTTCTCGTCCGCGACGTACGGCCAATCGGCCAGATGCACGGATTCGCCGCCGGTCAGGCCACGCCACACGGATTCGGACTCCATCGGAGCGAGCGGCGCGAGCACGCGCATGAACACCTCAAGCACGGTGTACAGCGTGTTGAACGCGTTCGCGTCCTCCTTCCAGAAGCGGTCGCGGGTGTTGCGGATGTACCAGTTGGTGAGCACGTCGATGAAGTCACTTGCCGCATCGCACGCGTCAGAAATCGCGAACTCGTCGAGCGACTTCTCTACACGCTCTACGAGCCTGCGGGTGCGGGCCAGCAGGTAACGGTCCATCTCGGGCAGACCCGCCACCTCGTCCGCGCGCAGCTGACGGGCGTCGAAGCCGGCCCCGCCATTGGCCGCGTTCGCATACAGCGTGAAGAAGTAGTAGGAGCTCCACACCGGCAGCATGACCTGGCGCACGGTGTCGCGGATGCCCTCAGCGGTAACAATGAGGTTGCCGCCGCGCAGGATTGGTGACGACATAAGGAACCAGCGCATGGCGTCGGAACCGTACTTGTCGAACACGCCGTTCACGTCCGGGTAGTTGCGCAGGTGCTTCGACATCTTCTGGCCGTCGGAACCGAGCACGATGCCGTGGCAGATCACGTTCTTGAACGCCGGGCGGTCGAACAGCGCGGTGGCCATCACGTGCAGCAGGTAGAACCAGCCGCGAGTCTGGCCGATGTATTCGACAATGTAATCGGCCGGGAAGTGCTGCTCGAACTTCTCCTTGTTCTCGAACGGGTAGTGGAACTGCGCGAACGACATCGAACCGGATTCGAACCAGCAGTCGAGCACGTCGCTGATACGGTGCATGTGGCTCTTGCCGGTCGGGTCGTCCGGGTTGACGCGCGTGAGGTTGTCGATCCACGGACGGTGCATGTTGACGTTGCCGTCCTTGTCGCGCGGGTAGTCGCCGAAGTCGGCCTTGAGCTCCTCCAACGAACCGTACACGTCGACGCGCGGGTACTTCGGGTCATCGCTCACCCACACCGGGATCGGCGAACCCCAGAAGCGGTTGCGGGAGATCGACCAGTCGCGCGCGTTGGCGAGCCACTTACCGAACTGGCCGTCCTTGACATTCTCAGGAATCCAGTTGATCTGCTGGTTGAGCTCCAACAGGCGCGGCTTGATCTTCGTCACCGACACGAACCAGGAGCTCACAGGCTTGTAGATCAGCGGCGTGGCGCAACGCCAGCAATGCGGGTAGGAGTGCACATAGCTCTTCTCCTGGAACAGGATCGCGCGATGCTCGGCCGGGATCTCGGCCAGCGGGCCGTCTCCGTTGCGCAGGTTGCGCAGAATCGGCTTGTTCGCGTCGAACACGTACATGCCCTCGTAATCGGGGCACTGCGCGGTGAAGCGGCAGCCGGCGTCGAGCACGTCAGTGCTCTTGATGCCGTGCGCGTTCAGCGTGTTCATATCGTCCTCACCATAGGGAGCCTGGTGAACCAGGCCGGTACCCTCGACGGTGTCTACGTAGTCCGCGGTAAAGATTTGGTAGCCTTCGGGCCCCGGCACGTTGCCCTCAGACTCGGCTTTGTCGCCAGCGAAGTACGGGAACACCGGCCAGTAACGCCAACCGGCCATCTCGGAGCCCTTGAGCTCGCGCACGACCTCGTAATCCTCGCCGAGCTCCTTCTCGTACTTGGAGAGCAGGGGCTTGCCGAAGTAGAACTTCTTGCCGGCGTACTTGCCCTGCGTCGGGCGCACCTCGACATAGTCAATGTCAGCGCCGACGACGATCGCGAAGTTGGTGGGCACGGTCCACGGCGTGGTGGTCCAGAAGACCGCGTAGGCGTCCTCCTCGTCGCGCAGCTTCACGGCCACCGACACGGTGGTGTCCTGACGATCCTGATACACGTCGGCGTCCATGCGCAGCTCGTGCGCCGAAAGCGGCGTCTGATCCTTCGGGCAGTACGGCAGCACGCGGTAGCCCTGGTACGCCAGACCCTTCTCGTACAGCTGCTTGAACGCCCACATCACCGACTCCATGTACGGGATGTTCAGCGTCTTGTACCCGTGCTCGAAGTCGACCCAGCGGGCCTGACGATGCACGTAATCCTGCCATTCGTGCGTGTACTTCAGCACGGAGGCGCGGCAGGCGTCATTGAACTTGTCGATGCCCATCTTCTCGATCTGGTCGACCGAGTCGATGCCGAGCTCCTTCTGCGCCTCCAGCTCGGCGGGCAGACCGTGCGTGTCCCAGCCGAACACGCGGTTGACCTTGCGGCCCTTCATGGTCTGGTAGCGCGGGATCACGTCCTTCGCGTAACCGGTCAGCAGGTGGCCGTAGTGCGGCAGGCCGTTCGCGAACGGCGGGCCGTCGAAGAACACGAACTCGTTCTGGCTATGGTCGCCGGAAGGGTTGCGTTCAACGGACTTGTTGAAGGTGTCGTCCTTGTCCCAATACTTCAGGACGGTTTCCTCCATGTTGGGGAAACTCGGGTTCGGCGCGACGCTGGCGGTCTCGCCGCCCTCGTTCGCCTTGGGATACACGTGGGAATTGGTGGTTTCGCTCACCATTGCTCTCCTCGATGTCGCATTGCACTGGTCCTACGGGAGCTGGCTATAGCGAACCATTCACGGGAAGAACAGGGATTGAGACGGCCGTTCGCCACACCGGCGGCATATATGCGCCGGCGATGTCCTCGCGTCCGGAACCCTTGTTCCGCCCGGAACGGCCGTCATGGCCATTCCCGCCTACGAGGACGATGATCGGCGGCATGCCCTCAGGCTGCCGACCGCCACCGCGGTACCACCTCGCTTGTCGCTCGCATCCGGCCATCCTAAGACGGCGAAAACTCGCGACCGCTTGTGTTCGGCTGTGACGGGCCGATCCCGTCGGTTCTACTCAGCTTCGTGCCGTCGACGTTCGATCGACCGTCATGAAGCTTTTCTTCCGAAGACTCCCCGCTGATAACGGATCATCGCCTTGACTTCGGTGCATATCCTATCACGGTGTGTGGCCGACGGAACCGGGGTGTCCGCGAACGCCGTCGGCTCGCGGCCAGGCAATCATGCGAGGCCCGAAATCCGACCATCATGCCGGATGTACGCCGACGCTCAATCGCGCACGATGCTGCCGACGATCCCCGAGACAATGGACATGATGAGAGAGCCGAGCACCGCCCACCAGAACCCGTGCACCAGCACGCCAACACCGAACAGACTGATTGCCAACCATGAGGCGAGCCGCATGAACAGCCAGTTGATGACCAGATACAGCAGCCCGAACGTGAGAATCGAAAACGGCAACGCGATCAGCTGCGTCACCGGCTTGATCGAGGCGTTGATCAGCGCCATGAACAGCGCGAACACTGCGATTCCCAAAATCGGAGGCTGCCCCACCGCGGTCATGCCGGGCAGAAGCACCACCATCACCGCGGCCGCAACCGTCAGCACCAGCCATCGCATCAGAAAATCCTTCATGGCGCCCATCTTATGCCATCCAAGCCGTCACCGATCGGTTGCGATGTGCCGGTTCGGTGCATTCATCATACGTCGGGCACGATCATCGAGAACGATTGCGCTTAAGGGCACAATCGCCACCTAAAGACCCAGACCACCCTCAGTCGGCTCCGCCGACAGCTCCCGCCAGCAGGAGCCAGCATGCAACTCCAATACGACGTCAGGGCGGAAATCGTCGGTTACGTTCCGCGGATTCTTCGGCTACCATGCAAACAGGAGGACGACGATGACTACAAAGGAAACGGCTGCGGCGACCACGACGGAGCAGGCGGCCGCCCGGCAACGGGCGTTCGCGCAACTGGACGCGACCTTCCGCTCAGGAGTCACCCGGCCACTGCGCTGGCGAAAGGCGCAACTCGACGCGATGGCCCGAATGCTGAGGCAGAATGCCACCGTCATCGCCCGTGCGGTACGCGCCGACCTGGGCAAACCCGCCGCGGAGACCGCGCTGATGGAAATCGGGCTGGTGCTCGATGAGATTCGCTTCATCAAGCCACGCCTCGGCAGGTGGGCTGCGCGGCATCCCAAGCCGATGCATTACCTGCTGCAGCCCGCAGTCGGCTGGACAGTCGCCGAGCCGAAAGGCGTGGCGCTCATCATCTCGCCGTGGAACTATCCGGTGCTGCTCAGTTTCGAGCCTATGGCGGACGCGATCGCCGCAGGCAATTGCGTGTGCATGAAACCATCGGAGCTGTCTCCGCACACCAGCGGCGTGATGGCGGACCTCATCGCACGGTACATGGACCCGCAGGCGTTCCGCATGGTTCAGGGAGGACCGCAGGAGACGACAAAGCTGCTGGAGCAGCCGTTCAATCACATCTTCTACACCGGCGGAGGAAAAGTCGGTTCAATAGTCATGGCCGCCGCCGCGAAGCATCTCACACCAGTCACTTTGGAGCTCGGAGGCAAGTCGCCGGTGTTCGTCGACCGTACCGCGAACCTCGACGTCGCCGCGCGGCGCATTGCCTGGGGGCGGTTCATCAACGCCGGGCAGACCTGCGTGGCACCCGACTATGTGCTCACAACGTCCGATGTCATCGAGCCGCTGGCCGGAAAGATCGCCGAGGCCGTCACGCGGTTCTTCGGCTCAGACCTGCAACATTCCGACAGTTTCGGACGCATCATCAACGCCCGGCATTTCGACCGGCTGACTGCGCTGCTGCCCGATCCGAAGAGCCCCGCCACCGGACGCACGGTATGCGGTGGCAATACCAGACGCGATGACCTCTACATCGCACCGACCGTGCTATTGGGCGTCAAACCCGATGCGCCGGTGATGCAGGAGGAGATATTCGGCCCGATTCTGCCCATTTTGGAAGTCGCCGACGCGAAAGCCGCAGTGGAATTCATCAACGCCCGGCCACGCCCGCTGGCGGCCTACGCGTTCACGGGCAGCAAGAGGGTACGGCGGATGTTCGAGCGCGAAGTCAGTTGCGGAGCGCTGGGATTCAACCTGCCGCTTGGCCATCTGATCTCCAGTCGGCTGCCGTTCGGCGGCGTGGGAGCTTCGGGCATGGGCTCATATCACGGCAAGGCCGGGTTCCTGGAGTTCAGTCATGTCAAGACCGTGGTCGGCAAGCCCGCGGTGCCGGATACGCTTTCGCTGGTGTATCCGCCGTATGACGGCTTGAAGAAGATACTGATTTCGGCGGTCAGTCATACGCCGAGAGTGCGGTAGCGGGACACGGCGCACCTCCCGCTGGCGGGAGGTGACGCGCAGCGCCGGTGGGTGGTGACCACCCCCAGTCGGCTCAGCCGGCAGCCCCCGCCAGCGGGGGGCGTTACAGTATTCCAGTCGGCTCCGCCGACAGCCCTTCGGGCCCTGCAATTATGGACGGGCTAGGCATGACTGTTCCGCTGGCTCATTGTCGTTCGCTCTTCGCCTACAAATAGCACCGCTGTTTGCTTGACGGCTCAGCCCGTCAACGGGGGCATAATGTAAAAGCCCCTCGCGATGAGGGGCTTTATCGATGAGTAGGACTTGTTACTTGGCTTCGTTGGTGGTGAGCATGGCCTTGGTGACCTGTTGGTAGAGATCCTCGTAGCCGCCGGGCGTGGAGGCGGGCAGCACGACGGTCTTGGTGTTGTTCGACTCGGACAGCGAGCGCATCACATCAAGGTACTGGTTGAACAGCACGACGTTGTTGACGTCGTTGATGTCCATGCCCACGGCCTGCAGGCTCTTGATCTGGTCGACGATGCCGTTTGCGATCTCACGACGGTAGTTGGCCTGGCCCTCACCCTGGAGTCGGGTCTTCTCGGCGTCCGCAGCGGCCTGCGTCTCGATCTGGATGCGCTGCGCCTCGGCACGCTGGCGGGTGGCCTCCTTCTCACGCTGCGCGGCGTTGATGGAGTCCATCGCGCTCTTGACCTGCGGGCTCGGGTCAATGGCGGTGATCAGCGTCTTGACGACGGTGAAGCCGAAGCGCGCCATCTCGGCGCCGACCGTCTTCTGCACGTCGAAGGCGACGTCGTCCTTGCGGGCGAAGGCGTCATCGAGGCTGAGCGCCGGGATCGCGGAACGCAGCGCGTCCTCCATGTAGCTTCTGAGCTGTCCGGCGGGATCGCGCAGCTCATAGTATGCGGTGGCGACGTTCTCAGGATTGACACGGAACTGCGTCGAAGCGACGACCGTGACGAACACGTTGTCGAGCGTCTTGGTTTCCAGCTGCACGTTCAGCTGGGAGACTCGCATGTTCGTCTTCGTCGAGATGCGGTCGACGAACGGGATCTTGGCGTGGATGCCGGCGAACTGGACCTTATTGTATTTGCCGAACCGTTCGATGATGTATGCCTGCTGTTGCGGCACGATGAAAATCGAGGCGCACAGCACGGCGAGGACGATGACGACGATGACGCCCAACATGATCAGAGCACCCGTCATTCCCACCAGAACACCCATCATTCCTCCTTGCCTGGTGTTGCCACACCCTACTTCGGGCGCGATGTCTATTCCATCCTATCCGAAAACGACGGGCTTTCAGTGAAAGCTCACATAAAATTCAAGAGTTGTTCGCCGTGTGGCCCTTCTTCGTCTCACCGTACGGGACGGCGGCATGCCCGCGTCTACTCCCCGTATGCGCCGGCTATGGCCCGGTCAAGGTCGGCCATCAGGTCTCCCGCGTCCTCAAGACCGATGGACAGACGAATCAGATCGTCGCTCACACCGGCGGCCTTGCGATACGATTCCGGCACCTCGCGGTGAGTGATGTTCGCGGGGTCGACGATCAGCGACCTTGCGTCGCCGATATTTGGCACGTATGAGAACAGCTTCACGCCGTCGAGGATGCGACGCACACGGTCCGCGCCGCCTTCCACCTTGAACGAGAGGATCTGGCCGACGCCTCGGGGGAAGTATTTCCCGGCGAGCGCATGATACGGCGAGTCCGGCAACCCTGAATAATTCACCGACACGACATGCGGCGTGTGTTCGAGGTGCCCGGCGATGGCCGTCGCCGTTTCGACCTGGCGGGCGACCCGCTGCGGCAGCGTCTCCAGTCCGATCAGCTGCAGGTATGCGTTGAACGGGCTTTGCACGGCACCGAACGTGCGCAGGTATTTGACGCGGATGCGCCTGATGAACGCTTCGGAGCCAAACGCCCCGGAGAAGCTGCGCCGGTTGCCGTCGATGTCGGCGATGACCTGCTCAGGCCGCGTGAATTGCAGGAAACGGCCGTTCGCCCAGTCGAACCGTCCGGCGTCGACGATCACGCCGCCGATGGCGTTGCCATGCCCGGTGATGCCCTTGGTGGTCGAATGCACAACGATGTCGGCGCCGAATTCGATCGGGCGCAGCAGGTACGGCGTCGGCACGGTGTTGTCGAGAATCAGCGCCAGCCCGTGCCGGTGCGCCAGATCGGCCAGCGGACGAATATCGGTGATGGCGGTGTTCGGGTTGGCGACCGTCTCGGCGAAGATGGCACGGGTCGCGGGACCGATCAGAGACTCGATCTCATGCAGGTCGTTGATGTCCTTGACGAAATCAGCGTGGATGCCGAACTGCGGCAGGAAGTCGCCGAGCGCATCGACTGACGCCCCATACAGGTTCGTCGGCGCGATGATGCGGCCACCGCCCTCCCCCGCGCACATCAGCGCGTATGACACCGCGGCCATGCCCGACGACACCGCCACCGCGCCGACGCCACCCTCCAGGGCGGCAAGCCGGCGTTCGAGCGCATCGACGGTCGGATTGGCGACTCTGGAATACTCGAACCCGGATATCTCACCGGCGGCCAGATCACGGCCACGAGCGGCGTTCTCCAAATCGAAGGCGGCGGAGGCGTAGATGGGCACGCTGACCGCATCGTCGTTGCGGTTCGCATTATACCCGCCATGAACCGCAAGCGTGCTGAAATCAGTCATTTCCAAATCCCTTTCATCCGCATGACCGCCAAAACAACGAACACCGACCGCCATATTCCTTCAAGACACGACAGTGCGGGCGTCATCGCCATGAACGTCGACGCCCGCACGGCCCGCACCGCATGATAGGCACGGTACGCGACCCTATGCGGCCACTTCCGTCGTCAGCCGGTCGAGCACCTGACCGCTTACGCCGTCGATGTCCAGCGCCTCGAACGCCTTGTCGAAGCCCTGCCCCAGATCCTCGATCAGGTCGGACACGTCCTCGATGCCCACCGACAGACGCACCAGCTCGTCGGTGATGCCCACCTTGAGACGCTCCTCGCGAGGCAGCTCGAAATGCGTCATGCGGCATGGCAGCTCGGCGAGGCTTTCCACCGCGCCCAGACTGACGGCGAGATGGAACACGTGCAGGTTGTCGAGCACGATGGACGGGTCGACCCCCGGCACCACTTCGAAGGACAGCACACCGCCGAACCCCTTGAGTCCATTCTCGGCGAGCAGACGGTTGCGGTCGCCATACACGCCCGGGTAATGCACGGCCCGAACGAGCGGATGCGCCAGCAGGTATTCCGCCACAGCCTGCGCGTTGCGCTGCTGACACTCCATGCGCAGCGCCAACGTCTGGATGCCACGGCGCACGTCGTTGCATTCGGTCGGGGCGAGCACGCCGCCGAACCGGTTCTGCGCGAAGTAGATGCCATTGCCGACCTCATCGTCCAACACCACCACAAGGCCGGCGTTCACCTCGGAATGGCCTGCCAGGTATTTGGTGGCCGAATGGATGACGATATCCGCGCCCAAATCGAGCGGCTGCTGCAGGTACGGGGTGACGAACGTGTTGTCGACGATGGACAGCGCGCCGTATCGGTGCGCGATGGCCGAGATGCGGTTGACGTTGCTGATCTGCAGCAGCGGGTTGGTCAGCGTCTCGAAATATACGGCGCTGGCCGCGCGGCCGCCTCTGTCGCGCCCGCTGATCGCGGCGTCGAGCGCCTCGTAGTCGGCGGTGTCGACGCTGTCGAACTCCAGCCCGCGCTCGGCGAAGTACTCGTTGAACAGCGAATACGTGCCGCCGTAGATGTTCTTGCCGACCACGATGCGGTCCCCGGGTTTGAAGATGGACAGCACCGCGTGAATCGCGGCGAGTCCGGACGCGAACGCGAAGCCGCGAGTCCCGTGCTCCAGCTGGGCGATCTGCTTTTCCAGAAAGTCGCGGGTCGGGTTGCCGCTGCGCGCATAATCCCAGCGGGGCATGGCGTTGACCGATTCGACAGCGTATGTGGATGAGTTGTAGATGGGCGGGTTGACGGCTCCGGTGTTGTTGTCGTTGACCGGCAATCCGTGGACCAGCTGAGTGTTGAACCTCGTCATGAGCACCCCCTGCGGTTTTTCTTGGCGGGTTTCCCGATGAACCCCGCGTGACCCTTATGAAGGTAGTCAGCGGCCGGCGGCCTCGCAACCCGGACGGCATACACATTATTTATAGGATGCTCAAAACCTTTGCAAACACTGGATTTTCACGACTTGCACGGTATCTTTGACGACCGGCAAGAGCCATTTGCGACACGCACGGAATGTTCTGGCGGCAACCAAGGCGCGACTAAGTGCGACATGGCTTCGCGCAGAAACCGACGCTACGACCCATCGGCCATCGTGATGTTCGTCACATCCGGGCCCTGTAGGGCATTTGGTCTCACCCCGGCAGCGGAACCGGGCGATATGCTGGAGTGACGCCGGCGGGATTCACGCGCCGGAGGGACCCAAGCAAAGGAGCTCGCCCATGACCACCGTAGCCATCGTCGGATGCACTCACGCGGGAACGTTCGCCGCCACATCCATTCTCAAGCAGCATCCCGACTGGACGGTCCACGTATTCGAACGCAACGACTCGCTGTCGTTCCTTTCCTGCGGCATCGCGCTGTGGGTCGGCGACCACGTGTCCGATCCGAAGCGCATGTTCTATTCGTCGCCGAAGGCCCTCGCCGAAGCCGGCGCCACGATGCACATGCGCCACGACGTGCTCGATGTGGATGTCGCCGGCAAGGTGTTGCGCGCCCGTGACATGAACACCGGGGAAGTCGGCGAATACCGATACGACAAGCTGGTGATCACCACCGGTTCCGCGCCCGTGGTGCCGCCGATCGACGGGCTGGACGAGGCGCTCGAATCGGGACGCGTGCTGCTGTGCAAGAACTGGGACCATGCGATGGCGATCAAGGAGCGCGCGGGCAGCGCGAAATCGGCCGTCGTGATCGGCGCGGGGTACATCGGCGCGGAGATCGCCGAGCAGTTCAGCGAAATCGGCGTGAAGACCACGCTGGTGGATGCGCTGGACCGCGTGCTGGCGAACAATTTCGATGCGACCATCACCGATGACGTGGAGCAGGCGTTCGACGAGCATGGCGTGACCCTGGCGCTCGGCCAGAAGGTGACGGCGTTCCGGCCGGCGGCCGGCAGCGACGGGATCGAGGGCTCCGGCGTGACCGTGGTCACCGAGAAGGGCGAGTACACGGCCGATGTGGCGATCCTGGGCGCCGGATTCCGCCCGAACACCGCGTTGTTCGCGGATCAGCTGCGTATGCTGAAGAACGGGGCGATCGTCATCGACGACTACATGCGCGCCTCATTGCCGGACAACACGGTGCTCGACGACGTGTTCGCGGCGGGCGACAGCGCCACGGTCCGATACAACCCGACCGGCGCGGACGATTACATCCCGCTCGCCACCAATGCGGTGCGGCAGGGGCTGCTCATCGGCGAGAACATCGTCGCCGCGACGAAGCGGTATCCCGGCACGCAGGCCACCAGCGCAGTGCAGTTGTACGATCTGGCGATGTCCGCCACGGGACTCACCGCCGGCGGCGCGAAACGCCGAGGCATTGCCGCGAAATCGACGACGATCACGCAGGATTACCGCCCCGATTTCATGCTCACCACCACGCCGGTGACGACCACGCTGGTGTGGAGCCCGGTCACCCGGCGCATCCTGGGTGCGCAGTTCCTGTCGAAGCATGACATCTCGCAGGCGGCGAACGTCGTGTCCGTGGCCATTCAGGCGGGGTTCACGATCGATCAGCTCGCCGGCGCCGACCTGTTCTTCCAGCCGAACTTCAGCCAGCCGATCAATTTCGTCGGAGCCGTGGCCATTCAGGCAGTGGCCGAAAGCTGACCCCAATCGTTGACTCGCGCTCAACGCGGATACGAAAGCCCCGATCATTGGGAAACGGCCATTCCGGTTCTCGTATCCGCGGCTAATGCGAGCGCACGATTCGCATCAGCCGCGTGACCTGTTCGGCGGTGCGGGCCACGTTCGCACGGGCGTCGCGCAGCAGCTCATCGAGGCTCGCGGCACCCGGCGCGGCACCGAAGACCGCATCGATGCCGCGCCCGTGCAGACACTCGATGCCGTCGCCGACGTGGCCGGCGATGGCAATCACCGGTTTGCCGTGCCGCTTCGCCACGGAGGCGACCCCGACCGGCGTCTTGCCGAACATGGTCTGCGCGTCAATCGAACCTTCGCCGGTGAACACGATGTCCGCCCATTGTGCGGCGGCATCCAGCCCGGACTGCTCGATCACCAAGTCGATGCCCGGGCGAAAATCGGCGTGCAGCACGGCGAGCAGCGCCATGCCGATGCCGCCCGCCGCCCCGGCTCCGGGATGATCGGCGATGGGCGTGCGGGTACGGTGGTCAGGACGGGAACGGTGGCCAGGAGACGATGATTCAGCCACGGCCGCTTCGACTTTTTCGCCATCGCCATTCCGTTCGGCGGGCACCTGTTCAGCGAGCGCACGTTCGATGACCGACGAGACGTGCCGCAGGGCGCCGTCCAACAGCGTCACGTCTTCGCGACTCGCGCCCTTCTGCGGGCCGAACACCGCGCTGGCACCCTCGGGGCCGGTCAGCGGATTGGTCACATCGCAGGCGGCGATGACATGCACGTCGCCAAGCCGTCTGTCCAGACCGCTCAGGTCAACGCGCTCCACTTCGGCGAGCGCCGCCCCGCCCGGCCGCACGTCACGCCCGTCATGGTCAAGCAGCCGCACCCCCAACGCCTGCAGGAGACCGCAGCCCGCGTCGTTGGTGGCGCTGCCGCCGAGCCCGACGATGATCGTCTCGGCGCCGGCGTCGAGCGCGGCCCGGATCAGTTCGCCCGTACCGTATGACGTCGTGGCCTTCGGGTCGCGTTCGGATGGGCGCAGCAGCGCCAGTCCGCTGGCGGCGGCGGTCTCCACGACCGCGGTGCGGCCGTCGCCGAGCAGCGCGAACCCGGCCTGCACCGGGCGTCCGAGGGGATCGTGCGCGCCGGCCGTCAGCATCGTGCCGCCGGTGGCGTCGGCCAGCGCCCGCGCGGTTCCCTCTCCCCCGTCAGCCATGGGCAGGCATCGTATTTCGGCGTCGGAGTCGCCGCGGCGGATGCCTTCGGCCATGGCCCGTGCCGCCTCGGCGGCGGTCAGGCTCTCCTTGAAGGAATCAGGCGCACATAGGTATCGCATCGCCGGATCACGCCTGCTATTCGGTGCGCAGCGCGGTGGCCGGGTCCTGCTTGGCGGCCTTGCGCGACGGAATCAGGCCGCCGATAAGGGTGAGCACCATGCTGAGCACCACCAGGATCACCGCTCCGGCCACCGGCAGCGCGGCGTTCACGTCGTTGGTGCCGATGAAATGGTGCAGCACCTGGTTGCCCGGTATGAGCAGCAGCAGCGTCACGCCTATGCCGATCAGGCCGGCGCACAGGCCGATGAGTCCGGTCTCCGCGTTGAACACCTGCGACACATTGCGCTTCGAGGCGCCCATCGCGCGCAGGATGCCGATCTCCTTGGTGCGTTCCAGCACCGAGATGTACGTGATGATGCCGATCATGATCGACGACACCACCAGCGACACGGACACGAACGCGATCAGCACATAGGAGATCACGTTGATGATCGTCGTCACCGAGCTCATCATCAGGCCGACGTAATCGGTGTAGACGATCTTGTCGGCCTTGGGCACGGTCTTGTTGTAGTCGGTGATGGCCTTGGACACGTGGTCCTTGTCCTCGAAGCTGTCGGTGTAGATGTTGATCGTCGAGGGCACGTCCCGGCTCACCACGCCGAACGCGGCGAGGTTGTCGTCATACGTGCCGGTCGAGACGTACTGGTCGTAGATCTTGACCAGCACGTCCTGCGAGGCGGTGGCGATGTACTGGTCGAAGCTGTCGGCGAGCTGCTGCTCGCTCATCGCCGCCGTCCACTGCCCGCCCGCGGCTGACTGCCCGGCCTGCCCGGGCTGAGCCGACTGCGCTGACTGCGACTGCATCATGGCCTTGGCCATGTTCGCCTTGTCGCTCACGCCGAGCGAGGCCACATAGGTCTTGGCATCAGCGGCCTTCGCCGCGTCGTCCGACGGCGAGAACGCCAGGCCGTTGAGCACGTCGCGGGTCTTGTCCTTCTCCTGGTCGGTGACGATGGCGCTGGAGTTCGCATGGTCGATCAGCTCGTCGGTCAGTGCGCGGGTGTAGCCGATTCCGGTGGCCAGCGGCGTGGCGGAGGCGTCCTTGATCGGCTTGACCACGCCCACGATCTTCAGCTGCTCCGCCGAGTCGAAGCGCTCTGCGATGGCGTCCGCGTCGTCGCCGATGTACGTGTAGTCGCCGTTCGCGTCCTTCACATACTGGTCTGCGGCGGGTATCATGGCCAGCTTCTGCCCCATCGCCGTCGCGTAGTCGATCTTGCCGGTGGGTGTCTTGACCGTCTCGCCGTCGTTGAGCTTGTTCATCATGTCGGTGTAGTCGCTGGCCTTGAGCAGGCCCAGCTCATACAGCGTGGTGAGCGGTACCTTGTTGTCGTCGTCAAGCACGAGCACGACCTGGTCCTTGCCGGTCGGCCATGCGCCCTTGACCACGCGGTAGTTGTCGGTGATGACCTTGCTGATGAGCTGATCGTCCTTCGCCCCCGGCATGATTTCATGGAACGAGTTGGGCGACGCGCTCGTGTCGGTCTTGCCGGTCAGCATCGTCATCTGCATGCTCGTCATGTCGGACATGCTCGACGACTGGCCCATCGAGCTCATCCGCGCAGCGTTCGATGTCGAATCGGACTTGGCACCGATGGTGACGCCGTTCGCGGTGACCAGCGTGCCGTCGGGATCGTGGCTGAACACGGAGAACTTCACGTCGTACGTGTATTGGATGCCGGTTTCGCCGACATATTGGCGAACCTCGCTGTTGGGGTCGTCCAGATACTTCTTGAAATCGGTGAGGTTGTTCTTCGTGATGCTGCTCGTCAGGCTGGAGGTCTGCTTGATGCTGCGGTCGTCCGGGTAAATGCCGTCGTTCTTCGCCGATTTGCCTCCGGTCTCCTTGCCGCCCGCCTGGGCGCCCATGATGCTGGTCATGTCGAAGGTCTGCGAGTCGATGGTGATCGGATAGGCGGTCATCGTGTCGCGCTGGATGCTGTCGATGTACGCGTTAACGCCGGTGGAAACCGACAGGATCAGGGCGATGCCGATGATGCCGATAGACCCGGCAAACGAGGTGAGCAGCGTACGGCCCTTCTTGGTCCTCAGATTGTTGAAGCTCAGCGCGATGGACGTGGCGAGCGACATCGAGGCCTTGCCCAGCCTCTTGTGTACGGGTGCCTCGGACGCGCCCTCCTCGACCTCGTACGGGTCGGAATCGCTGCGGATCACGCCGTCGCGCAGCTGGACGGTTCTGGTGGCGTACTGCTCGGCGAGCTCGGGATTATGTGTGACCATGACCACCAGACGGTCCTTCGCCACCTCCTTGAGCAGGTTCATGATCTGCACGGACGTGTCGGAGTCGAGCGCTCCGGTCGGCTCGTCGGCCAGCACGATGTCCGGGTCGTTGACCAGGGCGCGGGCGATGGCGACGCGCTGCATCTGCCCGCCGGACAGCTGGTTCGGCTTCTTGTTGATGTGGTCGCCCAGCCCGACCTGTTCGAGGGCCTTGCGGGCACGCTCCCGCCGTTCGGTACGGGATACGCCGGAGATCGTCAGCGCGAGCTCCACGTTCGACAGAATCGTCTGGTGCGGAATCAGGTTGTAGCTTTGGAACACGAAGCCGATCGTGTGGTTGCGGTACGAATTCCAGTCACGGTCCTTGTACCGTTTGGTGGAGACCCCGTTGATGATCAGGTCGCCGCTGTCGTACCGGTCCAGGCCGCCGATGATGTTGAGCAGCGTGGTCTTGCCGGAACCCGACGGGCCCAATATCGCCACGAATTCGCTGTCGCGCAGGTTCAGGCTGACGTCATCCAACGCCTTCTGCACAAAATCGCCGGTCTTGTATTGCTTGGAAATCGACTTGATCTGCAGCACGATGCTCCCCTTATTACCCATGGGTGGTTCGTCGTATGTCTCCATGATTTGCGATATGACACCACTGTATCCGACCCGTTCCCCCAGCGCCTCGTGATTCACCGCAAGCATGGGGAATAAAACCGACAACAAACGACTTTGCGTCGCTTTGACATGACGGAACCGTGACGGCCCTCGCGCGTCAAGTGTGTGTATCAAGCATGCTTTGCGTTTTTTTAGCGCCCCCTCAGCAGTTTTCCCATACAGTCGAAACCATGACAGGACTCACTACATCTGAAGTCGAAGAACGCCGCGCGCGAGGCGAGGGCGAAACCGGGGCGCGAAGCGTCACCAAATCGACAGGCGCGATACTGCGCGAGAACATCTGCACGCTGTTCAACGCACTGAACTTCGCTATAGCGATACTGCTGTTCGCGGTCGGCGCGTACTCCAACATGCTGTTCATCGCGATCATCATCCTCAACATCGTCATCGGCATCGTGCAGGAATTCAAGGCGAAGAAACTCGTCGACGAGCTGACGATCCTCAACCAGCCGCACGCGGTGGTGCTGCGCGACGGCAAGGAGACGACCATCGAGGCCGGCGACATCGTCAAGGACGATGTCATGGTGCTGGATTCCGGCAAGCAGATCTGCAACGACGCCGTGGTCATCGACGGCCGTCTGGAAGTCAACGAATCGCTGCTGACCGGCGAAAGCGACTCCATCGACAAGACCGCCGGCAGCGAGCTGTATTCCGGCAGCTCGGTGATTTCCGGCCGCGCGTACGCCCGTGTGACGCACGTCGGCGACGAGAACTACACGAATTCGCTGATCAACGAGGTGCGCCAGGAGAAGCGCGTGCACTCCGAGCTGCTGGATTCGATGCGCAAGGTCACCCGGTTCACCAGCTTCCTGATCATCCCGCTGGGCGTGCTGCTGTTCGTCGAGGCGATGTTCCTGCGGCGCTCCGGCACGTACGACGCCGTGGTGTCGTCTGCCGCGGCGCTGCTCGGCATGCTGCCGAAGGGACTGGTGCTGCTGATCTCCGTGTCGCTGGCCACCGGCGTGATCCGCCTCGCGAAGGCCAAGATCCTCGTGCAGAACATCTATTCGCTGGAGACGCTGGCGCATGTGGACGTGCTGTGCCTCGACAAGACCGGCACGCTGACGGACGGCAACATGAGCGTGGACCGGATCGTGCCGCTCGGCGAGCGCGGTGCCGCCGAGGATTCCGACGCGCTGCTGCGCGCCTACCTGGACGCCAGCGAGGACAACAACGTGACCATCGCGGCGCTGCGCGCCCATTTCGGTGCCGACGGCTCCACCGCCGATGCCGGGCAGCCCGCGGCGCCCGCCGGCGACGGCCGTTTCGCCGCGCAGGCCATCATCCCGTTCTCGTCGAAGCGCAAATGGGGCGCCATCACGATGCGCGCAACGGCTGGTGCGGCAGACGCGCCTCGCCACACGCAGGAGGGCGAGTCGGCCGCGGCGGCGACCGGAACCGTGTTCCTGGGCGCCCCGGAGCGCATCCTTGGCGTGAACCTGCCCGATGAGGCGGCCGCGCTGATGGGTCAGGGACTGCGTCTGATCGCCGTCGGATACCTGCCCGGCGCGTGGACGGACGAGGAGCGTCTGCCGGATGCGCTGCAGCCGATGTTCCTGATCGCGCTGCGCGACAACATCCGCCCGCGGGCCAAGGAGACGCTGGCGTACTTCCGCGACCAGGGCGTCGACGTGAAGGTCATCTCCGGCGACCATCCCGACACCGTCGCCGCCGTCGCCCGGCAGGCCGGCCTGGAGCGTTGGCGTGACGTCATCGACATGACCTCGGTGCCGGCGGACGCCCCGGATTCCACGTTCGACGACGTCGCCGGCCGATACACGGTGTTCTCTCGCGTCACCCCCAAGCAGAAGCGCCAGCTGGTGCAGGCGATGCAGCGGGCCGGGCATCAGGTCGCGATGACCGGCGACGGCGTGAATGACCTGCTCGCCCTGCGCGAGGCCGACTGCTCGATCGCCATCGCCTCCGGGTCGGACGCCGCGCGCCAGATCTCGCAGGTCGTGCTGCTCGACTCCGATTTCACCTACCTGCCGCAGGTGGTGCTGGAGGGCCGCAAGGTCGTCAACAACGTGACCCGCACGGCCGCCGTGTTCTTCATCAAGACGATCTACTCGGTGCTGGTGTCGTTCTTCTGCCTGGCTTTGAACGTCCCGTTCCCGTTCATTCCGATCCAGATCACGCTTGTCGATGCCTGCATCGAGGCGTGGCCGTCGTTCCTGACGATATTCGAATCGGACACGCGACGCATCCGCGGCCGGTTCCTGCCCACTGCGCTCGGCAAGGCGGCGCCGTTCGCGATCGTCGTCACCGGCATGATCATCGCATTCAGCCTCATCGCTCCGTTCGGCGAGACGCAGAACCGCACGGTCATGTTCGCGCTGCTGGTCGCCGCGTCGATGGTCGCCGTGATCAAGAGCTGCGTGCCGTTCACGAAGATCCGCGTGTTCGTCTGCGTGACGATGGTGCTGGGTGCCCCGTTCGCGCTGCTCATCCTGCCGCACCTGTTCGAAGTGGTTGCGATGACCGGCCCGATGTGGGCATGGTTCGCGGTGGCGTTCGTGGTGATGATGGCCGTCACCGCCGCGATCATCGCGGCGCAGCGGGCATGGCTGCGGTCCCGGCGCTGACCGGCGAGCGATTCCCCGTGATGCCGGCGTGGGCCCGGCCCGGAGCGATTCGGACATTCATGTTCGATGCGTGCCGGGCCGGGCCCATGTGTTTTCCCTGACTGCGCGGTCACGGCAGAGAGCTGTTACAGTGAAGCCATGCAGATGATACGACACGCCGATATGAGCGATCTAGATGCGCTGGCAGCGCTCGAATCCGAATGCTTTCCGCCGGCGGAGGCGGCGAGCCGCGACGCCATCGCCGACCGGTTGCGCACATACGCCGACCATTTCTGGCTGCTGTTCGACGACGACCGGCTGACGGCGGCCATCAACGGCATGGTCACCGACGAGCCGGATCTGGTCGATGCCATGTATGCGGACACGTCCATGCATGACGAGCGCGGCGCGTGGCAGATGCTGTTCAGCGTGTGCACCGACCCCGGGAGCCGACGGGAGAGGCGGGCGAGCCGCCTCATGCGCTCCGTCATCGAAGACGCGCGCGATGCCGGGCGAGACGGCCTGGTGCTGACGTGCAAGGAACCCCTGATCGGCTTCTATGAGCGTTTCGGGTACCGGGACGAGGGCGTCTGCGGTTCCCGTCACGGCGGCGCGGCTTGGCATCAGATGCGTCTGGACTTTCGGCGGGAGCGGCAGTAGTCGTGTTGTCCACAGGGACGATAGACTGTATGCGGTTTCATTGTTTTTCCGCGAATCCCCGCAGGGGCTGTGTCGCCGAACGGCCGCAGCGGCGGTCTGGCAGCAGCAGCCGAGATCGGCCGGATCCCCCCCCCGCGTCTCGCGAGGTATGCATGCAATCGAACATATCCGATACCGCCGTAGCGCAGTCGAATTCCATGTCGAAGCGTGATCTGGTCCCGATCATCGTGATGATGGTCGGCAGCTTCACCGCCATCCTCAATCAGACGCTGATGACCTCGGCGCTGCCCCATCTGATGCACGATTTCGACATCACCAGCAACACTGCGCAATGGCTGAGCACCGTGTTCATGCTGACGAACGGTACCATGATCCCCATCAGCGCGTTCCTCGTCCAGAAGTTCACCACACGGCAGCTGTTCTTCTACGCGGTCGGCATGTTCCTGTTCGGCACGCTCGTGTGCACGGCGGCGCCCGGTTTCGGCGTCCTGCGCTGCGCCTCGATGGCGGCGCGACGGTCCTCAAGCAGTGCGACGATGTCGTCGATATGCTCCGGTTCGTCGGCCTCGAACGCGAAGAACCGCTTGAGGTCCTCGATGGACATGCCCGCGTGCTTGAAACAGCAGATCGTCCTCATGCGGTTGATATGACACTGGAGGTATATGCGCTGCCCGGCCGGCGTCCGGCCAACGTTGGTGAGCAGCCCCGCATCCTCGTAATACCGCAGCGTCGACGGCTCCATATGGAACATGTCGGCGACCTCGCGGATTGTGTATCGTTCCATGCTCGACATTGTAGCCGCGAGGATGACACGCCGGACGCCCTTGCGCTCAAGCCAACTTGAAGCGTGACAATGGAGACATCGGACCGATCGACGACACCTGGAGGCACCCATGTTCGAACCCACCGGCACCTACGCGCCCGCCACGACGCGCTACGACACCATGCTGTACAAGCGCTGCGGCGCCAGCGGCCTGAAGCTCCCGGCCATATCGCTGGGCTTCTGGCACAACTTCGGCGACATCACGCCCTACGACCAGATGAAGGCCCTGGTGCTCACCGCATTCGACCACGGCATCACGCACTTCGACCTGGCCAACAACTACGGCCCCGAACCCGGCGCCGCGGAGAAGAACGCGGGACGGCTGATCCGGCAATACCTCGCCGCCCACCGCGACGAACTGGTCATCAGCACCAAGGCCGGCTACGAGATGTGGTCGGGCCCGTACGGCGATTGGGGCAGCCGCAAATACCTGCTCGCCTCACTCGACCAGAGCCTGGAACGCCTGGGACTCGACTACGTCGACATCTTCTACCATCACCGTCCGGACCCCGAGACCCCTTTGGAGGAAACGATGGGCGCGCTCGCCCAGGCCGTCGCCAGCGGCAAGGCGCTCTATGTGGGCCTGTCGAACTACGACGGGCCACAGCTGGAGCGGGCGGCGACGATCCTCGATGAACTGCACGTGCCGTTCATCATCAACCAGAACAAATACAACATCTTCGACCGCACCGTCGAGCGCAACGGGCTCAAGGACACCGCCAAGCACCTGGGCAAGGGTCTCATCACGTTCTGCCCGCTCGCGCAGGGTCTGCTGACCGACCGGTATCTCAACGGCATCCCCGCGGATTCGCGCGTGGCGCACGATCCGCGCTTCCTGCACGCCGACGACGTGACGCGCGTCCACGGCCAGATCATGGCCCTGAACGAGATCGCCAAGCAGCGCGGGCAGACGCTCGCCGAGATGTCGCTCGCCTGGCTGCTGCACGACGACGCCGTGACCAGCGTGCTCGCCGGCGCATCCAAGCCGCAGCAAATCATCGACAACATCGGGGCGCTGAAGAACACGGACTTCAGCGACGAGGAGCTGAAAGCCATCGACAAGATCTCCATGCAGTGACGAATACCGCTGGAAGTCGCATCCGGAAACGGCTCCCAGCGTACCGGAAGGAAACGTACCGGCATATATTCATGCCAATCACAGCACAGCTTCCAAGATGGTGGAGTGATATGGAGGTTGTCGGCAAGAGCCGGCGAGGTCACTCAAGGTAACCCCACAATTGAAACCCCCTTCTCTCTTCTCCTTCTCCCCCGGCCCTTTGGGCCGGGTTTCCTTTTCTTCGGAGCCTGCGACACCGGAAAGCCGATGACGGCGAATCGTATCGCAATGGTGATGTACAGTAGTGAGTTCGCCACGACCATTACGAGGCGGCTTCATGCCGCCGGGAGGAGACACCGATGCTGCCCGACGGGACACTGCCCGACGATTATGTCGTACTGGATCTGGAAACCACCGGTGTCAGCTGGTATCGGGACACCATCATCGAGTTCGGAGCGGTGAAGGTCGTCGACCGCAAGCCCGTCGACACCTATCAGCAGTTGGTCAATCCGATGCGCAACCTCAATCCGTTCATCACGCAGCTGACCGGCATCACGCCGGACATGCTCGAACCGGCACCGACGCTGGACACCGTGCTGCCCGACTTCCTGCGCTGGTGCGGCGACGACGCGATGATCGGGCACAACATCATGCAGTTCGACATCAAGTTCATCGATCTGGCGGCGCAGCGCATCCTGCACCATGCGGTGCCGAACCGCATCATCGATACGTTGCAGATGAGCCGGAGCATGTACCCGCAGTACAACCGACACCGGCTGGTCGACCTGATCCAGCGTTTCGACATCGCCGACGTCGAGGAGCACCGCGCGTTGTCGGACGCCGAGCAGACGCAGATGTGCTTCGAATACATGCGCGACGAGCAGCGTCGCAGAGACTGCTGAGAGCGGAGCGAGCTGACTGATGGCATTGGGCGTTGGCGCGCGGTCTCTGACGCCGCCCGCCAACGCCCAATGCCATCGGCGCAGTTTTCTGCTTCCGTCAGCGCTGATTCAGG
>ENA-UOIW01000359-UOIW01000359.1-human-gut-metagenome-genome-assembly--contig:-P58-NODE-359-length-40084-cov-28.029678_pt1 | contig 40084 bp, 31 predicted proteins | sample MGYA00242334_ERZ723881 | MGnify/ENA metagenome assembly ERZ723881 | reverse complement strand
GACCCTCTGCTTGTAAGGCAGATGCTCTGAACCAGCTGAGCTAAACGCCCGAAGGTCTCGTTCTCATTTGCGCTTGCAAAGGTACAGCTTATTTTTGAATCTGCAAATTTTGGCGCACTTTTTTTCGTAAAAAATTAACTCAGGTATGTAAAAAGGGCATCCAAGCATCCATTTTGACCTGCCGTAAACCGTTATACATACTTGTATATACACGTAGAGACGCGATAAAATCGCGTCTCTACTCAAACCACGCCGTTGTTCTTTACGCCTCATTTTCAACTTTTTTCCACATCGGCGGAGTTTTTTTCTATTTTATTCTTCGCCGAAGCGTTTCACCTGTTCGGCTATCAATGCCTCATCTTCGAAATAATTGATTTTCATCGCGCGACGCACCTCGTCGAGGGTCTGGGCTGCGGCTTCGCGTGCCACCTCGCATCCTTTCTTCAGCATGTCATAAATGGCGGGGATGTCTTTCTCGAATGCTTTGCGGCGCTCGCGGATAGGACCTAACTCTTCCTGCATGATGGCGGCAAGGAATTTCTTCACCTTCACATCGCCCAGACCGCCGCGCGTATAATGCGCCTTCAGCTCGTCCAGATTGGCGTAATCGGGCAAATAGCGTCCGAAGTGTTCGGGGCGGCAGAAAGCATCCAGGTAGGTGAATACCGTATTGCCTTCCAGCTTGCCGGGGTCGCTCACCTTGATATGCGTCGGGTCGGTGTACATGCTCCGTATCTTCTTTTCCACCTCGTCGGCAGAGTCGGACAAGTAAATGCAGTTGCCCAACGACTTGCTCATCTTCGCCTTGCCATCCGTTCCGGGCAAGCGCAGGCAGGCGGCATTGTCGGGCAGCAGGATTTCGGGTTCCACCAAGGTTTCACCGTAGATATAGTTGAAGCGGCGCACGATTTCGCGTGCCTGTTCCAGCATCGGTTCCTGGTCTTCGCCTACGGGCACGGTGGTCGCCTTGAATGCCGTGATATCGGCCGCCTGGCTGATCGGATAGACGAAAAAGCCCACGGGGATGCTGGTCTCGAAGTTACGCATCTGGATTTCGGTCTTCACCGTAGGGTTGCGTTGCAGGCGCGATACCGTGACCAGGTCCATGTAATAAAAGGTAAGCTCGCACAGTTCCGGTATCTGTGACTGGATGAAGATGGTCGACTTAGCCGGGTCCAGTCCCACCGAAAGATAGTCGAGCGCCACCTCAATCACGTTCTGGCGTATCTTTTCGGGATTGTCTATGTTGTCGGTCAGAGCCTGTCCGTCGGCTTCGAACACGAAAATCTTGTCGTAAAGCCCCGAGTTCTGAAGCTCCACGCGTCGGCGCAAAGAGCCTACATAGTGGCCGATATGCAGTTTCCCGGTGGGGCGGTCACCGGTTAAAATAATCTTTTCTTTTCCCATATTGTTGTTCCTTAATTAAATTTCTTGGGACAAAGATAATCAAAACCTTTGTTTTCTTCAAAAATAAATTGTTCCTTTGCAATAAAGAGTCTTTTTCTCTTTAACGAGACAAAGCCCACAGATGTTTATCCGTTACCTGAAATTAACATAAATCTAGATAAAACCATGAGAAAGGAATTAAAGAAAGTCCTGGTTCTTGGGTCGGGAGCGCTCAAGATCGGACAAGCCGGAGAGTTTGACTATTCAGGTTCACAAGCACTCAAAGCCTTGCGCGAAGAAGGCATACGCTCGGTACTGATTAACCCCAACATCGCTACCATCCAGACTTCGGAAGGCATCGCCGACCAAGTATATTTCCTGCCCGTCACCCCTTATTTCGTAGCCGAAATCATCAAGAAAGAACGCCCCGACGGCATCTTGCTGGCTTTCGGAGGACAGACCGCCCTGAACTGCGGCACGGAACTGTACCGCAACGGGACCTTGAAGGAATACGGCGTGGAAGTACTGGGCACCTCGGTAGAAGCCATCATGTACACCGAAGACCGTGACCTGTTTGTCAAGAAACTCGACGAAGTCGCCCTGAAGACCCCGATAAGCCAGGCGGTGGAAAACACCCGCGATGCCGTAGAGGCGGCACGGCGCATCGGCTATCCGGTGATGATTCGTTCGGCATACGCCTTAGGAGGACTGGGAAGCGGCATCTGCCCCAACGAGGAAGCCTTTATCGAACTGGCTGAAAGCGCATTCACCTTCTCGCCGCAAATCCTGGTGGAAGAATCGCTGAAAGGCTGGAAAGAAATCGAGTTCGAAGTCATCCGCGACGCCAACGACCATTGCTTTACCGTAGCCAGCATGGAGAACTTCGACCCGCTGGGCATCCATACGGGCGAATCCATCGTGGTAGCCCCTACCTGCTCGTTGAGCGAGGAACAGGTCACCATGTTGCAGGAATTATCGAAACAATGTGTGCGCCACCTGGGCATTGTAGGCGAATGTAACATCCAGTTCGCCTTCCATGCCGAGACCAACGATTACCGTATCATCGAAGTGAACGCGCGCCTCAGCCGTTCTTCGGCATTGGCATCGAAGGCTACGGGTTATCCGCTCGCTTTCGTAGCCGCCAAGATTGCCTTGGGATATAACCTGGACGAAATCGGCGAGATGGGCACCCCCAACTCGGCATACGTGGCTCCTTCGCTAGATTACCTCATCTGCAAAATTCCGCGTTGGGACCTGACCAAGTTCGTAGGCGTGTCACGCCGCATCGGCTCGAGCATGAAATCGGTAGGCGAAATCATGTCCATCGGGCGTTCGTTCGAAGAAATCATCCAGAAAGGGCTGCGCATGGTAGGCCAAGGCATGCACGGTTTCGTGGGCAACGACCATACGAAATTCGAGAACCTCGATGATGAGCTTGCCAATCCTACCGACCTCCGTATCTTCGCCATCGCACAGGCATTGGAAGAAGGATATACCATCGAGCGCATCTACGACCTGACCAAGATAGACCCGTGGTTCATCGAAAGGCTGAAAAACATCGTCGACTACAAGCATAAGCTGCAAACCTACAACGCCCTCGAAGACCTTCCTGCCGACGTGCTCCGCGAAGCCAAACGACTGGGATTCTCCGACTTCCAGATAGCCCGCTTCGTACTGAAACCGCAAGGCGGCACGATGGAAAAGGAAAACCTCATGGTGCGCGACCTGCGCAAACGGCTGGGCATCCTCCCGGCGGTAAAACGCATCAACACCGTAGCCTCGGAACATCCCGAACTCACCAATTACCTCTACATGACGTATGGTGCCGAAGGATACGACGTGAATTATTATAAGAACGAGAAATCGGTCATCGTGCTCGGCTCGGGCGCATACCGCATCGGTTCTTCCGTGGAATTCGACTGGTGCTCGGTAAATGCCATCCAGACCGCACGCAAGCTGGGCTATAAGTCCATCATGATTAACTACAACCCCGAAACGGTATCGACCGACTATGACATGTGCGACCGCCTCTACTTCGACGAATTGTCGTTCGAGCGCGTACTGGATGTCATCGACCTGGAACAACCTCGCGGTGTCATCGTGTCGGTGGGCGGACAAATCCCCAACAACCTGGCCATGAAGCTCTACCGCCAGTCGGTACCCATCCTGGGCACTTCGCCTATCTCCATCGACCGTGCAGAGAACCGCAACAAGTTCTCGGCCATGCTCGACCAACTGGGCATCGACCAGCCCGCATGGCAGGAGCTGACCAGCCTGGAAGATGTCGAGAAGTTTGTGGAAAAAGTAGGCTATCCGGTACTGGTACGCCCGTCCTACGTGCTGAGCGGTGCCGCCATGAATGTCTGCTACGATGAAGAAGAGCTGAAACGCTACCTGCAGATGGCAAGCGAGGTATCGAAAGAATACCCCGTAGTGGTATCCCAGTTCATGCAGGAAACCAAGGAAATCGAATTCGACGCCGTGGCACAACACGGGGAAGTGGTGGAATATGCCATTTCCGAACACATCGAATACGCGGGTGTACACTCGGGCGACGCTACACTGGTGTTCCCTGCCCAGCATATCTATTTCTCTACGGCACGCCAAATCAAGAAAATCAGCCGCCGCATCGCGCAAGAACTGAATATCTCGGGACCGTTCAACATCCAGTTCCTGGCACGCAAGAACGAAGTGAAAGTTATCGAATGCAACCTGCGTGCTTCGCGCAGCTTCCCGTTCGCGTCGAAAGTGTTGAAACGCAACCTCATCGAAACGGCTACCCGCATCATGCTCGACGCTCCTTACGCCCGTCCCGACAAGTCGGCGTTCGACATCGACTGGATAGGTGTAAAAGCTTCGCAATTCTCTTTCGCCCGCTTGCAGAACGCCGACCCGGTATTGGGCGTAGATATGTCTTCCACCGGCGAGGTAGGTTGCTTGGGCGATGATTTCAACGAGGCCTTGCTGAACGCCATGATAGCCACGGGCTACAAGATTCCCGAAAAATCCATCCTATTGTCTTCGGGTGCCACGAAATCGAAAGTCGACCTGCTGGATGCCAGCCAGGCCTTGCACAAGAAGGGTTACCACATCTATGCTACCGCAGGTACCGCCACTTTCCTCAATTCGCACGGCATCTCCACGACACCGGTATTCTGGCCCGACGAACGTCCGCATGCCGAAAACAATGTGATGAAGATGATAGCAGGTCATAAGTTCGACCTGATTGTCAATATTCCGAAGAACCACACCAAGCGTGAGTTGACCAACGGATACCGCATCCGCCGTGGTGCCATTGACCATAATATCCCGCTGATTACCAACGCGCGCCTGGCAAAAGCCTTCATCGAAGCCTTCTGCCAAATGAAGCAGGAAGACATCAAGATTAAGAGCTGGCAGGAATATAAGTGATTTTTTAGGTGACTAGGTGACTAGGGACTAGGTGACTAGGGAACAAGTTGACGAGTTGACAAGGTTTTGTAACTAGGAGTTAAAGGAGTTAGAGAAGTTATCACTCCGCTTCGCTTCGTTAGAAGTTAAAGCCAATAGTTCTGCTAATGTATTCAGAACCTAGTTCCCTAGTACCTAGTTCCTAGTTACTTAAAAATAAGACCTTGTCAACTCGTCAACTATTTATAATTTATCAGTTAGTAGACCAGATTCTATTTCCAGCTTTGAAAACGCGAACATTTTCTTGCCCAAGTCTTTTAGCGAAGCACCGATATGGTACACCTCTTTATCATCAACTATCAGAAAACGATCATGGCTGTTCCTATAGGTTCTGACATTAATTGGCGGATACTGGTCGTTATGCTTGTCAAGGAAATCTAGATTATAATATTCAACTTGTCGAGTAACATATCTATCACCCTCTTTCTGAACTGTCGCAAATTTTGCGACAGTTGCCATGTCTTTCAACTCTTCTTTTAAGGCATTATTAATATGTTTACCGATTGTTTTTATATCACGACCAAATAACTCTGATAATTGTTGACGATTTAACCAAACTGTTTCATTTTCCATACGGACCTCTAACCTGGTTGTTTCATCCGGCTGGTATAATATTATTTCTCCTTGTTCCATTCTATTTAAACTTATATGCCATACATTACTCTACAAAAAAATTACAGCTATAAACCACTGAGCAAGAAAAGTCACTATACATTCAAACTCACTCTGCAATACCGCAAATATAGTGTTTATAATTGAAACTAATTTATTTGCATTTAAAATAAAGACAAACACAGAGACACGGAGGCACAGAGTTTTAATTCTCTTCATTCTTCGTTCTTCATTCTTAATTTAATTGTAATCTGCGAAAATCCGCGTTAATCTGCGTTTCAAAACCTAGTCAACTAAAACAAACACAGAGGCACGGAGTTTTAATTTCTTCATTCTTCGTTCTTCATTCTTAATTTAATTGTAATAACCTAGTCTACTAAAATTTGCCTTTTTCCCCGGAATTTTGTTTCTTTGCATATCACTCAAAAAACATCAGCCTATGTGTTCGGAAGGAATATTTGAAAGATATGTCAACTTTTATACCGATTTTGCCTTCAAGAAGCTTTTCGGTACGGAAATCAACAAGGAACTGCTCATCAGTTTCCTCAATGCCTTGCTTCATGGCCGTGAGGAAATCGAGGACATCACCTACCTGAATGCCGAACGTCTGGGCACGCAGGAATATGACCGCCGTGCCGTGTTCGATGTGTATTGCCGGAACGAGAAAGGCGAACACTTCATCGTAGAGATGCAGAAAGGCGAGCAGCAGTTCTTCAAGGACCGCAGCATTTATTATTCCACCTTTGCCATCCGCGAGCAGGCTCCCCGCGGTGTTTGGAACTATGGCTTAAAAGGCATCTATACCATCGGTATCCTGAATTTCACTATTTATCCCAACAATAAGGACTATTATCACGAAATCAAGCTGACAGACATTGCCACGAAAGAGGTGTTCTACGACAAGCTGACTTTCATTTACCTGGAAATGCCCAAGTTCACGAAGACGGAAGCCGAGCTTGAGACGCTGTTCGACAAATGGCTTTATGTCATCCGCAACCTGGCTGCGCTGATGGAACGTCCCCGTGCCTTGCAGGAGAAAGTGTTTACACACCTGTTCGAGGTGGCTGAGATAGCGAAGTTCGACCGCAAGGAGCGTTACGAGTACGAGGAAAGCCTGAAGAATTACCGTGACTGGTTCAGCGTGATGGAAACAGCTGAAATCAAAGGCATGAAAAAAGGCATGGAACAAGGTTTGGCGGAAGGTAGGAAGAAAGGTCTTGCCGAAGGCATGGAACAAGGCTTGGCAGAAGGCAGGAAGAAAGGTCTTGCCGAAGGCATGGAACAAGGTCTGGCAGAAGGCAGAAAGAAAGGTCTTGCCGAAGGTGAACAGAAAAAAGCTTTGATAATGGCAAAGCAAATGAAAGCTGACAATATGCCCATAGAGCTAATTTCCCGCTATACCGGACTAACCCTAACAGAAATAGAAAATCTAATTGATTCAGTTAACTAGTTAAATAAAGACAAACACGGAGGCACAGAGAAAATGAAGAATGAAGAATTAAGAATGAAGAATCAGTTGATGTTTTTTGAAACACAGATTAACACAGATTTTCGCAGATTTTCATTCTTCATTCTTAGTTCTTCATTTAATTAGTTCTTCATTCTTCGTTCTTCATTCTTAATTTAATTGTAATACCTAGTCTACTAAAATTTGCCTTTTTCCCCGGAATTTTGTTTCTTTGCATATCACTCAAAAAACATCAGCTTATGTGTTCGGAAAAATATGTCAACTTTTATACCGATTTTGCCTTCAAGAAGCTTTTCGGTACGGAAATCAACAAGGAATTGCTCATCAGTTTCCTCAATGCCTTGCTTCATGGCCGTGAGGAAATCGAAGACCTCACTTACCTGGACGACGAATGCCTGGGCACGCGGGGAGATGACAACAGTACAGCATTCAACGTGCACTGCATAAACAAACAAGGACAACACTTTATTGTGGGAATGCAAAAATGTGAACAGCAGTCCTTCGAGGAACGAAGCATGTATTATGCCGCCTGTACCATTAGCGGAAAGGCTTCCCGCAGAATCTGGAATTACGACTTGAAAAGCATTTATATCATCGGCATCATGGATTTCACCATCGATTCCAACCAGGAGGAGTATCATCACGTATTTGAGTTGGTTGATACTACCACAAACAAGACGTTTAACGACAAGCTGACTTTCATTTACCTGGAAATGCCCAAGTTCACGAAGACGGAAGCCGAACTGGAGACGCTGTTCGACAAATGGCTTTATGTCATCCGCAACCTCTCAACCCTGACAGAACGTCCCCGCGCCTTGCACGAAAAAGTGTTCACCCACTTGTTCGAGGCTGCCGAAATAGCGAAGCTCGACCCTAAGGAACGTTACGAGTATGAAGAAAGCCTGAAGAAATAGTTCTGCTTTTTTAGAAGTTAAAGCCAATAGTTCTGCTTTTTTAGGAGTTAAGGAGTTAAGAAGTTAAGGAGTTAAGCCAATAGTTCTGCTAATGGCATTCAAAACCTTGTCAACTTGTCAACTCGTCAACTTGTCAACTAAAAAACTCAAAAACTCAAAAACTCAAAAAACTTAAAAACGAAAAATGCTTCTTTTTATCTCGTGCGCCAAGACCATGACCGGGCGCCAACCACGTACCGACATACCCTTTACCACGACTCCCAGCTTCAAGACCGAAGCGGAGAAAAATGCGATGGCTATAAGCCAGTTCAGTCCCGAAGAACTGAGCCAGACGCTCCGTGTCAATGCCAAGCTGGCTGCCGAAAACTATCTGCGCTACCAGAATTTCTTTTCCCCCGACACCCCTTCCCTGCCTGCCCTGCTCGCCTATACAGGTATGGTGTTCAAGCGTATAGCCGCCACCTCGTTCACACCCGACGATTTTGCATACGCCCAAAGCCATCTGTTGATAAGTTCGTTCCTTTATGGCTTGCTGCGTCCCCTCGACCAGATTCATCCCTATCGGCTGGAAGGCGATGTACGTTTACCCGAACACGGCTGCACGATGTTCGACTATTGGAAACCCATCCTGACCGATTGGTTTATCGAAGCCATCCGTAAGCAGGGAGGCATCCTGGTCAATCTGGCAAGTGCCGAGATGAAAGACTTGTTCCATTGGAAACAGGTCACGGAGTCAGTACGTGTCATTACGCCCGAATTTCTGGTGATGAAGGATGGGAAGCCGAAGAGCGTGACCGTCTATGCCAAGATGTGCCGCGGCGAAATGACCCGCTTCCTCCTGAAGAACCGCATCGAGAATCCTGACCAACTCCAAGCATTCGAATGGGAAGGCTTCACCTTCTGTCCCGAAACCAGTACCCAAGACCATCCGGTCTTCGTGTTGGGATAAGCAAAAAAGCACACAATCATTGCGCATTACCCGAAAAAACATTATTTTAGTGGCAAATTAAAATATGCAGACGATATGAACTACTTCATCAAGAATATCCACATCAACCGCTTGTTCCATCTTCACGACATCAACATACCCATCCGGAATGCACGAACCCCTCATCTGATTATCACAGGAAAGAACGGAAGCGGGAAAAGCATATTACTGAATGCCATTGCTTCATACCTCAATCAAAAAGCACTTTCACCTGATGCTGTTGATTCACCAATCTCAATGGAGTTCAATGCCCCCTCAGTCATCCGGCAATACCAGGAAAAACAGTTCGTCATGGCTTTCTATCAGGCAGACCGAAAAAGCCAAATGATTGAGCCACATCATCCTACCAAGCCCTCTTATTCCATAACAGGCGACATCAAACAGACTGCTACATCCCAGTTCTTGAACTTTCTGTCCGACTTAAAAATACAAGAAGCCTTAGCGCGCAACGAACAACAAACGGAAGACGCCAACCAAATACATCAATGGTTCATTGATTTTGAAACATTAATGAAGCAAATTTATCAGGACGTTCAACTCAAATTGGAATTCAACTACAAAGACTATAGCTTTTGGATTAACACAGAAGGGAAACGGTTCAAATTCACCGAAATGTCTGATGGATTTGCCGCAGTATTGGATATCGTAGCCGACTTAATTCTGAAAATGCAAAAAGAAGATAATCTTGTGCGTGCCTATCAAAAGCCGGGTATCGTACTGATTGATGAAGTGGAGACTCATCTGCACCTGGAGCTGCAACGGGTTATCATGCCCTTGCTCACGCAGACCTTCCCTCATATCCAGTTCATATTGACTACCCATTCCCCCTTCGTCTTAAACTCAATGAACAATGCGGTTGCTTTCGATTTGGAACATCAAGAAATTATAGACGAATTAACCGACTATTCGTATGAAGCATTAGCAGAAGGTTATTTCGGAGTACAAACAGAATCAAACTATATGGATATCATCTGGGAAAAACCAGCAGACAAATAGCCAGTCGCGCGGGATTTTGTATCTTATCATACTAAAAATGGTTGTATTATGCCTCTTATCATACTAAAAATGGTCTAAGATACTTTTACTTATCTTCTTATTTACTCTTTTTGTATCCAAGAATAGACTAATAAAGTATGAGTATCGCATTGAATATTTCGGAAATCCAGCATGACGGTCCACACGCCCGACTGCCATAAAGCCTCCATATCTTCGTCTATACGGCGTGCATAATATTCCGCAAGCTGATCTTTCAGCTCTTCCAACCCACGGCGCGTTTTAATACGTGAAGCCATTTCCAACACATGCAACTGTGCATCATTAAAGACTGTCCGATTTTCCATACTGCTTACCTTTTCTAGTTAGAACAAAGTACGTTTTTTTTCTATTTTAATTTTTCCCAAGCTTCTCTTACATCTTTCTCAATATTCTTTCTGTCTTGTTTTAACTTTGATTTATCATCCAATCTATCAGATTCGATAAAAAGTTCTTTCTTTAATTGAGAAATAAATTCAGACTCTTGTTTATATTCACCGCGGGAAGAATCACGCAAAACTCTTGCCCCATTCGCAATGAATCGAGTTACGTCTCTAACAATACACATGATGCCTCCTTTTCTCTATTACTCTATTATTTAATACTTAGCTATTTACAAAAGTAATCATATTTTTTTAATGTGCAATATATTACACATTCTCTTCTACATAAATACCCACGGCTCTTTTCAAGAAAAAAGGATAAACCCGAATGGAATTTGCCGGCTTTTGCTTATTTTTGCATAGAAAACCCAACTTGTTTATTTGTTATGGATTTCGAGACATTAAACTTTGTGACTTTTTGCGTGGGTAACTTGGCAGATTCTTTAAAGATGAGTGCCGGGCAAGTATATCGTTTGCTCCGCTCTTCCGGTATATTATCCGGTTACCTGATTCCAAATTACGATGTGCTTCATACTTTCAGCAAAGAGTATATCGTAGAAGACTTGATTGCCTGCCTGAAAGAGAAAGGAGCGTTGACATGAAGCTTTTTCACGCATCATCCGTCATTGTGGAATGTCCTGACGTGTACCACTCAAGGGAACATTTGGATTTCGGTAAAGGATTTTATCTGACTATATTGCGTCAACAAGCACAGAAGTATGCCCGGCGTTTCTTTTTTCGCAGCGAGAAGGCGTACATTAATGAATATGAACTGGATAATGAATTGCCGGGATTTACATGGAAAAAATTTGAGAAATACGATGCAGAATGGCTGGATTTTGTAGGTAATTGTCGTAAAGGAATCCGACAGCAAATGTTCGATGTGGTGGAAGGAGGCATAGCCAATGACAAAGTATTCAACACCATAGATCTCTATTTTTCAGGGAACATGAGCCGTGAAGACGCATTAGGACGGCTGGCATTTGAACATCCGAATCATCAATTATGTATACTTAATCAAGAGGTCATTACGCGTCACTTGCATTTTGTAGGTGCGGAAATAATTACAGCGGAAGGAGGTGATAACAATGCAAGCCGATAAGACTATACTTCAAATGAAATATGCCCGTATTGTACGACTGTTTGCTGAACAAACCGGTCTGTCGTACGAAGATGCACTTGGCATTTTTTACGATTCCGAGCTATACCAACTGATAAGCCATGGAATAGCCGATATGCATTGCTTGAGCGATGAATACCTTGCCGATGAACTGACAATCGAATGGAAGTCAAGTGAAGTCGCATCCTTTAAAAAGTAAAACCTGTTATTACTGGGCATCGGAATAAGATGTGATTTAATATTTCTATCCTCGGCTCCAGCGTGACGGACAATATTAGACATAGCCTTGTAAGAGCTGTTTGCACCCATAGCCTTGAATTTTGCCACAAAGTTATGTCTTTTTTTGTGGCATTACATGAGTTTCTCGGCATTTCTTTTCTATAAAACTTCTGATTTTGTCAACATATCAATGTGAATGAAGTATAAAAGCACAGGCAGTCAGGCAGCAATTGCATAGCTTATGAATGCAACACTATCTTCCGACGCACTTAGGTGCGATGCCCTCTGCACTTAGGTGCATAGGCTGATGCAGATAGGTGCGAAGGGGATCGCACCTATCTGCATTTTTGTCAGCAACCGGTTGCCATTTTGTCAACAACCGTTTTTCTCTTTTTTCAAAACCTGCTTCCCGGTCATCGGGTGATGCTAAAAGAGTGGGTTAGGCATACGGATTCAACGTACCGGTATTAGTCGTATCTTCATTAATATTCCCGTCTACCGTTACACTAACCGAAACCGTAATCTCGGTATCAGTCTGTTTATGTACATCCAATGTATAAGTGTGTTTGGGCTGAATCACAAACGACTGGGAAGTAGAATAATCACCGATTTTCAATGTATATTGGATGGTACGGCTACCCGACACATTGAAATAAGCCGTTTTTCCAGCAGTTGTAGTATTGAACGTCAACGTTCTACTGCTATTATCATTCGCTTGCAATGTAAGAGCATAATCTGAAGCTAAGACTTCCTCATCCACCTGAATAGAAACCGCTGCATTCACAATGGCGCACGGCAAGGTTACATTTTGACTTCCGTTTGCCACTACCGAAAAAGAAGCAGACGTACCGTAATAGCGGATACATCCCCAACCGCTATTCACACTTTCAGCCTCGGCTTCCGAGCAACTCTCTGCGTATGCCTGATAGCCTGTACCGACTTTCAGCAATACCCCTCCCCTTACCTGGCTATATGCCTGAGTCTTCAGGGCAACCGTTTCGCCTTGCTTTACCGATACTTGAAACGTATTCGTATCATACGAAATATCAATCGCACGGGCATCTCCTGCATTGAGTGCAAAGTTTATCCTGCCGTATGCTTCTTCATCTTGTGTCAGATTTTCTTCCGAACAAGAACCAAGCAATGCAAGCAAAGTTATTCCTATGGTTGAAATTATTTTATTCATAGTCGTAATTCAATTTGACGTTATCTATTTTAAGGACACTGCCGACAATTCTATCATCATTATAAGGAGTTCCTTCTGAACCTTTTACATGTGTCATTTTATTTATATCCAAGTCCGTACCTGATTGAAAAAAGACACCTATATATTCTGCTTTACAATTCAAATCAGAATAAATAAACTCTAATGGTTGGGTAATATAGTTTTCCACTTTTCCAGAACGAAATTCATCTGTAGTAGCAATTTCCCGTTTATTGATGTCATAAAGTTTCGCATAAGCTATACATTGGTCCCCATCTACCGGAGCATATTTATAATCAAAAGATATAGAAACCGGACGAGAAGAATGAGCAACACCTAACGTATATGCATCTAAAGACACATCATAAGTTCCTAAAAATAAATAAGCGACATATTGTGAATGATTTTCAAGAACTCTATCCCAAACTTTATTTTGAGAGCCAAATAATCCAATAGTAGACGATGTCACTCTTTGATTATAGAATGCCAAAGTAGATAATTCTGCGGCATTCCCATCATTACCATCAGATGTAGACACTGTACCTGAACACCATCTCCATTTAGTTGCATAATTATCTGAACCATTAGCATTTTCTGCCCCAGCTGTAGTTTTTTCATTTCGAGTAGACCAATTGGGACAATAATCACAGTAAACATTTGCATCCCATACTATTATACCAGCACTATGCAATAGTGTTTGACTCCAAGTTTCTTCCATCTCCCCATTATCCAAAGATTTTGCATTCTCCGTAGTAATCGCCTGCGTATTACTACTTACTACTCCCCCAAAACGAGAACGAAGCGTATAGGCTGTACTCGGCTGCAAATCTTTTATCACCCATTTTTCATTCTCAGAATCATATTCAGCAGGAATCCATGTGCTGCCGTTATCGGCAGAAGCTTCATAAACAATGTTATCCATTACTTGCTGCGCCATTTCCGAATGAGAAGTCATATTCTCAGCCGTCATGGGAGTGATGTAGATAAATTTGCTCCATGCATTGGTTACCGCTTGTTCGGGGAAAGTAAAGCTGGGCAAGTCTGCATCACAAGATACAATGTAACGGGTCTTGGGAGAAAGCGACTTCAACTCCCAAGAAGTATTTACATCATCACCTAACAGGTTGGTTCCAGTCAATCGCAAGAGATAATCGTCTCCTGCCGGAACAAAGATGTCTTTGTCATTATCTATAGACTCCATATCCGAACTACCGACTTTCGAAATCCACAACGTGTAATCTTCATATTGAGCCAACAGTTCCTCATCCATTACCGCACGGATAATGGCACTTTGCAACGAAGCGGTTACAGAAATACTCTCGGTCATTCCCTCTTTAATTTCAACCGAAGCACTGCCACAAAAATAAGGTTTATCCGTTGCTATCTTGTCTTCGCCATACGCTGCTTCTACGGTATATGTACCCACAGGCAATATACACGAAAATACGCCTTCTTCCAAGGTACGTTCGAAAGAACCGTCTTCGCTTTTCACCGTAATGGTAAATTCATTACCCGAAGGAACGTTTTCAAGTGTAGCCCGCGACTGCATATCGCCTACTATGGCAGACACTTCCACACCGCCCACTATCAGCTTTCCCGTTTTTTGGTTCATTGTAACAAATTCTTCCTCATTGCAAGCGAACAATAAGATTGCCAAAGCCCAAAACGCAACAACTTTTGTTATTTTCTGCATCATCTTTTTCCTCATTATAAGCATTAATCATAACTCAATTCCAATTCATCTATCCAAAGGGTACTTCCCTCACCTACCTGACCGACTACTTTCATCCCGTCGAAGTCGCCTCCATATCTGCTAGAAGTAGCAACAATCGCCAACTTGGCAGGTTTAGCCGTCCGATTGCTATATTCAATGTCTACTTCAAACTTTGTATATTGCGTGACGCTTTCACTACTATAAAACTCGCCATACGCTATTTGGTTTCCAGCCGAATCCCATAGTATCAAATAAACATGACATTGGTCTATCGTCAGGTTGCCCGGTATACTCGTACCCGAAGTAGGATAATTGACTGGCATCGGCGTATATTTATAATACCCACTCAGTTTCGTCATGCGTGCACCGGTATAAGGCTGACCAAAAGAAACGCTTGTAGAAGGTGCGGTCAATTGGGTTTGATATGTACCGATAAACAAATTACCGGCCGCCACTCCCACCAAAGCCACCGATATAGTCTGCATCTTAGCAGCTTTGCCACGATAGGCATCACTGCCTTCTACCGGAACCGTATTCGGGTCTTTATACGAAGTCACACCTTCATTTCCGGTTGCCCAGTAAGCCTGCGGGTCATCCAAGTTATTAGCAACCGGATTGGGATACCATGCCTTACCGCTTGCTCCTCCTTGTGTCCATGTGTCCAAATTCAAGTTTGGAATGGTCGTAATGGTTTCCGTCTGAAACAAAAGAGACTCGCTATCGCTTCCACCTGCCGTAGCTTTCATCTCATAGTTTGTTCCATCCTCCAATCCCGTTACGGTAGCTGAGAAAGCCGTATTGCCTTGCATGGTGATTTGCGATGCAGGCACTTCGGTCCATGCATCCGTACCTTGCACCCGATATTGCAACGTGGGGGTAAGTCCCGAACGTACACTTCCGCTTAACTCCACTTTGGTTGCCCATGCATTGTAACTGGTAATAGCTGCTGCGGTAGACGATTTTTGCACATCTACCGTCCAGTCGCATACATACTTGCCGTTGCGATATGCTTTGAATGTACGGGGACGGGTAAAATCGGTCACGGTTCTAAAATCAGGCTCCAAGGTGGTTTTTGTCCCTTCCAAATCCAATTTACTAAACTGGATATTACCATAATCCGCTTCATCCGTTACATACACAATCACAATATGGTTTTGAAAGTCAAATTGGGGGTCTACGCCAGCTTGATTATCCACCACAATTTCGCGGACAATGTTTTGCGTGACATTGATTGTCCATTGATAATCCTGATACGTCCGCAACAGGAAATGGGCAGGATTGGTAAAATCTACAGCCGTGTTGGCATTGCCCGGCAATTCATCCAGCGAAGAAAAACTGAACGTAGGGAAACCGTTTACACGGATGCAAGCCGCAGAATCCGGATAAATCGTTGCATCTTCATTCACTACCAAACGGGTAATAGGCAGGCTGTCCAAAAATACATCCTCGCCCACCGTTATATTCACCACACGGTTTGTCCGGTCTATTTCTGCATCCCCTTCCATATCCTCTACCTGTATATCTTCGATATATCCTTCGATATATGGGTAGGGAATATCGTTTTCTATACACGAAACAAATAATCCCGATAACAATAGCGCAACAACCGTTCTCACTGGTTTCAATCTCATAAAACTACACTTAAAAATATGTACAAACACCTATATTGATAGAAAATATATTCACCTTAAAGTTCGCCGAACTCTTGCGGTACGAACTGTGTTCCACCTGATTCGTCACCTGTTCCGCCCATTTAAAGTCAAGACCAATCAAATTAATCGAGACTTCCACCGCTACATTGTTCATTACAAAAGCAGTCAGTCCCGGCACAGAACCTATCTGCAAATGGTGCGAAGTCTGGTAAGTACCTGTCTGGTCATTGCCGGTACCAGACAATGTCTTGCCCTGACCATATCCGTACGTAAGGCGTACTTCATTGAAGAAACCGAATATCTTGCTATTACCCAATCCCATATAGGTGCGCAAGAATCCGGAAGCTGTATACTGATGCTCCAAGTATTTATAATCGGAAATATTGAAATTGAGATCATCGCCTAAATCAATATCAATGTTGCCAATGTCAGCATACGTCCGATTGTAATTAAAACGTGCACCTACCGCAATGTTGTCTTTAATAAAATACCCGACGTATGGACTGACCTTAAAGGTGTAACCTTCGCCTCCCATATCATCCAATACCAAAAACTTGTAATCGTCTCCCGTCAATTCCATATACGAGAACGAAACACCTCCCATCCATGTCCCTTTCGGTACAAACAGGGTTTGCTTTATTTCACGGTCAAAGCCTTTCCGTGCATGAAGGGCATTCATGCACGAAAAAGCTAAGAATAAAAGTACTATATATTTCTTCATTCAAAATATTAATAGTATGATAATTCAAAATCGTCTACCCAAAGGGTACTACCTACAGCCAACTGTCCAACGACTTTTACTCCACTAAATTCTCCACCATAACGACTGGAGGTAGCCACAATGGCTATCTTATCCGGACGTTTCGTCTTATCAGTATATTCAACAGGCAATTCGAATTTTGTATATTCAGACACCGTCTTATTATCAACAAAATGCGCTTCTGCTATTTTGGTATCACCAGACCAAAGCATAACATAAATATCACATTCATCAGAAGCCAAAGTACGATCGGAAGGTACCGTTGCTCCACTTCGCATCGTTGCTCCCGGCGCATATTTATAATAGCCTGATAATTTCGTAGGACGCGCACCTGAATAAGATCGACCAAACGATACACTACTTGCAGGATTATCCATATTTGTAGAATAATCGCCTATGAAAATATTGCCAGCAGCATAACCAACAACCATTATATCACCTAATGTCTCTAATTTTGCAGCTTTACCAGCATGTGCATCTGCACCTTCTACAGGTACGCTATTAGAATGTGCTGCTGTTACAACCCCATCATTACCTGTTGCCCAATAACTATTCGCTTTGTCTCCATTCGGGAACCAACAAGTCACATTACTGAATGATGAAATGCTAAACTTCTCAGTATATGACCAAGTATCAAAGTTCAAATTAGGAATTTCTACATGCGATTCAGTAGTAAATGAAACTGTCTCACCTTGTTTTTCGCCACACTTAATATAATATTCATATTCCGTACCGAAGTCCAGCGGAGCGACTTTGTTTTCATAGGTAAAGGTATCACCTACTTTAGTCGCTTCGATTGTAGTCCAGTCAGTATCTGCTTTTTTCTTATAACAGAACTGAACCGGATCGGTAGCACCCGTAATATTACATTCACCTGTCAGGTAAGCAAACTGTCCCCATACTTTTGAAACATCGGTTCTGATATCAGTCGTAGCGATATAGTCTTCCATTTTGGTTGGTATTTCCAATGTCACTTCGTATTGGTGAATAGTCGGGTCAAGGGTAATCGTAATACCTGTCTGCGCATCTCCAGCTTCCAATTTTACTTTATACAAATGAGCTGCTTCCGCACTTGCCGTAATCTGTTGGGTAAAGACTTTATTGTTTCCAAAATCCAGCTTAATAGAAAGCGGTTGCTCCGCTTTTACGTAGGCTGCACGGGTCTCACCCTCTTTAAATTCGATGCTTGTTCCACTATTTCCTGTGACGTAGCACTGGAAAGGTTCGGTAAACGCGCTTTTGAACTTCTCGGTATATTCTACAGAAACCTTGCTTTGTGCCAATTTGCAAGTGATTTCCGCATAGTTCGCTTTATTCGCTTGTATGGTTACATCCTTTTCTCCGGCATAATACGGTTTGGCATCGAAGCCTTGCGCATTCTTATCCCGGTCGTACGAGTAAGCTTTTACGGTATATGTCTTTCCGGCTGGGAGCAACAGGCCGCCTTCCGTATTGATGTCTTGCCATTTATCGGCATGTTTCACGTTGGTGCCTTCTTCATCATATACATCAATGGAAATCTGTTCGGTAGCGGTTACATCGGCACGGGTCATGGACTTGTTAACATCTACCGAAGCGAGTTGCAAATAGCCATACCCTTGGGCACTTTCATCCAATTCAGATTGGCAGGAGCATAAAAAACCTACCGCAAGCATTATGCTTACTGATAATATATTAGTTACCTTCATAATTATTCCGTTACATTAACAATTAAAGCTCCTTCTTTTGTTGAAACTCCATCAGAGATTGTCAAATTAAATGTAAAAGTACCTATTAAATTTGTACTTGGTAATATACGAACCAAAGATGTCACAGCAAAAGTATAGGCTGTTGTTTGACCACTATGAAGTTGTGCATAACTTTCATCATTTATTAAACGCAGAGTCAACAACTGATCTTTTGCAGTAGACCTATCTTCCAAATTACACAAATCAAATGGTTCAGCAAGATCCATTGCCCTTAACATTCCCATAAAATTTTGATCGCCATCAATAGAAACAATTAATGATTTAATTCCATTAGAAGTAGATATCACAACCTCTACGTTTGGCATTTCTGCCCCCCCCGCCAAAGCTGAAACACTTAAATTATAAGTTTGAGGAATGCCAGTAACAATAAGTGTAGCCGGAGTAGCACCGCCTCCAGGTTCGTCTCCACCACTCGGAGGAGTTACAGTAATATCTCCACCGGTAATGTTTTCAATCGGAATTTCAAACGAACTGCCGTCTGGTGTGAAAGTCAAATCTACCGAAATACCAATCTGTACGTAGGAGTCGGTAGCGCCAGCTTCGGTCAGGTTAATCAAGAAAGCGTCACCACCTTCCAAATTCGCCAGATTACCTTCCGCATCTCCCGGCTTCTGTACGTTATATTTCATATCAATAGGATTTCCCTCTACCGAAGTAGCCTTTACCGATACATTCAGGCTGTTCTTGTTTGCCGGAGTCTTGAAATAATACTTCGTACCGATATTAGCATTTGTAAATTCATAGTTTACACCATCTCCGTTATCTACCATAATGCTATAGTTTTCCTTAAAAGCCTCCTTAAAAGAATCCGTCAGTTTTAAAGCCACCTCGATACAAGCCAACTTGCAAGTCAAAGGTACAGACGCCCCCTTGCCACCCTCGATCGTAAAATCAGTTGAGCCTTCGAAGTAAGGACGTTCAGATACATTGACATTCGACCCGTCATAGTTGTAAGCCTTTACATTGTATTTACCAGCTTCAAGCGGGAATGAAAGCTTGCCGTCTTCCCCTTTCAATTCTTTTACCAATCCTTTCTCCACTTCGGTTTTGGTGTCAGTATTGGTAATAATCAGGGTATAATTATCAACGTTCGTATCTTCTTCACTAAAAGAACCTTCTACATCTCCATTGTCGGTAGCCGTATTATTCGCACGACCTACTACAATTTCTCCGTTATTGTAAACCGATGCAAGGTCTACCTCCAGCGTCCCCATTGGGGTAGCGGTTTCTTTGTCGCCCAAAAGCTCGTCTTTCATTTCGCAAGACGAAAAGCCCAACATCAGGCTCAGGCATCCTATGATGATATATTTACTCTGTTTCATGATTTATCATTTGATTAAAAATTATTCTGTCGCTCCTGTCAAGAAATCACCCGGTACGGTAATGGTAACATCCTCTTCGGTTACGCCATTGTCTACCGTAATATCCATGCCCAGCTTACCGCCGTCTACATCTACCTGATTGGGCTTGATAGTCAAGGTATAAGCCACGCCCGGTTTCAGCTTAATGGTTTTGGTTGTTTGGAAATCTTCGCTTTCTATGGTAGCGGTCTCGCCTTCAAGGTCAGTAATGGTGAATGACAAGTTTACTTCTGTACCTTCATCACCGGTCTTCAGGTAAAGTTCTTTACCGGCATCGGCTTTAGCCATGGTAAAAGCTTCGCTCATATACTGCGTTTTCACACTGACCGCACAATCCTGGAAATAATCTTCGAAAGAATCGTTTGCATCATTGCCTTGATAATCCAAAATCAGTTTCGCATTGGCAGGCCGGCAAACAAAAGAAACGGTATACGTGTCGCCTTGCGGTACATTGAATGTCTGACTGCCTTTCACATACAGCTTATCATAACCAGAAGCCACATCCTCGCCATACTCAGCCGTAATTGTATAAGGACCACCAAAATCAACCTTGTGTACCAAGTGCATCTCCCCATAAATAGAATCTTGGAACATCGGCTCCTCACCCTTGTACATTGATACGCGGTAATTTTGTATATTTTTATACAAGGATTCCTCAATAGCACGACTATACGATAAATCAGAAGAAAGGTCAATCATGACAGATGCCTGACCCTTTTCGCCTTGCGCCACTTCTTCGTCGGAAGAACAGGAAGTGCCAGCTACTCCCAGTGCCAGCATCGCGCAAAACATTGCTACATATTTTTTCATCTTTCCCATATTTGAGTTTTTTGTTTTTAAGTTTTTGAGTTCTTTAGTTTATAAGTTCTTTAGTTTATGAGTTTATAAGTTCTTTCGTTTTTTGTCTTTTCTTTCAATTCTTCACTGAACCGGTATCGGTAGTTTATTTCCCGATGGGCTAGTGTTCCGGTTTGGCTTGTTCTTTAGTTTTGCTTTGCTTCTTCCCTTACCTGCTTTTCGCTGTTTCTTCACCTTTCTCCTACGAAGCTAGGTTTATTTTACAGATAAGCTTATCCGGCTTGTTCTTTTCTTGAGATTCGTCCTTTTTCTGCATCCTACATACAGACTGAGAAGAATGTCCTGTTCTTTCCATATAGTGTCATTTTTTCCGCTTGCAAAATTGCAATCTTTCACAAAAACTCACAATATCTATTTTTATTATTTTTGTTCCGTTTTTTATCGGAAACCATTTTTTTTCGTGCTAAAAAAAGGGTTTAAAGGTCTTTTCTTCCGATAACGCCCGAATCGGGAACTCCTTGCCATCGGATTTCCGTTTTTTCATTGTATATTTGTCGGAACGGAAAAAATAAAGGATATGGAAAAGATGGAAAAAGAGCTTCCCAAAATAGACTTGCCCGAAGACTGGGTGATAGGGACTGATATCAACAAAGACCTGCTGAACCTGTACACGCATTATCCTGTAAGGCTAAAATGCGAAATGTTTGTGATGTGCCTGAGCGGAGAAGTAAAGGCACTGGTCAACCTGAACGAAATACTGGTAAAACCGAACGACGTAATTACCTTGATGCCAGGCACCATCTTCCAGATAAACGAGATACAGGGAGACTTGAAAATCTATTTCTTAGGATTCTCTTCGGGCTTTATCGAACGTAGGGCACACTCCCGTTCCATGCTGGATGCCATCTTTCTGACATTAGGCCGTCCGGTTATTCCATTGAAACCTGAAGGGGCAGCCATGATGGAGAAATACTTGCAGATGCTGATAGCGATGTATGAAAACTTCAACGAAAAGATACGCGACGAAATAGCTCCCAACCTCTATGCCGACATTCATACAGGTATCTCCATCCTCTACAAAACACGGCAATACGACAAGATAGCCTTGTCGAAAAGCGAACTGATCTGCCGCAGCTTCATGCAACTGGTCACCAAGCATTACAACCAGACACGCAACGTGGGCTGGTACGCGCAGAAGCTGGGCATCACTCACGCTCACCTGTGTGCCGTAGTCAAGCAGATAACGTGCAAGACGTGTGTGGATGTCATTTCATCGATGGTCATTATGGATGCCAAATCGCAATTGAAATCAACAAATCTGACGATACAGGCTATCTCCGACTCGCTGAACTTTGCCAACATCTCGTTCTTCGGCAAATATTTCAAACGCTATGTAGGCATCAGCCCGCTGGAATATAGGAAACAATGAGGCAATGTGCAAATGTGACAATGTGACAATGTGCAAATGTGACAATGTGACAATGTGCAAATGTGAGAATGTGCAAATGTGCTAATGTGGCAATGTGATAATGGGATAATGGGAGAATGTGCCAATGTGAGAATGTGCCAATGTGAGAATGTGCCAATGTGAGAATGTGCCAATGTGAGAATGTGATAATATGGCAATGTGATAATGGGATAATGGGAGAATGTGCAAATTGGCACATTGTTTATTAGCACATTGACAAATTGTTTATTAGCACATTGGCACATTACCCCATTGCCACATTATTTTAGTTTTTCTGCCAACTGAACAGCAGGAACGCCCAGCTCGATGGCACGCTGGTAGGCTTGGCGTGCCAGTTCTTTTTTCTCTTGCTGCACATAGATATCTCCCATCATAACATGCACATCGGCATCTTTGGGGTCAAGCTTTGCCGCAGCTTCGAGGTCGAGCAAAGCCATGTCGATGAATTGCTGTTCCAGCTCGATATTGGCACGCATCTTCAGGAGCGAGGCGTCTTGCGGATACTCTTCTACCAAGCGGTCCATCCGCTCGCGCGCGGATATGAACTTGCCTTCTTTCTGGTCGAGCATGGCAAGGCCGATACGTGCTGTTTTGTTCTTCGCGTCTTTCCCCAACAATACATTATAGTCGATGCGCGCCTCCTTGTATTGCCTACGCTGCATATAAATATACGCACGGAACAGACGCGCTTCCTTATCTTCAGGAATCAAGTCGATGACATTGCAATAATCCAGATAAGCCTTCTCGGTCAATCCTTTCTCCAGATAGAGCGCGGCACGGTTGAGCAACATAGCCGTAGCGTATGGCGTGATATTTAACGCCATGGTATAAGCCTCGATAGCCTCATCGGTCTTTCCCTGCCGCTTCAATACGGTGCCGAGATTGGAAAAGAGCAAGGCGTTACGCGCATTGGCAGGGTCAAGCTTCAAGGCTTCCCGGAACAGTTGTTCGGCACGCGCCAGGCTGTCTTTCTGCACACACGCCATCGCCTCCTCTACCAGTTCGTTATAACTTTGTGCAGAAATTCCCCAAGACACCAGGCAGCACAAGCCTATCAGAATCATTCTTCTCATAAAAATTCTCACCACAGATTACACAGATTAAATAAGTTCAAAATCAATCAATTAACTTACAATTCAAGTTCGACTTAAATCTGAAGTCAATTTCAAAATTTTAAATTACAAAAATCCGTGTAATCTGTGGTGAAAAATCAAGCTTCTTTAATATAATTTACAATCCATGCACCTACTTCCTTGGTTCCGTACTTGGCACCGCCTTCTGCCTGGATTTCGGGCGTACGTACGCAAGCATCCAAGGAGGCATCTACGGCACGGCGAATCAAAGCTCCTTCTTCCTTGCAATTGAAATACTCGAACAACATGGCTACCGAAAGAATCTGAGCCAGCGGATTGGCGATGTTCAAACCTTTAGCCTGCGGCCATGAACCATGGATAGGCTCGAACACCGGTGTGCTCTCGCCGGTAGAAGCTGAAGGAAGCAAGCCCATTGAGCCGCTGATGCAAGAACCTTCGTCGGTCAGGATATCGCCGAATGTATTCTCGGTTACCATCACATCGAAGAACTTCGGTTCCTGAATCATACGCATGGCGGCATTGTCGACATACATATAATCGGTGGTCACTTCGGGATATTGCGGAGCCATCTCCTGGGCTATCTGACGCCACAAGCGAGAGGAAGCCAAGACATTGGCTTTATCGACTACCGTGAGGTGCTTGCGACGCTTCATCGCATACTCGAAGCCGACTTTCAGAATACGCTCAATCTCGGGACGGGTATAATAATTGGTATCATACGCCTTGTCGTTGTCCTGGTATTTCTCGCCGAAATACATACCTCCTGTCAGTTCACGGATGCAAAGGAAATCGGCACCGTCTACCACTTCGGCACGCAAAGGAGATTTGTGCAACAGACATTTGAAGGTCTGTACCGGACGGATATTGGCAAACAAGCCCAGCTTTTTACGCATAGCCAGCAGTCCTTGTTCGGGACGTACCTTCGCCGTAGGGTCGTTATCGAACTTGGGGTCGCCTACTGCCGAGAACAAGACTGCATCGGCACGCTTGCATACCTGAAAGGTTTCTTCCGGGAACGGGTCGCCTACCTTATCAATCGCATCTGCCCCGCAGATAGCATATTCATAGCTTACTTTATGTCCAAACTTCTCACAAACAGCCGTCATCACGTCTACTCCCTGCACTGATATCTCAGGACCAATGCCGTCGCCGGCTAATACTGCAATTTTAAAATCCATAGGTATTTTTAGTTTTTAAGTTCTTGAGTTCTTGAGTTTGTTAGTTTTTGAGTTCTTGAGTTTTTAAGTTTTTGAGTTTTTAAGTTCTTGAGTTTTTGAGTTCTTAAGTTTTTGAGTCCTTGAAACACGGATTAACACAGATTTCCGCAGATTATTTTTTCACCACAGATTACACAGATTAACTAATTTATTTCTCTGTGTCTTTGTGTCTCTGTGTTCAAAAACGAAAGAACTCACGAACTTAAAAACTAAAGAACTCACAAACTTAAAAACTAACAAACTAACAAATTCACTCTTCTATTATATTCAACATCTTGATAGTCGCTTTGATTGCCGCTTCCGTCTGGTCGGCATCGAGACCGCGGGTACGGAATTCCCGATTGTCGTAATTCCAGGTGATGACGGTCTGCACGAAGGCATCGGTACGTCCGCCGGGAGGAATGGTTACGGCATAGTTGGTCAGCATCGGGAACTTGCGCTGCAACGTACCTTTGTATATCTTGCGCAACGCACGTACAAAGGCATCATACTGGCCGTCGCCGGAAGAACTTTCCTGATAAACCTGACCGTTTATCTCAATGCTCAGCGTAGCCATCGGCTTCAAGCCTTGTGCCAGGGTGACAAAATAGCTCAGCAGCTTCACCTTGTTCTGTGCTCCGTCGTGCTTCAGCACATCGCTGATGATATACGGCAAGTCTTCCTGCGTCACCAACTCTTTCCGGTCGCCCAACTCGATGATGCGTTCGGTCACCTTCCGCATCGAATCCTCATCCAGTTCCAAGCCTAAGCTTTCCAGGTTCTTACGGATATTCGCCTTGCCCGAAGTCTTTCCCAAAGCATATTCGCGCACCCTGCCGAAACGTTCGGGAAGCAAATCATTGCAATACAGGTTGTTCTTGTTATCACCATCGGCATGTACTCCTGCCACTTGCGTAAAGACACTTTCTCCTACAATCGGCTTGTTGGCCGGGATGGTCATGCCCGAATAAGATTCAACCACCCGACTTACATCGTTCAGCCGGCTCTCATCAATATTGGTCACAGCATGGAAATGGTCTTTCAAGATGGCTTGCACACTGGCAAGCGGTGCATTTCCTGCCCGTTCGCCCAACCCGTTAATCGTGGTATGAAGCCCTTTCACCCCACTCAATACGGCAGCCAGCACGTTGCTCACAGCCAAGTCATAATCGTTGTGCGCATGGAAATCGAAATGCAGGTCGGGATAGCGTTTCTTCATCTTCCGCATATACTCTATCACCTGCAAGGGATTAAGAATGCCCAACGTATCGGGCAACATAAACCGCTTGATGCCTGCATCTTTCAGCCCGTCGACCAATCCGAAGACATAAGCGGGCGAATCTTTCATGCCGCTGCTCCAGTCCTCCAGATAGAGATTGACATCCATGTCGCGCTCATGGGCATAGCTGACTACCGCACGTATATCCTCCAAATGTTCATCGAGCGTCTTTTTCAGCTGGAAGGTGCAATGCCTTTCCGAACCTTTTGCCAGCAAGTTGATGACCCGGCATCCGGCATTGTGTATCCAGTCGACCGACACATGCCCATCGACAAAACCCAGCACCTCTACCCTTGGAAGCAGATTCCGTCGTGCTGCCCAGTCGCATATCATCTTCACGGCATTAAACTCCCCTTCGGATACTCGCGCCGAGGCTACTTCCACACGGTCTACTTTCAGGTCTTCCAGCAACAAACGGGCAATCATTAATTTCTCATGGGGAACGAACGATACGCCACTGGTCTGCTCACCGTCGCGCAACGTCGTATCCATGATTTCTATTCTCGGATGATTTTCCATAATGTTTCTTTTTATCAAATTCACCACAGATTCCACCGATTCTTCTCAGAACGCCGTGCAATCTGTGGCAAAAAAAACAATCAATGTTGTCTGTGTGCCTCGTAGGCTTCGATTTTATCCTTGTTTTCTACAAGGAAATCGATGTCATCGAGACCGTTCATCAGACAATGCTTCTTATAAGCGTTGATTTCGAAAGTTTCTGATTTTCCCGTTGCCTTGTTGGTAATAGTCTGGGCAGGGAGATTGACTTCCACTTCCGTCTTCGGGTCGGCAAAGATGGAATCGAACAGTTCTTTCAGGAAACCTTCGCTTACCACTACCGGAAGCACGAAATTGTTCAGCTCATTGTTTTTATGAATATCGGCAAAGAAGCTGGAAACAACGACACGGAATCCGTAGCCGGCAATAGCCCAAGCGGCATGCTCACGGCTGGAACCGCTACCGAAGTTCTTGCCCGCTACCAGAATCTGTCCGCTATACGTCGGATTATTCAATACAAAGTCTTTGTTCAGCGAGCCGTCCGGATTATATCTCCAGTCGCGGAACAGGTTATCACCAAAGAATTTCTCATCACGTGTCGTCGCCTTCAGAAAGCGTGCCGGTATAATCTGGTCGGTATCTACGTTCTCTAATGGCAATGGAACGCAAGTACTGGTTATAATATTGAATTTCTGTTTCATAGTCGGTGTCATAATGTGACAATATGAAAATAAACAATGTGCCAATTATATACTAGTTCACTTGTTTATCTCCATTGTCTTTTTACTTGATATTATTATACTTGTCAGTAACTTCTGAATTTCCTTAATCTGTGCTAATAACTTATCGTCAAAAGAATAACTTTCAGCATATTTACAAAGCAACAACCAATATTCTGTTTCTTCTGCTTCTTTAGCTGCTATCTTTAACTTATGAATAAAATCCATTTTACTTTCACTATTTTGTGCTTCAGAAACATTTGCTCCTATCGAAGTACCACAACGCAATAACTGATTCGCTACTGCATATTTCCGCTCCGATTCCAATTGCTCTGAAAACTCAATAATCTGCAAAGCAAAATCAAAACTCAAATCTACGATTCTATTTCCCGTTATTCTTTTCACGTATCAAAATCATTAAGCACATTTGCACATTTGCATATTTGCACATTAGCACATTAGCACATTAGCACATTAGCACATTTGCACATTTGCACATTTGCACATTAGCACATTAGCACATTTGCACATTTGCACATTTGCACATTGGCACATTTGCACATTGGCACATTAAATTTAAAGCATTGTTCTCGGATCTGTTATTTCTCCCGTTACTGCGGCGGCAGCTGCTGTAAGCGGACTTGCCAATAAGGTACGTGAACCAGGACCTTGACGGCCTTCGAAGTTACGGTTACTGGTAGAAACGGCGTATTTCCCTGCCGGAATCTTGTCGTCGTTCATAGCCAGACAAGCCGAACATCCCGGCTGACGGATGGCGAAACCTGCCTCTTCGAGGATTTTGTCCAAACCTTCTTCACGAATCTGCGCATCTACCATCCATGAACCGGGAACCAGCCAGGCCGTAATGTTTTCGGCTTTCTTACGTCCCTTTACGATGGAAGCAAAAGCACGGAAATCTTCGATACGCCCGTTGGTGCAGGCTCCGAGGAATACATAATCGACTTTCTTTCCCAACAAAGACTCGCCCGGCTGAAAGTCCATATAATGCAACGATTTCTCGAAAGAGGTCTTTTCCACTTCATCCATACCTTCGGTAGTCGGGATGGAATCGGTTATCGCCATGCCCATACCAGGATTGGTTCCGTAAGTAATCATCGGTCGGATATCGGCTGCATCGTAACGCACTTCCTTATCGAATACGGCATCCTCGTCACTCTTCAACGTCTTCCAGTAGGCTACCGCCTTGTCCCATTCTTCTCCCTTCGGAGCATATTCACGCCCCTTGATATAAGCGAAGGTCACTTCATCGGGAGCAATCATACCGCCACGTGCGCCCATCTCGATAGACAAGTTGCACAAGGTAAGGCGTCCTTCCATAGTCAGGCTGCGGATAGCCTCACCAGCATACTCTACAAAATAGCCTGTCGCACCGCTGGTAGTCATTTTCGACATCATATAAAGAGCCACATCCTTGGCTGTTACACCTTTGCCCAATTGACCGTCAATCGTGATACGCATGGTCTTGGGACGTGCCTGCAGAATACACTGCGAAGCCATCACCATCTCCACCTCACTGGTACCGATACCGAATGCTACCGCTCCCAACGCACCGTGTGTAGAGGTATGCGAGTCGCCGCAAACAATGGTCATACCCGGCAAAGTCAATCCCCGTTCGGGACCTACCACGTGAATAATGCCGTTCCGCTTGTCCATCATACCGAAGTGAGTCAATCCGAAATCGGCAGCATTTTTCGCCAACGCATCTACCTGCGCTTTTGACACCGGGTCTTCAATAGGTTTGTCCTGGTCGTGTGTCGGCGTATTATGGTCGGGCATACAATAAATCCGTTCCGGACGGAAACATTTCAACCCGCGTGCCCGCATACCGGCAAAAGCCTGCGGACTGGTTACTTCGTGACAATAAAGACGGTCGATATACAACTGTGTGGGACCATCCTCTACTTTCTGCACCACATGTGCATCCCAAATCTTATCGAATAATGTATTAGCCATATTAAATAATGTATCTCGTTTCGTTATTTTCTGAATTTATTGATACAGTCGATGTAAGCTTCTACCGAAGCCGCGATGATATCGGTATTGGCACCAAATCCGTAATACATCTGACCGTCGTATTCTACCTGCATGTGTACCTTACCTACATCGTCGCTTCCTTTGCTGATGGCTTGGATGGTAAACTCTTTCAACGTCATCTGGCGCTTGATGATTTGTTTCACGGCTTTGATAGCGGCATCTACCGGTCCGTTTCCTGTAGCGGCAGCTTCGAAATGTTCGCCCGAGATGTTCAAGCCCAGACTGGCAACCGAGCGCACACCGACACCACTGGTCACTTGCAGATACTCCAACTTGATGTGGTGGTTCACATTGCGGTCGGCTCCGGCAATGACCAAGATGTCATCATCGGTTATGTCTTTCTTCTTGTCGGCAAGCTTCAGGAAATCTTCGTACACCTTATCCAGTTTTTCCTGACTCATCTCAACGCCCAACACATGCAGGCGGTGCTTCAATGCCGCACGTCCGCTACGGGCTGTCAGTACGATGGCATTATCGTCAATGCCTACATCTTTCGGATTGATGATTTCGTATGTCTGCACATTCTTCAGCACGCCGTCCTGATGAATACCCGACGAATGGGCAAAGGCATTCCGACCTACAATCGCCTTATTGGGCTGCACCGGCATGTTCATCAGGCTGGACACCATGCGGCTGGTAGGATAAATCTTCTGGGTATTGATGTTGGTATCAATGTTCAGATGCTTGTGACAACGCAGAATCATTGCCACTTCTTCGAGGGAAGTGTTTCCGGCACGCTCACCGATACCGTTGACGGTCACTTCTACCTGACGGGCACCATTCAGCACACCACTGATGGTATTGGCGGTAGCCATGCCCAAATCGTTGTGGCAATGGGTAGAGATAATCGCCTTGTCTATACCGTCTACATGCTCCATCAAATACTTGATTTTCGCTCCATATTCTTCCGGAAGGCAATATCCTGTAGTATCCGGTATATTGACCACGGTTGCTCCTGCCTTGATAACCGCTTCAATCACCCGTGCCAGGTATTCGTTTTCGGTACGGCCGGCATCTTCGGCATAGAATTCCACATCGTCTACATAACGGCGGGCATACTTCACGGCAGCTACAGCCCGTTCGATGATTTCCTCGCGAGTAGAATTGAACTTATATTTGATATGCGGGTCGGAAGTACCGATACCGGTATGAATACGTTTGTGCTTGGCATATTTCAAAGCCTCGGCAGCTACGTCGATATCTTTCTGCACGGCACGGGTCAACGCACAAATGGTAGGCCATGTAACGGCTTTGGATATTTCTATTACTGAATTAAAATCACCCGGACTGGAAACAGGGAAACCTGCCTCAATCACATCTACACCCAACGCTTCCAACTGCTTGGCTACCTGAATCTTCTCTACGGTATTCAACTGGCAGCCGGGGACTTGCTCCCCATCGCGTAAGGTGGTGTCAAAAATAAACAATCTTTCACTCATAGGTATATTATCTTTAGTCATTATCCAAACAAAAAGCCTTTCACACAACAAAGTGGGAAAGGCTTTCATATCTTCTTGTATCATTCATACATTCACGCACGCGCCTTGCTTCCCACTGGCTTTACCAATAGAATAATCAAACCGCATAGCAAAATATGTATGAACAATGTATTCATCTTTCGTTGTATTTTTAATTTCCGGATGCAAAGGTATAGCTTTTTTCGAAATATCAAAACAAAACAGTTATTTTTTCGATTGATTATATTATAATTTATCACTTATTTAAACAGAGCGGAAGAGGTTGGAAAGCAAGATTATCCACACCGCAGACTAAAGAGCCTATTTAAATTTTCCGATAAAGTCATATTGTCAGGTCTCTTTTGAGTTTGTTTCCGGTCTGTTTTCCCGATTTTATGCGTCAGATAGCCCGCTATCCTCCTTATAAAATCAAGAAAACATCCTCGAAAACAATTCTCAAAATAAACCTGAGCAAAATTTAAACAGGCTCTAAAAGTCAACAATCAAATCACCGAACAAAGCTTTTCTACCTGCCGCTCGAAATCGTCACGGACAAGGGCACGGTTCTTTACCGCACTCCGGTAATTATAAATGGTTTGCGGTGAATAAAAGAGCAGAGTCGCTATCTTCGAACTATCCTTAATACCCATGCGGATAAGGGCAAAGATACGTAACTCGGTATTCAGAATCTCGCCTTTCTTCGGCACAATCTGCTCGCCTTCACGCAAAAGGGCATTAAACTCTTCGATAAAATTGGGATAGATGGCAAGAAAAGCCGTATCGAAATTGACAAAGAACTCTTTGGCATCCATTTCAGACATTTTGGACGAATAAGCCAACTTCAGCAAATCATCCATCTGCTTGGCTTTCACCTTCCGCTTCACTAGCTCCTGATACTTGTTCAACTTATCGATATAGGCGGCACACAGGTCGAGGAACAGGCTGACATAGTCTTCCCGGATATGGTTTGTATCCATCAGTTTCCGGTTCAGTTCTTTCAGTTGATTGTTTACATCAAGCAGTTCCTTCCGCCGGGCATGCAACTGGCGTATCTGCTTGTATATATATAATAAGGAGAAAAGCAAACCTACCGAAAGGATACAGACAAAGACGAGCGCCAACGACAAGCGTTGGCTTTTCTCCTTGTTCTGCTGCTGGTATGCGACCACAATCTGAGGAAACTTCCTTGCTATTTCAAGCAAACGGAGACGATTGTTGTAAAAAAGCGCATCTTCCATGGCATAGTTCAGGTAACGGTTTGCCTGGTCTACATCCGCCTCACGGGTCTTATAGATATGCAACGCCAGCTCCTGCAACGAAAGGTTTTCCTTCAACGGACAAAGCTGGTCGGATATAGCGGAAAGAATCAGGTATTTCTCATACGCTTCGTCATCCCCCTTCTCGGCATAGTTCAAGGCAAGTCCACAAGTCGCACACGCATACAGGCGCGTATCGACCGGCAAACCTTTCAATGCCTGGAAGTAATGCTTCTCGGCTACGTCCCACTTATCGGCTAGTTTGGCGTTCTCCGCTTGACAGTATTCATATTCACGCGTACCCGGCTCGAGCACACTCAATAACGAGTCGGCATACAAAGCCGCTTCTTTCCGATAACGGGGCGCATACACCTTGTCGCCTGAATATTCCGCCCACACATTGTATGCCCATTGGCATGCCTGATAATATTCCTTCCGCAAACGCCGGTCAAAAACCGACTGGTCTACACGTTTCAAGGTAGCGGCGGCTTCACTGAAATAACCTGTAGTAGAAAGCAGATAAGCCCGGAAAACAGCAAACAGATTATAATAATAGGCATTACCTTGCTCGGTTGCCAACTGCTCGGCGCGGTCGACATAGACCATTGCCGAATCGAACTTATAAATATAATATTCCTGATAAATCGAATCGTAAAGACGGAATGCTTTCTCGGACAAATGTTCGCCCTGAAGCTGACGCTTCAACAAGTCTATCCGGTTCTCTTTCCGTTGCATATACTCGGAACGATGTTCCAAGGCATATTCCAAACGCCGGTATAACGTATCCAAGTCTGCGGCATGCAACGACACACACATCATCCACATACAAGCTACAAGTCCCAACAGTCTCATCCCTTTGCCCTTTCTTTTTACGCCGCCCAACATCTTAATGACAGAACTTACCTCTTTTAAACATCAATCGCATTCCAAATTCTTGATTTCGTCCTCCGTCAAGCCGGTACTATTGGCAATGACAGCAATATCCACCCCCATTGCCTTCAGCTTACGGGCTGCCTGCTCCATGCTCTCGGCAAATCCTTTCTTCCTGCCTTCTGCCAAACCTTGTTCCATGCCTTCGGCAAGACCTTTCTTCCTACCTTCCGCCAAGCCTTGTTCCATGCCTTTTTTCATACCTTCTGCCAAGCCCTGTTCCATGCCTTTTTTCATGCCTTTGATTTCAGCCGTTTCCATCACGCTGAACCAGTCGCGGTAATTCTTCAGGCTTTCCTCGTACTCGTAACGTTCCTTGCGGTCGAACTTCGCTATCTCAGCCACCTCGAACAGGTGTGTAAATACTTTCTCCTGCAAGGCACGGGGACGCTCCATCAGCGCAGCCAGGTTGCGGATGACATAAAGCCATTTGTCGAAAAGCGTCTCCAGCTCGGCTTCCGTCTTCGTGAACTTGGGCATTTCCAAGTAAATGAAAGTCAGCTTGTCGTAGAACACCTCTTTCGTGGCAATGTCTGTCAGCTTGATTTCGTGATAATAGTCCTTATTGTTGGGATAAATAGTGAAATTCAGGATACCGATGGTATAGATGCCTTTTAAGCCATAGTTCCAAACACCGCGGGGAGCCTGCTCGCGGATGGCAAAGGTGGAATAATAAATGCTGCGGTCCTTGAAGAACTGCTGCTCGCCTTTCTGCATCTCTACGATGAAGTGTTCGCCTTTCTCGTTCCGGCAATACACATCGAACACGGCACGGCGGTCATATTCCTGCGTGCCCAGACGTTCGGCATTCAGGTAGGTGATGTCCTCGATTTCCTCACGGCCATGAAGCAAGGCATTGAGGAAACTGATGAGCAGTTCCTTGTTGATTTCCGTACCGAAAAGCTTCTTGAAGGCAAAATCGGTATAAAAGTTGACATATCTTTCAAATATTCCTTCCGAACACATAGACTGATGTTTTTTTGAGTGATATGCAAAGAAACAAAATTCCGGGGAAAAAGCAAAGTGCAACCGTTCTTCATTTTCCTATAAAGCGCCATTCATGCCCAAAAACACACAAAACATGCATAAACGCAAAAGCAACTATCTACTTAATCATTTATAAAGCAACTTATACTTTACTGTTAACCAGTAAATTAACAATCACATATCCTCCTTATAGTCTACCGAAAGCCTACTGAGAAAAAGAAAGCGGCAAAATCCCAATTACTTTTGCAGACACGAACGTATGTAACTTGCCTTAAGCAATTACAGTCTTCATGAATATATACTTCACCGGCTGATGCAATATATATTCATCCCCCAAGATATACGTATGAAAGAATCCGAACATATATTATAGTCAACACCGGGGAATGATACAATGCCCCCTTACCTTAAAAACTTATGTATTTATGAAACCTACATTCTTTTACCTAGCCATCGCAGCCCTGCTGCCCACCTTGCCCGATACAACGCAGGCAACATCCCTGAGGCACGTATCCGTACCCCAAGATACCTTGGCAACAGAAACGCCCAAGAAAACAAAGGGAAGCGAACGAAACGTGATGCTGAACGCATCGGACGCCAACAAACCGCGTGAAATCCAAATAGGCTTGCCCAGTGAAGACGTCAACGTCTACGAAAACGGATTGCCTGCCGTCTATTCGTCGGCGGTACACAAGCTGGCAGCACACTGGAGAAGTGACGCCAGCCTGGGCGAAGTGGGACTGCTCACTCCTTCGGAATCTGCCATCATGACCGGAAACATCGCCTATTCGGTCAACTCATTCAGCAAACTGGGACAAAAAGAGTTCAAAGGTGTGCTGAACTACCGTGCCAACCACTTCGGAATGCAACAATTCGACATGAATGTATCGGGAGGCATCGGAAACCAGTGGCTATATACCGCCAGCGTATACCAGAACTTCGACCCGGGAAGCTTCGACCTGAAAATCGATGATTTCTCCGACCGCACCCAACTTTATCATGCCGGACTGACCCGCCTATTCAATAACAACCGGGGCAAAATCACCTTATTATATAAATATGCCAACAGCCGTAATCCGGGCAACTTCTTCAATCAAGCACCGTTTATCTATGTAGGCGACGGGTCGGTAAAAGAGCTTCCCGGTTTCCCGTTAGGAACTGCTTCATACGGACCGAAAAACGGCGATATCGAATACATGGATATCATGGACGGAAAAATGAAGAAAGGCAACCTGCGCGACATGATCCACAACCGTTCGCACGAAGTGGCGTTGCTAACCGATTATACCTTCAAGAATGACTTGAAATGGACATTGAACTTGAAATACATGAATGCGCCGGAAGCGAATTACGTGGATTTCGGAGGCAGCACCATTTCGGAAATCACTGCAGCCGACGGTTATCTCGACGGAAACGGAAATCCTTACGAAGGATTAGTGGAAGGACGACGCACGTGGTGGCACGTAGGCAAAGTAGAAAACTTCCTGGTGACCTCGGAACTTCAGAAACAATTCGGCAATCACGGACTGCGCCTTGGACTGAATGAATGGTATTATCACCTGGACTATCATTCTTCTTCCCTCCAGTGGATGGGCTCGGTACAGGAATATCCCGAAATACTGACCGGACCAGACGGTGAAAAGTTCCGCGGATTCAACGAGCTCAGTCCGGAATATACGGTAGGATATGAAAACAAACTTGCCCTCTACCTGACCGACAATTGGCAAATCACTCCGAATCTGAACTTGTATTATGGCGGCCGCCTGGAATATTACCGGATGTCTGCCGACCAAATCCCTTATACACGCTATGCAGGCTTCCACATCGGCGACGTACATACCTATACGAATGCTGACGGAACCACATACACCGAGACCATCAATCCGCACAAAGTAGTAAAGGACAAACTGAACTATGCCGCTACTGCCCGAATCACTTATAACCTTACGCGGACTTTCGGACTGACCGCAGACGGTACCGTCGCCACCCGCTTTCCGCGTATCAATGAATATGCCGGAACCGGACCGACCGAAGAACAATATAACCGGGTAACTATTCCCCTGGTACGTGGCGGGCTTTTTTATAAGAACGACTGGATTGACTTGACTTCGATGGTGACTTATATCGCCAAGTCGAACAACATCGACCAGCAGAACATCACCAAGCCGGGTACTACCGAATCGAAAACTACGCTGCTGATTTACGATATCCAGACGTTGGGATGGACTACTTCGGCAGAAATCGACCCGTTCAAAGGCTTCCACCTGCACGCATTGTTCACTTACCAGAAACCGGTGTACAACAATTACGAAGCAACCGTAACCTTCAACGACGGCACTACCCAGACATTGAATGCCAACGGAAACATCGTCAAGGAAATTCCGCAAATATTAGTCGAACTCGACCCCAGTTATAATATCACCGATGATTTGCGTATCTGGTTAAGTTTCCGTTACTTTGGGAAAACATACGCCAACCTGACTGATGCGCTTTATTTCAACGGCAGATGGGAAACCTTCGGTGGGGTAAACTGGAATGTAAACAAGCATCTGGCACTGGGCGTAAGCGTCATCAACTTCCTCAACCAGAAAGGAGCCAGCGGAACCATCAGCGGCTCGGAACTGATTTCGAAAGAAGACGCGGCACAGTTCAACAATACCTACATGAGCGGTTCGTATCTTCGTCCGTTCACCGTAGAATTCAGCGCAAGCATCAAGTTTTAATGGAACAACATGTCAAACTAATAACATATAGAACCATGAGAAATGTATTCGTAGCCACCGCATTGGCATGCATGAGCATCGCACAAGCCTATGCAACGGAACAGCAAATCATCCGTATCTCTACTGACCAGACCGACCTGGTGCTGCAAGTAGGCGAAAACGGACGTCTGTACCAATCTTATTTCGGAGAAAAACTGCTGCACGAAAGCGACTTGAAAAACCTTCCGTGGGACATACATGCCGGATCGGACGGCAGTGTGACCCGTAGAGGATGGGAAGTATACAGCGGTTCGGGCAATGAGGATTACTTTGAACCTGCCATTGCCATTACACATAGCGACGACAATCCATCAACGTATCTGTATTATGTATCTTCATCAACCCAGCCAATAGAGGGAGGTACGCAAACCACCATCAACCTGCGCGACGACAAGTATCCGGTAGACGTTACCTTGCATTATGTGGCATACGCCAAAGAAAACGTCATCAAGACCTGGAGCGAAATCAAACATCAGGAAAAGAAACCGGTCACTTTGTGGAGATATGCCTCTACCATGCTTTACTTCAACCGTTCCAGTTATTACCTGACAGAGTTCAGCAGCGACTGGGCAAAAGAAATGCAGATGAGCACTCAACAACTTCAGCCGGGCAAGAAAATCCTGGATACGAAACTGGGCAGCCGTGCAGCCATGCACATGCAGCCTTTCTTCGAAATCGGACTGGACCAGCCGGCTAATGAACACGAAGGAGAAGTATTGATGGGAACAATCGGATGGACCGGAAACTTCCGCTTTACGTTCGAAGTGGACAACGTAGGCAACCTGCGTGTCATTCCTGCCATCAATCCTTATGCATCCCGGTATGAGCTGAAAGCCAACGAGGTATTCACTACACCCGAATTCATTTTCACCCTGAGCGATAAAGGAACCGGACAAGGCAGCCGTAACTTACAGGCTTGGGCACGCAACTATCAGCTGAAAGACGGAAAAGGCAGCCGGATGACCTTGTTGAACAACTGGGAAAATACGGCTTTCAATTTCAATCAGGAAATCCTTGCCAACCTGATGAAAGAAGCCAAACACCTGGGTGTAGACATGTTCCTGCTGGATGACGGATGGTTCGGCAACAAATATCCCCGCAAGGATGACCATGCCGGACTGGGTGATTGGGAAGTGACACACGACAAACTGCCCGGAGGCATCAAAGCATTGACAGACGCAGCCAAAGAGGCAGGAGTGAAATTCGGCATCTGGATAGAACCGGAAATGGTCAATCCGAAGAGTGAACTTTTCGAAAAACATCCCGACTGGGCTATCCATTACCCTAACCGTGACATGTATTACTACCGCAATCAATTGGTGCTCGACTTGAGCAATCCGGAAGTGCAAGACTATGTTTACGGTGTGGTCGACAACATTCTGAAAGAAAACCCCGAAGTGGCTTATTTCAAATGGGACTGCAACAGCCCAATTACAAACATTTATTCACCTTATCTGAAAGAAAAACAAGGAAGATTATACATCGACCACGTGAGAGGCATCTATAACGTCATGAAACGGATTAAAGAAAATTATCCAAATGTACCGATGATGCTTTGCTCAGGCGGCGGCGCACGCTGCGACTACGAAGCATTGAAATACTTCACAGAGTTCTGGTGTAGCGATAACACAGACCCGATAGAACGCCTTTATATCCAATGGGGCTTCTCGCAATTTTTCCCGGCAAAGGCAATGTGTGCCCATGTGACAAGCTGGAATAAAAACACCTCCGTAAAGTTCCGCACCGATGTGGCTTCGATGTGCAAGTTAGGCTTCGACCTCGGTTTGAAAGAATTAAGCCAAGATGAACTGGCATATTGCCAAGAAGCCGTAACCAACTGGAAACGTTTCCAACCGGCTATCATGGAAGGTAACCAATATCGTCTGGTGTCTCCTTACGAAAGCAACCACACAGCAGTAAACTACGTAAGCCAAGACCAAAAGCAGGCAATCTTATTTGCCTACGACATCCATCCTCGTTTCCAGGAAAAACTGATGGCAGTTAAATTGCAAGGATTAAATCCGAATACGATGTACAAGGTAGAAGAAATCAATCTGATGCCTCACACCGAATCGACCTTAAAAGCCAATGGGAAGGTCTTCTCGGGTGACTATCTGATGAAAGTAGGATTGGATGTGTTCGGATTTGCACATACGCAAAGCCATGTGATTGCCATTACTGCGCAATAAGCCGGTACAATTCCCTATATAATAAAAGGTATAATCGGACCCCAAAACCGATTATACCTTTTATTATATATACACGCGAATGCATCAGTCAGTAATACGCAACTCGTGCAGACAGGCTTGCACTTCCGTACTGCTTCCCATGTGTTTGCCCATATCATCTGAAAGCTTCACGCATTCACGCCATTCTTGATTTACATTCATCTTGCAACGCGACAATTTCATCACAATATTCGAAGGAGTATAGCCCGTATCATTAGTCAAGTTCGTTCCGATACCGAATGAACAACGTATCTTGCCTTGGCAATACTCGAAAATATGAAGTGCCTTTTCAAAATCAAGCGCATTGCTGAAAATAATGGTCTTTGTCGTAGGGTCGATACCCAATTCTTTGTAGCGTGCTATCAGACGGTCGATAAACTCAAATTCATTTCCCGAATCGCACCGTACCCCATCAAACAACTTAGCCTGCTTCCTGCTGAAATTAGAAAGAAAAGCATCCGATGTATAGGTGTCCGACAAAGCGGTTCCCAAATCACCATCATATACATTTACCCAATTCTCCAAAGCCATGTAGTTGGCATGCTTATAACCAAACTGAGCACCGTGAAACATAAACCATTCATGAGGATGAGTACCCATCGGAAGCATATCATATTTCATGGCAAGATAACAATTGGAGGTACCGGTACAATAACGGGCATGTTCTTTTAAGTAGGCTACCACCGTTTCATGCACTTCAAAAGAAAAACGACGGCGGGTACCAAACTCAGAGAAAGGCATACGATGCCCATTGGATAACTCGACTTTCCCCGATAAGCGGTCAATAATCACACGCTGGTCAGGAATACGGTTCAGAAACTGATTCTTGATTTCTGAAATAATAGCCAACAAAGGCACCTCATAAAGCGTTACTTTATACAAAAAGTCCGTAACTTCCATATGCAAATGATGTTCTTCATCCAAATACACATGAATCTTATCCGGATCGAAGCGGAACGAGGATAGCCATTCCCAGTACACTCTTGGCAAGAAGCGGCAATGGGTACACATATATTCCAGTTCCTCCTTACGCAAGGCTACCAAAGCCAAATTATGTATTTCGTTCTTTAATGCCTTCAGGAAACCTGCTGTATATTCCGTGTCATCGCGGTCCTTGAAACTGAATGTTCCCATGGCATAGGGAAACAATTTGATATATGCATACGAAGTTGTAAACTTATATAAATCGGTATCTAAAACTGTTTTTATAACCATAACATCTTAATTTGGCATAAAGGTACAATTATTTTCTTGCTTCCTATCATATCTTAGAAAAACACACACGCATATATACAAAAAAAGTCCCCGCCTGGTCTTTGTCGACCGGCGGGGACCTCGCTTAAAAC
>ENA-UOIW01000348-UOIW01000348.1-human-gut-metagenome-genome-assembly--contig:-P58-NODE-348-length-40606-cov-7.502158_pt1 | contig 40606 bp, 27 predicted proteins | sample MGYA00242334_ERZ723881 | MGnify/ENA metagenome assembly ERZ723881 | reverse complement strand
GGGCTTCCTTCTTGTAGAGGGGTAGTATGGAAAAGAAATGGTATCGGGGTCAGGCCTGCACACGGTTTTCCCGCGTCCAGGTGGTCATGTCCAGACGGGGATAGCGCTTACGCAGCTCAGGCATCTCGCCCTTCAGGTCGCCCAGGGCGGCGATGCGGTTGATGAGGGCCAGGTCGGCGGCGGGCATGGTGTGGGAGCAGTCGCTGCCGCAGGACGCGCAGTGGTAGGTGCGGGCCTCCTCGTTATAGACCACAGAGCTGCTGCCGCAGACGGCGCACCGGTTCATCTTAGAAATCAAAGCCATAAGTAATTACCTCCATTCATTTGCTTCGTTTGACTGTCCTTATATTAGCACAAAGCTATTGAGTTGTAAAACGCATAATTGTACTTGCAAGTATGAGGAAAAGTATGATAAGATAGAGGGCAAGAAGGAGGTGGCATCATGAGCGTGTCCAAATATCAGATGTTCGTCAAGACGGTGGAGTGCGGCAGCTTTTCCAAGGCGGCGGAGGCGCTGAATTTTACCCAGTCCGGCGTGAGCCACGCGGTGCAGGCGCTGGAGGACGAGTTGGGCGTCACGCTGCTGAGCCGCAACCGGGGCGGCGTGGTGCTGACGGCGGACGGCCGTGCCCTGCTGCCCAAGATCGAGCGGCTGTGCGCCGCCCACCGGGCGCTGATGCAGTCGGCGGCGGATCTGAAGGGCATGGATGCGGGCCTTGTGAAGGTGGCCACGTTCTCCAGCGTGTCCGCCCAGTGGCTGCCGTCTATCCTCAAGAGCTTCGGGGAGCTGTATCCCAATATTGAGTTCGAGGTGGTCACCGGCGATTTCTACGGCCAGAGCGAGGAGTGGATCTTGCAGGGCAAGGTGGACTGCGGGTTTCTGCGGCTGCCGTCTGCCAAGCGGCTGCAGACGTACCCCCTGCACAGGGACGAGCTGGTGGTGGTGACGCCCTGCGGCCACCCGCTGGCGGGGAACAACACGTTTCCCCTGCAGGCGCTGGCCAGCGAGCCGTTCATCCGGCTGGAGGAGGGCGACGACTATGAGATCACGGCGGCGCTGGACCGGATGGACGTGCGGCCCAACGTCCGCTATACCGCCCGGGAAGACCGGACCATGCTGGCCATGGTGTCCAAGGGACTGGGCATCAGCCTGCTGCCGGAGCTGATGGTGCGCCACAGCCCGTACCCGGTGGCGGTGTGCCACGCGCCGGAGCGGTTTTACCGCAACATCGGCATCGGCGTGAAGGACAAGGGGGCGCTGTCCGCGTCTACCCGGCGGTTCGTGGACTATGTGCGGCGTTGGGTGGCGGAGAATGGAGAAAAATGACAGTTTGCGATGCCAGCCCCCTTGACAAGGAAAGACGGGGCGGCTATAATGATTTGCAGTGGGTCGGACGGCCCGGATAAGTGAATAGTGGTCCGAGGATGCTGTGTGGCTGCCGCCGCAACGACCGAGCACGGTCAGGCGGCAGTTTTGAAAGGAACGGGGCGCAAGAACCCCACGCGAACGGCACTGTGGGCGCAAGGATGCACCGAAGCGGCGAGAGCTGTGTGACGAAAGTCAGCCATTGGGACGCAAGTCCTGAGAAGGTAGGCGGCAGACGGGGAGCGAAAGCTCCGTGGCGCGAGGCAGGAGACTTACATGGAGGAGGGCCGACAACAGCGGGCGCTCTCTCCGTGTGTGATATGGACAAGGCAAGGGTACGCGCTGATGTTTCCGGTGACGGAAGCGTCGGTGCTTTATTTTTGCGGCACTCGCTGGTTTTCCGCGCAGGCGGATGACCGGCGTTTTTTCGTATTGGAGGGAACGCGCAGCACCCTTATTTTTGCCAAGCCTTGGCGGTCTGAACGGAGACCGTCAGCTTTCCATAAGGGTGGGAGAGGCCAAGCCGGGCCTCTCCCACCTCCTCTTCCTGAAGGGAGACAGAGGCAGCAAGGCCGAAAGGCGTTTATATAAAGAGCAGAGAAAATCACAAGGAGGAAACAACAGATGAAGAAACGCATAGTTTCGCTCTTCCTGGCACTGGTCATGGCGCTGAGCCTGATCCCCACCACCGTGTGGGCCGAAGTGGCCGAGGGGAGCGAAAGCAGCCTCGGCAGTGTCCACGTCATCGTGGAGAACACCACGTATACCGACGTCCAGTATGATGAGATGAAGGGTACGCTGGTGGACACCGAGGTGACCCTGACGGCGGATGCCACCATGATGAGCTGCGTAGACAGCGCGCTGAGTGCGGTGGGCTACACCGCCATAGGCGCGGACAAGGGTTATATCAGCGAGATCACCAAGGGCGATGCGGCTCTGGGCCAGTTTGACGGCAGCCAGGGCAGCGGCTGGATGGGCACGCTGAACGACTGGTTCACCAACCGCGGCTTTAAAGAATTTACCGTGGCCGACGGCAAATTGGCTGACGGCGATCAGATCCGCGTCATGTTTACCCTCAATGGCGGCGCGGACATCGGCGGCAACTGGACGACGATGAACGACACCAGCCTGACGGCCCTGAGCTTCAGCGCCGGTAAGCTGGCGCCCGAATTCGACAAGGACACCACCAGCTATACCCTGGAGCTGACGGAGGGTGTGGAGCAGGTCACTGTCGCGGCCTCCGCAGCCAACAAGCAGAACCAGGTCTATCTGTCTGTGGGCGAGACCTCCTACCGCCGCACGGCGTCTATCCCCGTGGCGGACGGCACGGTGCTGACCATCCGCTGCGGCGACGCACAGGAGGCCAGCGGCGAGGGCGAGAACGCCACGCCGGCTGTTACCCCCACCACCTATACTGTTACGATGATCGCGCCTCACGCGCCGGTGGTTACCACGGCGGAGGTGACCATCCGCTCTCAGGCGGCGGGCGCATATCTCCACGGCTTCGCGGAGAAGCAGACCGTGGCGTCTGATCTGGCGGAGAAGTACGGCTTTACCGACGAGGTGGACGGCGTGTCCGCGCTGGACGTGCTGGTCCGCGCCCATGAGCTGGCCTTCGGTAAGGATTTCACTAAGGAGACGGCGGCGACCTATCTGGTCGTGGGCAGCAGCGGCTGGATCAGCACCATCTTCGGCACGGCGACCGATGCCAGCGGCTTCTATCTGAACCAGGGTTACCCCAATGACGGCACGCCTGCCGCTTCCGGCGGCGGCTATAACGGCACATTCACCACCAACACCAAGGTGAACGATGGCGATGTGCTGGACTTCTACGTCATGGAGGACGACAGCGTCTATTCCGATTACTATACCTGGCTGGAGAATGTTCCCGACAAAATGGTGGACGGCGACAAGGTCACCGTCACCGTGAAGGGCTTCTATGCCATGAGCGGTTATCTCCACAAAACCCCTGCCGACCTGAAGGCCGCGGCCAAGCCCCTGGCGGGCGTGCAGTTGGCCTGGGTCGATCCGGCCACCGGCGCGGCAACACCGATTGACGGGGCTGTGACCGATGAAAACGGCAAGGCCACGTTTACTGTGGATGGAAAAGCCGCCACCGGTGTGCTGGCGGCTGCCAGCTATGGCGATGCGAATGAGGAGGAGCGGGTCTATGCGCTGATGAACCCGTCTGTTCCCGCCAAGGTCTATGACGGCAGCAGCGGCGAGCTGACCCTCAGTGGTCTCCATGACGCGCAGGTCAAGTATCTCAAGCTGTATACCTATACTAATGGCGTCAAGGGCGACACCAACCTGCTGGCGGATGTGACGATCGCCAATGCCGCCTATACCCTGACGCTGCCCGTGGGCGACTACTGGGTGGAGGGCTATGACGCCAACGACGACTGCAACGGCGGCCTGTCCCTGACGGTCAAGGCCGGCGAGAACACGGCCAAGATCCAGCGCATCTATCAGATCTCCGTGAACTCCGGCTGGGTGCTGGGCACGGACTACACCCTGGATGTGAAGGTCACCTCCGCCGACAACCAGGTGCGCACCGCTGCGCCGGGCCAGACCGTCAGCGGCAAGGGCCAGACGTGGGAGAAAACCTACGACAGCTGCATCTTCGTGGTAGGCGATACCGTGCAGGCCACGGTCACGCCCGACCCGGTGACCCGGCCCACCTTCAATACGGCCACCGCGAAGAAGACCCCCACCATGAACGACAGTCTTTCCGTCAGCTGCAAGGCTGGCGTGAACGTTACATTCAGCGTGCCGGAGAACTCTACCATCACGGTGGGTACACTGACCAACTACTACGTGTACTCCTACATCGAGCCCACGAGTGCCGATGGCAATACATACCGTCTGGATAACGGCACGACCTATTTCTACCGGGTGCAGAACTCCAGCGGCGTGACTTACTGGGACTATGCCAGCTGGAAAACCGATACGACCATCACCCTGACGGAGGATGACCTGCACATCGGCGACACGAGCTTTACCAAGGGCACGATCTACCGCTTTGAAAAGAACGTGTATGACCGCGCCGACATCTATCTGAACATCAACACCCAGGGCTACAAGAGCATGGCTGTGGGCGAGACGTTCGAGCTGAACTCCTTCCGCAACTGGTTCGCCATCGAGAGCTTTATGAACGCCAAGGTGGCCCTGCCTGATATGCACTATCGGGTCATCGACGTCAACGGCAATCCCAGCGACGTGGTGACCATCACCCCGGACGCGGTAAACAGCAACGTGGCCACCATGACCGCCAACAAGGCCGGTACGGCCATCGTGCTGGTGACGTATGACGCCATGATCCATAAGCAGGGTCAGAGCAGCACCGCCAGCAAGGAGTTCTCCGCCATCTGGCCGGAGTGCACCGGCGTGTTCGTGGTGACGGTGGGCAGCGACGGCACGGGCATCGAGACGAACATGATCCTCGACCGCATGGACGCCGCCATCACCAAGGATGAGCAGCGTATTTTAGATGCGGAGCACGACATCCTGTTCTATCTGGGCGATAAGGGCGCTTCCTACAGCTTTAAGCCCGAAAGCGGCTGCACCGTCACCGTGGCCCGCTCCACCGTGAGCGACACCATGACCTTCAGCGGCTTTACCAGCAGCGGCGTGACTGTGGCGGAGGACGGCACGGTCACCGTTACCGGCCTGACCACGGGCCGCCACATCATCAAGGTGGAGAAGAAAGGCGTGGCCAACTATCAGGTCGTCACCGCCCGGGGCGTCAGCTATAAGCTGGTGGACAACGATGGCAAGGAGCTGTCTGAGGCCGCTATGAAAGCCCTCAAGGCCGGCGACACCGTGAACCTGCAGTTCAGCAACCTGGTCAGCCCCAAGGAGAAGCTGTCCGGCGTGTATAACTTCAACTTCTCTCTGTACTATCAGGGTGAGGACGGCACATTCTTCAAGTCCGACCCCGGCAGCAACTTCGGCGTGTACGACTTCAGCGGCAACCCGGCCCGCCAGCGCATCAGCATCACCATTCCCAAGTATTGGGACGGTGAGAGCTACACACTGACCGGCGCGATCAAGCAGGGCGGCTTCGCCGGTATACCCACACATCGCGGCATTACCTATGCCGCCGGCACGAACCCCGGCTTCAACGCACCCAGCACCTCCGGCATCCTGGCCCGTCTGCCCGAGCTGACGCTGGCGCTGGCCAAGACGGAGTTCCTCACCGGCAAGCTGAGCTTTGTGGGCAGCGACGGCAAGGCCATCGCCCGCACAAGCCTGACCGTTACCTTGAAGGATGCCGCGGGCAACGTGGTCAATGTGGCCGACGACGGCAGCTTCAAGTGCTATGCCGAGGAGTATTTTTACACCATCTCCGGCCAGGGTGTGGAGTATACCACCGGCTCTGTCACCGTCACCGAGGACGGCACGAACCAGTTCTCCGTCACGCTGACGGTCACCTCCGACAGCGCCTGGGACGGCAGCAGCAAGACCGAGCCCCAGAAGAACGAGAGCGGCGTGTATCAGATCGCCACCGGCGCGGAGCTGGCCTGGTTCGGGAACGAGAGCAAGACCGCCGATGTGTCCGGCGTTCTGACTGCCGACATTGATCTGGGCAAGTACGCCTGGCTGAATATCGACAGCAGCAAGAAGGTCGAGCTGGACGGCGCGGGCCATGAGATCACCGGCCTGAACACCACCAGCGGCCTGTTCAGGCAGATCGGCGGCGGCTCTCACATTCAGAGCCTGGCTCTGCGCGGCACGATGACCTGCGCTTCCTCCACCAGCGGCGGTTCTGTGGTAGGTTATGCCAATGGCAAGAACATCGTTATTGAGAACTGCTTCAGCTACGTGACCGTCACCGGCACAGGCCGCAATGTGGGCGGTATCGTGGGCTATGCCAACAGCACCACCATCAGGAACTGCGCCAACCTCGGCGCTGTCACCGGCGACAGCAGCGTGGGCGGCATCATCGGCGGCTTCGTCGGCAGCGGCGCCGTCATCACCGGCTGCTACAACACCGGCGCTGTCACCGCCACCGCCAGCAACGCCGGCGGCATCTTCGGCAACGGCAACTACGGCATTACCGTGACCAACTGCTACAACACCGGCGCGGTCAGCGCCAACAGCAATGCCGGCGGTATCGGCGGCGTTGCGAAGGGCGAAATGAACTGGACCGGCACTCTGGTGGCGACGACCACTGTCTCCGACTGCTACAGTGTGGGCGCTGTCACCGGCGGCAACGGCGCGTTCGGCAGCGTGGACGCAGGCTCTGCCACCGTCACCAACTGCTACGCCCTGGCGGCGGACGCCAACGCCGCCGTGCTGACGGAGGAGCAGATGAAATCCGCCGAGCTGAACGCGGAGGCCTTTGGCCCGACCTGCGGCGGCTATCCCGCTCTGAAGTGGCAGAAGGACGTGACCTTCCACAAGGCCGAGGGCGGCACGGTGGTCCCGCCCACCTGCACGGAGAAGGGCTACACCCTCCGCACCTGCACCCTGTGCCGGGAGTCCTATCGCGACACCTATGTGGCCGCCACCGGCCACACGGAGCGCGCCGGCACGAGGACGGTCTATCCCGCCTATTACACCTATACCTGCGATGTCTGCAATGAGCTCATCACGGTTTGGGCCGATACACGTCTGGAGTATGTGACCCTGCCCGCCACCGGCGTTGTCAGCGCCGCCATGACGGACGAGGGCAAGTATCCCTGGACCTACAACAGCGCCGCTGAGCGCTTCGAGAGCGGCAACGCGGGCGCGAACAGCTCCACCTCTACCACCTCCTTCGTGTTCACGCTGGATCGCCAGCGCACCATCGCCTTCGACTTCGGCGTTTCCTCCGAGGAGAACTACGACAAGGCCACCATCACCCTGAGCAACGGCACGGAGACCAACACCGTTGCCAGCGGCATCAGCGGCACAAAGGCGGATACCTACAACGGCATTCTGACCGCCGGTACATGGACGCTCACCGTGACCTATGTGAAGGACAGCGGCGGCAACAATGGCGCTGACATGGCCTATGTCAGCGGCCTGACCATCGCCGACACCGCGCCCGCGGCGGCCGCCGAGGGTGCGGAGGCCGGTGTGACGCTCCGCGACGAGTACACCATTGACCTGTCCGCTATCTTCACCGACGCGGACGGCGACGAGATGACCTACGCGGTCAGCATCAACGGCGCTGCGCCTGTGGCGGCGGAGGCCTCCTTCCGCTACACCGCCGTTCTCGTGGGCAAGACCACGCTGGCGTTTACCGCCAGCGACGGCGAGAAGACCAGCACGCCCTATACCGTCACCCTGACGGTGGCCAAGCCCGCCGGTCCGGACGTGCAGGAGGCCTATAAGACCACCGGCGACTATCTGTCCGGCAAGGGCACGCCCATCGTGGGCAGCATCGGCCGCGAGTCGCTCACCATCGGCCTCGCCCGCAGCGGCCGCACCGTGCCGGAGGGCTACTACGACAACGCTGTGGCCTACGTCAAGGCCGAGATCAACACCACCACCAACCGGCTCGACCGTAATAAGTCCACGGACAACGCCCGGCTGATCCTGGCCCTTACGGCCATCGGCAAGGATGTCACCGATGTGGGCGGCTTCGATCTGCTGGCCGGTCTGGACGATATGAAGTACGTCAAGCGGCAGGGCACCAACGGTCCGGTGTGGACGCTGATCGCCCTGGACAGCCACGGCTATACCCCCGCAGGCAGCGTGACCCGCGACGCGCTGGTGGAGACCATCCTGTCTCTGCAGAAGGACAGCGGCGCGTGGTACATCAACAGCACCAGCACCACGGATGACGTGGACATGACCGCCATGGCCATCCAGGCGCTTGCTCCCTACTACAAGACCAACGAAGCGGTGAAGGCCGCTGTGGACAAGGCGCTGACCTGGCTCAGCACCATGCAGAAGTCCGACGGCTCGTTTGCCGAGATGGCGGGCGTGGCCAGCAGCAGCGAGTCCACCGCCCAGGTACTGGTGGCCCTGTGCGCCCTGGGTATCGATCCCACCGCGGACGCACGCTTCGCCAAGAATTCCTTCCATGTGGTGGACGGCCTGCTGACCTTCTACACGGGCGAGGCCTTCAAGCATCAGCTCGCGGACACCACCGTGGATCAGATGGGCACTGAGCAATCCTACTATGCCCTGGCGGCGTATATGCGCCTGACCGGAGGCCGGAGCTTCCTGTATGACATGAACGACGTGTGCATCAAGCACGTGTTCGGCGAATGGACCGTTACCAAGGCGGCTACCTGCACCGAGACCGGCGTCTCCACCCGTACCTGCACCGTGTGCGGTGAGGCGAAGGAGACCAAGGACATTCCCGCGCTGGGACACAAGTTCGGCGAATGGACCGTTACCAAGGCGGCTACCTGCACCGAGACCGGCGTCTCCACCCGTACCTGCACCGTGTGCGGTGAGGCGAAGGAGACCAAGGACATTCCCGCACTGGGCCACAAGGCCGGTACGGTCTACGCCATGGATAAGGACAGCCACTGGCTCACCTGCACCGTCTGCGGTGCGGTGCTGACCAAGGAGTCCCACACCTACGTACAGGGCGTACAGTGCGTCTGCGGCTTGATGAAGACCAGCGACAGCACTGTGAAGAAGGTGGAGGTCAAGGCGGACGTTTCCTCCACTGTGGCGGACAACGAGAAGCTGAACACCCCCGAAAAGGTGAAGAGCACCCTGCAGCTGGAGATCAGCCGGGAGAACAACGCCATCACGGAGAAGAACACTGTGATGATGGAGGTGACCCTGACGGTCACGGAGAACGGCGTGTCACGCCCTGCCACAAAGGATGACCTGACTGGCGGCAGGATCACCGTGCTGCTGCCCTATCCCAGCGAGGTGGCCGGTGACTACAGAAGCTACAGCTTCACGGTGGCCCACCTGGTGACCATGGCCGGCTGCGGCAAGGACGTGGGCACGGTGGAATTCCCCGCCGCCGTTATGACGGCGGACGGCCTGCTGGTCACGCTGACGGGCCTGTCCCCGGTGGCGATAAGCTACACGGAGCGCAGCAGCAGCGGTGGCGGCAGCGGCAGCGGCAGCACCACTGTTGTCAAGCCCACCTCCGCCAACACGGCTGACGACAGCCAGATGACTATCTGGATGGGCAGCGCCATCCTGGCGGCAACCGCCGTGGTGGTACTGACCCAAAAGAAAAAGCGTGCATCCAAGTAACACAACCAAACAGCCGACGCAGAGGCGCGAGAGCGCCTCTGCGTGCGGCGCTTTTAAGAGGAATGGAGAGCATGATGAGAAAACGTAGCTTTTGGCTGGTGGCGCTGGCCCTGGCCATGCTGCTGACCTGCACCGCCTGCGGCAAGAAAAAGGCGGCTGACGGCGACGCAGCGCCCGATACCAAGCAGGAACAGACCGTTGACAGCAATACCGGCGACACGGCCAGGACGGAGGACAAGAAGGACGGCACGGCGGCTGGAGACAAGACCGACGCCAAGACCGATACGACTGACACCAAGACCAATACAAAGACAGACGCGGCGAACGCGGGCCAGACAGCCGCTGACGAGGCCAAAAAGCTGGAGGAGCAGAAGCGGTTAGAGGAACAGAAAAAGCAAGAGGAACAGAAAAAGCAAGAGGAACAGAAAAAGCAAGAGGAACAGAAAAAGCAAGAGGAACAGAAACGGTTAGAGGAAGAAAAAAAGAAACAGGACGAGCAGAAGAAGCAGCCGGAGCAGGTCATTGATCCTGACACGGGCAAGGACAAGTATGAGACTGACCCCGTTCCCGAGGGAAAGCCCACGCCCTCCGAGCCGCAGGACACCACGGTGGACGAGACCACCAAGTATACCTGCACCATCTCCATCTCCTGCGGCACGATCCTGGCCAACTGGGACGCCTGGGACGAGTGGGACGCAGACACCGCCGCGGCAAAGAAGCCCTTAGTCCCCTCCGACGGCGTGATCCTGCCCAGCACCACCGTTACGTTCAGCGAGGGCGAGAGCGTCTATGACGTACTGCAGCGGGTCTGTCGGGAGAACGGCATCCACATGGAGGCCAGCTGGACGCCCATGTATAACAGCGCCTATGTGGAGGGCATCAACAATCTGTACGAGTTCGATGTAAGCCAGGGCTCGGGCTGGATGTACCGGGTCAACGGCTGGTTTCCCAACTACGGCTGCTCCCGCTACGCGCTGCAGAACGGCGATGTGGTGGAGTGGCTCTACACCTGCGATCTGGGCAATGACGTAGGCGGCGGATATGCCGCCGGATAACGGCATTTTCCCCTTGCATCCGTAGGTAAAAAGTGGTATTATTTGGTCGATTTGGGAAATAGGAGGGTGACAGTATGTCGTATGCCCAGCTATACGCCCAGGCCATCTGCCGGATCTGCGTCCAGCGCGGCATCACGCCGGAGCAGCTGGCCGACCTGTGCGGTGTGACGCCGCTGACCATGAAGCGTATCCTTTCCGGCACGACACGGCACGCCCGCGTCGGCACGATGCGGCGTATCGCGGCTGCACTGGACATATCTCTGACCGAGCTGCTGGACCTGCCCCGGGAGGAGGAATAGCAAAAGAACCGCCTGCGGGCGGTTCTTCTGCTGTTTTGCTGAATTTCGACAACTGTTTTTGTCAAATGTGCTGAAATATAGTTAATTATCCCGCCCGGTGCTTGCAACTCATGCGGCGAGGTGCTATACTTTGGGCATAAGCGCAGAACTGCAAAACGCCCATGGGCGTTTTATCCTTTGTGGTACAAAGGATAGTGTGTTGTGTCTGCCGGAAATTTTGAAAGGGGTACAAAGACATGAGAGAACGCAGAGCAACCAAGCGCGCACTGCTGACCAGTATCATGGCGCTGGTCATGTGCGTGGTCATGCTGGTGGGCACTACCTTTGCATGGTTCACGGACACCGCCACCGCCAACGTCAACACCATCAAGGCGGGTGATTTGAAGCTGGGCCTGGAAATGGCGACGGCTTGGGATGGAAGTGGCAATCCCACCGCTTGGGAGGAGGCCAGGGGCAAGACGCTGAGCTTCCTGCGAATGAAGGATGATGGGACTGTGGAGCAGAACGCTGACATCCTGTGGGAGCCGGGCGCTACATATCGGCTGCCTGAGCTGCGTGTCAGCAACGCCGGAAACCTGAACCTGAAATATAAGGTGCAGATCACCGGCATTGAGACGAACCGCACGCCTACCAGCACGGCGAACCTGAATGACGTCATCGACTGGACCATTACTTACGGTGGAACACCTCTTACGACTGGCAGCGACGAGTATATGCTGAACGCCAACGAGACCACCATCCAATATGACATCATCGCGATCTCTGGTACGATGAAGACCAGCGCCAACAACGACTATCAGGGTCTGTCTATCGACGGTGTGGCCGTTACGGTCTACGCCACCCAGATGACCGGCGAGTACGACAGCAGCAAAAACAACTACGATAAGGACGCGCAGTATCCCGTCTATGCCGCCGCAGCCGTTGAGGTGAATGCGGCGACCGGTCTTGTGACTAAGGAAGCGACGCTGACATCCGGTGAGACCAATGCCGACGGCAATCCCGTTGCCCGGGCCACCGTTCCCGCCGGCGCTAAGGTGGACAGCGGTACGACCCAGCTGGAGCTGGTCATCGAGGACGCGGAGACCCCCGCCAACTTTACGGTTGAAGTTACTCAGAACGCTCCCAAGACCCTGGACATCTCCATGAACGGTCTGGCCGCTGACAACAACGCGCTTATCAAGGTGGAGTTCTACATCGAGAAGGGCCTGTCGCTGCTCGAGATCTACCACAATGGTCAGAAGATGAGCCGCTGCAGCGCGATGAAGTGGCTGGACGCTGACCAGGAGTTCTACTATGACAGCGCCACCGGCCTGGTGACCATGCTCACCAAGACCTTCTCCCCCTTCACCTATACGTCCGACAAGTTCCAGTGGGATAACAACAAGGCCAGTGGCTATGCCACCCCCGTTGATACGGAGAACAAGGTCATCACCATCGCTTCCGCCGAGGAGCTGGCCCTGTTCAAGTATGAGGTCACGGATAAAAAGGTCAATTACAACGGCTACACCCTGAACATCACGGCGGACATCGACCTGGGCGCAGGCTTCTGGCGTCCCATTAACCCCGTCAACAATCTGACCATCAACGGTAACGGCCATACCATCAGAAACCTGCTGGTCCGCAGCTGCACCAATTCCAGCGGCTATGGTTTCGGCTTCATCAGCAATGCTACCGGCAATCTCACCATCAAGGATCTGACCTTTGACGGCGCGAGTGTGCTTAGGGCTAAAGGCTATGAGAACTTTTACGTCGGCAATGTCGGCGGCATCGTCGTGGCCTATACCTACGGTACGACCCTATTTGAAAATGTTAAGGTTACCAACAGCTTCATCGGCGGCTATGGTAAGATCGGCTGCCTGCTGGGCATGGGCGCAGACCCCGGCGTGAAGGTCGCCTTCAAGAATTGCGTGTCCCAGAACAACACCATCCATGCGGCCTATGACATCGGTGGCCTGGCTGGCAACATCCAGCGCGGCAACGGCGTGGACAACGCCACCGTGGAGAACTGCACCGTGGAGAACATCAGTGTGGTCTATGACAGTAATGATACCTATGAAACGGTGACCGGGACTTCCACCTTCAAGTCCAATGACCAGCCCAGTGGTACGGACGTGACCAAAGAAATTTCCGGCAAGTACTTGGTCGAAAGTGGCTACTATTGGTGCGCCTACGGCGATTACTACGTCTCCTATGGCGACAGCAGCTATGGCGCGCCTGTTGAGGGCTATACTATGAAGCTGGCTAACAGCGAGTACCCGGTGAACGAGTAAGCACACCGCGTCAACACCTGAACCGCATAAAAAAGAACCGCCTGCGGGCGGTTCTTTTTTGTGTCCTTATGTCTGCTCTGCCGGTTCGTTCAGCTGCTTCACCTGAAAATCCGTCTGGGCCAGCGTGTTGCCGCTGCGGTCCGTCACGGTGACGACGGCGGTGAAAATGCGCGTCGCTTTATCATAGTCCGTCAGCTCCACCGCGGCCCGCAGCCCATGGGGATAGGCGTTGTGGGGCAGCAGCTTCTGACCGCCCAGCAGCACCCGGCCGTCGCTGTCGGTGGTGAACCGGGAGTACTTGCTGTCCGCGTTGGCGTGCTCCTGACTGAAAAAGCCCACCACCCTGTCGTTTTCATACTCCAGCGTACCGGCGTAGCGCAGCTCGTCGTTGACGATGGTCTGCAGCGTGGAGCACAGCACCTGGGCCTCGGAATTGGTCACGGAGCGCTCGTAGCTCCGCACCGCCAGCGACACGCCCAACACCATGCCCGCGCTGACCAGCAGCACCACCGCCAGGGCGCACAGAAGCTCCATCAGCGTCATGCCCGCTATTCTCTTTTGCTTCATGTGCGTCACCTGCCTTCCGGGGCGATCACTTCTTGTAGACGTAGTAGCGATAGCCGCCCTCTGTTTCATACACGGACACGCTCTTGCGCACGGCGCTGCCTGTCCCCGTGCCGCCCTGCCGCGTGATGGTCAGCGTCTCCTGGACAGGGGCGGCGCTGCCGTCATAGTGCAGGGAGGTGTCCGTCTCCCGCACACCGGCGTTGATGCGGGCCGCCGTCACGATGGAGGTGGCCAGGAACGCCATGGTCAGCACCACGATCAGCAGTGCCGCCAGCGTCTCCACCAGCGTGTCGCCCCTTTGGGAGCGCAGTTTTTTCCTCATGCCCAACGCCTCCTATCGCTGTATCACGTTGTACCCGTCCCAGGTCACGGCCCTGCGATTGCTGCCGCCGAGATTGCTGCACAGCAGCAGCGTCATGCTGCATGGGTGCTCGCCCGGCGTGGTCTCCCAGTTCCGCAGCGTTACGGTGAGAATGTAGGTGGGGTATTCCGTGTTCTCGTTCTGCCCGTAGCTCATCTCAAAGTCGGCCCAGACGTCCTCCACGGTGTCGTCGGACAGACGCAGCCTGTACGTCCGCCGGGGCAGCGCATTCTGGTTTCGGTACAGCTCCGGTATGGCGTAGGACACGAAGTCCCGGAACGCCCCGCCGCTGTCGCTGCTGTACGATGCGCTGCCTGTCCAGTAGTTTGTGGTGATCGTACCGTCCATCTTTTTGCCGAGGAAGGCATCCCGCACATACTCCGCCGCCGACGATACCGCCAGCGACGACTGCTCCTGGGCCTTGTCGGAGCGCAGGGTGGTGGCGGCGCTGGAGGCCGCGGCGATGACCACCGCGCTGACCATCAGCGCCACCAGCAGCAGGAACAGGGCCATCAGCATGGACGCGCCCCGCTGCTCATGCAATTTTCTGTGGAGTGCGCCCATGGAATGTCACCTGCCTTTCCTTTTACGGTGCGTATGTGTAGTCCTTCAGATACAGCGTATAGACTGTACCGGTCGTGCTGTGGGTCAAGCGGATCTCGCCGCTGATCAGCACCGTGTTCGGGCTGTTGAACAGCACCTCCCGGTACTGCACGCCCTCGGCCGACTGTATGTCGCCCAGCCCGGCGGCGGTCACCGCCGCGGGATCGCCCGCCGCGTCCACGGCGGTCAGCCCGGTGAGATCGACCGTAAAGCCGCCCAGCCCGGTATAGCCGCTGCCGGCGAACAGGTACAGCTTCCCGGCCTCCCGGGGGAATTCCGGCACGGTCACGTCCGCCGTGCCCTGCTGGGCGACGTCATTCTCCGCCCGGCGGTACACGCCGCTGGTGACGGTATACACGGAGGTGTCCTCCGCCGCGTCGTACACAAGTCCCACCGCGTCGCGGGTGGACTTGGCGGACAGCAGCGACCGCGCCGTCACGGTCTTGAGCTCGTCGCCCTCCGGATAGGTATAGGTACACGCTGCCGTCACGGTGGAGACGCCGCTGGAGAACCCGGAGATGGTGAACTGATACAGCCCACTGGCCGCGTCCACCGCCGTAACGGCGCTGCATTCCACGATGCTCTCGTCGCCGGGATCGTACCCGCCGCCCTGTTTCGTGGCGGTGACCTCCCAGACCAGCCGTTCGCCGCTCTTGACCACGATGGGATTGTTCTTGGAGTCCGTCAGCAGCAGCTGTACGGTCTGCTCCCCGCCGCCGTAGGTCACGGTCACACCGGAGGAGGCCTTGTCGTTGGTCAGCCGCAGCGTCTGGGTCACGTCAATGGTCAGCTCGGCGGTATGGCCGCCCAGCGCGGCCCGGGCGACGGCAAGTCCCGTCCGCCCCTTGCCGGTGAACGTGACCTCCCAGCAGCGCTCGGCGCTGTTGTAGACCGGCGCGGTCCAGTCCAGCAAATCGCTGACCTGCCCGTCGATGTCGTTCACCAGCGTCAGCGTGGGCGTCCCGCTCGGCGTCGTGCCGTCGGGCTTGAGATACAGCTTCACCATCAGCGTGGGCGCACCCTGGCCGGTGCGGTCCGCGCACAGGTCCAGCGTGGTTCGCGTCCGCGCCCAGTACAGACCGCTCATAGGCCACCGTCCGTAGTGCACGCTGACGGTCCGGCCCATCACGTCCCGCTGGGTCAGGATGGTGGGGAAGGGGAAGTCCAGCCCGTCCAGCATCTCCGCGTTCGCGCCGGGGAAGCTGTACTTGCCGGGGATGGGCGCGCCGTTCTCCGTCACGGTGACGGTGTCGAAGCGCAGGGACGAGGCGGATGCTCCGCCGTTGAGCCAGTCCTTCAGCTTCGTCTGCATCTGCGCATAGGTGATGTAGGGGGTCTTGCCGCTGTTGGTGAGATATACGCGGCGGCCTGAATTTGTGTTGCCAGTCAGCTCCACTTGCCCCCTCCAGTCTGCTCTGCTGCCAACTCTAATATAATCGCTGGTGTTGGCGGCAACGTCTGTCAGTGCGTAGCAGTTTTGAATGTATGCATCGGAATTGTATACGCCGTTAAGGGTGAAATTGCTGTTTTGCATCTCGCCATTGGAGGCAAGGGAATAGACAGCCATCACATGGTTTTTATTTGTGTTGGTGTTCAACGGCGGCAGCGCCACAAAGGCATAGGAGTTCTGCAATGTCAGAGGGTAGGTGGTCAATCCCATAGAGCTTTCCAAATTACAGTGATCTCGAAGGATAATGCATCCCACCAGGCCGCCCACCCAAATATAGGTGGAGTGAGCAACACCAACGTGCGACTTTTTCATCGCCGCGGCGGTGATCGAGCCGCCGGCATAGCACTTATCCAGCGTGGCCCGGCACACACCGGCGATGCCGCCCACACGCAGGTTTTTATACCCAATATCATACGTGGGACTCAGTACAATATCCGTCACGGCGGTGCAGCCGGTGATGTTCATATTGGTCGCGCCCACCAGGCCGCCCACGCAGCCGCCGCCCCAGTCAGGGTTGTTGGCCCGTGTGTCTTGAATGGTATAGCCGGACACGGAGCAGTTGGTAAAGGATGCATTGTTCTTCCCCGCACCGGCAAAGCCCACCAGACCGCCCACGGCGTACCAGCCCGTGCCGTTCTCGTCATTGACGATCTTGCTGCCCCGGTCGGAATACATGACGATGTCCTTCAGGTTCGCGCCGATGGTATAGCCGAACAGGCCCACGCACTGGGTGGAGGCTTTGATCTGGATGTTCTTGATGGTGTACGCGCCGCCGTCGTAGTCCGAGCAGAAGAAGGATACGTAGGGGTTGGCCTTGCCACCACCGTTGTTTTCATCTACCATGTTGCCGATGGGGGTGAACAGATGGTCGGGGTCGTCATATTCCGCCGCCGCGTCCAGATCGTGGCTCTGTACCCAGTAGCGCCGGGTCTGATTGCCGAAGCTGCTCTCGTTCCCGTTTACCGAGTGGCGGTAGCTGCCAAGATAGGGATACTTGGTGATGCTGCCGTCGGTATAGCTGCCGGCCAGAATGGAGTGGGTGGTGCTCCGTGTGTTGTAGTTCCAGTTCAGGTACTGCAGCTGGCTCACGGACCGCACCTGATAGGCGCTGCCCTCCGTCGCGCCGGGCTTGGCGCTGTTGGTGGCCGCGCCGCTGACGCTGTCCAAACTGATGGCATCGGCGAAGAACGGACACACCGTATACTGGGCACTGTACTGGGCGCTGGCGCCCTGATAGCGCAGCGTCCATGTGCAGTTGGCATCCATGGTGGTCAGGTACATCGAGCCGGTGGTATAGGCCACGAACCGGTAGTCCGGCATCTGTGCCTCCAGCGCGCTGGCCGCCGTGGGGTTGGCCGCGCCCAGGTAGCAGTTGGCGGACACATCGAGCTGCACCGTGTCCGTCAGGCCGCCGGGCTTGAAGAAGTAGCCGTAGCCGTATTCCGTCACCACGCCGCTGTCGTTGTGCTGGACGCACAGCGTGCTGCCGGAAAAGGCTACGCCGTTGTCTGTGCCGATGTAGCTCAGGTGGTAGCCGGCGTTGCCGCCCTGCTCCCGCTCCCAGTAGAACACGCCCATCGTGCCGATGTGCTGCTGCACCGGCCATGTGCCGTAGTGTACGGCGCGGCCGATGCGATCCCGCACCACGGCGGGGTAGGGGTACACCGTTTCCGTACTGCTGCCGGTGACTTTGGAAAAGCCGTACAGGCGCTGGCTCTCCAGCCTTTCTCCCGTAATGGGCGACTGGGCCGCGTTGGCGCTGAAGCTGTTGCGGGATACGTTGTAGGCATACAGCGCGTTGTTGTAGGCGTATGTGCCGCCGTCCAGATAGCAGCACTGGGCCGCGCTGCCGCCGGTGCGGGTCAGGCCGTATACCTCCGCCTCACCGGCGGCGGTCAGGGCCGTGGCGCTGTAGCAGTAGGCCAGTGCGCCGCCGGTGTTTTCACCGGCGAAGCCGCACAGCCGCACCGTGCTGCTGCTCACGTCCAGCGCCTTCAGCACACCCAGCGCGTAGCAGGACTGGATGCTGCCGCCGGCGTTGCTGCCGGCAAACCCGCCGGCGTAGATGGAGGCATTGTAGGAGGATACCTGCACCAGGGGGCAGTTGGCCTCGCTGGAGAGGATGCGCCCGCTGTGGGTCTTGTGGTACAGGTTGCCGCCCACCAGGCCGCCCATATAGACTGTGCTGTGCTGATAGGCCAGTATGCCCATGCCGCTGCCGAAGCTGTAGCCGGACACGGCACAGTTGCTGATCGTGCCGTAGCTCCGCCCGGCCAGCACACCCATGTAGACGACGGTGGTGCTGCCCAGGATCAGCCCGCTGCGCTCCACGCGCTCCGTCCCCGAGGACAGCAGCGTCACGTTCCGCACCGTACCCGTGGGCGCGACCACGGCAAACATGCCCACGTCGTTCCCCGCGCTCACGAAGGACACGCCCTCGATGGTGTGGCAGTCGCCGTTGTAGGCGGCCCGGAAGCCGCCGGTCTCGCCGTCGTTTTCGGCTGTGCCGGTGATGGGCGTCTGGGTGCTGACCGCACCGTAGCTCGTATAGTCCGCCCAGAGATAAGAGGTGTAGGAAATGTCGCACTCCTGCAGGAAGGTGGACCGGCTCGTGGCCGTGTCGTAGTCGTCGTAATGGCGGCTCAGCTCGTACAGATGGCGCGCCGTCCGCAGATAGATCGTGCCGGGAACGCTGTCCGCGCCGCTGCCGGTGGTCACTGTCTTGGCAAAGTAGGGGTTGAACTGGTAGCTTCGCTGATTGACGGTCACCGTCCGGTAGAAGCTCCCGCTGTGAGAGGTCTCGGAGGTCAGCGCGCTGACGGGGTACAGGTAATAGGAGATGCCCTCATAGCTGTTGGAATAGTACAGGGAGGAGGCATTCAGCACCGTACTCACCGTGCCGCACTGCACCGTGATGGTCTGTGCGCCGCCCAGCGGCGCGGACAGTGCCACGGCGTAGCCGTCGCCGACGATAGTCTTGTCATCGGCCAAATTGTCCACGTTGCCGCCGAAGAAGCCCGCCGTATCGTCCGCGTACCGCTCGTAGTACACCAGTGCCTCGGCTTCAAACTCCGCCTGCCAGTCGCCGTAGTGGCTCATTCCCGTCAGCAGCGGATAAGAGTAGGTGCTCAGACCCTGGCTCAGCAGGTTGTAGGGCACAGTGGTGTCCGCGCTGGCGGTGGCGAAGGCGGTGCTGTTCAGCTCTGTCAGGAACGATGCGGCGCTCATCTGCGCATAGGGCAGGCCCTGGGTTGTCCCGGTAAGGCTGTGGATGCTCCGTCCGTCCAGGCCGCTGGTCAGGTAGAATACCGAGCTGACATTCGCGGCAGTCCCTTCCGCCGCGGTGGTGTATATGATCTGGGGCGTGCCGGGGAAGGCGCAGGCGCTGTACGCGCTGTGCGCGTTGGCCAGCCGCCCGGCCACAAAGCCTGCCGCCGCATCGGTGGCCACCTGGTATCCGGCGGCATAGCTATCTCTGAGCGACAGACCGCTAATGCTGCCGGTCGTGCCCACCAGCCCTCCGGTGACCGGCGCGGTGAGGTAGCTGTCGGCGTAGGACCGGCTGACGCTGACAGCGCCCTGCGCGTGGCCCACCAGGCCGGCGGCGGCGGTGCTGCCTTTAATAATAGTGGAAGCAAAGGAGTTCTGAATAGTTAGCGAATGGTCGGCAATACCCACCAGACCGCCGGCCGTCGTGCCAGTGATGCGCGCCGGAACAGCGTCGGCGGAGGCGGCCTTCAGCCCGCTCAATTCTGTCAGATAGACGCGGCAGTTTTCCAGCGTCAGAGCACCGTCAGTCCGGGCGGCCAGCCCGCCGGCAACGCCGCCGGTGATCTGGGAATTGACTAAAATGGCATTGGAAATTTTACCGGAAAAGGTGGAAAACAGCCCGGCGGCGGACGGGGAGGAAACGGTCAGCCCGTTGATGATATGTTGTTCATAACTGCCGCTGGTAAAATGTATTCCGCTGAAAGAAGTCAGTTTTTTGTTGTAAATTGGGGAAAATCTTACACCATTTGCGGTGTAAAGGCTGTACCAGTCGGTTTTGTCGGCGGGGTCATCAAAAAACGAAATATCGTCAACCTGGACGGCGGAGGTGATGATGGCAGCATTGACATGGGATGTGTCGGACAAATTAGCCAAATGTCGTCCATACGCCACCAGAGCCGTGTTCTCACCATAGCCCAAATCGGTCCTGTCATCGAACAGGCCGTTGGTGGTCCGGGTGGTGAAAACCGTGTCAATAGAAGGGTCGGTGGACGATACGGTGAGCTTGATGGTGATGGGGGTGCCGCAGGAAACTTTACCGACGGTCTGCGCGAAAAATCGCTTATTTGGGGAGGTGAGATCATCCAGCACCCACTGGTATTTATAGTTGCGGCTGTCCAGCTGCTGCAGGCCGCCCTGCAGGCCGGTGACGGTGCGGGTATAGCTGCCGCCGAACTGGTCAGAAATGGTAATGGTGAAGGTCAAAGGATGGGCGGAGGTGTCATCGGAGGGGTTGTTGGAATAAAAAGTAACAGTGAGCTTTTCTGCATTTTCTATGCTGATACTGGGGTTAAATTTGCTAATATCCTGTGTTTGTGCAATATCTCCGCCATAATAGCCGACGGAGGCGGCGCGGGCGCGGTAGTTGAAGTTCCGATAATTGCCGTTCAGGTCGGTGTGGGAGGGGAGGGGGGACTCACTGTAAAAAACAGCGTAAATACTGCCAGTTGAGGGGGCATATTCGATACACCAGCAGCCGTTCCACAGGTCCTTGTCCACCGCGGTGTCGGGAAGGAGGGCGGCGGGCGCACCGGTGCGTTTATCCGAAGCATCGTTGACATAGAGATAGCAAAATTCCACGTCGCGGGAGCTTTCATCCATGTGCGTGCCGTCGAAGGCCATGGCGTAGACGCCGTTGTCTCCATCGCTCAAGCCCTTGCTGTATAAGCCCTCGCAGCCCGCGGCACGCAGCTCAGCCATGCGGTTCTGTGCGGCTACGTAGATGATCTCGGCCCTGGTGTCCAGCTCGTGCTGGCGCAGGGAGCGGCGGAGCTTGCTCAACGAAAAAACGGCAATAAGGCCCACCAGGAGGAGTATGGCGATGACGGTGAGAAGCTCGACCATGGTGAAGCCGGAATTTGCCGTTTCATATTTGCGATATTTCGTTTTTTGAGAGAAAAATGGGGTCATGAGATGCTCCTGAGAGGTTGAAAAAAACTTGAAATTACCTTATAAAAGCATGAAAGAGGATGGGGATTTTTCTATAAAGAAGGTTGAAAAAAACGGGATAAATTTGAAAAGAGGGGACGGATCGCCGAGGGCGCGATGCGCCCTCGCAAGGACAAGCGTGCGAGGGGCGCAGGGTCATTTCTGCAATTCAAAGTAGGTGATGGAGAGGGAGGTCTGAACGGTGCGGCCCTCCAGGTCCATGCGGAGGTCGGAGATCAGGTTCACATACTGGCTGTCATGCAGGGCATCCAGCACAGCCCGGGCCGAGGTGTAGCTGCTGACCTCAAAGGTGAGGGTGATGGGGCGGCACATGATGGCGCTGCCGTCCTCCAGCGGGACGGTGTTGCCGAAATTCAGTGTATAGTCCGTGCCGGAGAGAATGGTGTTCAGCTCCACCAGCAGCCGCTCGGAATTGTCATAGTCCGGCAGGGGCTTGGCATCGGGATCGGCCAGCACCGTTTCCAGCTCGGACTTCATGCGGTTGAGCTGGGAGAGTTGGGCGGCGCTTTGGATCATGGCGTCCTGCTCGGAGGCGGTTCTGGACTGGAGATCGGCGATGTCGTCGTTGATGGGGGTGAGGATGAGCTTCCAGTAGCCCACGGCGATGAGCATGATGGCCAGGATCACCAGCAGGATCTTTTCGCGGTTGGTAAAGACGTGCTTCATTGGGCGGCCTCCCTTTCTGCGGCGCTCCGGAGGGTGACGGTGATGGAGAAATCCACCTTGTCGCCGGGATTGACGCTGGGTGTGGCGGCCAGGGTCAGGGTGGCGGCCTTGACGGCGGGCTGGAGCTGAAGCCGCTGGAACATGGCGGAGATCTGCTCCAAATTCATATCGGACATGGTGACGATCATCACATCCTCATCCACCACCAGGGTGTTGACCGTGCCGTAGGGCATCAGGTACTCCTGCACCAGGTCCAGCACCTCCATGCGGTCCACGGGGACGTAGACGGGGGAGTTCTCATCGTGCATCCAGGCGCGCGACCAGGTGCGGTATTGCAGCTCCACCCGGTCGTAGTCCGCCAGCGCCGTCTGCATCTCGGTGTACTGGGAGTGGGCGGTGCTGTACGCCTGCTCGGCGGCCCGCTGGCGGTCCAGCTGGCGGAGCACGCCGAAGTTGGCCACGCAGAAGGACAGAAGCAGGATGATGAGCAGACCCAAGGACAGGGTGAGGGTGCTGCGGGAATGACTCTCCCGCTGGGCCAGGTTGACGGTGCGTTTGCTGGGGTACTTTGGCGCTTTGACACGGGAGGACTCAGCGCCGGATATGGTTTTCATGGCGAGACCTCCTTAGTCTTGCAGGGCGCAGCCGATGGCGCGGGGATAGAGATAGGGCGCGTCGGGGGCGACGCCCTCGGGCAGCAGGGCGGAGATAGGGATGATCTCCAGGTCCGTGAGCTGGCGGATGGCGTCGTGTATCTGAGGGATGGCCGCGCCGCCGCCGCAGAGATAGACGCGCTCCAGTGTCTTTTCCCGGTTGTTGTAGTTGTAGAAATTGACGGCCTTGGTGATCTCGGCGGCCATGCGGTGGTAGATGTCCAGGCTGGCGGGGTCGGTGGTCGCGCCGTCGTAATCGGAGAGCAGGTGGGCCAGGGCGATGTGCTCGTCCACGCCCTGCCGCTGGGAGATGGAGCGGATCAGATCGGCCACGCCCAGGTCGATGGTGCGGCGGGTGATAAAGCGGTCGCCCCGGAGGACATACATACGGATGCCGGTGTGGCCCACGTCCACCAAGCAGTGGTCGGCGTCGCTGTCCGGCTGGGCGCTGCCGGCGGCCAGCAGAGCGGCGTAGGCGGCCTCCTCTGGGATGGCGGACACCAGCCTCATGCCCGCACGGGCGAACATATTGCGGTAGTCCTCCACGGTGGACCTGAGGGCGGCGCAGGCGAAGAGCTTCATCTGCTTCACCTGGCCGTTTTCATCGCGGGTCAGCTCCTGCACGGCGTAGTCGAAGTAATACTGGCTCTTCTCATGGGTCAGGTAGGCCTTGACCTCGCAGGGCAGGTTATAGGCCAGCTGGCCGGCGGTCATGGGGGGCAGCTCGGTGACGCGGGTGAAGGTCAGGGCGGCGGGCAGCACCACGGCGGCCTGCGCCCTGCGGGGCAGGCCGTTTTCCTTGGCCAGCTGCCAAAGGAAGTCCGCCATGGCGTCCATGGAGACGATGACGCCGCCGCGGACCAGTCCGTCGGGGACAGGGGCGGAGACGGCCAGCTTATAGGTCTTACCGGCGAACCAAACCAGCTTGAGCTGGGCTGTGCCGATGTCAAAGGCGATGATGTTGGAGGGCATGGGGATTACCTCACTTTCGGGGGTGCGTTTGTGGTTTGGGCGGGAGGGGCGGCGCACCCCAAGGGTACTTGCTTCGCGGCGTGGGCATCGCCCCCTACGGAAGGTCTGTTGAGAGCCAAGGCCCTCTCAGTCACCTGCGGTGACAGCTCTCCCGGAGGGAGAGCCAAGGCCCTCTCAGTCACCTGCGGTGACAGCTCTCCCAGAGGGAGAGCCAAGGGGGTGCTCCTTCAGAAGAGGGAGAGGTAGGCGGAGGTGACAGCGTCGCCAAAGAGCAGGGTGAGAATGGCGGCGGCGGCGATAGACGGCCCCCAGGGAATGAGCTGGGCATTTTCCCGGGCGGCGCGGCGCTTCTGTGTGGCCAGGCCGAAGACGATGCCCAGCAGGCAGGCCAGCAGCAGGCAGAGCAGGTTTTCCAGCCAGCCCAGGTACAGGCCGGTGAGGAACAGCAGCTTCAGATCGCCGCCGCCCATGGCGTCCACGCGGCGGAGCTTCTCATAGAGCAGCACCACCAGCAGCAGGCCGCCGCCTACGGCGAGGCCGCCCAGGGCGGCGCTGAGGAGCTGGCCCTTCAGGTCGGGGAGCAGGAAGAAAAAGGGGATACGAAGGACAACGCCGACCAGCACATACCGGTCGGGGATGATATATCCCTCCAAATCCGCAAAGGCGCAGGCCAGCAGGACGCAGGCCAGCAGCAGGGCTTGGAGCATTTGGAGCGAAATATCATAGCGCAGCAGGAGCAGCAGGAACGTGAGGGCGGTGCAGACCTCGGCCCACAGATGGCGGGGAGAGAGCTTCGCGCCGCAGTAGCGGCAGCGGCCACGGGAGAGCAGGTAGCTGAGGACGGGGATCAGGTCGCGGGGGGCGAGGGTATGGCCGCAGGCGTCGCAGTGGGAGCGGCCGCGGAGGGCGGACTGGCCGTGTACCCGGCGGGAGGCCATGCAGTTGAGAAAGCTGCCCATGCAGGCGCCCAGCAGCAGGGCCAGGAGGCAGCAGTAGGCGGTGATGGCGGGGGAGAGATAGAGCATGGCGGCGATCCTTTCTGATGCCTGCACCACAGAAGCCGCAACCCTTCGGCTTCTGTGGTGCAGGTGATATAGGGGTACATGGGTTGATGGGGGAGTGGGGGTTACTGGTTGATCGTAATCTTGCCGTCCGCAGTATAAGTGTAAAAGACATTGCCGTCTTTTGCCCAAGTGACGGTCTGGCCAGCGACGGTTGCGTTGGTAGGAGAAGCGATCTTGCAGGTATAAGCACCGGAGGTGGGAGCGGTATCGCCCTGAGTGACAGAGCCATCGGCATTGAGCCAGAACTTGGTGCCGGCGGTGATGGGGGTGGTAGCACCGTCCAGGTCGGACTCCAGGACCTTCAGCATGGCGGAAGCGTAGCCGGCGCGGATGTTGGCCTGATCGGTGGCGACCTTGGCCTTGTTCAGGGAGCTGGTGAAGGTGGGGATGGCGATGGCCACCAGAACGGCGATGATGGCGACGACGATGAGCATCTCCATCAGGGTGAAGCCTTTTTCATTCTTCTTGATCTTGGAAAGCATTTTGTTTTTCTCCTTTTTTGTATTTCTATCTATGTAACCGCCCGCTTGAAAGGGTTGCCGGGGCGAGATACAACTCGTTCAGATGAGACTGCCGTACATGGTGAACATGGGCAGGTAGACCGCCAGCAGCAGGATGACCGTGATGACGGCCAGGGCGATGGTGATGGCGGGCTCGAGGAGGGACAGCAGCCGCTGGGTGGTGACGCTGACCTCGTTGTCGAAGTAGTCGCCGATGACGGTGAGGGTCTGCTCCAGGTTGCCGGAGCGCTCGCCCACGCCGGTCATCTCCGTCAGCAGGCGGGGAAAGGCGGGGTCGGCGAGCATACAGTCGGCCAGGGCGCGGCCCTGCTCCACGCCCTGACGGACGCGGCGGACGGAGTCGGCAAACAGGGCGTTGCTGACCACGCCGGAGGTGACTTCCAAAGCACGGGTGACGGGCAGTCCGGCGGCCAGCATGGTGGCCATGGTGGCGGCGAACTGGGCGGCGGCGTTCATCTGGTGCAGGCGGCGGAGGGGCGAGCGCCTGAGCTTGCCGGCGGCAAGGAACAGGCGGCCCTGCTCGCTGCGGCGCAGCAGCAGACGGGCGATGAGGATCACCAGCACGATGAGGAGGAGTGCCCACCAGTAGTGCTGGAAGAACCCGGACACGGCCATGAGGCCGCGGGTGACGGCGGGCAGCTCGCTGCCCATCTCCGCGAAGGCGGAGGTGAACATGGGGACGGCCACCACCATGATGATGAGAAAGACGATGGCCGCCACGATGAGGACCAGCACGGGGTAGGTCAGGGTGCTGACCAGCTTGGCGCGGGTCTTGGCGGACTTGTCGTAGTAGGTGTGGAGACGCTGGAAGCACAGCTCCAGCGTGCCGGACTGCTCGCCGGCCCGGACGGTCTCGATGAATGTGACGGGCAGCAGCGTGCCGGCGTTGGAAAAGCTCTGGGCCAGGCTGTAGCCGCCGGATACGTCCTCGGCCACGCGCTCCAGCAGCTGGCGCACCTCCCGGGTGCGGGCCTGGGCGGCCACCATCTCCACGCAGCGGACGATGGGCAGGCCGGAGGTGAGGATGATGGCGAACTGGGAGCAGAGGATGGCAAGCTCCTTGTCCTTGACGCGCCTGCGGCCGATGGTAACCGGGCCGCTGCGCTGCTCGGGGACGGGCTCGATCTTCGTCACCACGGAGCAGGTCTCCCGGAGCTGGGCGACGGCTTCGTACTCGTCGTAGGCCTTGATGACGCCGGAGACCTTTGCGCCGTCGGGGGAGAGACCTTTGTATTTGAAGGTGGTCAAGGGGCGTCACCTCGGTTCGGAGTGGGATGGGGGGGACGGGACGTAAACGTCTCGCCCGCCGTTTTACCGCCGCACCCCTTGCCTCTCCCTCTGGGAGAGGTGGCCGAGCGCAGCGAGGACGGAGAGGGTAAACGACGATCATTCGATCTTACTATTCAAAAAAAGCTGCGAGGCCCTCTCAGTCACCTGCGGTGACAGCTCTCCCAAAGGGAGAGCCAAGGGTCTGCGCTCCGTTACATAGACGCATACCACGGCGGGGCGATGCACCCCAAGGGTACTTGTTCCGCTTCGCTCCTCGGAATGACACCGCAGCGCGGTGGGAGAGACGGGTCAATAGGGGCGGACGGCGGCCTGGAAGGCCTCCCGGTCGCGGGCGTAGGACAGAGCGGTGTCGAAGGACACGGTGCGGTCCTCCACCAGGCGGCGGAGGGATTGGTCCATGGTGATGCTGCCGCTGCGGCCGTCCATGGTGATAAAGCTGTCGATCTGAGGGGGCTTGGCCTCCCGGATCAGGTTGCGGATGGCGTCCGTGACCACCATGATCTCGCAGGCGGCGATGCGCCCGGAGCTGGCCCGTTTGGGCAGGAGCTGCTGGGACAAAACGGCCCGGAGGGTGGTGGAGAGCTGGAGGCGTATCTGCGATTGCTGGCCGTCGGGGAACACGTTGACCATGCGGTCAACGGCATCGGCGGCGGAGTTGGTGTGCAGCGTGGCAAAGACCAAATGGCCGGTCTCGGCGGCGGTGAGCGCCGTCTCGATGGTGTTCAGATCCCGCATCTCGCCGATGAGGATCACGTCCGGGTCTTCCCGGAGGATGGCCCGGAGCCCGTCGGCATAGGAGCGGGTGTCCGCGCCGACCTCCCGCTGGTTGATGATGCAGCGGTCGGGGGTGTAGACGTACTCGATGGGGTCCTCCAGGGTGATGATGTGGCCGGGGCGGGAGTGGTTGATGCGGTCCAGCAGCGCGGCCAGGGTGGTGGATTTGCCCGAGCCCGTCTCGCCGGTGACGAGGACGATGCCGCTGCGGTAGGCGGCGAAATCGGCCACCACCGGGGGCAGGGACAGCTCCTCCAAAGAGGGGATATGGTCGGCCAGCAGACGGATGGCGGCGGAGACGCAGCCCTGCTGGCGGAACAGGTTGACACGGGTGCGGGCGATGCCGGGGAAGGAACGGGCCAGGTCCAGCTCACCGATGGAGGACATGGTCTCGTAAACGTTACCGGCCAGTGCGCGGGCATACAGCTCGCAGTCCTGCGCGGTAAGGACCTCATCGGTCAGGTCGGTGACAGCGCCGTCGATGCGGCACTTGGCCGGCAGGCCGCAGACGAGATGGACGTCGGAGGCGTGCAGGCCGTGGGCCTTTTCCAAAAGCTGGTTCAGGGAGAGCATGGCGCGGACCTCCTCAGTCGATGGTGGAATGGATGGCGCGGGCGGCCTCGGCGGCGGTGGTCTCGCCGGCCAGCACCAGCCGGCGGCAGTTGTCCCGCATGGAGGTGAAATCGGTGTCGGCGGCGGCCTTCAGCAGCGCGTCGTAGTCGGCGCCCCGGCTGATGAGGCGGCGCAGGCCGTTGTTCACCGTAAGGATCTCGAACACGGCCCGGCGGCCGTGGTAGCCGGTGTGGCGGCATTCGGGACAGCCCTCGCCGCGGTAGAACGTCACGTCGGCGTCGTCGGGCAGCTTCAGCAGATCCAGCTCGTCGCCGCCGGGGCGGTAGGGCTTTTTGCAGTGGGGGCAGATGCGGCGCACCAGCCGCTGGGAGATGACGCCCCGGAGGGCGTTGGCGATGAGGTAGGGCTCTACGCCGATGTCCACCAGACGGGGAATGGCGGAGACGGCGTCATTGGTATGAAGGGTGGACAGCACCAGGTGGCCGGTGATGGCGGAGCGGATGGCGATAGAGCCGGTCTCGCCGTCCCGGATCTCGCCCACGGAGATGATGTCCGGGTCCTGCCGGAGGATAGCCCGCAGTCCGGCGGCAAAGGTCATGCCCGCCTTTTCGTTGATCTGGCACTGGCTGACGCCGGGGATGTCGTACTCCACCGGGTCCTCCAGCGTCATGATGTTGGTCTCCTCGCTGGAAAGCTGCTGGAGCATGGCGCACATGGTGGTGGACTTGCCCGAGCCGGTAGGGCCGACGATGAGGATAACGCCGGAGCTGTTCTGCAGCAGGGCGTCGTATTTCCGCAGGTCCTCGCCGGTAAGGCCGAGGCTCTCCCGGCTGATGTCGCGGCGGGACTTGTCCAGCAGGCGCAGGACGATCTTCTCGCCGTAGATGGTGGGCATGGAGGAGATACGCAGGTCCAGCTCGTGCTGGCGGAGGCGGATCATAGCCCGGCCGTCCTGGGGGATCTTGCGCTCGGAGATATTCATACCGCCCATGATCTTCAGGCGGGAGATAACGGTGCTTTGCAGGTTGGCGGGGACGGTGAGCATCCTGTGGAGCAGACCGTCGATACGCATACGGACCACCATTTCGCCGTCCTGAGGCTCAAGATGGATGTCGCTGGCCCGTTCGCTGAACGCCCGCTCGATGAGGGAGTTGACGAAGCGGATGGTGGGCGCGGCGTCGGCGTCCTCCGGGCCGGAGACCATTTGGGCGGGGACGATGTCCGCACCGGTGTCGCCGGCCTCCCGCTTCATCTCCTCGATGACGCGGGCTGTGCCCTCGTTGCCGTAGAGGGTGGCGATGGCCTGCTCCGTGGCCCGGCGGGTGGAGATCATGGGGATGATCTGCTTGCGGGAGGCGGCCTTCAGCTCCTCCTGGGCCATAAAGTCCAGCGGGTCGCTCATGGCCACGTACAGCTCGTCCTTCACCAGCTTGACGGGGACGACGCAGTATTTTTTGGCGATGGACCGGGGGACGTATTTGGCCAGCTCCACGGGGATGGAGACGCGGGTCAGGTCGATGTAGTCCACGCCCAGCTGCATTTGCAGCGCGTCGATGAGCTGACGCTGGGTGATGATGCCGCTGTCGATGAGCACGTCGCCCAGCCGCTGGCCGCTGCTCTTCTGAGTCTTCAGCGCCGCTTGCAGCTGCTCGTCGGTGATCGCACCGGCGGCGATCAGCAGGTCGCCCAAACGCATATAGGCCATAACGCGCTTCCTTTCTTGATGATCATTCAAAGAGCTTGTATTCGCCGGAGAGAAGGTGGTGCTCCAGTTCCTCCGGCGTCATGGGGCGGGCGATCTGAAGGGACATGAGCTCGGTGTTTTCCGCGCAGATGCTCTCCGTGATCTCCAAATGGAGCTGGGAGGGGGACAGCTGATAGCGGGAGGTCAGGCTGATGAGGCCGCCGCACAGGTCGTGAAATTGAAACTCGTTGCGGGAGATGTTGACGGACACGGGGAAGTGAAGGCCCATATCGCTCCAGCGCCTGACCCAGCGGCAGGCCTTTTCCCACACGATGCGGTCCAGCTGGGAGATCAGGTTGCTGTGCTCCAGCAGGGGGATGAACTCGCCGGGGGAGACCAGGCCGCGGGTGGGATGCTGCCAGCGCACCAGGGCCTCCGCGCCGATGAGGACGCCGCTGGTGTAGTTGAACTGGGGCTGAAACCAGACCTGGAACTGATCCTCCTCCAGGGCAGTGCGCACATCGCTGAGGAGTGTGTGCTGCCGCTGGGAGCGCTCGCCCATGTCCGCGGTGTAGTAGGCGATGCGCCGGGTCTGGTCGCCGAGGATGGTCTGCTGGGCCAGCAGGGCCTTGTAGATCATGGTGTAGGTGTCGCAGTCCGGCTCGCACAGGTCGTAGACGCCCATGTGGATCTGAATGGGGTAGTCCAGCTTGTAGCAGCGGTAGTATTTGAGGAACAGGGCGTAGCTCTCCTCAGGGGTGAGGCCGTCGTCCACGGCGCAGAAGCGGACGAACTGGTCCAGGCTCAGGTGTCCGGAGAAGCAGTTCGGGCCGTCGTGCTCGTGGAGGTAGAGACCGTTGTCCTGGAGCAGGTCCATGCTGGCCTGGTAGCCGAAGGTGGCGTTGATGTAGCGGAAATCGTCGAAGTCGAAGAAGATCAGGCGGTAGGGGCGGCCCGGGTTGTCCCGCAGCCAGCCGTCCACACGCTGGACGAAGCCGTGGGAGTTGTAGAGGGCGGTGAGGGGGTCGATGGTGGTGGCCACCAGGGCGGAGATGTCCACAGAGGTGAAGACGATGCTCTCCCGCAGGTCGTTGAGGTAGCGGTAGCGCAGCTTCAGGTAGCGCATGGGGCGCTCCGCCGTGGGAGCGGTGCGGAGCGTCAGGTCGTAGAAGGGCTGATGCTCCAGGGCGGCGACGATGCGATCCAGCGAGAGAGAGGGACGGAGGTCCTTGTACTCCGCAGGGTACATCAGGCTCTCGATGTCATGGAGCATATCGCCCTCGTAGCTGCGGAAGCCGGCGTCCTCGTCCACCGTGCCGGAGAGCTCGTGGCCGGTGCGGAAGGGGAGATACCAGCCGGAGTGCGCATCCAGCAGGCCCATGCAGGTATACTCGGTGGTGATGAGCTTTTCGCAGATATCCTCCAGGCGCTTGAGGCGGTTGATGTCCAGGCCGTAGCCCAAAGCCATGATGTGGCCGGTGTTGGGGTCACGGTTCAGCTCGGCGTAGACGCGGAGCCAGACGTAGCCCTTGCCCTCCAGCAGGAAGAGATAGGGCTCGCGGACGGAGTAGGTGCCGCTGTCGTAGAGAAAGAGCAGGTTCTGGCGGCGGAATTGGTTGAAGAAATCGTCCTGCATGGAGGGATGCACCAGCCGGCGCATACGGTCGGCCAGCTCGTCCAGCGGGCCGTCGTAGCGGTTGGAGGGGAAACCAAAAACGGGCTTACAGCCGCCGGAAACGGTATCCGCCGTCAGGTCGATGCGGAACGAGCCCACCAGGTTATCCCGGCGGAGAAAGCGGCTGTTGTCGCCCAGCAGGTCATCGGAAAGGGCGCTGTCGTTCCGCTGGCGGCGCAGCGCGCGAAGCAGGCCGCTCATGCGGAGCATTACCAGAACGGCGATGACCAGCAGGACGGCCAGAACGATATAAATAGTCTGGGAGGGGGCGCTGTGAGGGGGACGCGCGGCGTCGGCGGCGGCGAACACAGCGGACATACGGCAGAGCTCCATAGCAATTCTCACATCCCATGCAAAGGAAATGGAAATGGCGCACGCACACGGTAGAACGCGCAATTTAACACGTATAGTATATCATCGAGGGGTGGGAGTTTTCAATTTCTCAGCAGAGCCATTTTGTGCATATTTTGCGTAGATTTGCGCGAGTTTTGCACATGAGAAGGGAAAACGGGGACGGGCCGCCGCACAAGCCGGGCTTACATAATTCCAAAAAATGGGAGAACGTGAAGGAGGTTGCGCGGCAGGGGGAAAAGTGATACAATACGGAGGAATTTATATTTTCACAGGAGAGCGTGGAGTACGATGATCGTTTTGGATCTGGAGTGGAGTCAGCCCTACGGCGGCGGGATGGAGGAGATCCTGCAGATCGGCGCGGTGCGGCTGGACCACTTGGGCGCGCCGCTGTCGGGGCGCTTTAATGTTTACATAAAACCGGCCATACAGAAAAAGCTGTCGCCCATCGCCCGGAAGCTGCCGGACGGCAGGCTGTCCATGACGGAGGGTGTCCCCTTTGCGGAGGGGTATGAGGCGTTTCTGACTTGGTGCGGCGGCGAGACGGTGTTCGCCGGCTGGGGCGGACAGGACGACGGCGTGCTGACGAAAAACGCCCGGCTGTGGAAGCTGCCGCTGCTGGAGATGCCGGAATACGTGGACCTGCAGGCGTCGTTCAACCGCACGCTGGGCATCGGTACGGGCCGGCGGCTGGCGCTGGAGAACGCGGTGGCGTACTGCGGGATACCGGAGGTGTTCGAGTACCACAACGCGCTGCACGACGCCATGTATGCGGCGCTGGTCAGCGGTTGGATCAAGCCGGAGGCGGTGGAAGAGCCGAAGCAGGAGAAGGCGCGCCGGGTGCGGGGCAGGTCGCTGACAACGCTGGAGTATCCGAAGCAGGCCCGGCAGCGGACGGAGTGCTGTCCGGGCCGGGAGGATGTGCTGAACAGCCGTTCGGCGCGGTTCGTGACCTGCCCCATCTGCCAGCGCCGGGGCACGGTGAGCTGCTGGTATCCCCAGGGGAAGGAGCTGTATTACGGCACGTTCTGCTGCGAGGAGCACGGGCGGTTTCCCGTGCGTATGGCGGTGGTACAGCGGAAGGACGGCCAGTGGCAGGGGCGGCGGACGGTGCCCCAGGTGACGGAGCAGGAGCGCTCGGCGCTGCGCAGCGCGCGGCGAAACGAGCCGGTGCGCTGCCGTCGGAAGCGGAAAAAGTGAACGAACGCCCGCCCGGGTCTCCCGGGCGGGCACTATATATGCTGTTCTCGTGGGAAAAGTTCTTGCGTTCTGCCCTTTATTTGGGTATAATAATACAGAATATGTATTATGTGCTGAACCCCGTGGGGGGTCGTTCTTTGCTTTGCAAAGAACATTCGCATTGGACCGGCCGCTGATGCCAGCGGGAGCACGGTCCTGTATACCGCCGAGAAGCGGGAGGGACAGACGATGGACAAGATTTTGGTAACGAGATCCTCTATGCCGCCCTTTGAGGAGTACGTGGAGGAGATCCGGGATATATGGGACAGCCGCTGGCTGACCAACATGGGCACGAAGCACCAGCAGTTGGCGGCATCGCTGCGGGCGTATTTCCAGGTGGAGAACGTGTCGCTGTTCTGCAACGGCCACCAGGCGCTGGAGGCGGCGCTGGCCCAATTCCCACGGGGCGGCGAGGTCATCACCACACCGTTTACCTATGGCTCGACCACGCTGGCCATTGCGCGGGCAGGGCTGACGCCGGTGTTCTGCGACATCGAGGAGGAGCAGTACACGTTAGACCCGGAGAAGCTGGAGACGCTGATCACGGATAAGACTGTGGCGATCCTGCCGGTCCATGTGTACGGACACATCTGCCGCTGGCAGGCCATCCGGGAGATCGCGGACAGACACGGGCTGAAGGTCATTTACGACGCGGCCCACGCCTTCGGCATCAGCGAAAACGGCGTCAGCGCCGCAGCCATGGGCGACGTGTCCATGTTCAGCTTCCACGCCACCAAGGTGTTCCACACGGCGGAGGGCGGCTGCCTTACCTACGGCGATGGATCGCTGAAGCCGTTTTTCACGGCGTGGGAGCGGTTCGGTATGTACGACGGCGAGCAGTCAGAGATGCTGGGGACCAACGCCAAGATGACGGAATTCTCCGCCGCCATGGGGCTTTGCAACCTGCGGCATCTGGACGAGCAGATCGCCTGCCGCCGTCAGGCGGCAGAGCGTTACCGCCAGCGGCTGAGCGGGCGGGACGGCGTCGTGCTGTCCCCGGAGCAGGCGGGCGTGGTTTCCAACTACGCCTATATGCCGGTGCGCTTCCTGCCGGAACAGCTGGGCTATGGCCGGGACGCAGTGCTGACGGCGCTGGCGGAGCGGGAGATCTTCGCCCGGAAGTATTTCTATCCGCTGACCTCATCGTTCCCGCTGGTACGGCAGAATTACCCGGTGCAGGAGACACCGGTGGCGCAGAAGGCGGCGGAGGAGATCCTGTGTCTGCCGCTGTACGCGGACCTGACACTGGAGCAGGTGGACCGCGTCTGCGACGTGATCGAAGGACTGTAAACGACGGGACGCGCCTGCAGGCGGCCCGTGTATGGCTGACAGATGCAGAGAAAAGGGAAGATGCCCATGGATGAGAGACACGCGCCTGACATCCGAATATTCGTCTCGTGCCACAAGGCGTTTCCCGTGCCTGGAGGCGGCCTGCTGTATCCCATCCATGTGGGGGCGGCGCTGGCTGACCGGCCGCTGGACGGTTACATCCGGGATGACAGCGGAGAGAATATCTCCCGCCTGAACAGGCGCTACTGCGAGCTGACGGGCCAGTACTGGGCCTGGAAGAATGAGGACGCCGAATATTACGGCTTTTTCCATTACCGGCGGTATCTCTACCCCGACACGCACTGCCGCAGGCCGTATATCATCCGGTCCGAGCCCGACGGGGCACTTCTGGAGAAGCTGGGCTACGGTACGTTTGCCGGGCTGATCGGGCAACACCAGCTCATTGCGCCCGTAGGGGAGGATATGCACGTCTCCGTGCGGGAACACTACGGTGCGGCGCCGTTCCACAGAGCGAAGGATCTGGAGCTGGCGGAGCGCATCGTGGCCCGAAGATACCCGGAGTACGCGGAGGCCATGGAGCACTATCTGTCGGGAACCATATGCTATTGGGGCAATATCTATATCATGGACCGGGAGACGTTTTTCGACTACTGCGGCTGGCTGTTCCCGATCCTGCGGGAGTTTGACGAGACCGCTGATCTCAGCGGGTATAGCGCCCAGGAGCTGCGGGTGGACGGGTATTTGGCGGAGCGGCTGTTCGGCGTGTACTACACGAAGCGGCGGGCATCGCTGGCCTGCCTGGAGCTGCCCCGCGTGCATTTTGAGCCGGACACGGGCCGGCGGGTGAAGCAGCAGGTCATCAACGCACTGCTGCCGCCGGGAAGCGGTCTGCGGGCCAGGGTGAAGAAGCTCGTCATGGAGCGCGATAAGTGAGGAAGAGAACAGGATGGAACAGAGCGTAGCAGGAAAAAAGCTGCTCATCATGGGCGGCCGTCCGGCGGCAACGCCGGACATTGTGCGTGCGGCCAAACGGATGGGAGTCTACACCATCGTGACGGACAATGTCCCACCGGAGAGGTCACCGGCCAAGCTCATGGCGGATGAATACTGGGACATCAGCACGGCGGAGGTGGAGCGCCTGGCGGAGCGCGTCCGAGACGAGGGCGTGGACGGTATCTTCACCGGCGTGCATGAGTTCAACCTGAAGAGGACAAAAGAGCTTTGCGCCCTGTGCGGAAAGCCTTTTTATGCGTCGGAGGAGCAGCTGCGGCTGAACTTCGACAAGGTGTTTTTCAAGGAAAGCTGCAAGTGGGCGGGCATCGATGTGCCGGAGAGCTATGGGATAACGCCCGCCCTGGGAGCGGACGAGCTGCGGGCGCTGCGGTATCCGCTCATCATCAAGCCCCGGGATGGCGGCGGCGGGGTGGGCGTGACGATCTGCACCGATGAGACAGAGCTGCGGCAGGCCGTGGCGCTGGCGGTACGGGAGTCCCCCAGCGGACAGATCGTGGCGGAGGAATATGTGGTGGGCCGCGAGGTCACGGCGGTGTATGTCATCAAGGACGGTGTCATCAGCTTTGTCTGCCTCCGGGATCGCTATCCCACCAGGGAGCATGAGCGGGTCACATCCCAGTATGACCTGTCGCTGATGCCCTCCAAATATATGAACCTGTTCCTGCGGCAGAGCGACCCCGGGTTCAGGCGGCTGCTGGCGCGCGTGGGCGCGTCCAACGGCTGTGTTTTCTTTCAGGGCATCGCCGCGCCGGACAGGGTCACCTTTTTCGAGTGCGGCTACAGGCTCAACGCCCTGTGCGACTATCACAACATCCGCGATGCCTATGGGGTGGACTATCTGGAGATGATGATCCGCTTTGCCCTCACCGGAAGCATGGGCGAGGGGACGCTTCGGGAGGTCTATTCCGATATGCGGGGCTACAGCGGCATCTTCAACATGACCGCGAGGAGCGGCGTCATCGGTCGCCTGAGCGGCCGGGAGCGGGTGCTGGCGCTGGAAAACGTTCTGGCGGCGGAGTACCTGAAAACAGAGGGCGATGTGATCGCCGACGACGCGGCCATGACCCAGTCTGTGTTCCGTACCCACATAAAAGGGCAAAGTTTGGAGGAGCTGGCGGAGGTGATCCGGGCCATCCAGATGCTGATCCGGGTGGAGGACACGGAGGGACGGAATATGCTGTTCTGCCCATTTGACGTCCGGCGTCTCCATGAGCCGTTTTGACCGGGTGTATGGTTATGAACGATAAGAGGAAACGGTGCGATGAAAAGCCGCTGGTCAGCGTGATACTCATCGCGTACAACCAGCGGCGTTATATTCGCCAGGCCATCGAGAGTGTGCTGGCCCAGGAGACGTCCTTCCCCTATGAGCTGCTGATCGGGGACGACGCATCCGACGACGGGACGAGCGACATCGTGGTGGAGTACGCACGGGCGTACCCGGATATTATCAAAGCATTTATCAGGCCGGAAAACGTAGGCGCGGCGCGGAACGCCGTATTGCTGCTGCAGCAGGCGAGGGGAGAGCTCATCGCGTCGCTGGAGGGCGACGACTACTGGATCGACCCCCGCAAGCTGGAAAAGCAGGCGGCATTTCTCAGAGAGTCGCCGGGCTTCATCGGCTGCACCTCCCGGATACGGTGCGTGGATGAAAACGGCCGCGCCATCCGGGGAAAGCCGGAATGGATCAGGCAGAAGCGGGTATTCACGCTGGCGGACTTTGACGGGGTGCATCTGCCTGGCCAGGCGTCCAGTCTGATGCGCCGGAATATTTTCCGAGCACCCGCCCACGATTACTCCGTTCTGACGGAGGCGGACACCATGATCTCCGACAGGACTGCCATGCTTATCTTTCTGCTGCAGGGCGATTTTTACTGCTTTGACCAGCCCATGAGCGTGTACCGCTACGTGCCGGCGTTGCAGGGCGGCAACGTTACGTCCCAGCTGGCCGGGGAGGCCTCCATAGTGCGGGATGCGCAGATCACGCGGGCCATGGAGCGGTATGCGTATGAGGAATTCGGCCGGAGGATCGTTTTCTCCCGCTTCCGCAGAGAGCTGTACGCGAAGGCGTGGGTGCGGGCGGTGCTTGGACGGTCGGAGACCATGCAGGGCGAGGCGGCCCAACTCCGGGGGGAGGATGGCGGCTGGTGTTGCGTGGTGCTGCTGCCGCTTGAGCTGATAAAGCTGACGTGGCGCAGGTGTGTGCGCCGCCTGCGGTCTTTATGACCGATATGGAGAAAGAAACAACACAGGAGGGGAAGAAATGCGCTTTTTACACGTATCGCTGTCCAGCGTGCGTATGATGGACACCTATACGCGCATGATCCGAAGCAATTTTCCGGAGGAGGAGCATCGCTTCCTCTACTGCGACGAGGTGGGCGGAGAGGACAGAAGGCTGCTGGAATACGGCAACTCCAAGGAGGTAATGGGTTCGCTGCGCCAGAGATTCCGGACCATCTGCGAGGAATTCGACGCGGCGGACTATATCATTTGGCACGGGCTGATGTCCGGCGCCAAGAGGGTGCTGATTCCGCTGCTGTTCCGCAAATATATGCGGAAGTCCGTTTGGGTCATCCGGGGCATCGACCTGTATAACTGGCGGAAGCAGGAGCGCGGGCCGAAGAGCTGGGCGATCAACTTTGTGAACTACCACGGGCGGAAAAATATGCCCTATGTGTGTGTGATCTTTGAGCCGGACGAGGAGGTCTATCACCAGCAGTTCGGTCAAAGGGCCAAGGTGTTCTATACGCCCTATCCCCTTTCGGAGAACGCCTTTGCGTCTATGGAATCCCTTCGCGGCCGTGCGCCCCGGGCCAACGGCAAGGTCTATATCCAGGTGGCGCACAACGCCTATGCGTTCAACCACCATCTGGAGCTGCTGGACGCGCTGGCGCAGTACCGGAACGAGAACATCCGCGTGGTGCTGCCCTTGAGCTACGGCAACGACTGGTACAACCAGAAGAACGGGTACGTGGCGGAGGTGCAGAAACGGGCCGACGGCTATTTCGGCGATAAGGCGGTGTGTCTCAAGCGCCTTATGCCGGCGGAGAAGTATACCGACGCGCTGTGCGACATTGACGTCAGCGTGTACGGGGCCCACCGGCAGAACGCGCTGGGGAATATTTTCCGCTCCCTCTACGTGGGGAATAAGGTGTTCCTGCCACGGGACAACCCGGTCTATACCTGCTTTACAGCCAGTGGCATCGAGCTGGGGTGCACGGACGACATCGAAAAGATGTCCTTTGAGGAATTTGTAAGTCCGCTGCCGTCCGACAGGGCCGTGGCGTGGATACGGGAGCATCACCATCCGGAAGCGTCTGTGGTCTATTGGAGGGATATGTTCGAGGCGCTGCGCTGCCGGAAGGAGGGGAAAACGTATGTGCCCTCCGATGAACAGCGGCAGCAGGAGATACGGCGGAGGCTGGAGAAGGTTTTCCCGAAAACAGAGCAGGGCGGCGCGGCGCGCAGAAAGCTGAACTACATCGACTTCTCCCGGTACGTGGCCCTGCCGAAAAATACGGTGCTGGCGGATGTCAGGAGCGTGGTCATCGCCGGCGCGGGCCGCCTGGGTCAGAGCGTCTGCTGCCAGATGCTCCGGAGCAACGAGAGCGGCATGAAGTGGGACGTGCGGGGCTTCGCGGACGAGGAATTGGCGTGCCTGCCGGAGGACATCGACGGCTGCGATGTGATCGGCCGGATGGAGGACATCCGGCTGGAGGAGGGCGACGGGCTGGTCAACGCGCTGGAGACGGCAGCACAGCGCGGATGCTTTCTGGAGAGATTGCCGGAGGAAAAACGGGCGGCGCTGTATACGTACTGCGCCGACACCGCGGTCATCGAACGCGGGGCGGCGGTGGAGGCCGGCTGCACGGTGATGGGACACAGCTATATCCACGCCGGGAGTACGGTGGGCCGGTGCTGCCTGCTGCACTCCGCCACGGTGGAATACGGCGCGGTGCTGGGAGAATGCTGCGTGCTGTTGCACGACAGCTGGGTCGGTGAGGGCGCGGTGCTGGGCCGCGGCGTCACCGTGGGCGCTTTTGCGCGGATCGCGCCGGGCGTCACGGTGGGCGACGGCTGCACCGTCGAGCCGTTTGCCGTGGTGAAGGAAGATATTGCAGGCGAAAGAGGTGCGGTATGCGGCTGATCGTGACCGGCGCGGCCGGTGTTTTGGGCAGTGAACTGATCGAACAGACCCTGCGGGTCGACCCGCAGGCGGAGATCGTCGCGGTCACGCGGCAGCCACAGGCACTGACCCGGCGCTGGCAGGGCTATGCGAATATGAAATGCTGCTCCTGGGACGAGTTAGCGCAGATGCCCCTGGCGGACGGTGACGTGATCGTCCACGGCGCGTTTCCCAGGCAGGAGAACGGACAGGAGCTGACGGAGGCGCTGGATCTGACCGGTACGCTGCTGAAAAAGGCGGGCACATCCGGAAAAGAGATCGCATGGGTGGACATTTCCTCTCGCAGCGTGTACGGCCAGAATGAGCAGACTCCCTGGACGGAGACAGCGGAGCTGATGCCGGCCTCGCCGTATGCCCTGGCGAAGGCGGCCCAGGAACTGTTGACCCGCCAGGCGGCGGAGGCGTATGGCTTTCGCTATACGGTGCTGCGTATGGCCGGGCTCATCGGCGTCGGCATGGAGGCGCGGCTGGTGTCGCAGATGACCATGCGGGCCATTCACGACCGCGCACTCACCGTCATGGGAGGAGAACAGCAGTTCTCCATGCTGGATATACGGGACGCCGCCGCAGGCATACGGGCGCTGCTGCGGAAAGAGCCGACGGCGTGGCGGCCCTTGTATAATTTCGGCGCGGAGCAGGCGACCCGGCTGAAGGACATCGCGCCCATCATCCAGAAAGAGGCACAGCGGCTGTACGGCTGGCGGGTGTCCATCACCCGGCAGAAGCGGGACGCGGCGCTTATCGACGAGATGGATTCGTCCCTGTTCTATGCGCAGATGGGATGGAGACCGCAGTATACGCTGGCCGACACGGTGGACTGGCTGCTTGAGACCTACACCGGGGCGGCGAAGTGATAGACCGAAGCGAAACCAATGGAGCAGGCGCGAAAGACGCGCCGTTGGGATTTTGACATGATGCAGCAATACCTGCGCCACCGCTTTCTCTTTGAGGAGCTGGTGAAGCGTGATTTCAAGAAAAAATACAAACGCACGGTACTGGGCATGGCGTGGAGTCTGCTCTCGCCGCTGCTCATGCTGCTGGTGATGAAGCTGGTGTTCACCCAGTTTTTCGGCAGGACCATGGAGCATTACACCATCTACCTGTTTTGCGGCAACCTGGTGTTCTCTTATTTCAACGAGTCTACGTCCCAGGGGATGACATCCCTTGTGAACAACGCGGCCATCTTCACCAAGGTCAACATCCCCAAGTACCTGTTCCTGTTCTCCAAAAACGTGCAGACGCTGATCAACTTCAGCCTAACGCTGTGCATTTTCTTCGTGTTCTGCGGGCTTGACCACATTCTGTTTAC
>ENA-UOIW01000345-UOIW01000345.1-human-gut-metagenome-genome-assembly--contig:-P58-NODE-345-length-40875-cov-22.740152_pt1 | contig 40875 bp, 35 predicted proteins | sample MGYA00242334_ERZ723881 | MGnify/ENA metagenome assembly ERZ723881 | reverse complement strand
GTCACGGCGGCGCCCATGCCCACGGCGGTGTCGATCTTCTTGGACACGCCCAGGAAGGGGCAGATGCCCAGGAACTGGGAGAAAATAAAGTTATTGGTCAGAATAGCGCCAAGGGAGATGGCGAGCAGAGTCGTAACAGACATAGCTTACTTGGCCTCCTTTTTCTTTTCGCTCTTGGCCAGGGCCCACTGCATCGCAGCGATGAGAGCGCCCAGGGTCAGGAAGCCGCCCACCGGCAGGGTCAGCAGCTTGATGCCGAATTCCTCAGGGAAGATGACGATGCCAGGAGCGCTGCCCAGTCCGCCGCCGCCCAGCAGGCCGCCGCCGAACTTGCCGGAGCCCAGCAGCTCACGGACCACGCACATGACGATCAGGACCAGCGTATAGCCGACGCCCTGGCAGATGCCGTCCACGGCGGAAGCGCCGATGCCGTTCTTGGAGGCGAAGCCCTCGGCGCGGCCCAGGATGATGCAGTTCACCACGATCAGGGGGATGAACACGCCCAGGGAGTTGGACAGGGCGGGAACGAAGGCCTTCAGCAGCAGGTCCACGCAGGTAACGAAGCCGGCGATGACCACGATGAAGCAGGCGATACGGACCTCATTGGGGATGATCTTGCGCAGCAGCGCGATGAAAATGTTGGAAAGGGTCAGGATGATCAGAACGGAAATGCCCATGCCCAGGCCGTTGAAGAACGACGTGGTGATGGCCATGGTGGAGCACATACCCAGCAGCTGCACCAGCACGGGGTTCTGGGTGATCAGGCCCTCCTTGAATTGCTTGCCAAAGTTCATATTGCAGCTCCTCCTTTCTTAGCCCAGAGCTTCCACGGCAGCCAGGGCGGCGTTGGCGCCCATGGTGATGCCCTTGGTGGAAACGGTGGCGCCGGAGATGGCAGTGATGTTGCTGCCCACCGCCAGGGTGCCGGCGCCGGACATGCCGATGAACTGATCCAGCACGGGAGTTCCGGCGGCATTGGGCTTGTTCTCGACCACCTTGGTGCCAATGCCGGAGGTCTCGGAGTGGCTGACCACGGAGATGCCGGTGATGGCGCCGTTGGCGTCGATGCCCACCATCATGGTGATGGTGCCCTGGGAGCCGGAAGCGGCAACCTTGGCCACATAGCCGGCCTCAGCGCCGCCGTTGGTGACGCCGTACAGCTCGCTGACGGTGCCGCCCTGCGCCTTGGCGGCATCAATCGCAGCCTGGGGGATTTCCAGGGCGTCGGTAAACTCGCTGCCCTCGGGGACAACGGCGCTCATGGCCACCCGGGTCTTTTCGGCCTCGATGGCGGCGATCTTGTCCTTGGTGACGCCGTTGACCAGGCCCAGCAGCAAGGCCACCACCAGGGAGATAACAGTCAGGGTGCCGGCGACCTTCAGAATAAACTTACCGGAGATCTTCATTTTGCAGCCGCCTCCTTCTTTTCTTTCTTGGGAGCACCGTAGATGGTGGGCCGGATGTACTTATCCAGCAGCCAGGTGGTGCAGTTCATGATCAGGATGGAATAGCAGACGCCCTCGGGATAAGAGCCGAAGCGGCGGATGAAGCAGGTCAGCAGGCCGCAGCCGATGCCGAAGATGATCTGGCCGGGCTTGGTAACGGGAGAGGTGGCATAGTCGGTGGCCATGAAGATGGCGCCCAGCATCAGGCCGCCGCCGAAGACGTTATAGAGCATGTAGTCCACGGCGGAGATACCGGCGGGGGCGGAGATCAGGCACAGGACGGCCACGGTGGCGATGAAAGCCACGGGGGTGTGCCAGGAGATGACCTTGCGGATCACCAGGTACACGCCGCCCAGCAGCAGCATCAGCGCGGAAACCTCGCCCAGGGAGCCGCCGATGCGGCCCAGGAACATATCCACCACGGAGTAGTTGCTGGTCAGGGAGGCCAGGTCGCCGCCCTTCATGATGGCCAGGGGGGTGGAGGAGGTAACGGCGTCAGCGTTGGAGCCGAAGATGGACAGCTTGCTCATGGGCACGGCCCAGGTGGTCATGGCGGTGGCATAGCTGGCCAGCAGAACGGCACGGCCCACCAGAGCGGGGTTCATGAAGTTGCAGCCGATGCCGCCGAACAGCTGCTTGACCACCACGATGGCGAAGAACGCGCCGATGATGATCATCCAATAGGGCAGCGTGGGGGGGCACACAAAGGCCAGCAGCATACCGGTGACCACGGCGGACAGGTCGCCGATGGACTGGGGCTTCTTCAGGAGCTTGCGATAGCCCCACTCCCAGAACACGCAGGCGGCCACGGACACCAGGGTCAGGGCCAGGGCCCGGAAGCCAAAGACGAACACGCTCATGATCAGAGCGGGGATCATGGCAATGATCACGTCCATCATGATGGTCCGGGTGCTCTCGTTGGACCGGATGTGGGGGGAGGAGGACGCGATCAGCTTCAAATTCTTGTAATCGGTCATGGTTTACGCCTCCTTCTTTTCGGCGGCGGCCTTCTCGGCCTCTGCCTTGGCCTTGGCGGCCATTCTTGCATTGTTGACTTTCTGCTTGCCCATGCGGAAGGCGTGGGTCAGCGGCAGACGGGCGGGGCAGGTATAGGCGCAGGCGCCGCACTCGATGCAGTCCATGCCGTGGAGGGTGTTCTGCCAGGTATCCACATCGCCCTTCATCAGGTACTTATACATGAACACGGGCTCCAGCCGCATGGGACACACGCCCACGCACTTGCCGCAGCGGATGCACTGGGGATTCTCCTCGTACTGCTCCTCATCACCGGCGAAGGCCAGCATAGCGCCGGTGCCCTTGCCCACGGTGACGTCCAGGTTGTACTGGGCAAGGCCCATCATGGGGCCGCCCATGATCAGCTTGTAGGTTTCTTCCTTCAGGCCGCCGCAGGCGTCGAACAGGGCGGTGATGGGGGTGCCGATGGGGCACTCCAGGTTCTTGGGCTCAATGACGCCGGAGCCGGACACGGTGACCACCTTGCTGACAACGGGCATACCGGTGTAAACGGCCTTATAGATGGCGCAGGTGGTGTTCAGATTGAAGATGCAGCAGCCTGCGTCGGCAGGCAGCTTGCCGGAGGGAACCTGACGGCCGGAGATGGCCTGGCACAGCTGCTTTTCAGCGCCCTGGGGGTAACGGGTGTGCAGGACCTCCACCACCACGGGGGCCTTCAGCTCGTCGATGGTCTTGTTCAGCACATCGGCCGCGTTCTGCTTGTTGGCCTCCACGCCGATGTACACATGCTCCACGCCGAAGCACTTGGCCAGCAGGGTGGCGCCCTTGATGACCTGCTCGGGCCGCTCCAGCATGGTGCGGTGGTCGCCGGTGATGTAGGGCTCGCACTCGGCGGCGTTGATGATGACATAGTCCACCTTGCCGAGGCCGGAGCTGATCTTCACGTGGGTGGGGAAGGTTGCGCCGCCCTGGCCCACGATACCGGCGTTCTTGACGATCTCCACCAGCTGCTCGGGAGTCAGGCTGTCAGGGTCGTCCACGGGATGAATGTCCGGACACACGGTGTTCTGGAAGTCGTTCTCGATGACCACGGACATCATGGTCCCGCCCATGGAGAAGGGACGGGGCTCCACTGCCTTCACCGTGCCGGACACGCTGGCATGGATGGGAGCGGACACGAAACCGCCGGGTTCACCGATCTTCTGACCGATGGTCACCTTGTCGCCCACCGCAACGATGGGCTTGCAGGGTGCACCGATGTGCATAGACATGGGAATGACCACCTCAGCCGGGGCTGCCAGCTGTTCGATGGCCTTTTCATTGGTTGCGGCCTTCATATCATTGGGATGAACGCCGCCAAAGAAAGCTTGTGCCATTGTCTTCACCTCATCTTACTACTGGGTGGCCCTATGCCACCACATACTGCCCTAAATTCTACACCAGATTTGGCTTCTTGTCCACCCCCTGTATTCCGGTTTTCTGCAAAAATTATAGGTTTTTGTCTTATTCTTAGCTTTTCGGAGGGAATCCGGCGGAATCTTTATCCAAAAATACCCGAAATTTCCCGCTCTTGTGTTTGGGGGCGGCATATGGTATACTATGCGCAGAAAAGCGGACATATGGCCGCCTGCGGGGCGGCGTGTCACAAGAAAGGAAGTGCTTTCATGCCCGATCGCATTCAGATTAAAGAAGAAGCCAAGCAGGTGCTGCGGGGCGCCCGGGTGAACCCCTACCTGGTGTCACTGATCGTTGTGGGGGTTCTGGGCCTGCTGGGCGGGCTGGACTCCTATGTGGGGGCGTCCCAGACCGTGGACCAGATGGCAGGCTATGACTCCGACCTGGCGGCGATGCTGCCCAGCTTTCCGGAGTTCCCGGTGCTGCTGGTGGCCTTTGTGGCGGCGGTGAACTGGCTGGCCCAGGCAATTCTCAGCGCCGGCTGGTCCATCTATCACCTGGGCGTGCGCCGGGGCAAGGAAATGCCCTTCTCCTGCCTGCTGGACGGGTTCGGCTTCCTGGGGAAGCTGATCCTGCTGAACATCGTTATGAGCATCTTCGTGTTCCTGTGGTCCCTGCTGTTCTATATCCCCGGCCTCATCGCCCAGTACCGGTACCGCTTCGCGGTGTATAACCTGTGCGAAAATCCCGACATCGGCATCATGGAGGCCATCAGCATGAGCAAGGCCCAGACGGCGGGCTTCAAGTGGACGCTGTTTGTGCTGGACCTGTCCTTCATCGGGTGGATTCTGCTGTCCGGCCTGACCCTGGGCATTTTGGACATCTGGCTGGCCCCCTATCGGGAGCAGGCCAACGTGGGCTATTTCCAGGAGATCAAGCGGGTGAAAGGCATCGGCTTCCAGTCCGGCCCCGACGGCGGCGATGACGATCCCTTCCGGCCCATCGACCCCTTCGGCCCCAACGAATAAGCAAAAAAATCCTGCGGCAGGGCCGCAGGATTTTTTCTTACTTGTAGTAATCCGTTTCGTCGGTGAGGGCCATAGGCAGGCCGTTGTGATACACCGGCAGGGTCTGGAACTTGAAGCGGCTAGTGCGGTGCTTCCGGTCGATCTGCTCCCGGATGGCGGGGTCGCACACCCCCCGGCGGACATATTCGTTGACGGCGTGATAGGTGAAGCCCAGGTTGTCCTCGTCGGTGAGGCCGGTGAGGCCGTCGGAGGGGGCCTTCACCAGGAACTTTTCCGGCAGGCCCAGCACCCGGCCCAGGGCGATGACCTCCTCGGTGGTGTACATGCCCAGCGGGGAGAAGGCTCCGGCGGAGTCGCCGTAAATGGTGCAGTAGCCCACCCAGTCCTCGGAGAGGTTGCTGGTGTTGATGACAATGCCGGCGGGCAGCGTCTGGGCCACGGCATACAGGGTGGCCATGCGGACGCGGGAGGGCAGGTTCACGGCGGTCTGGCGGCTGGGGGTCAGGCCCGCCTTCTCCATCTCCTGCAGAACGCCCTGAACAGCGTCGTGGATGTTGATGGTGCAGTGGGGGATCTGCAAGTGCTCCACCAGGGCCTGGGAATAGTCGATGTCCGGCTGGACGCCGTTGGGCATCAGCACGCCGTACACGTTCTCCCGGCCATAGGCGGCCACAGCCAGCGCCGCCACGGTGCTGCTGTCCTTGCCGCCGGAAATGCCGATGACGGCGGTTTTGCCGCCGCACTGGGTCATCTGCTGGTCCATCCACTCCAGCAGGCCCGCCAGCTGCTTCTGGGGATTAAATTCCATAGGAATGCGCCTCCTGTCTTTCAATTGGTGTTATTTTACCCCCCGGGGGTCCCGATGGCAAGCATTTTTTCGCTGATGGCGGCCCCGCCGGGGAAATTTTGATTTCCCGACAGGGTGCGGCCTTTTTTGCTCCCTCCGGCGGATAAAATGGGGGAAAGGAGGTCGAACGCCATGAAATTGCAGCGAAAAGGTGAGTTTCTATCCACCCGGGTCCAGTACATCCCCCTGGGCCGCATCCGGCCCAACCCCCAGCAGCCCCGCCGCAGCTTCGATGAGGAGGGCCTGGCGGAGCTGGCGGCCAGCATCCGCTCCTGCGGCATTTTGCAGCCCCTGACCGTCCGCCGGGCCGGGGAGGGCTATGAGCTGGTGGCCGGGGAGCGGCGGCTGCGGGCCGCCCGGATCGCCGGACTGCGGGAGGTGCCGTGCCTGGTGGCCCAGGTAGGGGAGGAGGACTCCGCCCTGCTGGCCCTGATGGAGAATCTCCAGCGCCGGGACCTGGACTGCTGGGAGGAGGCGCAGGCCATCGCCCGGCTGATCTCCCGCTATGGCCTGAGCCAGGAGGAGGCCGCCCGGCGGCTGGGCCGGGCCCAGCCCACCGTGGCCAACAAGCTGCGCCTGCTGCGTCTGCCGGAGGACGTGCGGGCCCTGCTGCGGGAAAACGGCCTGACGGAGCGCCACGCCCGGGCGCTGCTGCGGCTCCAGGACCCGGAGGTCCAGCGCCGGGCCGCCGGGGATATGGTGCGCCGGGGGATGAACGTGGCCCAGGCGGAGGCCTATGTGGAAAAGCTCCTGCAATCGGCCCAGGTCACCCCGCCCCGGGGCCGGAGCACCTACATCATCAAGGACGTGCGGCTGTTCCTCAACAGCGTGGACCGGGGGCTGCATCTGATGCGCCAGGCCGGGGTGGACGCCGGATGGGACCGGCAGGACACGGACCGGGAGATCCTGCTGACCATCCGCATCCCCAAGCGCGCATCGGGAAAAATCGACAGTGTGTCCGAAAGTTGCTGATTGTTACCGGATTGTAACTTTTTTCCGGCAGGGATGTAGTATACTGTATAAACTGCGAATTGTTGCAGCTATACAGAAATGAGGAGGGGCATCCATGGAACAGACCAACCAGAAGCCCTTACAGGAGGAAAAGAAAAAACGGTCCGCAGGACGTATTGCGGGACTGGCTGCCGGCATCGCCGTGGGCGTGCTGGCGGCGGCGTACATAGCCGTCTGCACGGCGGCCGCCGCCGGAGGGACCACCCTGCGGGGCACCCGGGTGCTGGGGGTGGACGTGGGCGGCCTTACGGCGCAGCAGGTCCGGGACAAATGGCAGCAGGAGGGCGACGCCGCCTGCCGCAAGGAAACCATCGACCTGACCCTGGAGGACCAGGTCATCGGCACGGTGAACCTGACGGAGCTGGGGGTGTCCGTGACGCCCCAGGAGGCGGCCCAGGCCGCCTGGAACGCGGCCCACGGCGGCAATTTCTTCGTCAACGGCTATCACCTGATCCGCAGCTGGTTCGGGGACACCCAGGCGCAGGTCCAGTGGGACCTGGACGCCGGACAGCTGTCCCAGCGGGCGGAGAGCCTCAGCCGGGAGCTGAGCCGGGACCCGGTGGACGGGGCGTACCGCATGGAGGAGGGCAAGGGCGACGGCTTCTACGTCACCAAGGCCGCCGACGGCCGCACCATCGACGGGGACAAGCTGGCCCGGGCCCTGCACCAGGCGGTGACCACCCGGTGCATGGACCCCATCCCCTGCGTCAGCACCATCACCCAGGGCAAGCCCCTGGACCTGGCGGCCCTGGAGCAGGAGATCGGCGGCCAGGGAAAGAACGCCTCCTATGACCGGTCCACCGGCCAGGTGGTGGAGGGGCGCATAGGCGTCACCTTCGACGTGGCCGGGGCCGAAAAGCTGGTGGAGGACGCCCAGCCCGGCCAGGAGATCGTCATCCCCGCCCAGATCACCTATCCCACCGTCACCAAGGCGGAGCTGGAGAAGGTGCTGTTCCGGGACGTGCTGGGACAGTACACCTCTTATGTCTCCGGCACCAGCGACCGGATTTTCAACGTCCGCAAGGCCGCCGGAAACATCAGCGGCTCCGTGGTCAACAGCGGCGAGAACTTCAGCTATAACAATGCCGTGGGCCCCACCACCAAGGAGGCTGGATTCAAGATCGGCACCGCCTATGTGGGCGGCAAGGCCGTGCCCTCCTATGGCGGCGGCGTGTGCCAGGTGTCGTCCACCCTGTACTATTCGGCCCTGCTGGCCAACCTGAAGATCGTGTCCCGGGCCTGCCATATGTACGCCCAGGATTATGTCCCCTCCGGGTGCGACGCCACGGTGTTCTGGCCGTATCTGGACTTTGTTCTGCAGAACAACACGGACTATCCCATCAAGATCGTCACCTATTGGTACAACAACAACGTCACGGTGAAGATCTTCGGCACCAAAACCGACAGCAGCTTCGTGAAGATCACCAGCAAAACCGTGTCCACCACCCCTTGGAAGACCATCTATAAAGAGGTAGACAGCCTGGCCCCCGGCGCGGAGCGGGTGACCCAGTATCCCATCACTGGGTTCACCGTGCAGACCTGGCGGAATGTGTACGACGGCAACGGAAATCTGATCTCCAGCAGTTTCGAGGCGGAGAGCAATTATGACAGCCGGGACAAGATCGTGGAGGTGGGCAAGCAGGAGCCCCAGCCGGAGCCCAAGCCCGACCCCACACCCACCCCAGAGCCTGAACCCACCCCGGACCCGGAGCCTGAACCCACACCCGATCCCGCCCCGGACCCGGCAGAACCCGGAACATAAGCATAAAAAATCGGGGCCTTTTCAGGGCCCTGATTTTTTATGCTTATCAAAAAGGGCCTTGCCCTTTTTGAGACTCGCCGTCCACCAGGGAGCGGAAAAACGCCTCCCGGGCGGGATGCTGATAGGTGCGGCTGATGGGGACGCAGCCGCCGCTTTCCATGACAAAGGCTCCGTCCCTGATGCACCGGATCCGGGACAGGTTCACCCAATAGCTCTGGTGGCAGCGGATGAAGCCCCGGCTCTCCTCCAGCAGCTGGGCGGGGGTCCGCTGGGTCATGAAGTCTCCCCGGGTGGTGACCACCCGGGTTTTCCGCAGCACCCGCTCGGCATACAGCACCTCTGACACCGGCACCCGGTACGATGCGCCGTCCCGCTCCAGCAGCAGGTCGGCGCGGACGGCGCCCAGGGCGTCCATAGCCCGCCGCAGGGCGGGACCCAGCCGCTGGGCCATCTGGGATTTCAGGATAAAATACACGTGCTCCACGTCGTATACCGACGTGGCATAGTCCAGAAAGCTGCTGACGAAAATCACCTGGCAGCGGGGCAGCTTCTCGTGCAGGCGCTGGGCCAGCTCGATGCCGCTGCTGTCGGGCATACAGATATCCAGCAGGGCGATGTGGGGCCGGTAGCCCCCGCCGGTAACGGCGTCCATCAGCTTCCCGGGGGCGGAAAACGTGCGGATGTCGCAGTCGGCAGCCTCCGGCGTCTCCCGAGCGCAGCGCAGGGTATTCTGCATATGCAGGGTGTCGTCGTCGCAGATAGCAAGACGGAACATCAGGCTTCCTCCGTTTCTCCTTGATTTTCCGGCAGCTGCAGGGCAATGGACACGGTGAACTGTCCGTCCCGGACCTCCTGGGTGCAGGAGCCGTGGTACCGCCCGGCCAGGTCCGTCAGAATGTGCAGGCCGATGCCCCGCTCCAGATGGGGAATGCGGCGCTTCTTCCGGGTGTCATCCGCCGGGGCGGGGTTGGTCTCCGTCACCACCAGATAGTCCTTCCGCAGCCCGGCCTCCAGCCGGATGAACGGCGAGGCCACCTGGCCGCAGGCCTCCACGGCGTTGTCCATCAGGTTGCCGAACAGGATCACCAGGTCCACGTTGGCAATGGGCAGCCTCCGGGGCAGCACCACTGATGCCTCCACCGGGATCCCGGCCTGCCGGGCCTCCCGGATGCGGCTGAACAGGAAGGCGTCCACCAGGGGATTTTCGCACTGGTCCAGCTGGGAGCTGTGCTCCTGCTGGCGCATCAGCTCCCCGGCATAGGCTGTGGCCTCCTGGCGGCGGCCGCTCTCCAGCAGCAGCTGGATGGTGTGCATATGGTGGGCGATGTCGTGGCGGATGCGACGGTTGTCCTCGTACTGATCCACCAGGGCGGAATAGTGCTTCAGCTGGTTATCCAGCTGGTCATTCAGCAGGCGGTTGGCGGTCTCCAGCTCCGCCTTCCGGGCGGTCTGCCCGATCAGGCAGAACAGCGCCACATCGGACACGGCAAACAGCAGAATCAGGACAGACATTCTCGGCCAGTTGACGGCCTCCGGAAACTGAGCATACAGCCGGAACATGGTGATCAGGCAGGCACTCTGCTGCAAGGGGAAAACCGCGAAAATCAGCCATTGGGTCAGGCTCAGCGGCCGGCCGTTTCGGGAAAGGGCCCGGGTGGCCAGGGCCAGAGTTCCGGCATACAGCGACACTGTCAGCAGGGCCAGAGGCTCCGCCGCCGCGGTGTGCCAATAGTCGACCTCTCCGTTCAGGCCAAACAGCATCGGGAAAACCACCGACAGCATCATCTCCATTATCAGGAGCGTTGCCTCCGGCAGCAGGGCCACAAAGGCCGTCAGGGGAATCGGGCTGCGGTACAGCGTCAGCCCCAGAATCAGAAACAGCAGCGGAACGGAGATCAGCCGCAGCACCGACAGCCGGTTCAGCCCATAGTTGACCCCCAGCGCCACCGCCGGGACCACCACCACGCAGATCAGCATGGTCACCCGGAAGCTGAATCGGGGCGTCAGATTTTTCCACAGAAACGCCGTCCAGACCGCCAGCAGGCAGATGTTATAAATCACGGAAGACGTCGTGCTCATAAACAAATCCCCCTTATTCAACGGGTATACATTGTAGCATATGCCGCATATAATTGCAAGAATTGGAAATTTATGGCAAATAATGTCGAGTTCTGCGCATTTTGCGGCGAGTTATGCAAATTCCATGAAATGGGAGAAATCCTGGGTTATAATGACATAAAAGCGTGGTATCGCCACGGCACGGGAGGATCACGCCACCAAGAAGAAGGAGAGAACATCCATGACAAGCAAGCTGACCATTCTGTCCATTGACCCCGAGACCGCCGGTGAGGACGTCCGGCGGATGCAGGAAGCCCTCTGCCTGCTGGAGCAGCTGCGGCAGCTGCTGAAAAACATCGGAAGCCATGACCTGGCGGACCTGGCCGTCTGTGCGGCCCAGGAGCTGCAGGAAGCCGTCCGCTGCATCCGGGAGAGTGCCCGGAAATATGAAAACGTTGTGCTGGAGCCGGAGCTTACCCGCCCCGGGGAGGGTTCCGGCGCCGTCTGGCTGGCTGCGGCGGCGGCAAAGCTGCTGGCCCAGGTGCCCACCCATGAGGAATGGGCCTGCCAGGAGCAGGCCGCCATCGACCGGCACATTGCCGACGGCAAGCGCCGGGTGCGAGAGCTGACGGAGCAGCTGAGCGGCCTTCCCCGTTCGCGGCGCAGAGTCTGATTCTGCAAGCCATTCCCCTTCCCTCATATCCCCGCCCGCTGCCTGCCTTTTTCCGGCAGCCCCGGGCGGGGTTTCTTTTTGTGGCCGCCGGTGCAGAAAGCTCTTGAAAACGGGCGCGCTGTAGGGTATACTATGGGGGCGGCCGCTCAAGCCGACAATATATAACCGGGTGTAGCGCAGTTGGTAGCGCGCCTGCTTTGGGTGTGCGTAGACCCTATCCATGCGCGGCTTGGACAAAAGCCCGCAAAGCCTTGCGGCACGGGCGATAGCGGGTTTTCCTCCGGTTGCCGAAAACGGCACAAAAGCGGCTTTGACCACAGGAATGACCACAGACAGAAAAAACTTTATTTTTACCGTTCGCCGTGGTATCATGGCAGAAAAGTGAATATCCGGGTGTGGCTCAACTGGTAGGGCGCGACATTTGGGAGTGCCGTGGCGGTATCCGGGACGGGTCAGGGCGAAACGCCGCAAAGCCTTGCGACGCCTGCGTTTGCAGGATTTTCCCCGATTGCCGAAAACGGCATAAAAGCGGCTTTGACCACAGGAATGACCACAGACAGAAAAATCTTTGATTTTCTCCCTCGCCGTGGTATAATGGCAGAAATTGAATATCCGGGTATAGCGAAGTTGGTATCGCGCCTGGTTTGGGACCAGGAGACCGTGCGTTCGAGCCGCACTACTCGGACCAAAATCCCTCTGAAATCGTTGATTTCAGAGGGATTTTTCTTATTCTTTGTCTATTGCGGCGCAGGAGGTAAGGTTCCATCTCCTTTTTCTTTTCATAGCAATTGTCCATATTCAAAGTGAGAAAATCGGTTAAAATGATATGAATTGATAGCCATATCAGCCCCTCCAATTCATTATCTTATCACATACTATTTCTGATACAGAACAACTTCTCGTTACCCTCTCACAGTGAGCATAGTCCTGTGAGGGGAAGGAGACGGCTTATTACTTTTATGGCGTTGGGATTTCAGTCTCAATCAGCCCCGGAATTTGAGTAGCAATTGGTGTATACAAATCAATTTCAGCGTTTGGAGTGGATATTGATACTACCAATGAATACCGTACGGTTTCATTACATTTGCCTAAATAACTGCGCTCTCTCCACCAGCCCACAACTGGATATACCGCTAAATAATTTGCATTACATAATTCGACGGCACTTGTTTTTATAAAGTCAGAATGTACTGAACCTACATCACGGTTTTCGCTACCAAGATACCATCTGTTACTTCCACTCGTACCTCCGCCATGATCATCGCTATCTTCACGCATTTTTACATTAATCCTTTTTTTGAAATCTTCCACGCTTTCGTCCGTATTTATTACATCAAACCGTAAACCGCATGAAGGATACCGATATCGGTTATTCCACCCCTTTTCGCCAGGACCCGGCTCGATAAAATACGACAATGTAACTCGCATTTCTACTTCAGCTTCTCCCAAACTTCGAAGCAATTCCGTTGGCCAGGGAATCTGATGTAAATGCATCTCCTTCATTCCGATTTGACCATTGTCTTTCTCGTAAGGTTGGATTTCACCTTGAATAATCAAATTTACAGAATTATTTAAACATTGAATAGCTCTATCAATATTGGGTATTCCGTAGCCGCATGTACGCAGAAGTTTACGTCGCCCCGTTTTTTTACTATCATCAGTACAAAACTGTTCTTTCATCTGCGAGGTCCACCGTGCCGAATGAATCAGAAGCGCACGAACTGTTTCTGGCCAAATATCAGGATATTCTGCGAAAAGTTGAGCTGCCATGTGCGATGCCTGAGCAGTAGCAGAACTCGTTGCCCATATTGTAGAGAATTTTCGGTTTAGTGGGCGATGCCCAGTTGTTAGTAGCGATAGGTCTGGACAAGGAACATAATCTGCCCCGTTCGTTGCTATATTTCCTCCATCCAGGAGTATTTCAGGCTTTACCGGCCATTTGGATGCCCACATAATAGAAGTTGCACTGTAGGGACTGAGTTGACCGCTCTCTGCTACAGGACTAAAGCCCGAAAATGCTTCGTCATTAATAATTACACTTTGAGAAAATGCCCCCACCGTTAATGCATTTCAAGACTGCCCTGGACTCTCAACGCTATGAATCATATTTGCATCAGGATATCCAACCGCAGACATTTCGGAACTTTCGACATTACCCGCACTTACCAAAACTAATCGTTTATCACTATCAGCGACACCAGAAGCAACGCTGTCCACAGCTGCAGACCAAGACGTAGGGCTCCCATCTCCAGAATTATACACAGAGGAAGTCACTGCAATACAGTGACTTCGTTTTGCATCGGGATTGGCGATCTCCGCTAATGCAACTGCTTGTTCCGTTATTGCGCCGTACAAATCCGGTGGATTTTCACCACGTGGCGGTAAAAGTTTCACTGCCTCAATTTGATGATATACATTTAAAGGCTGTCCGCTAATCAATGCATCTTTCAAATCAGAATATATTGCGATGCCAGCCATCTCTGTGCCATGTCCGTCGTGATCAGAAGCCATCCATGCTGAATCAACACTTTGCACCCAATCTTCTCGGGTCGCAGGGGCAATAAGTGGATGCCCAACAGTAAGACCGGTATCCAAAATGCAAACAGTTGCCCCCGTATTGTGGAAAGTGGTCCTTCCCAATAGTTCGTCTACCCATTCAGCCTGTTCACTGCCATTTAATTCATCGAAAAAATTAGTTGGTTCAGGTGCACGGCGAAACTCAGCTAAATAATCACACCCCGTTAGTAAACCTAAGAGTTGATTATGGTCTGCTTGAACAAGCCGAACCACACGTTCTGGAAAGGCAATAAACCTCGGATTTTTTGTAATCTCCAACGCTGAGCAGCATTCATCAAAATTGCTTATTGCTTCTTCCATTTGTCCATTTTCATATCTAAGCCAAACTTCACACCATACTGCAACGTCACCAGGCATATCTTCTCGCTTACCAACCCAGAATGATTCTAAAACGGCAAGTTTCACATCTTCGATGCTTCGTACAAGATCGTTGTGTTTAGGTGATTTGCCTTCTTCCAAAGACTCTAATGAATCACTAAAAGCTTGTACTCGGTCAAGAAAGTAATTCTCTTTGCCAGCAGGAATATACACTGTGGCTCTCTGCACATTGCCGTCTTGTCGAACATTGAGAAGTCTGATTCCTGATTTAGCTTGGTAGTTATCCAGCGCTTTTGTCTGGAGATCACAATTTTCTGCGCCGGAAAACTCAAGATAAAGACCGTCCTTATAGCGTATAGCCGCAACTTGTCGTTGTGTCAGATCTTGGCGTCTGCACTCATTAAGTTCATGTGCAATAAAAGCAGCGTGCGCACCAGGATTGGTGCGCACGGGAAAAGTAGTTCCAGAACGGCGGCGCTTCGATACGAAAGGAAGCGTATCCCGTGTTTCGTGAAGAAAGATATTACGTTTTTCTACAGGCATTAATTACGCCTCCTTCGCAGAATATGCATCTATGCGTTCGTCCAGCAATTTCATAAGCTGCTCATTATCAATAGATGTGCCGTTAAGGATAGAATGCTTGATAGCATCGTCACACGCTCGAATTATTTCTGCATGGCTAAGAGACTTGGCTTTACTCACTAAATCTGATGAAACAAAAAAATAACGATCATAGGACTTTAGCTTATAATCAAACAACCGAACAATTTCGCTTTCAGACGGCATCGCATAATGTAGTACATCATCAAAACGTCTAAATAGAGCTTGGTCTAAGAGCTTCTGGTTATTCGTTGCCGCTATAATAATGCTTTCGGATGTATCTTGCTCAATAAATTGCAAAAACGAATTCAAGATTCGTCGAGCTTCGCCAACCTCATTATCTAACCCTCGATCAGCACCAATAGCATCGAACTCATCGAAAAAATATACGCCAGTTGATATTGCAATCGAATCAAAGATTTGACGAAGCTTTGCACTGGTTTCACCCATAAACTTTGTTACAACCTTGTCCATCTGAACCGTATATAATGGTAAATCTAATTCGGAAGCTATGACCGAAGCTGTAAATGTCTTCCCTGTGCCGGGGCGTCCCTCTAACAAGATTTTTCTTCGATTGCTCAAGCCGTATTTTTCAAGTTTGCTTTTATTCCGAAATTCTGACAAAATTCGAAATATTCGATTGCTCAATTCTTCGGAAACAATCAAATCGTTCAAACGATTCGAGGGAATTTCCATAAGAAACATCCCATTGGGGTTATTTAATCGCAGAACCGTTCCTTTCGTTTTTCCGATTTTATCGGCAGTCTGCTTTAGTTCACGTGCAAAGGTGTCATGGCCGTGCTTCGCTTCATACGCGGCGATTTGGAGTACAACTGTTTTAAACTTATCATTATCAGAATCGATATGAGCTTTTATTAAGCTTTTAATCTGATCCGCTGTTGCCACATGAATGCACCCCCCTTCATAGATATAAAAATCCACTTTTATTTTACCACCTGGCTTAAATTAGTCAATATACAATCCTTTAATATTAGCCGTTTTCACACTTTATTTGTTGTATATTCTTTGCTTTTCCTTCACCGCGGCAAAATTTTGATTAAAGTTCAAAACTATTGTCTAAAAGTAGGTCTCTATGCGTGCAGATAACTCCGCACACATAGAGATTGTTACTTTTCCGTTTTTCCTCGCCGGGTCGCCTTCCCCTCCAGTGGGCTTCCATCGCCCTCGCCCAAATCCTTCAGCCTCTTCGCTTCCGCAATCTCTGCCTTCATCTCTATGATTAGCACCTTCAACTTCTCCTCGCACTCCTCACGGGTGTGAGCATAGACATTGCGGGCGTGCTTTTTTCCGTCGGGCCATTTGGGAGAATAGCGTCCTTCGAAGAGGTGGTCGTTGATCTGGCTGACGCAGCCGGTGCCGGACTTGCGCTTGCGGCCCATGTAGGGCTTGAAATCGGTCATACTCGGCTTTTCTGCCTGGGCTGTGGCAGTTTCCTGCCCCGGCTCTGAAGCGTCCTCCTGTGGCGCTGCTTTGCCGATGCTGCGGTCGATGTTGGCGGCGGCCGTGAGCCGCATATCGTCGGTGATGTGAGTATAGATGTCCAGCGTGGTGGCCGCCGATACATGACCCAGCATGGCGGAGAGCGTTTTCACATCCATACCGTTTTCCAGCGCCAGCGTTGCGAAAGTGTGGCGCAGGTCGTGGAAGCGCACATGCTTGCATCCTGCGTGTTCCAGGATGAACTGCAATCTGCGGCGCACCACGCCGGGCGTAATGGGACAGTCCTCCTTCACCGGAGATGGGAACATCCAGCGGGAGTCCACTGTTTTCTTATACTCCCGCAGCACCTCCACCACGGCGGGCGGCAGGACGAGCTTGCGGACGGAATTCTTCGTCTTGGGCGTGCTGATCTGAAGCTGGCCGCGCACATCGTAGACCTGCTTATTCACGTTCAGTACGCCGGTTTTGAAGTTCAGGTCGTCCCATTGCAGCGCCATGAGCTCGCCTCGGCGCAGGCCGGTGGCTAAGTCCAGAAGGAATACTTCGTAGTAGCCCTCGAACTTTGCTTGAATAAGGAATCTTTGAAGTTCTTCCCTTGTCAGCACCTGCATCTCCCGTGCCTTTTTCGGCGGCAGCTTGCAGCCGATGGCCGGGTTTACACGGATCAGCCCATCCTGCACCGCCTTCTCCAGTGCCGAGCGGCAGGTGGCGTGGCACATGCGCACCATCCGGTCGGACAGCCCTTCGCCGTACTTGTCGGTGAAGCGCTTCCGGCCGCTTTTCTTGAGCCGTCCATAGAACTGCTGCAGGTCATTCTGCGTCAGCTTGTTCAGTGGAATGTCACCTATTTCCGGGATGATGTGCAGGCGGATACGGCTTTCATAAGTCTCCTGCGTAGTGGGACGGATCTTTGGCTTAGAGTGATTCTCGTACCAGTATGTCAGCCAGTCCACGAAGGGCATCTCAGGGCGAACCTTTCCAGGCTTCAGTCCGCCGCACTCCGCCTTGAGCTTCTGGAGCTTTTCGACACACTCCTTCTTTGTCTTGGAGAGAACATTTTTCGTCTTGGGATAGCCGTTGTCATCGTAGCCGATGACAACACGCCCCTCCCACCGGCCGTCCTTGCGCTGCCTTACAGTCCCGTCGCCGGCTTTTCGTTTTCTTGCCACGGTTTCAACTCCTTTCCGAAGATATCTTCCATGAAGCCGCCCACGATGCCAGAGGCTGTCTTCTGCATATCCGATGTGACATGGGTGTAGGTGTCCAGCGTGAAGGACGCATTGGTGTGGCCCAGGATCCCCGACAGGGTTTTGGCGTCCACGCCGCTGGTGAGGGCGTGGGTCGCGAAGGTGTGGCGCAGGTCGTGAAAGCGGATACTGGGCAGCCCCGCCCGCCGGAGCAGCGTCTTCATGTGGAGGTAGGCCGAGCCGGGGTTGACAGGATCCTCCGGCTTTACCGGGTCGGGGAATATCCATTGACTGATGGTATCCGCCCTGCGCCGCCGCAGGATGTCCGCCACCGTCTTCGGCAGGAGGATGGTACGCATTCCCTTTCCCGTTTTTGTCTCGCCGACGGTGTACTCACCCTTCCTCTGGCTGTGGAGGGTGCGGCACACCTTCAGCGTGCCGCCCTCCTCGTCGAAGTCGCTCCATTGCAGACCGCAGATCTCGCCGCGGCGCAGGCCGGTCATCAGCTCCGTCTGGAAGAAGTCTCGCCACACCTCGTCCTGCTCCACCACTGTAAGGAAGTCGTCCAGCTCCGCGCGGGTGAGGATACGCTTGGGCTTGTAGTTGGGCTTGGGCGCCGTTGTCCCCTCAGTAGGATTTCTGGGAATGACATGCGCCTGCACTGCGTCTTTCAGTGCGGCGTGGAGGGTGGAGTGAATGTGGCGAACCATGGAGTCCGAGAGCTGATGATCCATCTCGGGATGCTCGTGGATGCGCCCCTCCGTTTTCAGACGGCGGTACATCCGCTGGATGTCCTGTTGGGAGATGAGGGAGATCTGCTTGTCGCCCAACTGCGGCTTGATATAGTATTCGATGTAGCAGCGATAGCTTTTGAGCGTACCGGGCCGCACCGTACCCGCCTTGTACTCTGTGAGCCAGCGATCCAGCCACTGACCCAGCGTCATGCGGCTGTCCTCGGTCAGCTCCACATCACGGTAGCACTCGATGTTCTGGTGGAGCTTGTCCAGCAGTGCCTTTTGCGTCTTGGCGTAGACATGACGGAACAGCGGCTCGCCGTTTTCCCGGTGCCCAATGACGATGCGGCCTTCCCATCGTCCATCGTCACGCTTTCGCACCATGCCGTCACCGGCTGGTCTTCGTTTTGCCATGTATTTCACTTCCTTTGGATTCATTTTCTTTTTGCAACACAAACAACTACCACACTTTTGCGGAAATAGCTACTGTATTCTTCTATCAGCTTTAACCGCAAATTGGCCTGAAATCGGGGTAAAATGGGGATTGGGGCCGGTATGACGTCGGTAGAAACCCTTGCAAACACTGACTTTTTCGGATTTTCAGCGTCAGAGTGGGTCCATGAGCCCGGAAAGAGCGTCGCATTGTCCCCGGTCACAAACCCTTGAAAATGCCCGCACTGCGGGCATTTGTGGGGGTGCCCCGGCGCGAATAGGCGTCGGGGCTTTCTCCTGCTTTTCTTTCGTCGGCGGCAAATCGGTCTGATTTTCGGTTATCCTGCCCGGTCAAGCATCCACGGCGCATCACCCCCTTCCGGGCAGAACACGCTGCGGTAGGTACTGATGTCCGGCACCATGCCCTGCTCCAGCATGATTTCGCTTTTCAGCAAGCGCACACACAGCTCCGCATAGACACTCCGCATCTCATCTCTACACCGACGAGCAACAGACTTTTGCTCATCGGTCAGGTTGCCGTAGTGTTCATCGCAGAGGAACAGGCGAAGCTCCTCTTCATTAATGGGTTCGACATGATCCTTGTTCCACGCCCACCGAATGTAGCGCACCGTGTCGTGCGTGCGTCGGATAACCATCATCGGGTCATGGTCTACGATAAAGTTTGCGATCTGCTGCATCATGCGCTCTCTTCCTCCTTCTTCTCGTTCTGCCGATTCAACTCGGCCAATCGTTTCTCTGCCTTTGCCCGCTCCATGTCACGCTCCGCCTGAAGAAACTGCCGCTGATAGTTCAGCTCCAGCGCTTCCTGAATGGGACGGATGGTGTAGACAAGACTTCCGTTGCGCACGCGGCCGTCCTTCGTGATGATGGTGCTGGGCTCGGTGCGGATGAGCCCCTTCTCCTCCAGACCGGCCACATACTTCCGCACGGTGTTTTCGCTCAGCTGCACTGCCTTTCCGATGGTGCGGTAGCTGGGATGGCACTGGTAGGTCCTGCGATCCTCGCAGCGCAGAAGGTAATTGTAGACGGCGATCTCATGAGAGCTGAGACCGAGGTTGAACACCTCGTTTGGCACGAGGTAGTAGTGCTTGTTCGGATCCCGCTTGGGCCAACGCTGGAACATCAGGCATCACCTCCTGTCTGCGCGTCTACCCACTGGCAGAACTTTTCTTTGGGCACCAGAATGCGGTTGCCGATCCGCAGCGCGGGAAAGCCCGTCTCGTGCATAAGCTCATAGGCGCTGGAGATGGACACGCCCAGCACCTGCGCTACCGTGTTCGCATTGAGGAACAGCGGCAACTGGTCATAGTTGGTGAATGTGGATTCTTGCATTGGATTCCTCCTTTGTATTTTTTTGTTGAAAGCTGCAAGCAAAAAGCTCCCACTGGAAAAGTGGGAGCAGTATCCATATTGCAAATTCGGAACCTCATGATAGAATAGAAGCAACAGGAGGTGAGCCGATGCCGTTGGTGAAATACAGGATCTACGAACTGTCCGCCAGAGCCATGATCAGTTACAGCAGAGAGCAGGACGGGACATATACTTTCCATCTCAGCGCCGCTGAGACAGAGAGATGCAAATCACTTTCCGTGCCTCACGAGCAGGACGAAAACGCACTGTTCTATCAGATCATGTGCGTGCTGCGCGGCGATGCCTTCACCGGAACGCCCGGTGGGCAGTTGGTGACGGACCTCTCGGATATCATTTTCTATATGGACTTCTCCGGCATCTTTGACAGGAGCGGTGCCAAGAAGAAACATCTGATCCGGCAGGAGAAGGCCAAGGCCCTGTTCCGTCCTGAGGGCGTGAGCCTTGATTTTGGCTCCGGCCCGCATCGATACCTCGCCTTTGAGCGGTCAGGCAGCATGAGCCGGCAGGCGCGGCTATCCTTCATCCGTGAGGATTTTTATGACGCCGTGCGCCGCCGCATTATGATGGATATGACCATCGGTGACTGCCAGCTCAGCAAACTCTACGCCTACAATGGTTTAATGCTGTCCAGCGGCATCCGCATTGACGGCATCGACATCGACCGCCCCCACCGGGTGGTGGTCGTTGACAATCCGGTACGAACGCCCCCGCCCACAGAGGTGATCACGGTGGAGGATGACGGGACGCAGAATAGCACCCGCAAATATCACCGGGTGGAGACGATGGCCGATGTCGAGGTCATCTGCTTCGACGGCGAAGGACTGATCTCCAAGCAATATGCCCGCCTTGTTGACGAAAAGCTGTGCGGGAAGAAAATCCACACCTCGTTTCAGATCCGTATGCCATATGTGAAGGGCATGCTGCATGAGGTGGACTTCAAGGATTATCTTGAGCGCAGCGGTGCGAACAGCATCACCGATCTGTGGGGCGTACAGCATCCGATTCAGAAGGTCGATATCATCCTCACCAAGAGTATGTTCAAGGGCTGCGGCTGGCTGAACGGAAGCGGCATGAGTTGGGAGGACTACTGGGCGGTGTTCCGCAAGTACCGCCATGCGCTGTACATCACGAATGTCAGCAAGGAAAAGCCGGAGAAAACGACGGAACTGAACTATCAGTTTTTGAACACGGTGTCACTCAAGGCGGATGAGTTCCGCCCCGCCGATCTGCCGGACGGCTGGGACCACAGCCCGGAAACAGATGAGCGAAATTGGCTCACCAAGCAGACGGAGCTGGCGTATTACAACTTCTGCGCCAACGAATCGTTTCGGCAGAATTATTTTCTGGAAAAGTTTGAGCGGGTCAGCTGGTGGGAACGGCATCAGGGCAAAGACCAGCTCCTTGCCACCGTGCTCAAAAATAATCCGCGTTTCATCAACGAACCGGTCTATACCAAGCGGTTGGAAGCCGAAGCGGACAAAATCGTAGAACAGTACGCCGTCGGTCGGCTGATCGTGGCGGGAGACAACCGTTATCTTTCCGGGGATCTTCTGGACTTCCTGGATTGCCTGCCTGTTACGAAAACCAGAACAAGCAAAAAAGCAAACGACTTTATCGATTTTCGCTGGACGCAAGGGTTGGGCCGCGAGAACTTCTTTGCTCCGGGTGCGGCTTACCAATCCGGTCATGTCTGCACACTGCTGCGCAATCCGCATATTGCCCGGAACGAAGAGATGCAGCTTTATCCTCTCGAAGAGCGGGGACATCTATACGATCAATATCTCAGCCATCTGACGGATGTTGTTATGGTCGGCTACACTTCACTCGCCGCAGAGCGTTTGGGCGGTGCCGACTACGACGGCGACATGATCAAGACAATCAGCGATCCCATTTTGAACGAATGCGTGAAACGAAACATCCATCACGATTCTCCGCGGCCGCGGAGCATATTTTCCCGGTCGCACAACCTGCCGCTGCTGATGATCCCCACGGCCCAGCCACAGATCCGCAATGCCGACGACTGGGAGGCCCGGTTCGAAACCGTCCGCAGCTCCTTCTCCTCCCGCGTCGGCCAGATCTGCAACGCCGCGCTGGATCGCAGCATCATTGCCTACAACGAAAACTCCGACGCCGAGGAGCGGGAGCGCTGCCGGAAGGAGACAGAGACGTTGGCCATCCTCACTGGGCTGGAGATCGACTCCGCCAAGAGCGGCATTCGCCCTGATCTGGATGAGTACCTGACTCATAAGACCGTCAAGCGCAGCGACTTCCTCAAATATAAAACGCTGGTAGAGGAAATGGAGACCCGGCGCGCCTGGTACGAGCCTACCCATGCGGCCAAGGTAAAGGCGTTTTTCAAAAAGGTGGATTGGGACGAGGTGGACTCCAATGTAGAGCGCCTGCCGTATCTGGCACAGCAGCTGAAAAAGAACACGCCGCGCATCAAGGCAAAGCCCGCCAAGGATGAGGAACTGTTTTCCTTCGCCCAACAGCCAGACTGGAAGGAGCAGTTAAATTCCGATAAGCTGGCGGCAGTGGACGCGCTGCTGCGGGATTATGACGCTTGTCTCTCCCGTATCCGGGCCTGCCACATTCCGGTGAAGGAGAAAAAGCGGAAGAGCGATGTGGAGCGCATTCTGTATGCCAGAGGGCAGGAGGATGCATACGATCCTGACGAGCTGTACGCTCTGTTCGGCAGCCTGCCGCCGGAAAAGGTGTCCGCTCTGCGGCAAGCCATGCAGAAGCAGGCATGGCACCTCATGGACGAGGATGCACGGGAGCGCTTCCTGCGGGAATGGCTACCGGAGTTTGACGATATATACGATTTGCTGACCGATTTCCGCTTCGGCGGCTACCGCATCCTCGGAGACATTGTCTGTGATATGGAGGACGAGAACACCGGCAGGGAGAAAAAGCAGCTGTTCCGCGAAAGCGACTCAAAAGCCTTCACTGCCATGATGAGAGCCTTTGCGGACAAGTCCGCCTCCCGGAGCTATCGTGATGCCGTGACGGCCAAGTGCCGGGAGCTTCTGACCGCCATTGTAAGACCGACTCTGGCTGTGCGCTATGTGGTCGCTCTCGGCAGACGTGACCTGCTGTGGGATCTACTGCCGGAGTACATTGAGAAAAATGTTCTGGAGGTGCGGGATGATTAACGAATGGGAGGAATTCTGCGCATATACTGGAACAGTTTCCTATACCGCCAGCAAGAAGAGCGACACGACATGGCTGGGCCGTTTCACCTTTGCCACGATCCTGGAGTTTGAGGGAATGGCTCGGATTTTGACCATCCTGGCCCGCGGATATCTGTTCCACAGCAAGGACGGAGCAGTCATTTTGGGTGATCCGCATGATCGGATCGACTACGCCCGCCGCGCGCTCTGCGCCTGGTGCAGTGTTCCGGAGGACGGGAAGCGCGTGCCGGACAAGGAATGGCAGTTCCGGACGGATTTTTCGGAGTTGCACACGGAGTTCCCAGAGTTGGTGGATGAGGACGGGACCGGCTGGTTTCTCCGCCATGTCCTCTGCGTCGCGGACTTCATGCTGACACACCCGGAAAAGGTGCGCAGCACCTCGCTCAAGTATGCGGAGGTCATTCAATCAAAGTTCGCCGCCGCATGGCGAAGCAAGGTGATGCAGTATCAGATCCCGATTTTTGCGCCCCAAACCAAGGGTGCCTGGACGCTGCGCTTTGATGATGTTCTTGCTGATGCGCTGGAGTTTGGCTCGCTGCGCAAAGAGGGGCCGGAGCTGCCGCCCGAGCTGACTGAGAAAGTGAAAGCGGCGCTTCCGAAGGAAATGCCAGACGAGGTCGTCTGTACGCTGATCCGCTATTACCTCGCCAACCGGCAGGATGATTGCGAGTGGGTGGTCCTGCCGGTGGCAAGCTTTGACGCCTACTTCGGGGACACCAGCTTCAGCAAGAAGTACCTGCCCAAGATCCCGCCGGAGATCATGGATCGGAGCAACGCCTTCGGCGTCAGCCGGTATCGGATCACGGAAGAATATCTGCCATAGGATACAGACAGCGGGACAAGCCTTTACGGCCTGTCCCGCTGTTTTTCTGTCTGGATTTTTGAAAGTGTTTTCCTTGTCTATGGCGGCTCAACCGTTGAGCCGCTGCCTATGTCCTACTCCTCGTCGTCATCAGACCATGAGGAGATCATGTGAATATCCCCGGTGTCCATGTCCATCGCCATGTGATCTCCCATGCGCATCATGAGATCCCCATCGGAGTTCATCGCCATGCTGTCAAAAATGCTCATGGCGAAGTCGCCGTCATCGTAGTCAAAAAATCGATTGCACACTGTACCCGCCTCCCCTATTGAAATATCTGTTATAAACCTCATTCACTGCTTCCACATACACCACAAAGGATGGGTGGTTACGATCCTGCCAAGACAGATACATGTTTTTCTTCTCAAGATACCTGTCACGAACCTCCTGCCATAAACCTTCTTCCTTTATTTCATCCGCTCTATCTTTTACTTGATGTGAGCGCGGCACTTCATTCCATGTGTATTGATCCCAGCCCAGTGCGTACACATTTTTGTTATGAATCAAGCGCATATAGTTCCCGTTCGGATTTTTCTTGATAATTGCAACATCAAAGCTGAATTTGATATTTGAAGTCTTCCCAAAATGCAGCAGTGCAGTCAAGCAAGAAGTTGAATCTTGTGCATCCGAAAAGAACTTTCCGCCCACCGCTTTGTTAAGGGCGTTTCTAATGGTATCTTTCAGCAATCGCGGGTCGCAATACTCGTCATCCGCTTTCATGACCAAAAGATTGTAGTCAAGGTCATACGGGCCATCTCCATCTCTCGTAATCATATTCCTCGCCCCGCTTCCGACAAGCGAAAACTGTGCAGAAATACCCTTCGCCTTCAGCAGCTCGCAGGTTTTCTTAAGGATCCTCGAACAATCCGAACGATAGCGCTTTGCCTCGGATTCGCAAACAAACTCATACGCCATACATACTCTCCTTTTCGCCCATGCCACCCATTCAACATCGAGGTTAAATCACTATAGAATAGCATAGAAAGTTTGATTGTCAATAGCGATTTGGCCCTATTTTGAATATTTTCCGCATATTTCACCCCATAATCCCAATTTTGTTGCCGTTTTCGTAAATGTCCGCGCCGTCTTCACAATGATTGGGCTCCTCGTATTCCACCCAGCCGAAGCCCGCCACATAAACTTTGTCAACGGGCTGCAGTTCTTTGGGTACCAGGGGCGGAGTTGGCTCTGGCGCGGAATTTTTAGTGGGCATCTGTTCAGTAGAAGGCTGACACTCGGGAGCTACGGGCATTTCAATAGGCTCTGTCTCCGGTTCAGATTGTTCTTCTTGGGTGCTTCTTGCTGTGGAATCGTTCCTTTTTCTTTCTCTGCCAGTGCTGCGGGTTCCTCGATTTCCGCAACGGTCGCTTTCTTGGCGCTCACAGCGGTTTCCGCGGCTGGGACGGGTGTTTCTTCCTCAATTGCGTTGCCATGTAGCCACACAGCGGCACACAAAGCGATACAAGCGGCAATCATGGTTGCTATGACGAACTTCTTCATTTTTCTGCCTCCTTAGATGCGAAACGAGCTCCCGATCCTATTACCGTTCGGCAGGAGACTGAGCGCTCATTTTCGTAGTGATTCATTTCTATAGACAGCTTCCACGCCAGTTCAAATCCGGCGATAAAGCTGTCGATGGAGGTGTCCTCTGCAATACGGTCCTTTGCATCGATGATCTGGAGCACCAGCCGACGCTCCGGTTTGCCCAGCACCTCACTAAGTGCTTGATGACATTCCTCAATTTCCTGTTTCTGCGCCGGGAGTTCAGGTGGGGTATAAAAGCAGTCATATAGGTCTTTCAGCAGCTTGTATTTCATGTGCTCGCCTCCTTGCAGCACAAACATATATCACAGTTCGACGGAAACAGCTACTGAAACTTTTAAGAAAAATAGCGGCCGAAACACATAGCTTCAGCCGCTATTGGGGATGTGGGGTACTGGTGGTGCGGGCTCGCAGGTTAACTATACCCCATAGGCCGCATTGCTAAAAATCTTCATTGATGTACTAATCAACATCAAGAGCGTTGATTGTATAAATATTGTACATAGACTTTCTCCTGTAATCCTGTAGTATACAGTCTCGAGAGACAAAGCTTTATAAAAAATAGTCTCCAACAATGCGATTGAGCTGAGCAGATATTTCTGAAAAGTTCCTATTCAAATCAAGTGTTTTCACACTGATTTGATTACCGCTCATCCGATAGCGGTTGTCCGGCTGGATTGCTTCGTCTGTTGCGGCATACAGAAGCATGCCGGATACCTGATGCGGTTCGTTGCCGAACTCCGCCTCTTTGTTCTTCACATAGGTGAAAATCTGATACAGATTACCGGAATGCATGGTATGCACATCATACTGAGCTTGCGTGGTGTGTGTATAGTACTTGGCATCAATGATGAGGACCTCATTGCCTCTGGTCAGCATAATATCGCTTTGCATGACCGGAAGCATGGTGCCAATTCCATCGTCCAACGCCCACGGAATCTGAGATGCCGTTGCCGTTACCTGTGGACATTCCTTGGCGTAATACTCCAGTATAAATTTCTCATACAGGCGGTTCATGCGCTGCTCGTCAATGAAGGAAGCCAGTCGGTATTCGCCGGAGTCCGAGGTCAACAGCATTCCTTCGAGGATCAGTTGGCACAAACTAATGAGCATACGATAGGTATTGTTGTTCCGTTGAAACCGAATGGCCGACCAGTGAATTGTGCCTGGGTCAATGGTATCAATATTTGAAAAGAACAACATTTCCTTCTTCAAATCGCTTTTGTATGCTTGATCCACCCTTACATGACGGAGCAAGAGCATCACGGTCGTTTTAAGAATCTGGTTCAGCAGATTGTTTTCGGAAAGCTCATCATATTCACAGGTCAATACCTGCCTCCTTGCGAGGCGGTTCTGTATCGTTCCGGGCATGTCAATTTTGCCGCGAACAGCAGTGACCGTCTCCTTTTGGTTCAGATACTCACGGTAAAGGCCCTGTTTCAGCTGTCTACCGATACCCTTTGCAAGAATCGCAGCAAACAGGTTATGTATGTTCTCGAACTCTTCAGTAGCAATATCCTCATAGCCGCCCTGATTCAGGGTTGTGAAGGCATACGAAAGCATATAGTATATGTTTTTTATGAAGATGCTTTTATCTTTGATCATTGAAACATACCCTGCAAAATATTTTCCCAACGTCGGAGTTTACTTGTATCATCAAACCAGTACTCACTAAGCATTGGCAGAATGTCATAATCAACGATGGAGTGCAGCCATTCGTCCGTACAGACATCTTTGCCGCAAAAATAGCTGTGACCAATACAAAAGCCTTTGCCCAAAGATTTGTCTGCGACAATTTCGCAGTTCAGCTCCTTCACCTTGGACACCAGTTCGTTCAGCGTTTCATTATTCAACCCATTCTGATAATGGATGAAGCCCTCGGAATCAAACCCAGGTTCGATCTCAAAGAAGCTGAAACGGCGGCGGAGCGCATAATCGATCATGGCAAGACTGCGGTCTGCCGTGTTCATCATACCGATGATATATAGATTCTTGGGAACGGAGAAAGGAAGTCCGTTATACGCCAGTGTTGCCTTGATGCCACGGTAATCCCTTTCAATCAACATAAGCAGCTCGCCGAAAATTTTGCTCATATTGCCACGGTTGATCTCATCAATAATGAAGAAAAACTTCTTGTCTGGCTGGTTGGCAGCTTTCTGGCAAAACCGATAGAAGATTCCGTATTTCAATTCAAAGTTATTCTCTACAGGCTTGTAGCCCATCACAAAATCTTCATAGGAATAATTCTGATGGAACTGGACGAACTCAATGCGGCTGTCATCCTTCTCCCCCATCATAGACCATGCCAGACGCCTTGCGGCGAAAGTTTTGCCGACGCCGGGAGCGCCCTGCAGAATGATGTTTTTCTTATTGTGCAGAACGGCCACAAGGTTCTCGTAGCGCTTTTCGCTCATATACACTTCATCCAGAAAATCGCTTTTTGTGTAAGCATCGATGGATGCCTCCGCGGTAATCGGGTTTTCTTCCCGAATCATATCAAGGATGAAGTCGTATTCGCCTCGGGTGAGCTTGAACAGGCTGCCCTGCGGATTCTGGAAATACTCCATGCGCTCCAGTTCCGGGCATTCCTTCAGCGTTGTATAGTCAATGGGGGAGGTCAAGCCTTCTATTTTTTCAAAGAACAGCTTTTCACCGTCCTGTTCTGCGCTGATACGGCCAATTGCTACAATCTGCTTTACCGGATTGGATTCATAGCCAATGATCATGTCGCCAACTTTCGCATCCAGGAAGTTCTGGAAAATACGCCGCTTGTTCCCGTTTTCATTGTAAAGCGTATAGGACTGCACCTCTCCGACAGCAATGTCGGAAAAGCTCCAGATTCTCGGATTCGCATTCAACCACCAATAGCCATGGTCTTCTTCGGGAGCGGCAGCTGCACACAGTTCAATATTACTCAAATCTGTCTGATCAAGTGCTTCAGAAAGTTCATCTCTCAGTTTCCAAATAAAGCTGCCATCCTCGCCTTTGTCTGCATCACGCCCAGTGTAAAGGACCGTCCACCATTGTGTGGAGCCATCTTCTCTTGTTGCGGGCTTGATTCCGGCGGCTTCACAGACACGATGAGCCAGTGCAACAGAACCGGAATTATAGAAGTTTTTTGTCTCACCATATTTGACCGCAAGTTGTGTGCAGGAGGCCTGACCACCATAGTCTTTGATCCGCCTCATAATTTCAAGTGCACTGGTAGTGAAAATAGTTCCATCCTTTAAGAGTTTTTTCCAATCTTCGATGGTAAGCCCAGGATTATAATCTGTACCGTACCATTCGGTGGCAACTTCAGCATTCTCATCCTGCTGAGAGTAAAATCTGCTGATATAAAATCCCACATCGATGGTCAATGTTTTGAGCTCAGGGTCGGGGTAGCAAGTATCCGTCAGCTGTGACTGAAACAGATTGACGAGCTCTGTGTCCTCTTTGAGGGCAAGGCTGATTTCGTTATAGAGCCGCAGAAAGTTGCGGATATTGTCTGCGTAAGCACCCTTTTTGAAGCGGTAATCAGTCTCAAGCTCGTTTGCAACATTTTTCACCTCGCCGAACTTATAGATGTAATACTTATCCGGGTAGCGCAACCAAAGATAAGTGCTGATAGCATTTTCATATTGGTAGTGCTGTGCGGCACCGTTTCCATATCTCTCCAACAAGATGGAAGCCTGCAATTTGAAGGCATTCATGCGCTCATACACATCCTTGTTCTCGTCAAACAAGGCAATAAACATTGCCCGAACCTCTTCCGGTGCCGCTTTGGAAAAACTTACAATCATGCGTCTCGGGAAATTGTTGATGGAAGCCAGCAAATTGAAGGTTTTATCGAGGGAACGGCTCAGCATTTCAGGAAAATTTTGAGCGTTCACGTCCCAATTGTCCTGAAACCATTTGACAGCTTCCCATTTGTATTTTTCGTTGCCCCACTGCGTGGAGACAAAATTCTGCTTGTAGTGCGCCAGTACATCTTTCAATCGAAACTTGTCAAACATGATGCTACCCCTTTATGCCTCTCTCAGGCTTTTATAAATCTCGTCTGTAAAGATACCAAGGACCTGTCGCTTGATCTCATCGTTGCTGAGAAGAAGCGAGAAGAAATCCTGATTCTGCTCCAAGCCCTCAATCAGTGCATCGTCAATGTCATCAAAATACGAAAATTCAAAATCTTTGACGGTATTATTCCGTGCGCTGGTTTTCAGCTTGTCGGACTTCAGCAGAATATCCCGAATCTGCAGCATCGCTTTGACCGCCACATCGTTATCGTAGGCTTTTCCTGTGCGACTGTTGATCTCCGCAATAATCTGGGAAAGCCGTTCTTCTTTTGCTTCGGTCAGGCCAAAACTCTCAGCGGTCGGCAGCTTTACCACAGGCTGTGCGACAAGGTTTGGAGTAGTATGTTCCTCCGACTTTTTCTGAACAAAATTGGTGGCCTTGATTTTACCGTCCAGATTATATCCGCCGCCCGGATGCTTGATATTGATGTAAGCCAGCAAATAAGTGATGAAGTTATATTTCTTGTGCAGGTCGGTATCCTCGAAACAGGACACCTGCAGCAGAAACTCATAAAACCGGACGAAATGGCGCATCATGGACACGATCTCATGCTGTTTGATTAGTTCGTATTGCTCGATCCTATTCTTTGCCCGCTTGAAGTAGAAAGTCAGCTTCTGCTTATCCTTGGATGAGATATTCCCCTTGTAGAGCAGTTCGTTGGCTTTTTCGACATCATCAGGGTCAAGAACAGTATACGCATCGATCTGTGCCTCCAAATCGTAGATTGCCGTCGGCGTTACGGAGGTGGAAAGCAAGGTGGTCGTATAATACGGTGCGAACGCCGCCTTGATGTCCTCGTATGTATTCACAAAGTCCAGCACAAAGGTCTTCTTCTCGAACGGCGGGCAGATTCGGTTCAGGCGTGAAAGCGTCTGAACGGCAGAAACACCTTTCAGCTTCTTGAGGACATACATGGCGCAGAGCTTCGGCTGGTCGAATCCGGTCTGATACTTGTTGGCAACCAGCAGCACCTGATAGTCATCCTTGTCAAATTCCTTTGTCAGCCGATCCTCCGGGAAACCGTTCATGGATGCCTCAGAGTACTCGGTGTCATCGTCCGGCAGCTTTACCTTACCGGAGAAAGCGACCAACGCCTTAATGTCGGTGTAGCCTTTTTTCTGAGTGTAATTCTCGAATGCCTGACGGTATTTAACCGCACCCTGTCGGGAAGCGGTGATGACCATCGCCTTTGCCATACCGCCGAGTTCCGGCATAACCGTTGTGCGGAAATGCTCCACGATGACCTCCACACGCTGTGCAATATTCGTTTCGTGCAGCTCCACAAAACGGGCAATCTGCCTTTTGGCATCAGCAGTCTTGCAGTGGGGATCTTCTTCGATTTCCTTGTTCAGCTGATAGAAGGTATCGTAAGTGGTGTAGTTCTGAAGCACGTCCAGAATAAATCCTTCCTCGATGGCCTGCTTCATAGAGTAGATGTGAAATGCCTCTCGCTGCCCTTTGGTGTTCAGTCGACCGAACAACTGAATCGTTGTAGGCTTGGGCGTGGCGGTGAACGCAAACATGGAGACGTTGGCCTGTTTGCCGTTGCGGCGAATTTCGTCCGTGATCATATCCTCGACATCACTGATTTCCTGATCGCCGGAGCCCAGCGACATGGTGACTGCCGCCATATCCTTACCGGCGGTGGAAGAGTGTGCCTCGTCAATGATAACGGCGAACCGCTTGCCTTTCAGCCCTGCAACGCTGTCCACGATGTACGGGAACTTTTGAATCGTGGTTGCAATAATTTTTGTGTTGCCGTTCAGGGCACTTGCAAGGTCTGCAGAGTTGCATTTATCGTCCATCACACGGATAAGTCCGGCTTTGTGCTCCATGCCCATAATGGCTTTCTGAAGCTGCCGGTCAACGACAACACGGTCGGTGACGATGACGACATTATCAAAAATAATTTTGTTGTCCGCATCGTGCAGCGAAGTGAGGCGGTGTGCCAGCCATGCGATGGAGTTTGTTTTGCCGGAACCTGCGCTGTGCTGAATCAGATAATTCTGCGTAGAGCCATTCTCGCGCACATCCGCCAGCAGCTTGCGGATCACGTCAAGCTGGTGATATCGGGGAAAGATGATGTTTTCGGACTTCTTCGTTTTCCCGGTCAGCTCATCCTTGCTTTCCTTGGTTTCGATGAAGATGAACTTGCTGATGAGGTCGAGGACACTGTCCTTTTTCAGAATATCCTCCCACATATAGGAAACACTGTATTTGTCCTTGAAGGTAGGGTTACCCGCACCGGCATTTACGCCTTCGCCGCTGCCCATGTTGAAGGGCAGGAAGAAGGTGGAGTTCCCGGCAAGCTTGGTGGTCATATAGACCTGTTCCAGATCCATCGCAAAGTTCACAAGGCACCCGGCCTTGAAGCGGAACAGTCTGGTATTCGGATCACGGTCAACCCGGTACTGATAAATGGCGTCCTGATATGACTGACCGGCGGCATTGCATTTCAGTTCAAAGGACATGATGGCAATGCCGTTCAGGAAGATGACCAGGTCAACGCGCTCGTCGTCGCTTGCCCAGACCTCCTCCATAACGGAGAAAATATTCTTCTCGTACCTTGCCAGCAGTTCCCGGTTAAAGGTGGTGGCAGGCTTGGTGTACATAAGCTCCAGCTTCATATTGGAAATCTCAATGCCATGCTTCAGCACATCCAGCAAGCTACCGCGCGCTTTTGTAACCTCAGAGTTGATGAAACTGACGAGGGTATCCTCCAGATCGGCTTTGTAGATTTTGCGAAGCGCCGCCACCTCATCTGGCTGGGTGTCGTTCAGAAACTGAAACAGCAGTTCCCGGTCCATAGCAAAAAGACGGTCATAGCTTGTCGCCTTGCGGACGATGTAACCGTTGTCCTGCGAGAGCCTGTCCATGATGAAATGCTGATATTCTTTTTCGGAGAGAATATTATTCATGATCCGGCTCCTTTCCTCGCAATGTGTAGTGTCTGCCATAGTCAACACTAAACACAACATCAATCGTTCGTACACCATTTTGTACATAGACTTCGCACCAAGTATCCATGCAATGGTTTCCGAGCCATCTTTCTTGAATGCTATAAATCACCGTGCCGGTTTTATCTACCCAATATGCAATGGCATCATTTACTTCATTGGCGAAGTGAGCCGGAGCACCCACTCTGGAACTAAAGCCCTCAACAGCAACTTGCAATAAAAACAGTTCATCTTTATCTTTTAGTGCCTTTAGAAACTCAGCCCCTTTTACCGCCATACAAGGCGTGTCTTTATAATAGGAATATTCCACTTTCACGATAGAGGCACCTCCTTCTTGCCGGTTACATACTCAAAAATCAGGGATTTTTTGTATTCTCCGAGAACTTCAAGTTGCTCCTTCTTTGTCGCTATTACTTCTTCGACAGCCGTACACTGACTGTCAAGATAATCGCAGATAGCTGCCTGCTCCTCTTTCGTTTCCGGGATTGCAATCCAAATATCGCGAACCTTATCCCAACTTCGAAAATCACTCGTGTTTCCACGGACACCGTTGGATATCAATTTATAAACACCTTGGAATGCAAGATGCTGCATATAATAAACGATAAAGCGCTTGTCTTCTGTGCTATCACACACATGAACCACGCGAGTAATTTTACCATCGTATTCAGACAAGGCTATTGCACCGTGCCATGTATCCATTCCGTGAATAGCAATATCACCAGCATGAATACCCTGCATTGCATTATCGTCACTAACCATTATTCCGGTTAGGTCGTCAGCACGAACCTGCACCCTACCTTTATTAGAGCAAATTAGAGCCGTGTCTTCCGGCGCAAACGAGCGAAATAGCTTTGAGCAAATATACCCAATCTTTGTAAGCCGCCATGCTACATTCATGGGAGCCATATAGAATACTCCGCTATCCTTCATCTCTGAATTTGGGTTCAGTCCCTTTGTGACGGTTTCGGTGATGACAGACCGTTTGTACTGCTCCAGCGTGTCGATCTGGGTCTGTATATCGGCGGTCAGCGCATCAATTTTGGCACATTTAGCGTCAAGGAAATCGGCAATGCGCTTTTGCTCATCAATTGGAGCAACAGGAATAAAAAGTCCGCCAAACTTATCCATCGGTATGCGCATTCGAATTGTGTTTAATTTTCCATTACCAGATTCTTTTATGAGGATGCCATTGCCGAGTCCAAACAGGCTGCGCTGAAACATCGTCGTTTGGAAGATGTAGTTATAATATCTCACATCTTCTGTTGCTTTCCAGGGACGTAGCATATAGTAAACAGGGCTGACACACCCAAAGTACTGTGACAAGCCTACAGAGCCGGACAAAATATTCATACTGTTCATCACGATGTCGCCGGGATAAGCCAGCCTATATGCACTAACGTCTTCCTTTGGCTTGTTGCCGCCACCCTCTTTTTGGTCATATGGAATAACGCCCTGCTTGGCAGTTAGAGAAAGTATCTCGGTCGTTCTTACAGGATTATTTTTCTCAACCCGTTCTTGTAAGCAGTATTTGATTTTCTTAAGTTCCCAATCGGAAGGGTATTCGCCCAACCATGAGATTCCGCTATCTTTAGTTGCTCTCATTAGTCGACACCTCCAATCCCGCTTTATTATTACGTTTACATATGATTATTGCAATAACTGTGGCGATACCCACAACAGCGACAACTCCACCCATGATACACAGAACCAGTGCCCAATTATCCGTCAGCCATTTTACCGCAGCTATAATTCCGTAGGTAACTGCCCACAGGGTGACAAACAGAATCAGGCGAATGAGCCAATGAAAGAAGGAACCGCTTGTACTACCATCAATCATCCCTCCGCTGTACATATCGCCTACACAGCGGTAAGCAACAGCATATGCAACAGCACCGATCACAGCCAAAATCAGATACTCCCAGTACCATTCTATGGGGAGTCCCAAAGGGTCGGTCAGTATTTCGAATATGAACTTAAACATACCCCTTGCAGACCTCCTTTACTCGAATAATTTTGCCACACGCTCGGTCACGGAAAGTTCCAGTTCCTTAAATCTGGTTTCAAGTTCCTCACTCGGCGTAGATGGCTGATATTTATAGAAATACCGTGTGAATGGGATCTCTGCCCCGGTTTTGATAACGGGCTTCTTTGCACCGAGGTTCTCCTCGAAGAATGCAGCGGCATCCGGTATATGCGGCAGAACCTCACGAGCCATATAGTCCTCAATGCTTTCTTCCCATTTCACCAGTTCGGTGTCCTTGGTTTCCTTGTCGTAAATGATGTTGCCCTTACGGTCACACTGGATCTCGGCACTCTTGTCCATGACGGAAAGACCGTCTGCAATCTTTTCCAGCAGCTTTTTGTCGGCAGTCACAGTGGAGAGTGCCTTAGTCAGCACCGGCATGAATGCCGCCGGGGAATTATAGATCTGTTCGGAGACGACTGCATTCAGCGCAGCGATAATGGCCTCATAGACAGGCTGATTCGCCTGGTAAGCCTCCAGCTTTTTCTGGTCTTTGCCGGTCAGTTCTTCGGCATTTTCCAGTTCGTCCACCTTGGACTGGTCATAGAGAGAGGAGAGCGAACCTTTGGAGAGCATGGCTTCAATTCGCTCCGCCGTAATGGCATAACTGCGCTGAAGAGGTTGCATCACCGTGTACTCGCGATAAATGAACTCCTCGTTCCGATAGATTTTGCAATATTCGTTCTCTGCAAAGTCCGCATACAGTTTGGTAACGGCACTGCGATCTTCGGGGGAAATCTCGTTTTTCTTATCGCCCAGGGCTTTGCGCAGCTTTTTGAAGAAAGTCGAAGCGTCAATCAGCTGAATTTTGCCCTTGCGTTCCGGACGCTTATTCTTGGAGAGAACCCAAATGTATGTAGCGATGCCGGTGTTATAAAACAGGTCGGTGGGCAGCGCAATGATGGCTTCAATCAAATCGCTTTCCAACATCCAACGGCGAATCTGACTCTCGCCGGATGCAGTCCCGCCGGAGAACAGCGGACTGCCGTTTTCGATGATCGCAGCACGACCGAAGTTATCGTCCATCTTGTCAATGGCAGACTGGAGGAACAGCATCTGCATATCGCCGGAACCGGGCAGGCCTGCGCCCCAGCGGCCGTCAAAGCCTTTCTGATATTCTGCGTTGACGGCATCCTCGACACCTTCGGCAGCATCCTTGCCGCCCCAGGCGGTGCCGAACGGCGGATTTTCCAGCACAAAGCGCATCTTCGTGCCCTTAAATCGGTCGGCTTTCATGGTGTCCTGATAGCAGATGTTTTCGGCGTTCTGCCCCTTGATGAGCATCTCGGCAAGGCACATGGCATAAGACTCCGGGTTGATCTCCTGTCCGAACAGGCGCACATCGGCAGAGGGGTTATAACGCTTGATGAAGTTGTAGCCGGTGGAGAGCATACCGCCTGTGCCACAGGCCTGATCCAATATGGTGATGACCTTGCCGTCATCAAAGATATCGTCACAGCCTTCGGCAAGCAGAATATTGACCATCAGTTTAATAATGTCGCGGCCAGTATAGTGGTCGCCGGCTTCGGCATTTTCAGAGAACTTACGGATCAGTTCTTCGAAAATATATCCCATCTTCACATTGTCGATGGTACGAGGATCAAGGTCAAGCTCAGAGAACGCCTTGATGACGGAGAGCAGTCGGTTGTTCTTGTCCATCTTGTCGATTTCTTCGCCGAAGTTCAGACCGCGCTCCTTGGACATCAGAATTTCCAACACATTTGCAGAGAATCCCTGCAGGTAACTCTTGAAATTGGCGGCAATATGGTCTGCATCATTTACAAGCTCTGCAAGGTCAAATTCGCTGGTGTTATAGAACTGAAAGCCGGAAATACGATACATCGCCTTTGCCGGGAAATTCGAGTTTGCTTTGAACTGGTCGACAACCTTCTGCTTGGTGGGCGCAAGAGCACACTCAAAGCGGCGGATAATCGTCATCGGAATGATGACATCCTTGTACTTGTCGCTACGGTATGGTCCGCGCAGTTTGTTTGCGATGGACCAGATAAAGTTCACTTCGGTGGAAACATCGACAGGCGAATCGTCCCACATTGCATCTATCAGCTGCTTATTAGCCATTTACTTTCCCTCATTTCTCTATTTATGTAGCTATTATCAGCTGGAAATCATTCATCCTCCTGAATCAAGAAAAGCGCGTTGTCATTTATCTGGTACAATCTCCATGATATCCTCGATACCGCAATCCAACGCAGTGCATATCTTTAAGAGAATCTCTGTAGTGACATGCCCGTTTCTTCCCATTTTAGTAACGGATGCAGGGCTGATACCCGCCTTTTCGCATAGATCCTTCTTCTTCATATCCTTGTCGATAAGTAGCTTCCAGAGTTTTTTATAACTTATGGCCATATTGAATCTCCTTGAACACATACAAATGTGTATTACTATAGATTGTTTTTTGCTTTCAGAAGTTGAAAATCTTTTTTGTAGTTCACAGGCCTAATGCGCGCCAAAATGCGATTGCACACTTCTGGCGACCAATATATTGTCAAGTGTTGCTTGGCTCGAGTGATTGCTGTATAAAAAATGTTATGAGTTATTTGATCTTCGGTTTCATCCGCAATAACAATTTTCACAGAATCATACTCAAGGCCCTGCGCTTTGTGTATGGAAACCGCATATGCAATCTGGAAAGGAACGATGTGCTCCATCGTTGTGCGTTCTTCATCACTGGAGTATGGCTTTGTTCGATTAATGTTAAAGCCAACTTGCGTTTTTCCTCCATCATTACCAATATAGTCCAGTCCATTACAACACAGCACTTCCAGCTCATCGAGCAAAGCATCAATCTCTACTGTGAAATATACGCTTTCAGTTGAATCTTGGATTGAGAGGATTCTTCCTTTCATGTTGTTATAAAGGACGCTAAACCGGCCAGAATCGTTAAACAGAATGGGATCACCAACTTTGAATCTCCATACTCCTATATCTACCGCCGGATTCGAATTATTTAGTTGTAGTAGACGATTAATGTTATTTAGGCCATAGAGCCCATTATAATTTAGGCACAATATAATCTCATCATCTGATTTTGAGTCGAAAATATCGCTATCGATTGGATGAGAATAGTCACTACGCACCATTTTTTCCAAGACAATATTATCATCGTCCATATTTCGAACCTCTTCCCAAAGCCTTTGAAGTTGTTCGTCTGGGCTTCGATGAGGTATTGTCAACTCATGGCAACAGCGGTCTGGTAGTACATTTCTAATTATGCTAAACCAATTGCCAAATCCTATAGCTTCAATTTGGTATGTATCCCCAACCAGAAGCAATGCTGCATCTTCTGCGCGATTTATGACTTTAAGGATATCCTCGTTCTTTACTGTGCTGCATTCGTCAACCACTACTAAGTCATAATTTGAGGTCTCATACCAACCACTACGAACAAACTTATCAATAGTAGTAAATTCGTCCGATCTATCACAACACGTGACCTTTCTTCGCAGATTTTCTACTGCTGGATTAGTCTTTGCAAGATAAATTTTCTTTTTTCCTTCTAAAAGCTTTGATATATGGTTTACCAGTGTCGTCTTTCCTGTTCCAGCTGCACCATAGATGAGGTGAACTGCAGATTCAGAAAATAAAGTCTTTAAGATTTGCTCCTTAACCTCGTCATCCAGTCTTTGACCCGCAGGCAAAAGTTTTAGCTGAGAAATCATTTTCTCTGAAAAAGATGATGAAATTGTCGGTACACTATCAGCTAATTCTTCAAGTTTATTAATAATCTGCACAGTTGCAATTTCGCAGCCCTTAGAATAAACATAATCCTTAAAGACTCCTAACTCACTCGCCGGTCTAAACCCGCTATATAGGGAGCGATTATATTTTTCTATTGTTTGCTCAATCTCTTGGGGTATGCCAAACATTGTAAGCTGATCAATTGGAGTAAACAAAACTCCATTCTGATTTGTATTCTTTTCGATATATCTGGAAAGCAATTCTCCTTTATGTCCCGCTGTATCAATGCACTCGAACAAATCGTACAGATTGGAAATGTGTCCTTTGGGATTAAATGAATAAGGATTCCTGTCAAAAGGCATACACTTGGAAGAAATATTTAGTCCCGCATACCTCTTTTCATCTCCGTGTGCCTGTTGATCTTTAATAATTCGGTTGTTCATGCGATAAAGCAAATATCGAATAATATTTGCGCCGTCTCGCTTGCTGGCAGAAATCTCTCGGCAAATGTCCAGCATATCAAAAATATACGAATGGCGCTTTTGAGTTGATGCAATAACCCAGTTTTTTATACTGTCATATTCTTGCTGATCGTAGTCAATGATGTCTACCAATGTTGCTCCGTTTTGCTCCAAGTAGCTCATCACCATCTTATACTCATTGAGGCCTCGAGATACAGAGCACTCAACATTAAGCAATTCAGCAAAATTATTCAGTTCACACGGGCGAATTGATACATGCCATTCGGTTATGATTTTGATGGGAAAATCTGTATTGAACACACCAATGGTGGCATTAGAAAATGATAGCGCAGCACAATAATCTGTAGAAATGTCGTACTTGGTAAACGCAGTTATTCGATTGAATTTATTTGGTTTCTCGTCTGCAGGTTCTAATGCAACCTCATAATAGATTTCCTGATTTACAAAGAATGGCTTAATTTTATCAATATAGTAATTATCAAAGTTTTTCGGCAGTGGAGTCCTAAGTCTCTTTTCAATTTCTGTAGCAACTTTTTGATAATAATCTTTTGTTTGTTCATCTAAATCCTCGAGAAACATGTCGATGTTTCTGAGGATAATCATTCCGTATCTATCATATACCGCCTTTTTAAGTTGGAGCAAATATCGATAGTACTTTATCATCAGACGCTCAGCGCCCTCTTCTGAAGGGGTAAAGTGAGAAACTGATGCACGCAAAAAATGATCAAACCTCGCAATAAACTGGTACGGACGAACATTACCAAACTTGCTTGCTACCTTATTGATATCCATTTTTTGATCCGGACGCACGTCTTTCCAAATTTTGAATGCAATGTGGTCGTTTAGATTGCGAACTACACTTAAAATACGGAAAGCGACTTCACCGCGGTTGCTGCGTGTAGCAGTAGAAAGCGCCTTGTCGATACCATCACTGGCTCTATTGATTTCCTTATCTGTAAGGCTATTCATAGTGCCCTCCTTCCGATATACAAAAAATGCTCTGCCGCTTGGCAGAGCATTCGTTCTATTGCAACCATACTGCCAAGGCCTATTCCAACACTTGACAGCGTTGTTTATAATGATAGCACATTCGGTCAGAAAAGGCAAGAAAATGATAAATCCGCACGAATTCAGACTTTATTGGATTTCTTTTCGAGCTGCAAAAGAAACGGTTGAACCTCCGGGCAGTCAGAGCTACAATGCCAACACCTCATCGTGAGGACAAACTAATTGGAGGTCAAATGATGAATTACGAAGCAAGCCCGTTTCAGAACTACGGATCAATCACTATTGATGAGCTGAAGGATCAAGCCAACAGTCTACTAAATCTGGTAACGGAAGAACAGCGGCCGCTGCGCGTATGTATGAATAATGGCAAGGAGTTTCTGCTGTTCCCTCAGGATCTGCTCGCCCCAATCTGCGACTCTGACTTTCGTTTGATCCTGCTGTTGGCAATGCGGTATGCGATGGGCAGAAACACATGCATGCCCGTGGTGGTTTCCGATTATATCAAACGTCACATTCAGCTTCTGGATGATAAGTTTCTCGTACTGGCTGCCGATGATATCCGGCGGCACCTCGAAGACTACGCAGAGCATGAGCCGAATCCGAATCTTTGGCAGGGTCTTTTAGATGCACTTGAAACAGAGCAGAGAGAGCGTGCCACTCGTCAGGCAAGGAAGATCAGACCGTGCCCCGCCTGCGGAAAGCCATTGGAAGTCATGAGCATTACCGACAACGGGCATTCACCAGGCGGATTCGATGTAATTGCTTACTGCCCAAATTGCCACTCTGATTACGAGTGGTTCTGCGATAAGGATGGCGGTATCTCAGATATGAAGCAGTATTTCTTCGGGTAAGGCGAGTTTATGTTTTGGTAGGAGGCTTTGAGTATATTCTTTGTCTATAGCGGCTCAAACTTTGAACTGTACGCCAACTTCCGTAAAGCGATTAAAAGGAGCGCACCTGCTCGTATGAACAGGTGCGCTCCTCTAAAATGTTGCTTTTATTGAAGGACTTCTAATTCAGCCTGAAATAGCAGGTATTTTTTCCTCTTCCTTCTTTTTTCAACTCACCGGCTGCGACCAGCTTGCGCAAGGCCCCCTCAATGGAACTGTCACTGAGCGTCGGGCAGAGCTCCCGGATATCCTGCTTATTGAACC
>ENA-UOIW01000343-UOIW01000343.1-human-gut-metagenome-genome-assembly--contig:-P58-NODE-343-length-40980-cov-7.667343_pt1 | contig 40980 bp, 29 predicted proteins | sample MGYA00242334_ERZ723881 | MGnify/ENA metagenome assembly ERZ723881 | reverse complement strand
GTCATCGAATCGTTCTGGCCGTAGTAGACCTTGACGCTGTCCAGATCAATCTCGATGCCGTCGTTCGCGTAATCCGTGAACACATACGCGTAAGCAGCGTCAGCGCCGGCGGTGGCGGGCACCTCGCCCTCGATCGTGAAATCCACCGTCTGACCCTGCGTCACCGTATGGTTGGTGTCGCCGGTGACGGTCTTGGTCGGCGGCGTGTTCGTACGCTGGTTCTTCACCACCACGTTGGCGCTACCGTCCTTGGTGACGACAAGCATCGGCAGCGTCTCGGTGGCATCCGTCACACCCTGCGTGGTGTCCATGATCAGATACAGGCCGTTATCCGGAACAGTAATCTTCAACTGGCCATTCGACGCGGCACCCGCATCCGTCCACACACCCTGGTTGTTCTTCAATGTGTCGACCAGATGCTGCGCGAACTCGCGGGAATTCGCGTCACTGTTCCACGGGAAAGCCGAATTGTCACCCATCTTGCGGCCACTGACGCCCTGCGCCCACACCAGCGGATCCACGCCAGAATCCGGCACCGAACCGGTACCGAATACGGCGTTCACCGCCTCCACGACAGCGGAATACACCGCGGGAGGGTCCTGCACCGTGCTGAGCCCGGTGTACCCGTCATCCTCCGAATAAGTGTCGTACGAGGCGATCTGCACGTACTTGAACGAATGCCCGTCGATCACGCCATTGTTCGTACCGCCATCGGTGATGGTGATCGTGTCGGCGTTGGCCGTGCCCGCCAGACCCACGAGGCCCGCCACCGTCAACACGGCGGCGGCCACACCCGCAAGGGCCCGCTTCAACATGCCCTTCATAACTGTTCTCCTATTCTCTCCCAAACGGGAGTCGTTTTCGGAAATATGGTTCGCTCTCCCTTGCTGGATCCCCAACCCATCCGGGAAAGCAATGGACAGGCGGGAAACTCTTTCTTCGACCGTTCGAAACCGGGCCGGCGGCACAAGACCGCCGCCCAATCACGGCATGGCTCACACCCTGCGACGACGCGCCAGCAGCCACGCCACACCGGCCAGCAACAGCACACCGCCGCCGACCATTGCGAAGTTCCGTGCCGTCGCATCACCACCGGTCAACGGCAACACAGACACCGGAGGGATATAGGTGTTGTTGAATTCCACGGTTGGTGTGGCAGCGTTCAAATCGACTGAAACACCATCGACCGTGACTTCGATCACCAGTTGGCTGTTTTGTCGGCTCACGCTGTACACCACTGTGTGCGTGGTTTCGTCATAGTCGTATCCAACCGGATGATCCCCGGGCACAACTTCAGCCACCTTATATGTGTATGCCTTGTTGATGTCATCCACGGTGAACGTCAGCCCCTGAGTGATGGGATGCATGACGCTGGTTGATGTCCCGTCAACCATGGAGGCTGCATCATTATTGAAATGCAGCGTTCCATCGTTGCTACCGTCTGATGTATCTGACGGCTGCAACTTCGCTCCAGCGTCTTCTGCAGTTGTCACGGTCTTGCCGCTGTCATCCATTGTCTGCTGTGGTGCAACAGTGAATTCGAAGTTGTTGTCAGCATTGGTGTCGTCAGACAATTCTTTACCCTGAAGATGCTTCGTCACAGCCAACGCCTGATCAACAGTCAACGTCGTCGGCTGAACAGTGGGCACCTGCAGGCTACCGTTGTTGCCAAGATACACGCGGAACTGTCCGTTATGCGGGTCGGCGCCGTTGGCTTCGAACGTCGGATACAGTCGCTGTGCTGCCGTACCTGTGGCATTGCCGTCAGATGCCTTCGGACGTGACAGATCGGTCAGGTTGCCAAGGCGAGGCGATCCCTGCTGAATTTCAAGCTGACCAGCTGTACCCGTAGCATCGACGTAACGTTGAAGCTGCGAACCGGGGCGGGCAACCCACTTCATTACTTTGTTCGTCCCCTCGTAGAACGTGATCGGGAAATAATACGTAGTAGCGGGATCAATGCTCTCCGTTGCGGGTTGCGGCTCTTCCAATTCTTGAGTCGTGGAATTATAAGAACCGCTCGCAGAGCCGTCCACATACAGCGGGATATTGTCCTGCACGAAATAGAACGGATTGTCATCGGCAGGCTGGAACGTCACGTTGGCGTCACCCACGGTTGTGCCGTTTCCGTTCACTAGATCATTACCAGAGAACTGTTTGCCGGAGTACAGGTTGGTGTAGAACGAAACACTACCCGCCGTATCACCAGGATGTTTTTCGATGTATTCTGACCCTACGTCTGACGACGTGTTAAGCACACCATTCTCGTTGAGAATATCGTCATTCAGGCTTACGCCATAAATCAGACGCAGCGGGTAAGCATTATTGCTGGTGTTGCTTTCCACCCCGCCGTTTCCGTCCAATGTCACAGTGTTGACTCGCAAGGGGATGGCCGCCGCAGGAATTCTGACCGTAAGCGTCTGGCGTCCGGTTTGGACATCCGTTGCCACCGTCACCTCGATAATCTCGGTGCTGTACTGAATCCCGTTAATTGGGCTGGAAATGATATCAGAGCCGTCTTTCGTCGCAAACGTATAGTGGGTACCGTTGCTATCAGAGGTGCTGCCGACCTTATCAAACAATGTGCCAGCCCAAAGCAGAGCCTTCACACTATCGACATTCATATACTCGCCGATTGGATCGGTATAGGTGATGTAACCGGAACTGTCCAAACCGCCGTCAACCTTGGTCGGAGCTTTAGCCTGATCCGTGATCAAGCTGGCGATCTGCTGGAAGATCTGGTTCAGTTGATCGCCATCGGCTGCGGAGAATGCCTGCGTCGGATATTCCAAAGATGTAGGAGCATACTTATCAGCAGGACGTTCCACCTCGTAATCCACCAGGGTGGTGTTGTTCCCGTGTCCGATTGGCGCATGTACGACAGGCTCCTTTCCGTTGCTATACGTTTGCCAAGCACTTGCAACGGCATTCACTTCGGGAAAGTCCGTCTCGACACCTAGATGTTCGGCGGGATTGAGCACCAGATTCGCCATCGCCACCATTTGCGGTGTTTGCACATCGGTGCCGAAACCGATGGTGTAGATGTTGGCCGTTCCGTCGCCTGAAGAATAGTAATGATCATTGATGCGATTCTTGTAGTATGCGGCCATCAGCAAGGTGGTGAAACCATCGGCGCTGTCCGGATCATCATTATTACCACTGCCAATGGCCTCTCCGGAAGAGGTGCTCCACCAGGAGCCGCTTTCTACCGGGCGATCAGTATTCAGGTTCGTATCATTCGTAATTTGCCCTCTTCGCCAATGATCATCTTCATCGTAATACGATGCGTCCGTCGAAGAGGAGAAAGTCGTCGGAGCACCATCCGACATCAGCACCACGTTTGGGATCCGTGTAACAGATTCGCCAGCAACAGTCACAGTCGTGTCGTTACTTTTCGCCAACATGCTCATGCCAGCGAACAGACCGGCTTGGATATTCGTACCACCGTCAGTCGTTGTTGTTGCATTATTGATGTTGCTGTGTACGGTAGCCGTGCCGCCATCCTTACCCGAAGTATAGATGTAATTCGTGATTTCGAGATATTTCCCGTTAGATACATGCTGCAGAATGTCCTCCGCAGTAGTGAGCGGAACAAGCTGGGTGGACCGTCCGTTGAACACCGCGATACCGATACGGTTCTGCCCGCTGGCATGAACCAACGTGCCGATCGCTCTGTTCACCGAATCCACCATCGCTTGAATACGACTATCCTCCCGAGCCACTGACTCGTGATCAGTTTGATATCCCCACGTCATACTCGTGGAGAAGTCCAGAATGAAGACGGTATCCGTGGGATGCTGACCGATGATGGTCTGGGACGTCGCAAGCGTTGAATAGGTGACCAGAAAATTCGATTCACCCTGTTCTATCGTATATGACTGTGATTGACCATCTGCCGTTTGCCCGCTGAATGCCATATCGCTGTCGCTGACGGTCTTGTCGTTCCATACACGTCCCGCATATCGTGTGGAATTGTTCTTGCCGAGTGACTCGGCGTACGTGCCGGAGGTATTCGCATCGGCGCGTTTCGCATCCGCCGATGGTTTCTCAGCAGCGAGCGCCGTGCCGGAAGTGAGCATCGCCAGCGAGGCAATCAGCGTGACCCCGACTTTCAATGCGCGTTTCATACCTCCGTCGATTACCGACTTAAATCGAATACCCCCCCCCCCGACGCTTCCGCGTCGGCGTCTTCTGTACGCGCATGACATCTCCCTTTCGTTCCACGCTTGTCATTTCGCGGTCCCGTGCACACCATCGGCAGGGTTTCCAGAGCTTGGAGTTTTACCCCCGATAGGCACTCTATACGGTATGGTAGGAAGAAAGCCGATTGACGTATACCCCCTACATTCCCCCTTATACTACCATCCATCATACTTGATATACGGAAAATCAACATTTTTCCGCGACGTCGTAAAGCCCCCCTACTTTTTACGTCAGTCCACAGTGCATACGCCGATTATCGGCCATGCATATCTATACTTCTATACTTCTCGCCGTACCGAGACTACGCCCCTGAGCCACGGCTTACCGAGATCACCAGCACATGTCGATCGCCCGCGTCGTTCAGCGAAATACCTCATCGACATTGACCCTGCGGTCAGATGTATCCGCCGTCACGGCCCTCCAGGAGAACATCGGCAGCAGATCGTGCGGCTCCATTGGCTGCGGCTCATCAATAACCCCCAGCAGCCACGCGCAATACCCAACGACCTCGCGCGGATCCACGCCTCGTTCGCGCAACGTACCCATATCCAACGAATTCAGCCGTTTCGCCATCCGTCTCCCATCTGCCGCATCGATCAACGGCAGATGCGCGAATTCCGTCGACTGCGACGTCATCCCCCTGACCGCGGCAGCCGTTTCGGCACCGACGGTCCGCAGGCCATCAGCCGGCTCCCGCGCGTCCCGACCGTCGCGGAGATCCTCCCCCATCGCGCCGAATCCGCACGCACACAGCCATCGCCTGATCCACAGCTGAATCGCCGTCGATCGCAGCAGATCACGTCCACGCACGATCTGGGTCACGCCCATCTCCAGATCATCCACGCTCACCGCCAACTGGTAGGCGAACAGGCCATCGGAACGGCGGATCACCACATCGCCCAGCTGTCGTGCCAGATCAAACGACTGCGGACCGAACACGCGATCGTCGAACCGCACCACACGATCCGACGCCGCGGCGGACGCATCCGGCACCGCGATACGCCAGGAATGCCGGTCGCCACACGTCATGCGAGACTGTCGTTCCTCATCGGACAACCGGCGGCAGGTGCCGGGATAGATCAGGAATCCGTCGCCCTCATTCGGCGCGGACGCCGTACGAATATCGGCTCGCGAGCAGAAACACGGATACACCAACGGACATGCGGCACCGCCCTCATCACGCGACATGTCATCCGCATTCCCATCAACCCCATCAACCGTTCCGCCATCCCACGTCATTTCCTGAAAACGTCGCAACGCCAGCTCATACCGGTCCAATCGTTGAGACTGGTACACGGCCTCGCCATCCCAATCCAATCCCAACCAGGTCAGATCATCCATAATCCACCGATCCGCGTCCGGCACCACGCGCGGGGCGTCGATATCCTCGATGCGCAACAGCAGGCGACCATTCGCCGCACGGACGCCCAGCCATGCGGCGAGCGCCGCATACACGTTGCCGATATGCATGCGACCCGTCGGGGATGGTGCCAGACGGCCGACCACCCCTGCGTCATCGGTGTCGATATTGGGGCCTTCTATGCTCCTGACATCGTCAACGTCGTGGGCGGAGTCAGCGGCACAGCGCGTTCCTGTCACTGGCTCACCCACAGTTCGTCGTCGAGCGGCCACTCATTGGGCACGCAACCGAGCAGGTCCATCGATTGTTGTTGCATCAGCGGCGCGGGCTGATTGACGGCGGGGCAGGTGGTTTCATTGTCGAAATGGCCGAGACGATGGCCCACCTCATGATTGATGACCATGGTGCGGTAGCGTTCCACGGTGCCGCCGGCGTTCAGCCAATCCTCGGTGGCGTTGTTCCACCGGTCGATGTTGATGACGACGTCGTTGCCGACGCGGCAGCTGTATTCGTCGCTGCATTCGGTGGAGAATGTGGTCATCTGGTCGGCGGAGGCGAGGGTCAGGGTCATGTCGCAGGCATTGGGGTCGCCATTGGTGTTTTCCTGGAAGATGGCGCCGGCACGAGGCCAGCCACGGGGGTCGTTGAGCGTGCTGTAGACGATGTTGGAAAATTCGGTCAGATCGCCGACATCACCTTGCGACGCGATGCAGTACGTGTATTCGACCGGGGTGTTGCCGCTGTCGGCCACGGTTTGCTGGGCGGCGGCGAGGATGTCGGCGCGCTCCTGATCGGTCAACGGAACGATGGCGTCGGGCGCGCCGGACTCGTCGGAGTCGTCGGATTGGGAGGATTGACCTTCGGCTTTATCGGGCTGGTCGGCCTGGACGTCCGATTGTCCGTCGGCCGCTTTGTCGGACCGCTGCCCGGACGTTGCGATGCGTGCCGGAACATCTGGCGATGAGGTCAGCGCGCGGACGCCGAGCACAATACCCACGACCAGAGCGATGGCCACCAGCGCCATCGAGCCGAACACAATGATGCGGCGGACCATATACACATGGTGCATATCACGTTGGGCACCCGACGAGGACGCCGCACCCATTGTTGCCGCACACAGCTGACCATTGGCCGCATCGGTGCGGCCATCCGGCTGCCGGCTAGTTGTCGAGGGGCGCATATCCACGACGAGCCGCGTAAAGAAACGCCCGATCGCGTGGCATGCGGTCACGAACGCCGCTCCCACCGCGGAGCCCCATGAGCGCAATGCCCGTCCTGCGGCGTGGCCTACGCTCCGGAACCATACGCGGAGCTTGGGCATGACCGTATGGGCCACGAATGTGGCGGCGGTTGAGGCCAGGGATGCGATGCGGCGGCCGATCGAGCGCAGCGTACCAAGAAATCCGTGATCCCCTGAATCGTTGGGGAAGCGTGAATCCGCCATGCTCATCTCCTGCCATGCTGACGTTGGCATCCGCCTATCGGTGTCCAGTATAGGAGTGCAATGCCCCTTAGAAGGCACATTTGTCGCAGTCTTACGGTGGCACTGCGGCAAAAGGGCTGTCAGCAGGCCGTCAAACAGTCCAAATGTCGCAGGTATACGGTGCCACTGCGGCAAAAGGACCCATTGGAGGGCGCTATCGGGGCCAAATGTCGCAATGCCACGGCCTCACTGCGACAAAAGGGCCGGCGGTACCGCATCGCAGCAGCGCCACCGGCCCAGGTCGCCGGAACCATCGACCCATGCGAGATCGCCGGGACCATCGCACCTATTGGATCCGCGAGTCCGCCCGGCTCGACCGGATCGGTCAGGCGAACAACGTCACGAACAGCCACGCGCCGACGATCGCGCCCAGGATCGGGGCGACCACCGGGATCCAGGCCTCGCCCCAACGCGAGGAGCCCTTGTGCGGGATCGGCAGCAGCTGGTGCAGCAGTCGCGGCATCAGGTCGCGGGCGGGGTTCAGGCCGGGGCCGGTCGGACCACCCATCGAGGTCACCAAACCCCACACGATGAAGCCGACCACAATCGACGCGGCGGCCGGATTCGCAGCACCCCACGGCAGGCTCAGGCAGCACAGCGCGCCGAGCACGAGCATCAGCGTGCCGAAGAACTCGTTGACGAAATAGTTGACCTTCGAGTTATAGGCGTCGGTGGTGCTGAAGGTACCGAAGATGGCGTCCGCCTCCTCGGTGTCGCGATAGTGCGGGTAGTAGGTCACGAACACGATCAGCTGGCCCACAAGCGCACCGAGCAACTGGGCGATGATATACGGGAGCACTTCGCCCCAGGGGAACATGCCGTTGATGGCCTGGGCCAGCGTCATGGCCGGGTTGATGTGCGCGCCGGAGACGCCGCCGAACATGAGCACGGGGAACATGACGCCGAAGCCATAGCCCATGGCGATGGTCAGCCAGCCGGCATGATGACCCTTGGTGTTTTTCAGTTCCACGTTCGCCACGGCGCCGTTGCCGAACACCATGAGGACGGCCGTGCCGATGAATTCGGCTGCCAATTTGGTAAAGAGCGAGTATTCCATGCGGATCCCTTGTCTTCTCTCGATACTCTCGTATTACAGGCGACGAGACTTCGTTCGGCGCCTAAAGAACATCGATTACCTTACCTCGCCCGCTGTACGAGGCACAACCTGGCCGTCAGGCGCCATCCGGCTCGATGGAAGACGGGTCAACCCGCTGGTACACATCAACGGTATCCCAGTGATCCTTGACGAAGGGGTTATGCGCCGGCTGCGCAGTATGACGCCGCTCGATGGGAGTCCGATCCCAGGTGTCCACATACGTGTACTCGATGCGGCCGGGGGCAAGTTGCTCGATGAATCGGTCCCGATAGTAATCGCGCTCGGACAGCAGCGTATCGACCAGATAGCCAGGCTCACCAGAAAAGTTACGCAGACCGCGATAGTACAGCAGCTTCTGCGAGTCGCGAACCACAACCGGCACCGTATCGATACGCAGCAGTTCCTTGAACATGATCATCCTGCCGACGCGACCGTTGCCGTCCGACAACGGGTGCGTGGATTCGAACATCCAGTGGGCCTTCGCGATCGCATAGGGGTCATCCGTAAGATTCCGGTATAGCTCGTAGACCACATTCATGGCGGCCGGCACGTCAGCGGGGAGAACGGTATGGATCTGTTCGATCTCACTGATCACATTCGGCAGAATCTTGTATCCGCCGATATTCCTGTCCGGATTCGATTCCTGGCTGGTGCCACGTTTCAGGATCGACTGCATCGTGCAGACCATGGTCTTATCAACCGGATCGTCGACATGATCAAGCATCCAGTCAAACATGCGGAAGTGATTGCCCATCTCGATGACGTCATCGGCGCGGATGATGTCATCCGGCCCATCCGCCAGCACCGAACCGGTAGTGAACAGCTGGGCCGTCTGCTCCGGGGTCAGCGTGGAGCCCTCCATGTGGTTCGAATTGTACCCCATGGCGATCTGCGTGTTGTAGTACAACCCATGAGACACCCGTTCGTTGCGCTCCCGCACCAGCCAATCCACAAGTCTGCTCATAGACGCTCCAATCCATCGCCCGCACGTTGCTCATACTCATGTTGGACGAGAGCCCAGGGCTCGTATGGTACATGAATACGAAAAGGTCCCGACCGCGAACGGTCGGGACCTTGCGGGTGCCCCCTCAGGGACTCGAACCCTGGACACGCTGATTAAGAGTCAGCTGCTCTAACCAACTGAGCTAAAGGGGCTTGCTCAGCGGCTCATCTGTTTTCTTGAGCCGAGTGATTACTATACTCAGAATTCACCGACCCGCAAGCTTCGGCGTGTCGCGCTTCATGATTTGCCATCAAATGCCGCGTCAAGCCGGCCTGTCGATGCATCCCCCCGCACGCGCCATAACGACAAACCCCGCCGTCCGCCGTGCAAAAGCGGCGAACAGCGGGGTCGAATGCTTAAGCTCAGACTCGTTTCAGCCTGGTGACCGGGTCTTACTCAGCCACAACCTTCACGGTGAAGGACGCGGTGATCTCCGGGTGCAGAGCCACGGTGGCGGGGAACTCGCCGGTGGTCTTGATGACCTCGACCTCGATGGCCTTCGGATCGACGGCAGCCTTGTCGGCCAGAGCCTTGGCGATCGCGTCGGCGGAGATGCCACCGAACAGCTTGCCGGACTCGGACACCTTGGCGGCGATCTCAACGGTCGTGCCCTCGATGGCGGCCTTGGCGGCGACGGCATCCTCGCGGGTGGCGACGGCCTTGGCCAGACGGGCGCGGCGCATGGCCTCGATCTGGGCGGCGGCACCCTTGGTCCACGCGAAGGCCATGCCCTGCGGGATCAGGTAGTTGCGCGCGTAGCCGGCCTTGACGGTGACCACGTCACCGGACTGGCCGAGGTTGGAGACGGTCTGGGTGAGAATAACCTTGGTTTCAGCCATGATGCAATCCTCCTAATCCAGATCAGCGACCCGAGGTGGCGTACGGCAGCAGAGCCATCTCGCGGGCGTTCTTGATGGCCTTCGAGATCTCGCGCTGCTCCTGCACGGTGACACCGGTGATACGACGGGAACGAATCTTGCCGCGATCGGAGATGAACTTGCGCAGCAGCGCAACGTCCTTGTAATCGATCTCGGTAACCTTGGCAGCCTTCAGCGGATTCGGCTTCTTCTTGAACGGCTTGACCGGCGGCTGCGGCCTCTTGCGTGACATTGTGATGTTCTCCTTACAACTGATTCAGCGCAATGATGCGTATTGGAAAAGGTACGGTTTAGAACTCGGGTTCCTCGGAGTCGCCACCGAAATCGGTCGTGGCCCCGAATGACGAGAAGGAGGAGCCGGAACCGGCATCGCTCCACGGATCGACGGCCGGACCGGACTGTGCGGCCATGGGCGCCGAAGAGGCACCACCCTGGTACCCACCGCTCTGGTAGGAGGCTCCGCCGGAGTACCCGGCACCGCCCTGATACCCACCGCTGTTCTGGAATCCGCCGTTGTTGCCTCCGCCGAATCCGCCACGATTGCCGCCCGAGAAGCCGGAGCTCTGACGGGTGACCTGGGCGGTGGCGTAGCGCAGCGACGGGCCGATCTCGTCGACCTGCATCTCCACGACGGTGCGGTTGGTGCCATCGTTCGCCTGATACGAACGCTGCTGCAGACGGCCCTGTGCGATGACGCGCATGCCCTTGGTCAGCGACTGGGCGCAGTGGTCGGCGAGTTCACGCCAGGCCGAGCAGCGCATGAAGAGCGCCTGCCCGTCCTCCCACTGTCCGGACTGCCGGTTGAACGTGCGCGGAGTCGAGGCGATGGTGAAGCTCGCCACGGAAGCACCACTGCCGATGGTGCGCAGCTCGGGATCCGCGGTGAGGTTACCGATGACGGTGATGACGGTCTCGCCTGCCATGTCGTGCCTTCTTACCTAGTACCTATATTCCAGCTTGGTTGCGCCGTATTGACGACTTACTTGACGTCCTTACGAAGGATCTTCGTACGGATCACGGATTCGTTGAGGTTGAGCACACGGTCGAGCTCATCGTTCGTGGCGGGCTCGCAGGTGTAGTTGACCACCACATAGTTGCCCTCGGTCTTGCCGGCGATCTCATAGGCGAGCTTGCGACGGCCCCAGATGTCGATGTTCTCGACGGAACCGCCCTCGTTGGTGACGATCTCCAGATACTGCTCGGTCAGCTTCTTCAGACCGCGCTCATCCAGCTCAGGATCGGCAATGAACATCAGTTCGTACTTATGCGCAGACATCACCCACCTCCTTCGGACTATTCGGCCACGGACCTTCCGTGGCAGGAGTGTGTTTGCGTGTTATCCGCAGATACTCTGCGGGCAACCGTGTAAGGATAACCCGCGGCGCAGACATTGGCCTTGTGCGCGGCACCTCGGCGCAGCCGGATGGAGTCGCCGCACGCCGGGCCGCAACCGGTCGAGACGACCGGCAGGCGCATGGGGCGGAACGACGATGCCGGACAGCGATATCATGCGGCTACTGCAGATCCACGGCTATGCAGTCATCGGTGCTGTACCCGTTGGCCGGGCACCATGCGGTGGCGTCCGCGGCGCTGCCGAATCCTTCGCCCGACAGAATGACGTAGAAGTCCGTGGTGCCGTTCTCCTGGTAGGTCGGATAGTCGCCTGACCAGATGAACAGCGCATTCGGATGCTTCGCACGCCGCTGCAGGAACTGTTCGTAGATATCCCGATACTTCCAGGTTTTCCCTTCCACCTGCATGCCGTACTGTTTGCTGGACAACTGCGTGGTAAACGTGGAGTAGAAGGTGTTCGCCGCGGTTTTGTCATGATCAAGCTGCCAGCTCATGGCCAGCTGCGCATACCGTTCGATATCCGTGTCCGCAATGCTCGCCCCGCCCAACGCTCCTTCGACGGCAGCCGCGGAAGCACCTGATGCCGTTGCGTCCTCGGTGAGTTCAACGCTCGCGTCTGAAACATCAATCTGATCATACGGACGCCAATACTGCACCGTGGTGAACGCCAGATCGGCCTGTGCCGTTCCATCATCGAATTCCAGTGGAGCGTCTCCAAAGTCGTAGACGGCTGCAGCCACAACGTTGCCGTCATCCTGTATCGTGACCTGCACCCCTGCGGCGGAATATGAGGAGTCCCCACACGATTCCGATTCGAAGTCCACGCTGGCGATCAGCGAGGTTCCGTCGAGTCTCACATCCGACAGTGACGCATCCGGCACCGCGCAGACAGCTGTCCGCGATTTATCCCCCGCCGAAGCGTGCCCCCGTGCATCGGCGTCACCGGAATCGGCCGTATCCCCCGCGTCGTTCGAGTCCGACGATTCAGATGATTCACCGGACAGCGGTGTTCCGACGGCACCGGACTGTGCCGAGGCATCGTCGCGCAGCACGAACCACCAGACGCCGAATGCGGCAATCGCAATAACCGCCACAGTCACAGCCACGATCGCCGCCACGGCACCCTTAGTCATTCCGCGTTTCCGCTGCGGTTCAGGTTCGACAGGGACCGCCGAAGCAACCGCAGCGGGAAGCGGAGACAGCTTCGCGCCGCAATGCATGCAGAAGCGCATCGAATCATCAATCGCGGCACCGCACGCCGGACAGACCGTAGACGGATTCGTAGCCGCCGGCCGAGCAGGCTCCTGTCTGGCAGCGCCGCACCGCATGCAGAATTTATCCTGCTCCCCCATGGGAGCGCCGCAGGATTGACATGGCATCATTGCATCCCCTTTCATCCGATTGTCCACCGGCTGACGGTGCCAGTATAAGACCGCTTCTCTCATGTCGGTAGATATGTACCGTCTCCTGAAAAGTGTGGCTAGCATGGGATACAAGAAGAGAACAACCCATTCCCGAAGGGAGTCATCATGTTCTGTCCTCACTGTGGAGCGCAAATGAGGGAGGGGGCAAGGTTCTGCGCGCAATGTGGCCAGCCGATGCCCACGCTCCCCACCCCAACCGCCGCGCCTACCAATATGGAAGAGCCTGTGGTGGAAGCAACGATGCCCATGCCTCAGTTCTCCGGCTCCTCCCAGCCGGTTTCCGAGGAACCGACGGCGACCGAGCCGATGGTAACTGAACCGATGGCAGCCGAGCCGGCAGCAGCGCAACCGACGGCGGCCGAGGCCGGCGTCGCGGTGCCGGCACCCGTTGACGGATTCGTTGAGGCCGGCGAATCCCCCGCACCGGCGTCGAATGTCGAGCCCGCAGTCGAGGACAATGCAGAGGACAGCACCACGGCCACTCCGCAGGCTCCCCTTGACGAACCCGCAGAGGTCCCAGCCCTCGACGACGCCCCGACAACGGCAATCCCTGTCCCGGAGCAGCCGACCATGGCCATACCCATGCCAGCAGAGCCGATACCGTCAGAGCCGACACAGACGGAGCCGACACAGACGGAGCCGACACAGACGAATTATCAGCCCGCGTCCGAGCAACCGGAGGCACCGCAGACCCCCGGTTTCCAAGACCAGTCCGCCGTCGGACGGGTGCCTCCTGTTCAACAGGTGCCACCTGTTCAGCCGGCCCAGGCACCGATTATCAACACGCAGGCCATTACCTCCAATGCCACGGTCAAGGAGCTCACTGCTCCCGCGGTGTTGCAGACCGCCGGCGTTTCCCTCGGCATCGGCCTGGGGTCGGCCGTTGTCATCGCGCTGATCAGCGCCATTGTCTGCCTGGCCGGCTCCAGTCAGGCGTTCTCCGGCATGGGCCAGTTCTCCTCCGTCATGTCGTATGGCGGCATGGGCGACCTCGGTTCGATGGTCTCCGGTCTGAATTTCTTCCAGCTGCTGGTCATGTCGCTGATTATGGGCGTCTCCGGCGCGTTCTCCCTGAGCGCGTCCGCCGCGGGAATCTCGCTGGATTCACTGGCGAATGTCTCCCTGTCCATGCCCGTTGGGCTGTCCGGCGTCGCCCTGATGGTCGGCGCGGCGTTCGGCGCCTACTGGTTCGCCCGGAAATCCGGCATCCGGTTCGCGTGGACCGGCGCAATCAGCGCCGCGGCCGTCGGCCTGGTGACCTCCATCCTGTATCTGGTGCTGGGTGCGGTCTTCCCGCTCAGCCTCAGTGTGGCCAGCGGAGGATACGGCGCTTCCGCCTCGTTGGTGGGTGCGACCTTCCGAACCTTCCTGATGACGTTCCTCATCGCGGGACTCGGCGCACTGGCCGGCTACGCGCTGGCCCAGTTCGCCCCTGATTCCAGCAACGTGTTCATCGCCGCCTGGCGTTGGATGCACCGCACGCGTGGCTTCGTGCGCACCATTGCGGAGTCCGTCATGGTGTACGCTGTGGTGTTCACCGTCATCGGCGTCATTGCACTGATTGCCATGGCCATCTCCGGCAAGGATCCGTCCGCGTTGGCGCTGGTCTTCTTCCTGTTCCCGTTCCTGCCGATCGCCACCTTCGTCATCGGCGCTCTCGGATCGTTGGATGTAACGATCACCGGCCAGCAGTCTACCGGCATTTCGGTATTCGCCTCCGGCATGGGGAATGCGCGCTGGGTGTTCGTGGCACTCGTAGTCGTGTTCATCGTCGCCACACTGTACATCGCGCTGCGTGCCGCCGCCCGCAACATGTATGACCGCGCCTACGCCGAGTGGAAGCATTCCTGGAAGTCGCCGGTCGCGGCATTGGTCGCTTGGCTGGTGATTGATTTCGCCGTCGCTTCCATGAACGTCACGGCTTCGGTTTCGACCCAAGGCTCGTTCTCGGCAGCGTTCGGCCCGGCCATGTGGTTCTTCCTAGTGGCGGCCATCTGGGCCTTCCTGGTTGAGGTGGTTGCACTGACCTTCGGTCCGACTCTGGTGACTTCCATGCCTGGCCTATGGAAGGTGTTCGTAGGTGGCACCGTGCAGCAGACGCCTCAGAACGTGACGGATTATGTGGCGGCCTGCTCGCCGAAGAAGGCCAACGCCGCGCAGCAGCCGGCGCAACAGCCGTCCGAATCCGATACCGCCTCGGAACAGGCTTCTGTCGATTCCGTCGGCACCACGCCAGCAGCCACAACACAGACATGGCAGCCACCGACCGCTGTTCCGATGTCCGCCCCGATAGGGCCGGATACCCCCGATGCCGCCAACGCGACGCAACCGATTCCGGTAACACCTGCGCAGCAGACAACGCCGACGCAGCAGATTCCGACGGCTACCGCCATGCCGGCGCCCACCGATCAGGTGCCGCCCACCACGTCCGCCACTACGCAGGTGCCGCCTGCCATACCGCCGGTCGCCCCAACTGCACCGAAGGGCAAGCCGTTGACCGCCAAGCAGAAGACCGGCATCATCATCGGCGCGGTTGTGGTAGGCGTGATCGCCGTGCTTGGTATCGCCTACGCCGTGCTCAACTCCACGGTGTTCAGCCCGAAGTCGGTCGCCGACCAATACATGGCGGCACTCTCCAGCGGCGATTACGAGAAGGCGAACAACATCGCCGACCCGCAGCTCGACCAGAACCAGCGTCTGCTGCTGACGAACAAGGCCGCGCAGACCGAGAACGCAACCATCACCAACGCCCGAGTCACCGGTATCACCGACAGCGCGGACGGCTCCAAGCTCGTGAACGTGACCTACACCATCGGCGGCGAACCGGTGAACGACACCTTCACCATGGCACCGTCCGGCTCGCAGTTCCTGATCTTCCGCGACTGGACCGTCACCACGCCGCTGCTCAAGGAGATCACGGTCTCCACCGATGCCGCCACACCGGGATTGACCATCAACGGCGTTGAGGTCGGTGAGGAGAACGCCGTCAGCGGCTCCTTCGGCTCGGATCTGGTGTTCAAGGTCTATCCGGGAACCTACCGCATCGCGGTCACGGAAACCGACTTCATCACCGAATCCGGCGACGGACCGGCCACCGTAAGCACGAACGGCTCTACCTATGCCTACACGAGCGTCGAGGCAACCGACGCACTCGTTCAGGCGGTTCAGGATGGGCTCGACGCACAACTGCAGACCTGCGCTGCCTCCACCGAATTCGAACCGGAAGGCTGCCCGTTCAGCATGTACACGTTCTCGGAGGATCGCTACCGTAACGTGACGTGGAGCATCACCGAATCGCCCGAGGTTGACTACATCGACCTTGGCTCCGGCGAGTTCATGACCAGCGGCGGCGAAGCCACCGCGACCTACGAGTATCGTCAGTACGACGACAGCTGGGAACCGGACGACTACACCGATTACATCTACGTCTACGGATCGTTCACGATCGACGGTGACCAGGTGAACGTCACCATGGACACGTACTGATTCGGATGACCGGCTGCAGGCACCCACCATGCAGCCGAGTCTGACTCACACAATCCATGACGTAACAGGCAACCCGCCATCCGCTCCTGGGTGACGGGTTGCCTGTATATTGGATACGGTTGTAACGCGGCGACGCCAGAACATATATGTCAGACTGGGTCGCGCAGCCGCACAGGCCACATAGAGGCTACGGAGAAAGGCGGAACATGTCGGCGATTCTCGAAGGCACACCGGATAAGCGACTGGCGCTGGTGACGGGACGCGCCTACCCCGAACAAGCCGAGGAAACCGCCAAATACCTAGGTACCACCGTACTTGAGACCACCGCCTATGACTTTGCGAACGGCGAGATGTACATCCGATTCACCGAGCCGGTGCGCGGTGCCGACGTGTTCGTGATGCAGTCGCACACCGAACCGATCAACACGTGGGTGATGGAGCAGCTCATCATGATCGATGCGCTCAAGCGTGCCTCCGCCCGCTCCATCACGGCCGTCTGCCCGTTCATGGGCTACTCCCGCCAGGACAAGAAGCATCAGGGCCGCGAGCCGATCACCGCCCGCCTGATCTTCGACCTGTTCCGCACCGCCGGTGCCGACCGCATCATGACCGTGGACCTGCACGCCGCGCAGGAGCAGGGCTTCTTCAACGGTCCCGTCGATCACCTGACCGCCATGCCGGTGCTGCTCGACTACGTCCGCGGCCATCTGCCGTTGGAGAACACCACCATCGTCTCCCCTGATGCGGGCCGTATCAAGGTCTCCGAACAGTGGGCCGCCAAGCTCGGCGGACTGCCGCTGGCCTTCATCCACAAGACCCGTGACACCACGCGCCCGAATCGCGCGGAGGCACATGGCATCATCGGCGATGTGGCCGGTCGCGACTGCGTGGTGGTGGACGACATGATCGACACCGCCGGCACCATCTGCGAGGCCGTACGCACCCTGAACAACGCCGGAGCAGCCTCCGTGACCCTGGTGGCCACGCACGGCTTGCTCTCCGGTCCGGCCGTAGAACGCCTGAGCCAGTGCGGCGCGCGCGAGATCGTACTCATGGACACCGTGCCGGTGCCCGAGAGCAAGCGCCTGCCGAATATGACCGTGCTATCCGTGGCGCCGCTGCTGGCCGCCGGCATCCGCTCCGTGTTCGAATCCGGTTCGGTCAGCACGCTGCTCAACGGCCTGCCCGAGGACATGCGCCCGCGCAACATCTACGCGTAAGCGGTTTGGCGCAGTTCCGGCGCACATCCCGGCTCCGCATACCCAATCTACAGCACGTTGATGGAAGCCAGGACCGTGCCCACAATCAGCAGAATCGACAGACCGTGTTCCAGCCACGCGGGGAATCGCACGTGTACGCCGTCCAGCGGCGCGATGGGAGTCAGTACCGAACCGAGCACGATCAACGCCGATGACGCGAGTATCCGGCATAGCGGCACGGCGGTCCAGATGGCCATTGCAGCCAGCAGCAACGTCGCTATGGTCAAGGCGACAACACCGGCGTTCTCTTTGCGGCAGGCCAGTGACTCGTCGTCAACGTCGAGCGGCGCCGGAGGCGTGAACCCGATCTGCGGCACGAGAAGGATCAGAGACAGCATCGATGCGGGCCAGCAGGACCGATGACGATCCGGCCACATCGCCGCCGATCTCACGCCATGTTCGCCGGTGGAGGCACAGCCATCCCCGCGAACGCCAGCGACCGCCCCATATCCGGTTCCAGTCCCGGACACCCAGGCCGATGCGATTGCGGGCAGCAACAGCATCACCACGCAACCCGCCAAAGCGCACCACCATTCCCATCCGTCATATGCGCCGCTGAGCGACATCAGCACGGCGAGCGAGATCATAGTGGTCAACCATGGCACGTCCAATGTGCCCCGTACGGTTTGACGCCACGTATTCGGATGCATCGCCTCATCCGGCAGGAACGTGCCTGCAGCGGCGTCCCCAGACCTCCGGAAGCGGCTGAATATACCGAGCATGCCAACAAGAACACCGGCCGCCACACGTCCGACGACACCGTGGACGCCATTCCTGACATGATTAGCGACCCCGTTGCCGCCCTTGACGTCAACCGTGCCGGCGGCCGCGCCGACCGTACCGGCAGCATTAATGCCGCGGGAGCGCCGTCGGCGTTGAAACAGCGGGATGCCCCGTTCGGTCACGGCTTCCAACAGCTTGTCCAATACCAGATCGTGGATGATGCGTGCCACGCCGATGACGGCGACTCCAATGGAGACGATTTGCGTGCCACGGCGCAACGTGCTGTTCAAGGTCCAGTCCCGGGGGATGTCTTTGGATACGTCCAATCCGGATTGATACACCGTGTTATCGAAGATCACGTTGCGTTCTGCGCCCTTGAGATCGGCATCCAGCTGCCCGGCCCGCCCAAACGACCCCTGGGCGCGGATGAACGCCGCCGCGCCGCCGATTTGGCTTTCCGCGACGCCGAGATTGAACCAGCCGGTCGCATACTTGGGATTGGCGGCGACCGCATGCCGGAACGAATTGCGGGCTTCCTCGATGCGCCCGACCTGCATCTGCAGCACGCCCATGTTGTTCCATGATGAGAACAGCGAATCGTTGATGTCCAAGGCCCGTTGGTAATTGGCGATGACAGTTTCCCGCGACGGCGTCCGGTCGTCATCCCCGTCATCGCCCGACGCGCTTGCGGACCCATCATCCGTCATGGCCGAATCGCCATCCGCGGCACCATGGGCGGCGGCGTCACCGGGCGACTCGCCCATGGCCATCACCTGCCGTTGCGAGTCCGCCAGCTGCTCCGTGTACAACGGCGAATACGGGTCGGCGTCAACCGCCGATTGCGCCCATAGCTCCGCGCGCGGGTAATCCTCCATTGCAAAGTATGCCAGCGAGACAAGCTGTTCCATCGCGCCGCGCTGGATATCGACCATATAGTCGCTCGCCTCTTCGCGGGCCTGAATCGACCGCAGCGCATACATTTGCGCATTCGCATAGTCGCCGTTCTCATAGGCATGCTGTGCGAACTCCTGATAGATGAACGTCGAGGCGATGCTTATGTCCGGCTCGCCGTCAAAACTGCCATCGCATATCGTGCGCAGGTCCCCGAATTGCAGGTCCTCCGCCGCGCGATCAAGATCGCCCGCCATTCTCCAGGCCGTGGCCGCGCGCAGTCCCGCCCACACCGGTCCGGTGAAATCGTCCGCCGAACCGTTCACCGGACAGTATTCCGCGTAATGGGCGACGGCCTCCTCCGATTCCTCGGCCGACTCTCGATAGTCACCGTCGAGGAACAACAGTTCGCCGATCCGCTCATGGATGATGGACACGTCGCTGTCGCTCATCTCCTGCAGCACCGCCATGGCCTTGTCCCGCCGACCGAACAATCGCCATATATTCTGCAGATAGTCGCGCAATTGCGCTTCCTTGACTTCATCGCCGCCCGCCGCGGACCGGATGTCTCCTCCGGAGGAAATCACCTCGCACAGTGCGCCTTCAGAGACACCGACATCGCACGCCGTTTCACCGGCGTCATAGTCTCCGGCCATCCACGCGTAGGCGGCGAGTCGATTGCGATTGGCATCGTCGTATCGGGGTGTGGAATACGTCAATCCGTTCACATCCCGGCTTTCGGGCACGTAGGAGAACAGTTCCACGCTGGCGCCGGCGCCGCAAGGAAATGGAAATCGCACGGATTGCCCGCCGGCGGGTTGGGTGATCACGGCTCCGGTGCCGCGTATGATGGCGGGACGAGATGCAACCGGCTTATCGCTGTTATCCAATGCGCGAGTTTGAGCGGTGACGGCTTCGGCGTATTTGCCGGTGTGAGCGAGCGCCCAAGCCAGAGCCGACTGTCCGCCGCTGGCCGCGAGCGCAGCGGCATCGCCGTCCAGCACGTCGACGCTCCGCTGATAGTCGCCGTATTCGTTGAGAGCCCTGGCATAGGCCACCGTGATTTCCGGCGCATTGGTCAGTTCGACGGCGGTGGCGTATTCCTGGACCGCGCGTTTGAGGAACCGTTCGGACGTGAACGTCCCGAACCGCGCTTCACTGGCATACTGCGATGCGAACAGATACCAGTCGCCGGCAATCGCGCGCACCGCGGGCGACGCGGGGAAGGAACGGATGGCATCGTCGGCGATCGTGTTAACGGTGTCGAAGTCGCCGGCATTAATCAGCCTCGCGATGTCGTCCTCGGCTCTCGTTGCGCATCCGTATACTCCGGTGAGGTTGAATTTCAGCCGTTCCACCGTCGCTGTAGGGTCGGCGGGGCATGCGGCGACCGCTTTGTCGAAATGTTCCCGGACTTCGTCGTCGTTATCACGAACGAACATCTCGAAGAAATGCATGGCGTTGAGCCAGGTGTCGCAGGAATCGTAATGCTCCGGTAGCTCGTAGGCCAGGGCGGCGGCGATGATGAGCAGGTCGCCGTTGCGTTCGTCGCCGCTGGCTCGGATGTCGCCGTAATTTTCCAACAGCGACATCAGGTTCAACGCTTTCCGTTCGCCTTCGGGGCCAAGTTCGTCCAACCGCTGCGCCACGAGTTCACGCACATGATCCAACGTGGAGTTGTCCACGGTGGTAAACGGCATGATGTCCAGTGACGATATCGGGGAGTTGGCCGCCTCCACCAGCTCGTCCCATTGATCGGCGAACACCGTCCGGCCTACCGTATCGGCGTTGCTGGGATCTTCCCACAACGCCGCCGATCGCTCATCCAACAGCGGCAATGATCGAATGTCCAAGGAGTCGGAGGGTGCGATCGGCTCATCTTCTGGAATGGGGATGTTGGAGACTGCTCCATCACCCAATGCCGGTATGCTGGCTTGCGCGTATGCCTGCGCAGCCGCAGGGAAAACCAGAGCAATGACAATGACGACGCTGAATATGACGGTGAGCACGATGCGGGTAATGGTCCACGGAATCGCCACACGCGACTTGAGGCGATGAGGGTTCTGATGACTGTCCATAATGCCTCGCTACGTTCGATCCCCTGCATGATACGGTCATACGGCCTATACGGCCGGTATACGGACAGATCCTCCGCTGGACCTTAATCTCAGTGCGTAATTGCAGCTTGTCACCCAGGCGGGACATACCCTGGACGCCGACGAGAGACCGTGAGATGCCGACGGAACGCCAACAAAAACACTGACGAAACGCCAACGACACGCCGACCGCATGCGGATTGCGTTCGCGCTCGATTCCCGTGTACGCTCTCGCTTCGGCAAACAGCCATTGCGTAACATCAATTGCGTAACACAGGAGTTATTTCCATGAGTGAAGAGCGGAAGACCTCCGCCGAGTCGACACAATCGAATGGCGCGAAGTCCAAGACCCCGCTGATCGTCGGCGCCATCGTGGTCGTCGTGGTCGTTATCGCCGCGATTGCGGCGTTCCTGATGATGAACCAGGGCGGTGGCAACGCCGAAGAGGCCCTGTCAGTGTGCGAGCGCAACGCCGCCGCGCTCGAGGTGCATCAGAACTCGCTGGCCACCGTGCAGGAGCAGGCCGACGCGCTCGATCTGGATGGCGCCGATGAGGCCGCACTCACAGATCTGGAAGCCGCGCAGGAGGCCGTCGACGCCTTGGGTGAGACGCCGGTCTGCCCGGCCGACGGCTCGGCCAAGGACATCGAGGCCGCGACAGAGGAGATCAAGGCGTATGCGAACGATCTGCGCGCCGCCACCAACGATCTCGACGTCGTCGTCAAGGCCCTGGCTCCTGCCGAGGAGTAAATCCGCCTCGTCGTGCCCGGTTCAACCCGGAATCGGGCACGGTCTTACGCCAGGGTGCCGTGGGCAAGGCGGCCCTGCACCCACACGGCACGGATATTCGCCGGTGTCGAGAGGTTCATGATCTTCTGGAATGTGATCGCCGGATCCTCGTCGCGTTCAAAAATCGGCAGATCGTTGCCCGGCGCGTGCACGTCGATCAGCTGCACATCCCACGCGTAGCCGGCCTCCAGGCGTCCGGCACGTACGCCCAACGCCTCCGCACCGCCGACAGTGGCCAGGTAGAACGCCCGGTCGAGGGTGACCAGAGCATCCGCCACTCCCCCGCGTTCCGCCGCCTCACGCGAGGCGTCCACTCCGGATTCCAGATTGCGGGAGACGATCGCCGCCAAACGGACCATCGCGTGCACGCTCGGATCGTAGCCGCCGGAGATGTCGGTGCCCAGGCCGACCGTCACGCCCTGACGGCGATACCGACGCACCGGCGCCACCGCGTTGGCGAAATACGCATTGGACAGCGGGCAGTGCGCCACGGCCGCGCCGCGCCGGGCGAACAAGTCGGCGTCGGATTCGGACAGGTACACGCAGTGGTGCATGACCGTACGATCCGTCAGCAGGCCGAACATGTCGAGCGACTCGGTGTCCGACCGCCCGTAGCGTTCGAATACGGTATGGTGCTCCCAATCGCTTTCCGAGCAATGCGATTGGGTGAAGCAGTGGTAGCGGGCCGCCAGCTCGCCCAGTCCCTCCAGAGCCGCGTCGGTGCAGCTGGGGATGAATCGCGGGGTGATGACCGGTTGGACGATCGGCGGTGCCGTGTCAAGACCGCTGTCAGGCGCGAACTCACGCACCTCGTTGATGAACCGTTCGGTTTCGGCCAACGCTGTGGCGGTGTCCTCGCGGTAGTACTCGGGGTTGGATTCCGGGTCGTCCATCACGACCTTGCCAATGAAGCCGCGCTGACCGAGTTCGGCGCAGACATGCGCCAGGTTGACGGCGGCGGCGCGGTCGATGGTGTCATAGTACAGGACGCTGGTAGTGCCGCGGGCGAGCGTGGCCTGGACGAGATGGCGATGGGCGCGGTCGGCGTACGCCGGATCGGCGAAACGGGCCTCCGTGGGGAACGTGTAGCGGCCGAGCCAGCGTTCGAGCGGCTCGTCGAGCGCGGCGCCGGCCTGCGCCCACTGCGGGGCGTGCAGGTGCAGGTCGGAGAAGCCGGGGAGCAGAACTTGGCCATCGGGCAGGCTGGTAAGCCGGTTGAGCCGGGCCAGTTCAGCGCGGATGGCATGGTACTGCGGATTGTCCGGCGTGATGACAGCCGCGATGACGCCGTCGGTTCCGATGAGATACAGCGACTGCGGGCGATACGCGACGTGGGTTTCGCTCTCGCTGGTGTATGCCGCGCCTTCGATGGCGAAGGCGATGGTGTTGAGATCCGGGATGGGATTGGTGGCGATCGGTTTGCTGCTGGGTTGGTCGACCATGAATTCCATGCTCCTCGTCATGATGTGATTGATAAGATTCAGCTTAACGTAATGGAATCAGAAGCCGGATTCACGCATCAATAAGTCAGGCTTCCACGTAGTCGGCGAGCTCGGGCTCTTTGGCGGCAATCAGGACGAAGGACTGCACGTACTGGCCCTCCTTGTTCCTATCGTAGCAGCGACGCCACTTGTTGCCGTAGCAGTCGGTGAATTCGAGTTCGACGACCTCATGCCGCACATCCGCATAGACGGGTTTCCACGCTGACGCATCGCCGTTGATACGTTCCGGCTGGGTCCATGGAAAACGTTTCTCAGTGGTGTCCACGCGCCAGTTGCCCGGACGAATCATGCGCCAAGAGGTTTTCTTCCCCGGAGCGACGTGTGGATTGCCGTCGCGACTGGAGTCACGGTTGCCTGCGGCATTGCCGTATGAGAAATCCTCGTCCGGCCATTGCGCCCATACCTTGACCTCATAGATGGAAGCCTCGGTCGGCACGCTGAGCTCGACTGCGTAGTTCCTGCCGTTCTTGACGGCGAATGCCTCCACATGGGCGATTTCACGTTGCCGTTCCAGAAACAGCGCACGGTTGCGCGCCTCAATCAGCTCCCGTTCATGCTGCTGCTGTTGCTGCAGCGCCAACTCGTCCTGCTTGGCTTCCTTCCGACGCTCCTCCTGCTCCTGCCGCAACGCCAGCTCACGCTGCTGCTTGGCCTCGTCATACTGTCCTTTGGCATAGATGCCGGCAATCACCGCGAACGCTGCCATGACCAGATTGCTGATGGCGCTCACCACGTCGTACCACATTGCTATGTGACTCCTTTGTCTTGCCCTGTCTAGGTACGGCAACGCTGCCGCCCATCCCACGGCAGTTAGTCTATCGCGTCAATGCCCCTGCAGCCGGTATTTCTCCTCCGTTGCGGCCTTGTCCGGCTCCCACCAATCGCGATGTGTCCGGTACCACTCGATTGTTGCGCCGAGTCCGGCCGCAAAGTCCGTATACTGTGGCCGCCAACCTAACTCGCGCTGGATCTTGCCGGCGTCGATCGCATACCGCTTGTCGCCGCCCGGTCGGTCGTTGACGTGGTCGAACGCGTCGGCAGGCTGACCCATCCGTTCGAGGATCATCCGCAGCACCTCGATGTTGCTATGCTCGCCGTCCGCTCCAATCAGATAGGTTTCGCCGATACGACCGCGCGTCAGCACCGCCCATACGGCGCTGCAATGGTCCTCTACACTAATCCAATCGCGTACGGCCAACCCCTGCCCGTACAGTTTGGGCCGGATACCGCTGAGGATATTCGTGATCTGCCGCGGAATGAACTTCTCCACATGCTGCCACGGCCCATAGTTGTTCGAGCAATTCGAGATGGTTGTCCGCACGCCGTAGGTCCGGTGCCAGGCTCGTACCAGATGGTCGCTCGCGGCCTTGGACGCGGAATAGGGGCTGGACGGTTTGTAGGGGGTGTTTTCGGTGAAGCGGTGCGGATCGTCGAGCGAGAGATCGCCATAGACCTCGTCGGTGGAGATGTGGTGAAACCGGAGATCATGCCGCCTCGCCGCTTCGAGTAGCACGTAGGTACCGTCGATGTTGGTGCGCAGGAATGGCGCCGCGTCCAGGATGGAGTTGTCGTTATGCGATTCGGCGGCAAAGTGGACTATCGCATCGATGGGCGGCAGAGTCGATTGTGCAGAGACCAGGGACTCAACCAATTCCGCGTTACAGATATCGCCGTGGACGAACGTCATACGATCTTCGGGGACGTCGGTCAGATTCGCTCGGTTGCCGGCATACGTGAGGGCGTCCAACACTGTGATATGGGTATCGGGGTGTTCGCGCACCACATAATGCACGAAATTCGCGCCGATGAATCCCGCACCGCCGGTGACCAGCAGATGCCGAGGCTGAAATGCGTCTCGTTCGTCAGTCATATCACCCATGGTATGTGAACGGCGGGAATGGGCGATTGCCATTTACTGCTCCGCTACGGGGCAAGAGCATCCGGATCCGGCAGCATTACGTTCGAGCAGACAGGCTACAATATTCTGCGATAGATGAACATTTGGCAAACAAACGGTGACATGCAACAGACGATCATTGACGATTCAGAGATTAACGAGCCTGAGACAGAGCGTGAAGAGGCCACGGATATCGCCAAAGCCGAACATGCCGACAGCACCAGCACCATCGACAACGTAGCCGATAACGTCGAACGCGCAAGGACGCTCTCACGTATTGCAGAGCTTCTGCGCAGCTACGAATACGAGTTGCAGACGATCAGTATTGCCGATCGCAAGGAACAGCTGTCTTGCATCGATACTCTCTTGCACCGCTATGAGGACAAACTTCAAGCATCTGACAATGTGAGCGTTGCTACAGATTCTCAAATCGAGGCACAACCCGAGCAAACGCCGCAGAAACGCCTTAACGTTGCAGCTCGATGTTGCAAACGAATCGGAAACGGCATCCGCACCATGTGGACCAAGCGCCCCAAGTTGTCATATGCGTTATACGCCGTGGTATTCGTAGCGATAACGGCCGCATCCGTACTCTTCCTGCAGTGGAGTGTCTACAGTGAACCCGTTTACTCTGACGATGCCGAAGTCGATGACGTTACGCGCGCTATCAACGGCGTTATCGGGCAGCTGACGCGATTTGTATGTCAGATGTGGATAGAGCAGAAGATGACCTTCCTGCTGAATTTCTTAGTGTTGGGGCTGGCTTATCTGGCGCTTTTGTTCATCATTAACCGTTTTTGGATTACCACGGCGGTTTTCGGCACGGTTATGGTGGTGTTCTCTGTAGCGAATAAATTCAAAGTATCGCTACGCAACGAGCCGATCATTCCCGCTGATTTATCCTTCATTTCCGGAGGCAATACTGGTGAGATATTGTCCTTCATACCATCGGACGGCCAAAACCTTGTACAAATGGCAATTAACGGATTGGCTATTTTCGTTATTTCCTGTCTCATACTGCAGCTGCTGGACCGCCGCAATGGTGTCATCAGCTGCGGGTGGCGCCCTTGTCGATTCCTTACTGCCGCCAATATCACGGCGGTTCTAGCGCGTATTGCCGCAGCTGCTACAAGCGTGATACTGCTTGTTTCATTAGTTTGGAACTTGAGCGTCTCACATTCATGGGCACAGGAATGGGCACAAAGTCTATCCGACACGCCGCAGTTATGGGACAGCCTCTCCGATTCTCGAAATAACGGTCCGGCCATGACGTTCCTCCGGTTGGCCCACGCTAAAACCATGGACAAGCCCGAGGACTACAGCAAAGAAACCATGGAAGAGCTGAGTGAACGTTATTCGAACGCAGCAAGAGAAATCAACGCCACTCGTACCGCCAATCTGAGCGACAACACCGTCATCATGGTTCTGTCTGAAACGTTTGCAGATCCCACCCGAGTGCCTGATGTCTCTTTTGGCATAGACCCCGTACCGAATATCCGCGCCATCAAGAACAACACCACGTCAGGAATCATGCTCTCCCCCGGTTATGGAGGGGGGACAGCCAATATTGAATTCCAAGCATTGACTGGCATGACCTTGGCGAATTTCGACAGTTCATTGCAAGTGCCCTATCAACAGCTGCTTCCGCATATGGAACAGGTGTACTCCTTCAACCAAATTTGGAACAAAGCATACGGAGAAGACGGCTCAGTAGCCTTCCACCCCTATTACAAGAATCTCTATCTACGTGACTCGAATTACAAAAAGTTCGGTTTCTCTCATCTATATACGCTGGATAGCGATCCAGAAATCGAGCATCAGGACCGTCTTGACAACTCACCCAATGTCAGTGACGCTGCAGCATACCAGAATGTGCTGGACAGCATCAACAGCGTCGATCACCCGCAATTCATTCAGCTGGTCACCATGCAGAATCATATGCCGTATAACGATTATTATGCGGACAATGAGTTCAAGGCTGCCGACACCTCACCGCTCCCGGACGGAGAGCGATGGCAGATCGAGAATTATGCCAAAGGCGTCAGTCTGACCGATCAGGCTACGGCCGGCTTCCTGACTCAGCTTGATCACATTGATGAACCCATTACTGTCATCTTCTATGGCGATCATCTTCCCAGCATTTATACGACTGCCGACAGCAATGAGGCAAATTCCACGATTCTTCATGAGACTGACTATTTCATCTGGTCCAACGCCGCTTCCGCCTCCCATAATGCCAAGCTGGCACCGGAGAGCGCCGATTACACTTCATCGAACTATTTCATGGCCTCGGCTGCGGAACACATGAATGCGCTGATATCTCCGTTCCTTGCACTGTTGACTATTGCGCATGAGCAGGTTCCTGCCATCAGTCGCATCATTGCGCAGGCGGGAGGTATTGGTGACGGCACGGCATCCTCCACGTGTCTTGACAAACAGGGCAACACTGTAGACATAGATTCCCTGTCGCCAGAAGCCAAACAGATTCTGCACGACTACCGCCTTGTACAGTATGATCTTTCCGCCGGCAAGGGATATCTGTGGCAGACTGATTTCTTTGACGTTGAACAATCCGAACATCCGCCGTTAACACGACGTCAAGTGCCTGAGGTTCACGATGCAGCCATCCAGACTTGGGAATACTGGTTCTAAGACTCGCTCTGCACCTTCCAGATAAGGTATGCGGAGAGCGTGATGCCGTCCATGATGTTGCCGGCTCGCACCATGTCCTCGAATTCGCCGCAGTCGAGCCATTGCAGACGCGGGTCGTTGAGCATGGCAGCATCTGCACGATCCGAGGACACCTGAAGCTCCACAACCGCGATGGAGTCACGCAGTTTCCCGGTATCGGCATGAATCATCTGCAAGGTGCGATGCGAGAGCGGACGTATGCCGGTTTCCTTCATCAGTTCGGATTCGGCGGTGTCGCCAACGATAAGTCCAGGTTCTCCGAGGCTACGCGGAAATTCCCATTCGTCCGAGTTCGTGGCGATACGCCAATGCCGTACCAAAAGGATTCGCCCGTCCGGGCGGACCGCCACGCATACCACGCTGGGCTGCCCGCCACGGACTTGTGCGAAATACATAGGGTACGAAGGAGATGAAGCATCTTCGGCACTCGTTTCGCCGTCATCAGCGCGTGCGACGTTGGCACAGATGACTTCGAACTGAGCATCATCGCCGCCACGAAACACGGTTTCCTCGCTTTGCACGATGAAATCCGTATCCATTCCGGTGCGAATGCCGCTGACCGGCGACTGTTTCATATCCTCCATAATGTGCCACCTACTTGCTGATCTTGGGGTGGATTTGTTCCTGGTAGGCGGTCAGGGCGGTGTCGATGACCTGGTGCATGTCGTAGTACTTGTAGGTGCCCAGGCGGCCGCCGAACACGGTGTTGGGCACGGTCTGCTCGAGTTCCACGTACCGGGCGTACAGCTCCCGGTCGGCCTCGGTGTTGATCGGGTAGTACGGCTCGTCGCCGCGCTCTGCGAACCGGCTGTACTCCTCCCACACCACCGTGCGCTCGTGGTTCTGGGAATCGTGGCGTTCCGGGTTGAAGTTCTTGAACTCGATCGCGCGCGTGTACGGCACATCCGCGTCGGAGAAGTTCATCACCGGGCATCCGAAATGGTCGTCCTCGTCGTAGCGGACCTCTTTGAAGTCCACCGTGCGCCACTTCAGGTCGCCCAATTCGTAGTCGAAGTAGCGGTCGACCGGACCCGTGTACACCACCGGCACGCCGGCCGCGTTCAGCGCGGCCTTGTTGTACGGCTGGGATGCGTCGAAGAAATCCACGCCCAACTCCACGGTGATGCGCGGATCGTCGATCATCCGCTCGAACCACGCCGCGTACCCGTCCCTGGGCAGGCCCTCCCACGTGTCCCTGAAGTACCGGTTGTCGTAGTTGAACCGCACCGGCAGGCGGCTGATGATCGACGCGGGCAGCTCGCCCGGGTCGGTCTGCCACTGCTTGGCCGTGTAGTTTTTGATGAACGCCTCATACAACGGGCGTCCAATCAACGAGACGCCCTTGTCGTCCAGGTTCTGCGGATCCTTGCCTGCCAGTTCGCCCGCCTGCTCCTCGACCAGCGCCCGGGCCTGCTCGGGCGTGTAGTGTGCACGGAAGAACTGGTTGATCGTGCCCAGGTTGATCGGCAGCGGGTACACCTCCCCCTTGTGCGTGGCGTACACGCGATGCACGTAATCCGTGAACCCGGTGAAACGGTTGACATACTCCCACACGCGCTGATTCGACGTATGGAACAGATGCGCACCGTACTTGTGGATTTCGGCACCGGTCTCTTCGTCGAAGTACGAGTACGCGTTGCCGCCGATGTGGTCGCGCACGTCGATGATATGCACGCGCGCGCCAGCCTTCTCCACCGCCTGCTGCGCCACCGTCAGACCGAACAGGCCCGCGCCGACCACCACCAAATCCGGATACGTCACATCCTCAGCCATCATCACTCCTTCCCGCGCCAAAATCAAAGCAGACAACAATGTTTATCCTACTATGAAACATTCGCTAGAGAACATCCGTCATGTTCATTTGCACAATCACCTGATAGATGAAGAATCCCTCACGGGACGCTCAGCAAAGCGACGATGAGCGAAGAACATACCATGCAGGTATCCGATTGTGGTGCCATCGACATGCATAGGTCAATGCCACTGGGCTACGATATACCTGTGACTGAACCGAATCACTTCTCGTTACTTATGTCGGTGTATGGCGGAGATTCCTTGACAAACCTGCGCCGCTCCGTCGAGTCGAATACCGTTGAGCAGACTTTACCGCCTGATCAACTGGTCATCGTTCGAGACGGCCCTGTACCGGCCAACATCCAGAACTACCTTGATTCGCTCCGTGAAGTCATACAATCTGCTTTTGCTCAACAACGTCCCAATATCTTTCCGCCTGAAATCTGTATCGTACCGCTGCAGCAGAATCGTGGACTCGCGCATGCGCTTAATACCGGGCTAGCCCATTGCACATATGAGATAGTCGCTCGCGCTGACAGCGACGACATCTCCCTGCCAGCGCGGTTCTCCACAATGATTCCCCTCTTCAGTCCCGATGTCAGCGAATCCCCCGACATCGTCGGTAGCGCAATTCAGGAATTGGAAAGCGACAAATCCAAGCCCGGGCAGATTCGCGTGCTGCCCGAGCAAGGGTCGAAACTCTTACGATACGCCCGCAAGCGATCGCCGCTGCATCATCCCAGCGTCGTGTTCCGGAAATCCGCCATATTGGCGGTTGGAGGTTATCCGGAGAACATCGGCCGGTTTGAGGATTACCTGCTGTGGGAACGTCTGATCTTGAATGGGGCACTTCTGTACAACGTGCCGACCCCACTGGTACTGTATCGAGTGGATTCCGGAGCCTACCGGAGACGCGGCGGATGGACGATGTTCCGTGAGGAACTGCGACTGCAACGCCAGTTCCTTCACGACGGTTTCACCACGACAGGCCAATTTCTGCGTAATGCCCTGGTGCGCGCAATTTATCGCTTGACACCCACCGTTCTACGCAAATTCGTCTATCGCCTGGCTACCGAGTTACACAATCACATACATTGATATGACTTCGCTCCCACGATGCTGGAAATCAACCACGATCTCGATTTCCGTTCGCATTCGAATGAATCAGTCGGTCTCTACCGATGCCACTGCGCGAGCCACATCATCGACGTCTTTAAACACATCGACGTTTTTCTCTAATGTACCGTAGACGCCATCACACCAGCCACGACGGAAACAATCGAGGATGAGCGCACGGTTCCGGGAACGCAGCCATGTCAACGTCCAACGCCGTATAGTCTTCAATATGAATTCGACAAGTTCGACAAACGTAAAATTGCTCTTTGAGAAGCGGAAAAGCCAGATTTTATTCCTCACCTCATTATAAAACCGTTCTCCCGGATCAGCATCCGAAGAACCGAACACTTTGGTCTTATGCACTACTTCACTTGCAGGCACGTAGTACCCCACGCCCTTGCGCAGCAAAGCGGTCGTGTATTCAAAGTCGTCGTTCCACAAAAAGTATGAAGCGCGCGGTAAACGTCCTAAATTTCGTATTGCCCCGACATTAATCAGACATGATACAAATGACATCGAACGCGCCTGATACGGACATAGTCCGTCACCAATCACCGGTGCAGACAGGAAGCGGTTCCCCTTTCGGATTATGCCGCGCATACGCGGCTTATTCATAAGATGTTCACGTCCATCGGTCCATACCGCCTTCGACCCCAACACAGCAGGGAATATACGATTCTCCGTCACGCATTCGTCTACAGCATCCAGCAAAGAAATCAAAGCCGTCGGCTTAGGAACGGTATCATCATCCATCAGCCACACATAATGCCGAGAAGAAGATTGCGCATCAACAAACCCATCCTCCACCGCCAAAGCGATACCAGCGCAAAAGCCGCCAGCTCCTCCCACGTTACGGGGCAATACGACGACCTTTGCTGTTCCCGAATCGGCGGCAGCCACAAGCGGATGATTGCGTGCCACCTCCGCTGCTCCATCAGTGCTCGCGTTATCCACAATAATCACACGATCCACAGGTCTTGTCTGTGATGCGATACCATCGAGGCATTCCTGCAAAAGGTCCGCCCGGTTGTAGGATACAACGACCGCAGTGACTGTAATTTGCATGTCCACCATTCTATTATCCTCCGAACGCCACAATCTCACTGCTTCTGCTCTGCAGAACACGCAGTGATGCGGTATAAGGTCGCCCGTCCCTGAGAGTCGATTGCCTCAAGCGCATCCGGAACAGGGACAAGGCCTTGGAAGACAACATGCTGCGGGTCGTCGGGATCGGTGAAAGACCCACCCATATCCAAGTACCAGTGCAAATTGTTACGTTCCATAATCCTGCAGACTTCAGGATCGGAATCGATGTTGTGGAAATTGCTCGCCAGATATGCGTGATCGTAGTCCCAGTTCATGTACAGATGCGCGTAGAACGGGGTGCGGCCACCCACGGACAGCATAAATGCGCTCCCGTTCCAAGGATCGGATATAACCATTTCGTCAGCAGGAACATGCTCGTTCAGACGCTTCAACAACAGATATTCATCCTCGCTCAGCATCGGAGCGTCCGACTCATTGTCCGCGAATGCATAGACGGTAGACAAAGTACCCATCATGCCGTACATCTGCGGGCTGGCGATACAGGACACTGCCGCAAGGAGGCAAACAACGAACCGACTGATATTGTCTATCGCAGCAGCGAGCTTCGGGGAATTCATCTGAGGTTTGTTCCTGTTATGAAGCTCCCATCTGGTTCCAATCATCCGCAGACCGAAACATATGATTGGTATACTCACCACGGGCCATGCCGAAAAAGGCCTTCTTTGGTCCTTGTACCATAATGCAGTCACTATCTTCGCCCAATCGGCATGGGTTCCCGCACAGCTCACCACAATCACACCGAGTAGAACAAACGATGCCACCAACACAGCCCCAATTGCCCGGTTCGTACCACGAGTGCAAATCAATGTTCCGATGACGCCGACCAGTAGCAGAATCACAATAATCCAATCTGTTGGCAACTGTGTTCCATTGGAGTCCACGGCTGTACCTGTCAAGTATCTCCCAATTGCGCCGAGGATGGTGTCCGTAGGCAGAGCCTGATCTCCATTAAGACGATCCGAAATCGGTCGTGAGGAATCAACAAGATACATTTTTGCGAATACGACAAGCCCTATCGATAGTATGGTCAAAACCACCACGGAAAAGGCGCCGGTGAATAATAAGAAAAAATGCTTTCCATGTCGGTTTAACAACATCTTTCCGAACCGATACACCCAGAGTGCGACCAAGGGCAGAGCCACAACGCAAAACGTCATCACTACACGGAAATGCGCGAGAGAAACGGCAAGACCAGCCACGACAATCCAGCATAGCCCTCCCAGACAGCGATGCCATCCCGCAGACCAGTCGCGAAGGCACCATTGCCAGCAAATCGCCAACAGCACAGGCAAGAGAACCTGCCCCGCGAACATCGAGTACAGCGTACCCCAATCCAGCAGCAGGAAGGGGGAAGCCCCGGCTACAGCCGCCAAGACAGGGGCGATGAAATCGGTGACAGGGGATACGCCGCATATGGACCTGACGAGGTAGAGTATCCCGATGGGCCACAACACTGCCGCGAACACCAACCATGCGCATATTATCGCGGCCGGGGCAGTCATGGAGGGAACCGCCAATCCACCAAGCGCAGCAAATTGTTGGAATGCAATGGGATATACATCACGAATGGGTTCCAAAGCATGCAGTGAAGTCGCCTGCCCTGTCTGGATGATGTGCGCAACAACATTGTCATGGAATACCGTGTCGTAATTCTGTGTTACCTGATCTGGTGAAGGTGCCACGGATACAAGACGAATTGTTGTGGCAGCGGCGGATACGCATACACCTGACACGGCAGGAAGCCACGAACGCCAAGATATCCCACTCGAACGCACCGTTGATGCCGTCCATTTGCCTCCGGCTAGCGAGCGGATTACGACAACCGTCGATAACACGATGAGAGCCGACATGACATAGGTTACCCACCCCCAGGATATACCGATCCAGTCCGCCACGATTCCACTCATCCCGGCAACGGTTACCGACGCCACTGGTCCCAATGCAGCCACATCCATCGGAGAACGTCGCCCACATGCAACGACGATAAGACCTCCAGGAAGGTATAAAGCGCCTATGATTGCCAAGAGCATGGGAATGACATCGACCCATGTTGCCAACTGCATTTCGGTTGCCTCGCTTCTTATGCTCGCATGTACCAGAACCCGGCGATTTACGATACGGTCAGACCGACAAAACTAAAACAAGGCTGCCATCGTTCCCGACGAAAGCAGCCTTGTCCCACCCTCTTTGATATGTCCGAGCTTCGCCGCCCCTACATTACTTCACAGGAACTTGCGGGTACTCGACCTTCGGATTGAATCGGATGGCTTCGAGCATCTTGCCATACATCTTCTTGCGCAAGGGGTGAGCCACATGGCCAATACGCATACAGTTCCACACCAAAGCACAGAACATCAGGTACTGGCGTAACCCTTCATGATGCAAACGATAGGAAGCCTGATTACGAACGCCGTAAGAGAACTTCCATTCGTTCTTCTCATTGATCATTGTGAAATTCACACCCTTGTTCACGCCCATATCATGAAGCACCACACTGTCAAGCACCTGGATGCCCGGACATGCCTTGGAGATACGTAACGTATATTCAGCATCGTCGAACCAGATGAAATATTCCTTGTATGGAAGCCCATAGGCTTCCATGACCCAACGCGGAATCAACACCGATACGAACGACGCCTGATTGACAAGCACAACGTCCAACCCTTGCGCTTTCAGACGGCCCCAGTCCCATGTAGGCACCGGGTTATTCATCTCGGAAATCGTACCGTCGATGAATTTCACCATCGAACAGGCGAAGGGAATATCAGGGCCCATTTGTTCACAGGCAGCATCGTATCCACGTACCAAATTAGCCAGCGCGTCCGGTTGTGGATATCCGTCATCATCGAAAATCCACGCGAAATCCGCCCCCAATTCATAGGAACGGCGCATGCCAGCGGAAAAGCCTCCGGCCCCTCCAACATTTTCGGGAAGCGTGACGATATCAAGCTGAATCTTGTCACCCAATTTGAAATCCGCGGCGTATTGCTCAAGATACGTATCCGTGCCGTCTGTCGAGGCATTGTTGACAATAATCAGCTGCTCAGGCAAACGGGTCTGTTGCTCCAAAGAGGCCAAAACCGTCTTCAGCTTTTCAAGACGGTTGAACGTCACGACAACCGCGGCAATTGTTCTGGTATCTTTCGTCATGATTATTTGCTCCACTCATTCAGCATATGCTTGAAGTACTCATTGGCAGAGGTCTTTGCGGAGAATGCGTGTAGACGTTTCCACTCGGTCTCCCAAAGCTTCTTCCTGTCATCCTCGCGCTCCAAAATATGTGTGAGCGACTTTTTTGCGTCGCGAACGAATTCAACAGTCATTCGGCGCAGCAACCCCTGCGGCGGAATCAACGTGTCCTGGGACCCGACATTCGCAGACAGAACCGGAATACCGGCGGTGATCGCCTCGATGGATGTCAGCGTAATGCCTTCGTTAATCGACGATACTAGCAAAACGTCGGAGTCCTGATACGTCTCAGATACCGGCATATCCATGGACCGACGTTCAACGACATCCTGCAGACCGTAGCGTTTAATCAGACCGTCAACGAAACCATCCATCTCGCCGCTGCCATGCATGATGAACCGGAACACACCGGTTTTCGCCAATGCCTTGGCCACCAGAATGAACGCCTCGGGACGCTTCTGCCGGGACATGCGCCCGACAAAAGCAACGGTTAGTCGTTCGTTGTCCCGACGCTGCTTATACTGCGGCGTGACCATATCCGTGGTCAATCCAACCAACGGGGCATCAACGACCTTGTCGGGAGCGATATGATGGGTCTCCACCATCCAGCGTTCCAGCTGAGGCGAAATCACATGATGAAGGTCAATCCATTCATCCCTAGCCACCGATTCTCGGGGATATCCACCCTGCATTACATATTCGACGATGTGCAGGGAATCCACGATTCTGGTCTGCAGGTAATACCGTTTCACCCACCAAGCCCGGTCATACATCCATTGGCAATGGTGGATAAGCACGCCACGGATGTCGAATTGTTCGAACAACGCGCGCAATATCGGCACGTCACCAACACGTTCCTGCATAGGATGTGTCAATGGCATCACGATGGCACCGTCGAGGTCGGAGGATGAAATCCAAGGCTGGTGACTGTCACGATCGGTGATGACAATCGGAGTAAAGCCGGCCTCACGCGTAAGTCTAACTGTTTCCATTCCCCAACGTTCCGCGCCGCCAGCCTGCAACCAGTGCATAGCGATAATCACGGCCTTAGACGCGTGACGTCTGGTGGCACCGGGAGGCACCTCCACCCACGGATGATGTGTCTTTCCCGACGCATTGACCGTATCGACAGTATCCGGCTCGTATGCCGGTATACTTTTCCGCCCATGCGCTTCACGTTCGAGACGCATAGCTTCACGGACAAAATCGAACGCCACCGGCGCCGTTCGTTCGCATTTCTTGTAGATTCGCACCTTGCGGCTGTCGACGGGATGGTCAGCTTCCACGTCCTCATCCGTTGCGTCATCGGGAGTCAGCAGGATATATCGGACACCATGATCCACAATCTGTGCATCACCCGCAAAATAATGAGGGGAAAACGTCGAGCTCGGATGTACCGTAGACGTAGCGGTAAACTCAGCAATCGGTTCCAGCCCGGATTCCTCGGTGAGTGTTCCATTCAAGGTGGAGGTATCAGTTAGTCTCGGGTACTGCCACTTCTCACCCATGTAAATCTTATACCGCAGAGTACGTCCCGGTTGAATAAGGGAATGGTACAGAACAGCTCCCTCAACCAATCTGCTCAAACGCAACGACAGCTGACCGAGCTGTTGTTTGGCATTGACATCAAGCTTGTAAAATTCCGACATGCATTCATCATAACCAATACTCAGGAGATGTCGGTTGTGATTCGAGACTTCTTTGACGAAGTACGATTAATCAGCCATAGCCACAATACATATATTGTTTAAGTATCCGTACCCTCAAAAAAGTATTTCAAAATAATGTATTAATACATTTTTATAAATAAAACAACCCTAAACTTACGCAACGTAAATACCATAAAACTATCACTAAAGAACCACGAAGGAAAGAATTTATCCGAGCATGAGAGTCTTTTACCTCTCAGCCGTATAATTCTTTTGCCTCATTTCGCTTATTTAGCGAATATAATTTGGCCTTTTCGATAAAATCAACGCTATTCGTTGCAGACGTTGGAACCGGATTGACGGAAGATAAATCCAGATTCGCCCATCCAGTGCCAATCTTCAACAAGGAACCGTGTTTAATGTCATAATATTCGTTACCGAAACGCGTCACAATGCCACGAGCCCCTGCAGCAGCTCCTAGCAGATGCATATGGAACCGGCTGGACACCCATACAGAATTCTTTGGATCCGGGAATCCTCTGTTCCATAGATGACTGAACGGCATCAACCGCACATCGCCTTTCCAGCGACGTTTAAATAATTCAAGCGACCAAGAATCCTCTGGCGGTATACCTTCAACAATATAAACAGGTTCAGCAGTATCAATGCCAGATAACTTCAGTGATTCGATAATTACGTCGATTGAATTTTCCCATCTTCCAACCACATCCTGCTGCAAACATACGAATGCTCTCCCGGGTACGTCAGTATCCCACCAATCTTCGTTACCTCGCGCAAGGCCTAAGAAAGCATCATCATATCCCCCTCCACCGGCAATTTCTGCACTAGCATCATCCCTAACACTAATATGGTCAAAATTCACAAGACTTTGCTGAGCAAGCGCCAAATCGACACCTTGCAACGGGGCCAATCCTAAGCCTGTGCCATATATGCTGGATTCCGGCCTATATTTCTTGATTTCAGCCGCCGCTACCAACAACAACACGTTAGCTTTCCAAAGCTGGTTGATGTATCCGCCTCCAAGAAAATGAATGGAATCGACGCGCCGCAACAAATCTAAGCCGCAATCCTCACGAGGCGTACCTGACATGCGAATCCAGTCACGCATCTGTTGAGCCGCGGCATTCGAGTCATCAATCAAATGAGAGGTATTCCAAACCAATTGCCATAACGTATTCACCACATGCAAATGCGGGTGCTCGCCCTGAAACAGCAGAGACGCATGTCCAGGATTGGGACAATCCAACCATATTTCGGATTCAGGTTCGACATGAGATAAGTAACGAATCCATGCGCGCGTGATGTATTCATCGCCCCAATTCGGCTGTCCCGCAGTCGACACTAAGTAACGTTGCTTGTTTCGCCTATTCCTAAAATGATTTAGAAATGCCTTCATAGTGGTATCTAACCACAAAACCTGCATCCGAACAACCACGTCCTGTTCGCGGAATGTCCGGACTCGCAAGCTGAAGCTGACGAACAATTCACCATGGATAACTTAGCTCCAATTCAGCTTCAGCTCGTCTCAGGTTTCGCGCCTCGTAAGGTGCGTCATATCAGTCTGTAAGCCTACGAATCCGCATCGCCGTGTCGTTGAGCAACGCATAATCGCGATTGCGTTCATCTCGCACGGCGAAGATGCATGCATTGTCATCATTGGTGAATGCGACCATATCAGTTGTGGAAGGATTATCATCACTCTGTGTACGCAATGAAACGACCAGTTTGAATTCTCCGTTGTTAAACAATGTCAACGGAAGTTCGAAACGTTCTCTGCAATGTCCATGGTTATCCAACTTGATGGTGTTTGCACCTGTGTCGTAGGTAATGCCGCCACGCTTGATATCATGCATCGCTATGGCCAAGTAGTACGAACCGGGTTCGTCGTACTGATATTCCACTTCGAAGCGGAATACGTCATCGCATGTACAAATCTGAGGACTCAACGCGTTGACACGCAACATGGGCACACGCTCGTTCAAACCGGTCGGATATTCATTCGGCTTATCATTGTCGGTATCACGATGATCCGCCTTCATATTTTCAAGCGTGTAACGATTGGCAACATCGTCCTTGTTACCATCGACCACGATTTCGCCGTTTTTGATCAGAATGGCTTTGTTGCAGTACTTCTTCACCGCGCCCATATCATGGGTTACGAGAATAACCGTCTTCGTTGGATCCTTTTTGATATTGGCAAAATAATTGTCGCATTTACGTTGGAATGCCTCATCGCCAACCGCCAGTACTTCGTCAAGCACGAGAATATCCCCCTGCGCCTTAATAGCCACAGAGAAAGCCAAACGAACTTGCATACCTGACGAATAGTTCTTGAGCTTCTGATCCATGAATTCTTCAAGCTCAGCGAACTCAACGATATCGTCATACATGTCGTCTATCTCGGAACGGCTGAAACCGAGTAACGCACCGTTAAGGTATACGTTCTCACGGCCGGTCAATTCAGGATTGAAGCCCACACCGAGCTCAATGAACGGAACCAATTTCCCTTCGACGGAGATGCTTCCACTATCGGGCACATAAATGCCTGAGATCAACTTTAGTAATGTCGATTTCCCGGAACCGTTCCGTCCAACAATACCGAAGAAATCTCCCTGGTGAACTTCGAAAGTAATATCACGAAGAACATGCTGTTCTTTATACCCTTTGATGCCTTTAGTCCAATTAATGAACAGCATCTTAAGTCCCGTTGCTTGCTCGGTCGGAAGCCGGAAATACTTTCCGATATGATTGACAGATAGCACCACCGGACGAGTGTCTAGATTCTTTTGTGCTCGTTTCATCACATGACCTCCGCAAATTTGCGATTATGCTTCCGGAATACAACCACACCAATAGCCAAAATCAAAACAGCTAAAACAAGTGGAACCATCCGAAGCGCAGGATTGTCAATGAGAGTCCATACCGTCGGTTGAGTTTCCGGGGCAATGAAATTATGTCGAATATCCTGAATCGTCTGCGCTATAGGGTTGAGCAATTGGATTTTCGCGATCAACGGTCCCCAAGTACCCAACGACTGATTATCGATGACCATTGATAATGGATAAATCACTGGCATCGCATAGAACAAAACCTGCTGAAACACATCCCAGATATGGGATATATCACGAAAATACACATACATGGTTCCTAAAATCAACGCGAAACCCAATGCAAGGATATAAAGCTCCAAAAAGTTCAGGGGAAGTAGCGCCACACGCCAAGTGAACTGAACGTGATTGAACAGTGCAAAAATAAGCACCACGATAAAATTGATTCCCAGACTAATCAACGACCCTATTGTCGCAGACGCAACAACAATATAGTTTGGAAAATGTATCTTTCGCAGAAGATCTCCTCGGTCCACAATCGAGCGCAAGCCCATGGAAGTCGCCTCTCCAAAGAATTGCCATGAGCTGATACCCATCAACAACACGACAGGATAAGTCGGAGTACCATCAGACATACGCAGGAATTTCGCAAACACAAGGTACATGACACAGAACAGCATCAATGGTTGAAGCACCGACCAAGCGATGCCAAGGAACGAGCCTTGATATCGAAGTTTGAAATCGGTTTTAACTAGACCTTTGAGCACTACCCAAGCATAACGGTAGCGCCTCTTAAGTTCGTTAATCAGATCTGCCACAGTTGAATTCTATCAGCAGGCCTGCCTGTCTACAGAATTCTTGTGATATAAGTGAATGTTGGGTATCTTCCCACAGTAGCAGTCATGACTTGGACACTCTCACCTAAGGGGAAATAAAGTGACAAAACGAAGAAATACATCAATAGAATTGTTAAGAATAATCGCAATGCTATTGATTCTAGCATGTCACTTCATTATTCATTTCGACTGGAACACACATCATTACAATTTGGCATTAAAACAACAACCAGGATGGTCAAATGCATTTAAATGGCTTATTGTTCAATACGGTCAAGTCGGTGTGACAATTTTCTTTATTATTTC
>ENA-UOIW01000340-UOIW01000340.1-human-gut-metagenome-genome-assembly--contig:-P58-NODE-340-length-41321-cov-12.544637_pt1 | contig 41321 bp, 31 predicted proteins | sample MGYA00242334_ERZ723881 | MGnify/ENA metagenome assembly ERZ723881 | reverse complement strand
CATCTAACTGGGAATTAGCTTCTACCCTTCTTGATAAACTTGCTGAAGCATGTGTTTATGTGCTCCAATAACTGGGAATTAGCTTCTACCCTTCTTGATAAACTTGATACCCGACAACGTATCACCCGGCTTAAACTGGGAATTAGCTTCTACCCTTCTTGATAAACTTGAATATTGTGTGTCGTCGTATGCGTCATCACTGGGAATTAGCTTCTACCCTTCTTGATAAACTTGACCGCACCCGATTATCACGCCGTGACAAACTGGGAATTAGCTTCTACCCTTCTTGATAAACTTGTATTCTTATCAAGAAGGGCTATTTTCCGCCTTTTATTAGATTTCTTCTATTCAAAAAAGCGTAAAATAATCCGGCGTCTCATCGACTGTGACCCGTTTCGAGCTGGAAAAACGCAATGAGGTCGACCATTGATGGTCACCGATATGGAGGACCCGTATGATGCCTTCAGCTGGAAGATTCTCCTTTATCGCGATTACTGTCGATCTGTTGCCTGCCTGAGTCGGTGTGTATCTTACGTATACGGAATACTGCACCATGCTATAGCCCATATCCAAAAGCATGTTCCTAAACTTCGTTGCCTCACGGCGTTGCGATTTCGTTTTCACCGGTAAATCGAACATCACCAAGCACCACATGCCACCACTGTCCTCATCTTTTTTCATAAGGACCCTGATATTCCGGTACCACCAATGAATCGATCCTCTTCTCACAGTACAGACCAAACTGTTGCGCGAAATCGCTTACCGAACTTGGTATCGTCAAACCGGATGAATTAAACTGCTGGTTGACGGAATCAGCGAGATATTTCTTCACGTCCCTGTCGGATAAACAATCCGACACCCCCAGTTGGGCAACACAGTAATCGATAGCGGGCCGATAGACTTCCAACAAATCGTCCGCGAGACAGAAATAGTTACCACGACCATGATGGTTCACTCCCAATGTAGGTATCAAGCCCGCACTAAGAATCGCTTTAATAGTAAAACCGCGGAGAATCATATACGCGTAATCTAGTTGGGCGTTTCTACCTGTTCCAGTTCCCGGAACTCTCCTAAACCGTTTCCCATCACCAGCGAATATCCTTCTCCAATATTCTCTTGCCGCGTATCCCTCATAGTTCGAAATATCGCCAGATTTGACTGAGGAAGCAATGCCACGAAGGATTCCTCCTCCCTCTATTCCAAGCGCATCGAGACAGGCCGCCTGCCCGCGTATCTTCGCTTTGACGATTTTCATCCAAGCGTTTTTCTTCCGTGGCAGGGTCATACCACTCTGCGCAATTTGACGAGCCGCGACCTCTGACGGAACATTGGCCCATGAATGCAACGCCGCATCGGGAACACCTCTCCAATCGCAGAGCATCACCGACACGCCGGCCCTTGCCATTTCATAGAGCACGGCAGAGGAACAACAAACGTGAAGTCCGATCAGTACGACCGCGGTTTGAGCGAGAGGAATGGAGACAGGCTCGTCATCGCCGCGTCTTTTCACTTTCATATGACCACGTTCGTATGAAATCATCCCATCGAGATCAACGCAATCAATCACACGCCACTGGCTCTGCATCAAAACCTACCCATTCCAACGCCACGAAATCGGCATCCCAGAATTGGACCGGAATCTCGGCTCGCCCAGCGCATTCCGCCTTATCACGACAGGACGATATTTGGCCAAAACATTAATCGCGACGACCCATCCCTTTCCGATGACCTTTCGTGTCTGTTCTGAGAAACGATCAGATTCTAAGTTTTCCAGTCCCTCCTCAGCAAGGTAGGCAGGGCGTAAAGCCAACTTACTTACATCGGAGCCGACAACCACCCAGTGCCGTCTCTGCGCAAGTTCAGAGGCAGTTCCGCTGAAATCTCTCGCATATGCGCCTATCTTCTCACTGTCCTTCATCTGAACGCCTTCGAAGTCGATCACAATTTCATCGTTGGGAACGACGTAGCCAAGGTACTCTGCACGTTTTTCCTGGATAGCCTGGACCGTATTCCTGTCCCCGTACCTCATGGAAACCGACTGAGGTGGAAGCTGCACCGTGAAAAGATCTTTCGATGACGCGTGAATGAGGTCGACTTGGAATACCCGAATCATCCCATACGTATATTCCTGCGTGCTCTTCCCATTTTTTCGATAACGGTATATCCGCATATGATGGATTGCGTTCCCAATTTCGGTGGAACCATTACGCACTGCTATCTGGGCCGCGCCGCTCGCGAAGAAATCAACCATCTCTGTTGAACGGATACGCCTACCATTGAGCACAATTTCACGATTGTGATTCTCCGGCAAACCATTTTCCGGAGAATAATCAGGCAGTCTCGTCAAAGCGCAATATAACGCGGGAGTGGAAGCCCGTCGTATCAGATCAGAGTCCATGGACGAAAGAAGTTCCACGTGTTCCATCTTCCTGATGATTGCGTCATGCGCCTGGGAATTGCCAAGCGCTAACCTCTGGTTGCGTATGACGTGGACACAGTCGGCATCGAGTGCATTGTTCAGAAGATCCAGGAGCCCATCCATGCGACAAAGCCATTCCTCAAAACGAGTCTTCTTCTGTCCTTCCACGAAGGGGTATTCCGTCCATGTCTCGGGTCTTCTCGTTATCCATTGCGAAAGACAAAGCGAGTCGCGTTCAACCAGAGTCTGGGCTACGGAATGGTTCAACATCGCGATGACGGCAGCATCCACTGCGTGATGCCGCCTATCAAGACGAGTTTTCCTCTGCTTTCCAGCGAAATGTATGCGCCCTTCGATTCCGCACGCCTTACGGGCCAGAGCGGTCAACCGCCCTCGGAACACCCATACCTTGGTTTTGATGGTATTCTTCGACGTATCCGCGTCCCGATTAAAATAAGCCTCAATACGACGATGCAGCTCGTCGGCCATCCATGCCACCGATTCAATCGATCGATTGTCTATCGCCGGATCTGATTCGGTTTGTTTCAGACGCGAAATCATGGCCTGTCTGAATACACGCTGGTCTCGTGGCGACGGCACAGATTGGTCGAAATTAAAGACCTTGACACGTTCAATCGCATCGCGCAGGCTGACCTTGTAACCTGATGTGTCTTGTGCAATTGCCTCCTGCGTCCTCGCCCATACGGAGAAAGCCGTATTATCTTTCAATTTGTTGCACACCGCACAGACGGCTGCGAGATTGACACGCGTATTGGTCGACCCCGCACCTTTTCTCGGAATGATGTGGTCCATTTCGCAGGTATTAAAGTCTATCGGTCTGCCACAATACAGACACTCCCCGTTCTGTCTTTGCACCGCCTCCCAGCGTCTGATGTCTGATTCGCGTATCTTGGCGAGTTTTTCCCTGCGTATCTGTTCTTTCAAATCATTGCGGTATTGTGCCCTCTCAGCCTGGGCCTTTTCCGTTTTCTTTGCCTTGGCGACGGAAGAGAAACCCTCCCGCACGTGCTCGATCTGAACACTTTGGGGATTTCCCCACCGCCTCTGGCAAGCCAGAAGATACCTATTCACGATTTTCAGGACGCGATCGACAGAGGGATTGCCCACAGGTACGCCAATCGCATCAACCGGCGGTTTCCAATCGTCCCCAACGCCGAAAACCGATTTGCGGGCCTCATGCAAATCATCATCGGTATTCAGCATCCTTTCTGTCAGACACTTCAATGTCTGAATCGAGTATGCGGCACGCCCCGACGGAAGATTCATCGAGTCCAATGCAACTAGTTCCTCGTCGTCTAAGGAATCGATGAATGTGGATGCCGACGCATAATCCATATGCTCACGGACACGATCGATATCAACGGCACTCGAAAGAATCTCCACCATGGTTTCCCGTTCCGCGACTGACGCGGACTTCCACCATGCAGCCAACTTCTTCCTGACCAACTTTACCGAACGGATACGGGACACGGTGACGTTCCGCGGCGGCATCGAGGAAATCCGTTCTTCGCCGTCGGCGGTCAGACGACCGACACCTTGGATCTGGTTTCTTTCCACACCCAATTCCTCGGCCACGTCAATCCATGTGACATCATTCCGCTTATCGGACGACAGCAGGGCGAAAACGCGCCGCTTTTCCTCGACCGTCAGTTTCCGTTCCACGCCTTTTACCGAAATGACCAAATTCGTCAGAACATTTGCAATCCTATACTCTTGGAAAGCCATTGATGCCTTAAGCGCACGGGGAAGCTCCGGAGCCAGAGCGTCTCTGCCGGTTCTCTGTGCTGCCGAACCTTTCGGCGACGACGCCTTGAAAACCGCTTTGAGCAGCCTCCTTCCCGTTGCATCATCTATCCGTTGGGTTTCGAATATCCTGCGAATCTCCTTAGCATTGTCGCTCTGCATCAGTTTTACAGGCAGCAGACCTTCCCTTGCCACTACCTTGCCGTTCTTGTCCTTATGTCTGCTGGTGCGCAGTCGAGCCGTCTCACCCTGCTCTTCCCAAACGCGGCAGACGATTTCCGCGGGAGTTGGATTACCGAGGAACTTTCTACCGAGCTTCTGCTCAGCCTTGCTTCTGAGCTCTTCGTATTGTTTCGAAGGCACAGTATCTATAAGCAACGATTCGACACTCGAATACGGGTTTCTCCATCCACGATGCCGTGCAATATGCCTCAACGCAATAGATACGTCCTCTTTCCGGATTTCATCGTCCAGGATATAAGAATCAACCAATTTGGCACGCACACGCCACGCGTCACGAGCATCCAAGGAATCCGGCTCCACAATCGGAAAGCCAAGCTCCTCAAGCAAAAGATCTAGCTGCCGGAGGCGTGCAACCTTCTTGTTGCGCATGCGTCGCGTTCTCCTGGCGATACCGGAAACAGCCTTGCGAGAAATCGATTTCTTCTTGCCGGCTTGTGGGTCGATTCCACCATCGTGAATCACGCTCTGTAAGTTTAGAATCCTGATTGGGAAGCCGGATTCATCTACCTCGATTGCGGCCAATCCCACGGACATAAGGCCCACGTCAATCCCGATCAGGTAACGCTTTCGGATTCTGTACAGCACCAGCACCCCTTTGTTCAACAGCAACGTCTACTTGAGGGGCATTGTATCTCTCATTGAAGCAATAGAGCATCATCTGCAGGAAAATAAAAACGGGGCGGAGAACCGCCCCTGCAGAAAACTGCTTAGCATTCAAGGTGGCTATCAAGTCCACCCTTACTGAGAATTAGCGCTTTAAGTTTACTGCTTTTAACTTAATCAATCAAATTACCAATTGGACAAGGGAAATACCGACATCAAAACCAAGCAAACTTGAATCGTCAGAGCAAGTGCGACACCGTTGAATGGTGGACTTCCCAGGGTGTCCGGTATCCATGGCGTTTGCGTGGTCTGTGATCGATGGCATCGTACACGGCCCGGACCTCCTGCTCGCCGACAGCGGTGAAGCCGGCGCCCTTGGGGAAACACTCACGAATCAGCCCGTCGGTGTTCCCGTTGCCGCCGCGCCGCCATGGATGGAGGGGCAGGGCGAAGCAGAACACCGCGCCGGTGGCCTGTACGACCTTCTCGAAGTCAGCGAACTCCATACCCCGGTCCAGGGTCACGGTCCGGCTCTCCGGATGCCTTCGGAGCGCGCCGATCCCCGCATCGGCAACGTCGCGTCTGGCATGTGTTTATGGTCAAATAAACGTGTACGGCGTCACCACCAAATCTGAACGGTATAAGCGTTCATATTGGACACGGACGGCGGCCGGAAATGGCATCGGCGGAAGAAAAGCGCCGGTGCCGTACGGTTCCTGATAGATTCCCGAGTGCCAGCAACCACACATGGTCCTCGGGAGGAAAGGAATGACGACACCGGTGCGTATTCAACAGAGTATCAGGCAGCTCGAGACGAAAGGCCTGACGCATACGCAGATAGCCAGGGAACTGGGCGTTTCGCGGACGACCGTGGTCAAGTACGCGACCCGCGATTATTCGCCCGTTCCGCCGACCGGGGGAACTGCGAGCCGTTCCCTGGTCGCGGGCGAGTACGCGCGCAAGGCCGACGAATGGCTCGAGGCCGACCGGCGCATGCCGCGCAAACAGCGGCACACCGCCCGGCGCGTGCACGAGCGGCTCGTGGAGGAATGCGGCTTCGAGGGCAGTTATTCGTCGGTGCAGCGATGGGTCAAGCGCTGGAGCCAACGCCACCGCGGCGAGGCCGAGGGGTCCGGCGGGCTGGAATGGGCGCCGGGCAGCGCGCAGGTCGATTTCGGCCAGGCCCTGGCCGTGGTCGCCGGCGTGGAACGGACCGTGCATTTCCTGGTGGTCTCGTTCCCGTACTCGAACATGAGATACGTGGCCGCGCTGCCCGGCGAGACCGCGGAATGCGTGTGCCATGGCCTGAACAAGGTGCTCTCCCATGCCGGCATGGTCCCCCGCGTGCTGGTGTTCGACAACGCCACCGGGGTCGGCCACCGCAGGGCCGACGGGACCGTCACCCAGACGAGGCTGTTCTCGCTGTTCTGCGCGCACTACGGCTTCGAGACGAGGTTCCGCGACCCGTATTCCGGGCACGAGAAGGGCAGTACCGAGAACGCGGTCGGTTTCCTGCGCCGCAACCTGATGGTGCCGACGCCGTCCGCGGAGGGATGGGACCGGCTCACGGACGCGTGGCTGGAACGCTGCGACGAGATCGCGCGCGGCGTCCACTACCGCGAGGACGTGCCGATCCGGGACCTGTTCGAGACGGACCTCGACCACATGCTCCCGCTGCCGCCGTCCATGTTCGACGCGTGCGACTGGCGCGGGGTGAAGGCCGACAGGACCGGAACGGTCACGATCGACTCGAACCGCTACCTCGCGGGCCCGAAATGGCATTCCATGCGTCTCATGGCCGGTGTGCGGGCCCTGCGGGTCGAGCTGCGTTCCATGGACGGCGAACCGATCGTCACGCTGGAGCGCAGGTGGGGCCGCAGCCCCGACACCGCGATGGACCCGCTGTCGCTGCTCGCCATCATCGCGCGCAAGCCGCGTTCGTGGGGCGAGAGTCCCATACGCTCCGATTTCCCGGAGGAGACGCGCGTGCTGCTCGACCGGATGGAGCCGCGCGAACGTGGCCTGCTGGTCGACGGCATCCGCCGCGCGGCCGTGGCGAGTGGCTTCCGTGCGGCCGCCATGGCCGTCGTCGAGATCGTCGCCGCGGGCAGGAGGCCCGACAGGGCCGCGATCGACCAGACGGCCAGGCGGATCGCGCAGGGCGACGGTCCCGAATCGAGGGCCAGGCTCGACACGTACAGCAGGTTCATGAGGGAGGACGGCGATGAGTGAGTCGACGGACGCCGCGGCGGGCGGACGCAGGGGCGGGCGGACCGTGAGCAAGTCCACCCCGGACGAGGTCATGGAGCTCGCATGCGGGCTGCCGTTGACCAGGAGCGTGTTGCGTTCCGTGGTCGCGGACGCCACGCCCGGCCAGCTCGGCGTGCTGGCCGACCTGTTCAGGGCCGAGAACGCCAGCCGGACGGAATCCAGGCGCGCCAGGCTGATCAGGAACGCGGGATTCCCGTGCGTCAAGGGCTTCGACGGATACGGCTGGGGCATGGCGTCGTTCCCCGCCGACTGGGGGCGCGAGCAGCTCATGGACCTCGGTTCGTGGACCGGGCCGAGGACCTCGTGCTCTACGGCGACGTTGGATGCGGCAAGACGCACATGGCGATCGCCACGGGCATGCTGGCGTGCGAGAGGGGCATGCCGGTGAGGTTCTTCACCGCGTCGTCGCTGGTGATGCGTTTGCGGCGGGCGAGGGACGAGAACCGGCTCGACGCGGAACTGCGCGCGATAGGCCGCGCCAGGCTGCTGGTCATCGACGAGCTGGGCTACCTGCCGATCGACATCGACGGGGCCAGGCTCCTGTTCCAGGTCGTCGCGGATTCCTACGAGAAGCGGAGCGTGGTGTTCACCACGAACCTGGAGTTCGGACGGTGGGGCGAGGTGTTCGGCGACGGCGACATGGCCGCCGCGGTCATCGACCGCATCGTGCACCACGGAAGGATCGTCAGGTTCCGTGGCGAGTCGTACCGCAACAGCCACTCCCTGATGAGATAAACGAAAAGAGGGGAACCAGCCGGACCGCCGGTGACGGTGTCCATTTTGAACGCCGATGGTGTTCAGATTAACTGGTGACGACACGCAGATTTATTTGACGAAAGACAGCATGCGCGGCGCAGCGTCCTCCGGAGAGCAGACCGCTTCTGCGGTCCACGAGCGTGACGAGGCACGCCCCGGCGCCTTTGCCGACGACGGTGTCGCCTTCCCGGTCGCCGAGCCCGGAACGTTCCCCCACGATCTCGGGACGCTGCCCGATGGGACGGGCGCCCGGGATCTTGCCACGCCGTTCCTCCGGCCCGCCCCTCCCGTGCCGGCGTTTGCCTTTATGACGCAGACGCGCCCTGATTCCACGGCGGGTACGCGTCAGGCCGGGTGGATCAAGCCGCCGCTCGTTGATCGCCCTGTAGATAGCGGACGCAAAGACCATCAGTCCCGGCCACTCGACCGCGATCCCGCCCGCGATCCGCCCGGGCGACCAATGCTCCCGCACGACAAGACGCCGCACAAGCCCCGCCCCTCGCTCGCCGTCGAGGACCCCGGGCCGCACGCAGGAAACCCTTCGGGACTCGCAGCCACGCTGGGCGGTCGATGCACGATGGCACCGCCCCGCGCCACCGGCGAACGCCTTTCCCGCCACCTCCCCGCTGCCGGCCGCTTTGTCCCCGCCCGTCGCCCCGGCCATCCCCCCGCAGCTCCCCCCCCCCGTGCCTCAGCAACACGATTTCCTCGCGCTCGGCCAAGGCAAGACGGGCGTACCGGCCCATGGGACCTCCCGATACCCGGTCGTCGCAGGCAAACACCATCGTACCGGGGAACCCATGGGCCCACATCATCCACAAGCGTTGCACCAGCAATGAAAAATCAAGACCTGTAAAAAGAGTAAACCAGTGTAAACAGGTGTAAACACGCAGCGTCACGTCCACTGACGAAAATGCGGATGCGGGAAGCGTCAGATGCATATGCCCCCGGACCGGGATGAGCGAACATGCCGGAGTTCCTTTCGACGTTAGAGTGACACACCGATTTGGTCCGTCATGTGTGTCACCGATATCGGCGTTTCCAACGTCATTCGAAGGCATCACGCGGCAAAATGGCATATGGGCCAAATTGGTTGGAATCGCTGAAAGGGAGCCATTTTCGGGCATGAAAAAAAGGCTTTCGGAATCATCCGAAAACCCTGCTAGCGGAGGATACGAGATTCGAACTCGTGAGGCTGTTACACCAACACGCTTTCCAAGCGTGCGCCATAGACCACTAGGCGAATCCTCCATTACGCTGTTTGCCGCGGCCTTTTGGCCTCAACAGACAACTCGAAGAGAATACCACAGACTCGCGGACAAGCAAAACCGTCGCGTGTTGTGCGTGTGTCGCGCTTGGCGGCTCGCGCGTCCGGGATCCCTCCGGCGCTCCGATGCCCGAATTCAGTAATTGTTCGAGCCGGCACCCTCGAAGCGCACGTTGAAGCCGCGCTCGTAGTGCAGGAACATGTCGGCGCCGTAGCGGTCCGCGTCGCGGTGGGTGAACAGCATGCGGATGGCAAATGCGGTCTGCGCGTCGTGCGGCATGGCGCGGAACGCCTTGTGGGCGTTCCATCCCGTCTCGGTGATCGCCTAGTCGGGCACACCTACCAGCTTGTCGGCGTGCAGTCCGGCAAGAACCTGTCCGCCACGGCTTCCGGCGATTCCGCACTGTCCATCGCCGACACGCCCGAGACCCTGACCGACACCAAGAAGCAGGCCTGGAAGTTCACCCAGATCGACCAGTCCGACACCGAGCGCCCCGGCCTCAAGGCCTACGTCATCACCAATACGGACTGCAAGGTGCTCGTCGCCAAGGACGGCACCAACGCCTTCAGCGATGAGTCGGTGGAAGACGCCAAGTCCGACCCCGCGGCCCGGTGGATTTTCGACACGTCCGACGGTGCCACCTACCAGCTGCTCAACGCATCCGCGAAGCAGAACATCAACGTCGACGCGTTCGACCCGAAGGCCGGTGCGGCCGCTTCCGATGAGGAGGACGGCGATCTGACCGACAAGATCCTGGTCGAAGGTTCGGTGAACACCGAGAAGGCCGGTGAATACACGCTGACGTATTCGGTGACCGACTCCGAAGGTGCGTCGTACACGGTCAAGCGTGTCGTGACCGTCAGGGAGAAGTCCGAGCCGATCGAACCGAGCAAGCCGATCGAACCGAGCAAGCCGATCGAACCGACCGAACTGACGAAGCCGACTGAGCCGACGAAACCCGGCGACACGGTGAAGCCGAACAAGCCGGATGCCGGCAACAAGCAGCCCGGCCTGTCGAAGACCGGCGCCTCTGTGAGCGGCGTGTTCGGCGCGTTCGCGGCACTGCTCGCGGTCGGTGCCGGCGCGGCGCTTGCCGCCCGCCGTCGGCGCGAGCCCCGGCGCTGAATCAGCGGATCGGCATATGATGCCGGTCGGTCACCTATTCGGTGGCCGGCCGACTTTTTGTTGACTGCCGGGGCCTCACGCGGGAGGTGAAGTCCACCCATCCCGCCAAAGTCCCATTTGAGTGTCTTCGGATGGGACTTTCGCCGGAACAAGTCGAAAGGAACCGGGGCCGGGACTCATGGGCTGGCGCATTGCCAGTCGGCCCTGTGTTCGTGTCGCGTGGGATGATGGTGGCATGGTGACATCGAACGTTGTGGAGTTTGCGGGGAAAGCGCGCATGCCGCGCCTCGGCATGGGAACGATGGCGCTCTCTATCGAGGGACGCCCGGACCGGGCGACGGCCATCGGCACGATCCATGCCGCGCTTGACGCCGGAGTGCGTTATCTCGACACCGCATGGTCGTATTATCTGCCAAGCGAACCGGGGCCTGACGGTACAGGCGTGCCGCGTGATTTCGGGTACGGCGAGATGCTGGTTCATGCGGCGCTCGCCAGCTGGAGCGGTCCGCGCGATGAGGTTCTGGTCGCCACGAAGACTGGTTATCGCCGAACGCTGGAAGTGACGAACCGCGACGCGGAAGATCCTCAGCAATCCCCGGGCGACGGCGCGAGCGCATCCGCATCCGAGCGACAGCACCTGCAGGCGGCCGGCAGCCGGTACGGGTGGATGGCCGACTCGCGCCCGGAGACGATGATTCGTGACGCGAAGGAGTCCGCTCTCCGCCTCGGCGTCGACGCGCTCGATTTGTTGTATTCGCATGGCCCTGACCCCGCGGTTCCGTATGAGGATACGGTCGGCGCGCTGAAAACCTTGCTGGATGAGGGCGTGATTCGGTTCGCCGGCATCTCGCGCGTGGACAATGCGCAGATTGACACCGCCCGTGGGATTCTCGGCGACCGTCTGATTGCGGTGCAGAACCAGTTCTCGCCATCGCATCCCGACCCCGAGCATACGATGGGTCACTGCGCCGATCTCGGTCTTGATTTTGTGTGCTGGTCGCCGCTCGGCGGGTTCCTGGACGCATTCGACAGTCATGCGTATGATCCGTTCCGCACGGTCGCAGCGGCCCGCGGCGTCTCGTACCAGCGTGTGGTGCTCGCGTGGGAGCTGACCAGATATGACCGTCTGTTCACCATTCCCAGTGCCCGCAACCCGCATGAGGTCCGGGACTCGTTCGCCGCAGTCAATCTCACGCTCGCCCCTGAGGAGCTGTCTTTACTGCCGTGAATCAACGCTATGAGTCACCGTCATAAATACGGAACAGGCTCGTCGTCAAACGAGCCTGAGATACATGCTGGTGGTTCCGGGAATCGGTTGAAAACCGAAATGCGCATAGAACGCGCGTGCTTTATCGTCGTAAGGTTCCACAATGAGCGCACGTGACCCTAGTGCGCCGCTGACGGATCGTGCTCGCAGTGCCGAATATGCACTCAGCGTGTAGAATCCCGCCGGTTCACCTGACGCAGTGAATGACACGTACGCGACGGCCATCCCATGCTGGGTCGATGACGGTGCGCGTTGTGCGGCCCACTTGTCGATGAACGGTACTCCACAAGAGAACTTCCCCATTCTCTCTTCCGGGCCGAGCTTGCGCGGACGTTGGAAATGATGGATCATGCCCACTGCGGATCCCTTTCCATGAGTTTTTTTCGGCTGCTGGTGGAGCCGGCTGATCCAATGCCTGTATGAAATCTTCGAATGCCTGTGATTCCAGATGCAGGACGGTTGCTTCTTCTATATCCTTACGGGCTGATTCCAGGAGATGGCGAGCGGTCCATTGCGTGAGCGTGCTGCCGGTCAGCTCGGCGGCACGCTCGATGAGCTGCCGTTGCGCATCCGTCAGTCGAATGTCAAGCCGGGACGTTTTCTGTTTCGATACTGTTTGCTTCGTTAGTGTCGCCATAGAATTGTTGTACGGAAAAAGCGTACAGATCAAGTTTAGTAGCGGGGGAGTAAAGCGCGGACATATAATCACATACTGTAAATTGTTTACGGTGTGAGCTAATATTACAGATGTTCGCACGATGTATATGCCGCTGGAATGTATTGGCGGTACTCCGCGGAGCGCGGTAGTGCGGCAATGGTCGAATCGGAAGGCGGTGCGAAATGGGTTTTGAGCGGGAGGCGCTCAGCGAACTGTACGCCAGCGTGTGGGGCAACCGTTCCAAGATGCAGAAGGAGTTCGCGCGCGGTGCGCATGGCGAGCCATTCATTCTGCACGAGCTCGCACTGCGCGGCACCATGACGCCGTCGCAGCTCGCCAGTTCGCTGAAGGCCAGCTCCGGCCGCATCTCCACAGTGCTTGCCGCTCTGGAGAAAAAAGGGTTGATCACCCGAGACATCGACCCGGACGACCGCCGCATCATCCGCGTGAACCTTACGGATGCCGGGCGAGAGCGGTCCAAGTGCGACTTGGAGGAGATGCGTTCGGCAATCTGTTGGATCTTCTCGCAGATGGGGGAGCGGCGCACGCGCGAGTTCGTTGATCTGCTGTCGGAGTTCTCGACATACATGGCCATCTGCCATCCCGGCGCGCCGCGCCCGACCCCCGATGAGGTGCGGGCCGCGTTCGCCGAGCGTGACAGGCGTGTCGCCGATCATATGCGGACCGAGCGCGCGAAGGCCGGCGAGGAGTAGCTTCTTCCGCCGGCTGCGGATGACGTGGGGGACGGCGTGCGTGCCGTGTCTCTCGTGCGCAGCCAGCGCAAAGCGCGCCATTCACAGCGAATACACAGAATAATGCGTAATATCTTACACTGTAAGTAATCTAACAACAGAAACTAATTCGGGCATCGGATATCGATGCCGCGGCAAATAACGTAACCAATCACCAACAAAACACAAGGGGAAAGCCAATGCTTCGCATCCTGAAATACCTCTCCAAAGCGGAGATCGGTCAGATGCTCATCGCCCTGGTGACCATCGTCGGGCAGGTCTTCTTCGACCTCAAACTGCCCGATTACATGTCAGACATCACCACGCTCGTCGAGACGCCGGGCAGCGCGATGAGCGACATCTGGATCGCCGGCGGCAAGATGCTGCTCATCTCCCTCGGCTCCGTCGCCTGTGCCATCGTCACCGGCTACATCTCCGCACGCGTCGGCTCGTCATTCACCCAGCGCCTGCGCTCGCTCGAATTCCGCAAGGTCGAATCCTATGGCCCCGCCGAAATGAGCAAATTCTCCACCGCGAGCCTCATCACCCGCTCCACCAACGACATCACGCAGATCCAGATGTTCATCACCATCGGCCTGCAGCTCATCGTCAAGTCGCCGATCATGGCCGTATGGGCCATATGCAAGATCGCCGGCGAAGGTTTCGAATGGACTCTCGCCACCGGCATCGCCGTCGTCATCCTGCTCGTCGCCGTCGTCATCATGATGGCCATGGTCATGCCCAAGTTCAAGGCCATGCAGAAGCTCACCGACAACATCAACCTCGTGGCCCGCGAAAACCTCACCGGCCTGCGCGTCGTGCGCGCCTACAACGCCGAGGACTACCAGGAGGCCAAGTTCACCAAGGCCAACAAGGACCTCACCGACACGCAGCTGTTCACCAACCGCGTCATGGCGTTCATGATGCCGCTGATGAACACCGTCCTGAACGGCCTGATGCTCGCCGTCTACTGGATCGGCGCCTATCTGATCGACGCCGCCGGCCTGACGGACAAGCTCAACGTGTTCTCCAACATGGTCGTCTTCTCCAACTACTCCGTGCAGGTCATCATGAGCTTCCTGCTGATGAGCATGGTATTCGTGCTCTGGCCGCGCGCCGACGTGTCCGCGCAACGCGTGCTCGAAGTGCTCGACACCGATCCGATCGTCAAAACCGGCACCAAGACCGCCGCCGACGTGGCGCGTCTGGGCGGCGGGAAAACCGGCACCGTCGAGTTCCGCAATGTGAGCTTCACCTACCCCGGCTCACGCGAGGCGACGCTCGAAGGCATCGACTTCACCGCCGAAAAGGGCCAGACCGTCGCGTTCATCGGCTCCACCGGCTCCGGCAAGTCCAGCCTCATCAACCTCGTGCCGCGCTTCTACGACGTGTCGGCCGGGCAGGTGCTCGTCGACGGTGTGGACGTGCGCGAATACGATCTGAAAGCCCTTCGCGACAAGATCGGATACGTGCCGCAGCAGTCCGTGCTGTTCAAGGGCACGGTCGCATCCAACGTGAGCTACGGCGACGACGTGAACGGGGCAAGCTCCGCGGACGTCGAAATGGCCGACACCTCCACTCCGGCCGGCCGCAAACGCGAAGCCGAACTCATCGCCGCGGGCAAGAGAGCGGAAGGCGCCGCAATGCCGACTGAACAGATGAACCGGGTCAAGGCGGCGGCCGGCGTCGCTCAGGCCACCGAGTTCGTCGAGCGCATGGACGGCACATACACCGCCCCGATCGCACAAGGCGGGTCCAACGTCTCCGGCGGCCAGAAGCAGCGCCTGTCAATCGCGCGCGCCGTCTACCGCCACCCCGAAATCCTGATCTTCGACGACTCGTTCTCCGCGCTCGACTTCAAGACCGACCGCGAAGTTCGCGACGCACTCGCCAAAGAAGCCAAGGGATCCACCAAGCTCATCGTCGCCCAGCGCATCGGCACGATCATGAACGCCGACCGCATCATCGTGCTCGATGACGGCAAGGTCGTCGGCCAAGGCACCCATCAGGAACTGCTCGACACCTGCGATGTCTACCGTCAGATCGCCGAATCCCAGCTCAGTCAGTCGGAACTGACCGCGTGAGATCAATACGGACTTTTAAGGAGTAACAAATGCCAGGACCAAGAGGACCAATGGGCGGCGGCCGCACGGTCGAAAAGCCTGCCAATTTCGGCAACGTGATGGGCAAGCTCGTCCACTACTGCCGCAACTACCTGCCCGTCATCATCATTGCGCTCGTGCTGGGCGCGGCCGGCACGATATGCCAGATCATCGGACCGGACAAGCTCAAGGACATGACCAACGAGATCGTCAAGGGACTGCCGGCCATCGTGAACGGCAAGCCGGTGATGAACTCGGTCGATTTCAACGCCGTCGGCCGCATCGCCTGGCTGCTCGTCGCACTGTACGTCGGCTACGCGGTGCTCAGCTACGTGCAAAGCTGGATGATGGCGAACGTCACCCAGCGCACCGCCCAGCGCCTGCGCGAATCGATCTCGGTCAAAATCAACAAGCTGCCGCTCAAATACTTCGACAAGGTCAGCTACGGCGACGTACTCTCCCGCATCACCAACGACGTCGACGCCATCGGCCAGACGCTCGGCCAGTCCCTCGGCTCGCTCATCACCTCGGCAACGCTGTTCGTTGGCGCGCTCGTCATGATGTTCTACAACAACGTCATCATGACCCTGTGCGCGATCGGCGCGAGCATACTGGGACTCATCATCATGATGGTCATCATGAAATCCTCGCAGAAATACTTCGCCCGCCAGCAGATGGCGCTCGGCGACGTCAACGGCCACATCGAGGAGATGTACGCCGGCCACCTCATCGTCAAGGCGTACAACGGCGAGGCCGACTCAATCCGCCGCTTCGAGAAGTACAACGCCGACCTGTACGAATCCGGCTGGAAATCGCAGTTCCTGTCAGGCCTGATGATGCCGCTGATGAACTTCGTCGGCAACTTCGGCTACGTGATCGTGTGCGTGGTCGGTGCGGCGCTCGCCATGGACGGGAAGATCGAATTCGGCGTGATCGTCGCGTTCATGATGTACATCCGCCTGTTCACCCAGCCGTTGAGCCAGTTCGCGCAGGCGTTCCAGAACCTGCAGCGATGCGCGGCCGCCGCCGAGCGCGTGTTCGGCTTCCTCGAAGAGCCGGAGATGGATGCGGAACCGACCAAGGCCGAACTCGGCGTGGCTGATGCCGCTGCGAGCACGGCACGGACGGACAGCGGCAAGCTGGCGCATCGCGGCACTCGCGCGAATGCCACCGCCGGTATGACGGCTTCGCAGCGTTCGCAGCTGCTCGGCTACGATGCGGCCGGCAACCCCCGGACCGTGCGCGGCGACGTCGAATTCAGTCACGTGCGATTCGGCTATGAGCCCGACAAGCCGATCATCCACGACTTCTCGGCAAGCGTCTCCGCCGGCCAGAAAGTCGCCATCGTCGGTCCGACCGGCGCCGGCAAAACCACCATGGTCAACCTGCTGATGCGCTTCTACGAGATCTCCGGCGGCTCCATCTCCATCGACGGCATCGACACCACTTCCGTGCCGCGCTGGAACGTACACGACCAGTTCTCCATGGTCCTGCAGGATACATGGGTGTTCCGTGGCACCGTGCGCGAAAACATCGCCTACTCCAAGCCCGGCGTCACCGACGAGCAGATCGTCTCCGCATGCAAGGCCGTCGGACTCGACCACTTCGTGCGCTCTCTGCCGCAGGGCTACGACACCGTGCTTGACGACAACACTTCGCTCTCCCAAGGACAGCGCCAGCTGCTCACCATCGCCCGCGCCATGGTGCAGGACGCTCCGATCCTCATCCTTGACGAAGCCACCTCCTCCGTCGACACCCGCACCGAAGAACTCATCCAAAAGGCCATGGATGCGTTGACCGTGGGGCGCACGAGCTTCGTCATCGCGCACCGCCTCTCCACCATCCGCGACGCCGACATGATTCTCGTCATGAACCACGGCGACGTGATCGAGCGCGGTACCCACGAGGAACTGCTCGCGGCGGGAGGGTTTTACGCCGACCTCTACAACAGCCAATTCACACTCACCGATTGATGGGGCGCCCGTTGCGCTCGCTGGATTGATGAGGCTGACAGCCCGGTGAACTTACGCATGGCAGTGCGCCGTGCGTGGGCTCGCCGGGCTGTTTGCTATGTAGGCGAGTGATGGGCGGAGAATTTCCTATATATGGTGCGCGACGGGTTCGGGGACTGTGGTTTGCGTCCCTATGTGCGCACGGTCGTCGTTCCGGCGCGCACATAGCGACGCAAACGGGAGAAGGATTGTTGAGAGCGGATGCGCTGGTGCGGCAGATGGCCGGTGTGCTTCCATAGAACATGATTGTGACGAGAGCAGAGGGGCGTCCGGCGCGTATCGCCCTCTCGGTTTGCCACACAATGCGTTTTTCGATGGTTTTTGGGCTGGTGTGGTACGCGGGCATCGGAGGAGTCGTTTCGGGCCGTTGAAAAATGGCGGTTTTGCGGTGCATGTTGTGCCACACCACGTGATGTGAGGGTTCACATTTCATTGTGAGGCAGACTGGCTGGCCACACAATGCGATTTTGATGTGATTTTGCGCTGGTGTGGTACGCGACCGGCTGCGCTGACGACTTGGCCGGCCGATGGCGCGGATGGTGTGCTCCCGCTGTCAGGAGCTGCCGAGCGTAGCGAGGCTGGGGGCGGTCTTGCCGGCGGCCCTGCACCCTGTGATAATAATGCCAAGAATGTTACGTAATTCTGGGAACAACGGTATCCAGGGACTTTCTGAGAGCTGTGATTCCAATTGAAGACACAAATCGCCGACGGACTTGATTCTTTTAGTAAACAATGTATATATTAACATGAACCGGCAAAGCTGCTGGCTGCCCTATAGGAGAAAGAACCAAATATGAAACATAGAGCGATGTCATCGCGTCTGATGCCACTGGTGGCGTCCTGCGCGACGGTCGGCATGCTGCTGGCCGGACTACCTGCGTCGGCCGTCGCGGTCAGCACGACGAGAGCGGCAGCGTCCGACGCCTCGTCCTCCACCACAGCAACCATCACTCCCTCCGCCGATACCACGTTGCAGACGTGGACGAGCGAGAAGAATTCCTCAATGGCATCCAAGCCGTACATCGGCACACTGCAAGGGCCCTCGCAAGGCGTGTTCGGCGAGAAGTTCGAGTCCACGGATGCCGCGGACACCACCGATCTGAAGACCGGCCTGCTGACGTTCGACCTGAGCGCCTACGACCATGCCCCCGATTCCGCAACGTTCGAGATGACGTACCTCGGCTACCGCGGCAACCCGACGGCCACCGACACCGACACCATCAAGGTGACCCCCGTCGACACCACCGTGTGCACCAATAACGCCACAGACTGCGGCGCGAATGTCGCGACCGGCGCGACCAAGCCGAAGTTCAGCATCAACGACTCCTCATTCGTCGCCGAGTCCAAGCCGTTCGAGTACGGTACGACGGTTTACGCGGGCGACGCCATCACCGTGGTTCCCGCCAATACCAAGAAGGTCACCGTAGATGTGACCGAAATCGTGCGCCAGCAGTTCGCCGAAGGCAAGAAGGTCATCACCCTGGCCGTGGGCGAGACCAAGAAGACCGAGGTTCGTTTCGCCAGTTCCGAAGGCACGACGTCCCTGAACGGCGCGACCGCAGACATGGCTCCGAAGCTGACCGTTTCCGTGTCCACCAAGGACGATCTCAAGCCCTCCGCCGACACCACGTTGCAGGCATGGGCCAGCGAGAAGAACGAGAAGAAGAACACTGCGGCCTATGTCGGCGCGCTGCAGCCGGAAGGCGATTACGGCGACTTCGGTGAGAAGTTCAAGTCCACCGACGTCCACGATGTCACAGACGCCAAGATGGGTCTGATGACGTTCGACCTGTCCGATTACACCGCGGCGCCCGAGCACTCCATCCTCACCTTGACGTATCTGGGCTACGCCGGTGCAGACAAGACCGCCACGGCCACCGATAAGGTCAAGGTGGTCGCTGTTGACACGTCGCGGTGCACCGGCACCGCTCCCTGCGACACCAACAATGCCACGTGGGCGAACCGCCCGGACTTCGAGGTGACCGATACCACGAAGACCGCGACGTCCCATGCGTTCGCTTATGGATCTAAGAAGTATTCCGATGGCATGACCGTCGAATCGGGCAACGCCAAGAAGGTTCTGCTCGACGTGACCGACATCATCAAGGCAGAGTTCGCCAAGTTCAGCGCCGACGCCACCGAGAAGAAGATCACGCTGGCCCTGGGCGAGCTCAACAAGTCCGACATGCGTTTCGGCAGCAAGGAAGTCACCTCGCTGACCGGCGCCACCGAGGCCATGCAGCCGACCTTGTCCGTCACCAAGAAGCCGAAGGCATACACGCTGAGCATCGAAGGCCCGACCAAGGTCAAGTACCAGAAGGGCGAGGCGTTCGACAAGGCCGGACTCGTGGTCAAGGCCACCAGCACGGCTGACGGCACGGTCAAGACGCTGACCGAAGGCAACGGTGAGGATAACTACACCATCGACACCAGCGCTTTCGATAGTGCCAGCATCGGCGTATACCCTATTACCGTGAAGTACAACAAGGACCCCGAAATCGCCGCTTCGTTCAACGCCTATGTCATCGCCAGTGTCGAGGACGGCGGAGACGGCGACACCAGCAAAGACGACTGGTTGTGGTACAAGCAGCCCGCGTCGCGGACCGACGCCACCGCCACCGCCGGCGGCAATTACGGCAACCCCGACAACAACCGTTGGCAGCAGACCACCTTGCCGTTCGGCAACGGCAAGATCGGCGGCACCGTCTGGGGCGAGGTCAGCCGTGAACGTGTCACCTTCAACGAGGAGACGCTGTGGACCGGCGGCCCCGGATCCTCGACCAGCTACAACGGCGGCAACAACGAGACCAAGGGTCAGAACGGCGCCACGCTGCGCGCGCTCAACAAGCAGCTCGCGAACGGCGCCGAGACGGTCAATCCCGGCAACCTGACCGGCGGCGAGAACGCGGCCGAGCAGGGCAACTACCTGAACTGGGGCGACATCTACCTCGACTACGGGTTCAACGACACGACCGTCACCGAATACCGCCGCGACCTGAACCTGAGCAAGGGCAAGGCCGACGTCACGTTCAAGCATGACGGCGTCACCTACACGCGCGAATACTTCGCGTCGAACCCCGACAATGTCATGGTCGCCCGCCTCACGGCCAGCAAAGCCGGCAAGCTGAACTTCAACGTCAGCATGCCGACCAACACGAACTACTCCAAGACCGGCGAAACCACGACGGTCAAGGGTGACACGCTCACCGTCAAGGGCGCTCTCGGCAACAACGGCCTGCTGTACAACTCGCAGATCAAGGTCGTCCTCGACAACGGTGAGGGCACGCTCTCCGAAGGCGCCGACGGCGCTTCGCTGAAGGTCTCCGACGCGAAGGCGGTCACGCTGTACATCGCCGCCGCGACGGACTACAAGCAGAAGTATCCGTCCTACCGCACCGGCGAAACCGCCGCCGAGGTGAACACCCGCGTCGCCAAGGTCGTGCAGGACGCCGCCAACAAGGGCTACACCGCCGTCAAGAAAGCGCACATCGCCGATCATTCCGCCATCTACGACCGCGTGAAGATCGATTTGGGCCAGTCCGGCCACAGCTCCGACGGCGCCGTCGCCACCGACGCGCTGCTCAAGGCGTACCAGAGAGGCTCCGCAACCACCGCGCAGAAGCGCGAGCTGGAGACGCTGGTGTACAAGTACGGCCGCTACCTGACCATCGGCTCCTCCCGTGAGAACAGCCAGCTGCCCAGCAACCTGCAGGGCATCTGGTCGGTCACCGCGGGCGACAACGCCCACGGCAACACGCCTTGGGGCTCCGACTTCCACATGAACGTGAACCTCCAGATGAACTACTGGCCGACCTATTCGGCCAACATGGGAGAGCTCGCCGAGCCGCTCATCGAGTATGTGGAGGGTCTGGTCAAGCCCGGCCGTGTGACCGCCAAGGTCTACGCGGGCGCGGAGACGACGAACCCCGAGACCACGCCGATCGGCGAGGGCGAGGGCTACATGGCCCACACCGAGAACACCGCTTACGGCTGGACTGCACCCGGTCAATCGTTCTCGTGGGGTTGGAGCCCGGCCGCCGTGCCGTGGATCCTGCAGAACGTGTACGAGGCGTACGAGTACTCCGGCGACCCTGCCCTGCTTAATCGCGTGTACGCGCTGCTCAAGGAGGAATCGCACTTCTACGTCAACTACATGCTGCACAAGGCCGGCTCCAGCTCCGGTGACCGCCTGACTACCGGCGTCGCGTACTCGCCCGAACAGGGCCCGCTGGGCACCGACGGCAACACGTACGAGAGCTCGCTCGTGTGGCAGATGCTCAACGACGCCATCGAGGCGGCCAAGGCCAAGGGAGATCCGGACGGTCTGGTCGGCGATACCACCGACTGCTCGGCCGACAACTGGGCCAAGGGCGACAACGGCAACTTCACCGATGCGAACGCCAACCGTTCCTGGAGCTGCGCCAAGAGCCTGCTCAAGCCGATCGAGGTCGGCGACTCCGGCCAGATCAAGGAATGGTACTTCGAAGGTGCGCTCGGCAAGAAGAAGGATGGATCCGCCATCAGCGGCTACCAGGCGGACAACCAGCACCGTCACATGTCCCACCTGCTCGGACTGTTCCCCGGTGATTTGATCACCATCGACAACTCCGAGTACATGGATGCGGCCAAGACCTCGCTGAGGTACCGCTGCTTCAAGGGCAACGTGCTGCAGTCCAACACCGGCTGGGCCATTGGCCAGCGCATCAATTCGTGGGCTCGCACCGGCGACGGCAACACCACGTACAAGCTGGTCGAGCTGCAGCTCAAGAACGCGATGTATGCAAACCTGTTCGATTACCATGCGCCGTTCCAGATCGACGGCAACTTCGGCAACACCTCCGGTGTCGACGAAATGCTGCTGCAGTCCAACTCCACCTTCACCGACACCGACGGCAAGAAGTACGTGAACTACACGAACATCCTGCCCGCCCTGCCCGACGCCTGGGCGGACGGCTCGGTGAGCGGCCTCGTGGCCCGCGGCAACTTCACCGTCGGCACGACCTGGAAGAACGGCAAGGCCACCGAAGTCAGGCTGACCTCCAACAAGGGCAAGCAGGCGGCCGTCAAGATCACCGCCGGCGGCGCCCAGAACTATGAGGTCAAGAACGGTGACACCGCCGTGAACGCCAAGGTCGTGACCAACGCGGACGGCGCCTCGCTGCTCGTGTTCGATACCACCGCAGGCACCACGTACACGATCGCGAAGAAGGCGAGCGCCAACGTGCCCGTCACCGGCGTGACCGTGACCGGCGCCAACACCGCCACCGCAGGCGACACCGTCACTCTGACGGCGACCGTCGCCCCGGCCAATGCGACCGACAAGTCCGTCACCTGGTCGACCTCCGACGCCGCCGTAGCTACGGTCAACGCCAACGGCGTGGTGACCACGAAGAAGGCCGGCAAGGTGACCATCACCGCCACGTCGAACGGCGACAAGACGAAGTTCGGTTCCATCGAGATCACCGTCTCCGCCGCGACCGTGCCCGTCACCAGCGTCACCGTTGCCGGCGACGCCGCGATGACCGTCGATGGAGAGCAGACCCTGACGGCGACCGTCGCCCCGGCCGATGCGACCGACAAGACGGTCACGTGGAAGTCCTCCGACGCCACTGTGGCGACGGTTGACGCCAACGGCAAGGTCGTCGCGAAGAAGGCCGGCGAAGTGACGATCACCGCCACGGCCGGTGGCGTGTCCGGCACGCTGAAGATCACGGTGAGCGACAAGGCCCCGACCGTCATCCCGGTCCAGTCCGTGACCGTGACAGGCAAGCAGGAGCTCGTCGAAGGCGCCTCCACGACCCTGACGGCGACCGTCGCCCCGGCTGACGCGACCGACAAGACGGTCACGTGGAAGTCGAGCGACGAGTCCGTCGCCACGGTCGACAAGGACGGCGTCGTGACCGCCAAGAAGGCCGGCACGGTGACCATCACCGCCACGGCCGGTGGCGTGTCCGGCACGCTCCACATCACCGTGACGGCCAAGCCCGTCGAGACCGTCCCCGTCACCAGCGTGGAGGTCACCGTCGAGGCCGGCACCACCGTCTCCGTCGGCAAGACACTCCAGGCCACCGCGACCGTCAAGCCCGGCAACGCCACCAACAAGAAGGTGACGTGGAAGTCGAGCGACGAATCCATCGCGACGGTCGACGCCAACGGCGTCATCACCGCGAAGAAGGCCGGCAAGGTCGTCATCACGGCCACCTCGACCGACGGCACGGACAAGTCCGGCAGCGTCGAGATCACCGTCGTGGATGAGACCAAGCCGACGCCCGACCACAAGTCCGTCAAGGCCGATACCGGCGACGTGACCGCCGGCAAGACCGGTACGGTCACCGAGCCGAAGGACGTGGCGGGCTGGAAGAGCCGCTCCATCATCAAGCAAGGCAAGCTCGGCAAGGCCGAAATCGCCGACGGCACGCTCGTGTATGCGGCCGGCGACAAGACCGGTGACGACAGCTTCGTCGTGCAGTACACGATGGCCGACGGCACGGTCATCGACGTGACCTACAGCGTCACGGTCAAGGCCGCCGAAACCGGCAAGAACGACGGCGACGGCAAGGGCGACGGTGTCGCGAAGACCGGCGCCGCCGTCGGCGCGCTCGCCGGCCTCGGCTTGATGCTGCTCGCCGTCGGAGTGAGCGTGGTGATGATTCGCCGCAAGCACTCCGCCTGATCCCCAGTCAGACCGGCCAGTCGTGACCGGTCGGCCTGACTGACTCTTTCTCCACCGTCCCCCGTCGGATAAACCCCGGCGGGGGACGGTGGCTTGTTGCGGCCGGTCTGCCGTCGCGCGCGGTGTGGCCTGCAGCCGGGTGCCGCACGTCACGCTCATGCGCGATACTGGAGACATGAAGATTTCCGCTGACTTCACGGTGATGCCCGACGACTTCGCCAAAGCCGCCGCGCCCGAATACCGCACCGACGGCGTGCCCGTCATCTCCTTCCCGTTCTATATCGACGAGATCGATCCCGCCGCCCGGTACCTGCACTGGGCGTTCACCGACCCCGACTCCATCCCGGTCTGCGGATTCGAATGGATTCACTGGACGGTCGCGAATCTGCCCATCGACGCGCTGATGTACGACTTCAACGATTCCCATGCACTGCAGATTCCGCCGGACTTCTCCCGGCAGCTGCCCTCCATGATTCCCGAGACCGTGCAGGGCCGCACGTCGGCCGCGAGCAAGCTGGTCGGCAGCACGAATCCGCAGGTGACGATGCGCTATAACGGGCCCCAGCCGCCCGACAAGGACCACGACTATTCGCTGCACGTGTGGGGCACCGCGAAGCCGTTGCCGGGTCTGAACCAAGGATTCTGGCTCAACGAGCTGTTCCACGCGCTGCGTGACGTCGACCACGTCACCGATCAGGGTGTGATGTTCATCACCGGAAAAGCCTGAGGGCTGATGCCGTATACTCCCGTACGGAGTCATACACTCATGTGACAGGAGGCGCGCCGCGGATGCGCGCCGCAACGTGCACGCGACAGCGTGTGCACAGCAAGAAAGGACAGTACCGAATACTATGGCATGCACCACGATTCTGGTCGGCAAGGACGCCAGCTATGACGGTTCGACCATCATCGCCCGCAACGAGGATTCCGCCAACGGCGAATTCAACCCGAAGCGGTTCGTCGTCGTCAAGCCCGATGAACAGCCGCGCGAATACCGCAGCGTCATCAGCCACCTGACCATTGACCTGCCCGACGATCCGCTGCAGTACACCGCAGTGCCGAACGCCGACCTGAAGGAAGGCATCTGGGGCGAGGCCGGCGTCAACGAGGCGAACGTGGCCATGAGCGCCACCGAAACGCTGACCACCAACGAGCGCGTGCTCGGCGCCGACCCGTTTGTGGAATACCGGGCGGCACGCGGGCGGGAAGGTGACTCGGATTACGAGCCGGCCGTGCCCGGCGGCATCGGCGAGGAGGACTTCCTGACCATCGTGCTGCCGTACGTCACCACCGCGCGTGAGGGCGTGCAGCGGCTTGGCGACCTTCTTAAGGAATACGGCACCTATGAGATGAACGGTGTCGCGTTCTCGGACGCCGACGAGATTTGGTGGATGGAAACCGTCGGTGGCCATCACTGGATCGCCAAGCGCGTGCCCGACGAAGCGTATGTGACGATGCCGAATCAGCTCGGCATCGACGAATTCGACCTCGATGACGCCCTCGGTGAGCAGGAGAACCACATGTGCTCCGAGGATCTGGTCGAATTCATCGAGCGCAATCACCTTGATCTGTCCGTCGAATCGACGTCGCCGTTCAACCCGCGTGATGCCTTCGGCTCGCACTCCGACTCTGATCACGTGTACAACACGCCGCGCGCATGGGTCATGCAGCGGTTCCTTAACCCGTACGACGAGATGTGGGACGGCCCCGAGGCCGACCACCGCCCGGACAGCGACGACATCCCGTGGGCCCGTCAGCCTGAGCGCAAGGTGACGATCGAGGACGTAAAGTACGTGCTCAGCTCGCACTATCAGGGCACGCCGTTCGACCCGTACGGCCACCTCGGCGATGAGCACACACGCCACATGTACCGCCCGATCGGCATCAACCGCCAGAGCCAGCTGGCCGTCATGCAGATTCGCCCGTACCGTCCGCAGTCGGACCGCGCGATCCAGTGGATCGCCTACGGCTCCAACCCGTTCAACACGCTGGTGCCGTTCTACCCGAACGTCAACGAAACGCCGAAGTATCTGGAAGACACGACCACGCGCGTGACTTCCGAGAACTTCTACTGGGAGAACCGCATCATCGCCGCGCTGTGCGACGCGGCGTTCGCGGAGACCTCCAACGCCATCGAGCGCTATCAGGAGAAGACCGGCGCGATGGGCCACCGTCTGATCGCCGCCACCGACGAGCAGGTCGCGCGTCTGGGCGGTGCCGACGAGGCCGCGGCCGCCTTGGCCGACGCGGAGTTGGAGGCGGCGAACGCGGACGGCGACGTCGAACCGATGGATCCCGAGGACATCATCGACGCGACCCGTAACGACGAGGTGCGCGACATCCTCGCCGCCGCCAACCAGACCATGGCCGACCAGCTCAAGACCGAGACCGACCAGCTGCTCGACACCGTGCTCTACACCGTGAGCATGAAGATGAAGAACGGCTTCAACCGCTCCGACAACTGATGCGCCGAGAGGCTCCCGGCCAAGCGTTTTCGGCCGCCAGCCGCTTCGACGGTATGCAAGCGTCATACATCTACAGAAAGGTTCACCTACTGATGACTACTATCGAGGAGTTCACCAGCCAGTACGGGCTGGTCAAGAAGATCGACGCCTTCGGGTTTATGAAGTACCTGCACGACAATCCCGACGCGCCGCGCAAGCACGGCAAGGTCGTGCTCGTCACCGCCGATACGCCGCTCAAGGCGTCGCGCGGCGAGGGCAAGACCACGACGACGATCGCGCTGATCGATGCGCTGCGGGCTCGCGGCATCGACGCGACCGCCGTGCTGCGCCAGCCGAGCATGGGCATCACCGCCGCCGGCTCCAAAGGCGGTGCCTCGGGCGGCGGCAAGGCTTCGCTGACCCACCCCGAGCTCATCGACTGGGGCCTGTGCGGTGAGATGGCCGCCATCGCCGCCGCGCAGAACCTGCTCGTCTCCTTCGCCGAGAAGGCTGTGGACGAGGGGCGTATCGACACGATCCTCGTGCCGCGCGTCTCCGAAGTGCCGTCCCGCTCGCTGCGTTCCATCACCGTGGACGCGGGCAAGAACAACGTCGCCGAGAAGGTCGTGCTCACCCCGACGTCCGAGCTGATGCAGATCGTCGTGCTGTCCCGTTCGATGGATGAGATCGGCGAGCGCGTGGCCGCGATGATCGCCGGCACGAAGGACGGCGAACCAGTCAAGTTCGGCGACTTCATCGACCTGTGGCGCATCACCGATATGCTCGCCGATGCGGTCAAGCCGGCGCTCACCGAGACGGTGAACGGCTCGCCGGTGTATGTGCATGGCGGCCCGTTCGCCAACGTGTCGATCGGCATCCCGACGCTGGTCTCCGTGGAGCTGGCGTGCGCCCTGCACGATGTGGTCATCGTCGAGGCCGGTTACGGCACCGACGCCGGAGCGCAGAAGTGGCTCGACATCGCCTGCCGCGAGTATGGCGCGCAGTGGCCGTCCGCGGCGGTCGTCGTGACCCGCGCCTCGACGTGGCGTGATGACCCGGAGCTGGCGTGGCGCTACCCGTTCCACGTGGACCGCTTGGAGAAGCTCGACATTCCGGCGTTCCCGCTGGTGAACCTGTGGGACGGCGAGGACGATCAGATTCCCGAACTGCGCGAGACCGCGGCCCGTCTGGAGCTGCGCGACCCCATCATCGGCAACCTGTATCGCGACGGCGGCGAGGGCCTGAGCGACCAGATCGACGCATTCGTCGATGTGCTGTCCAACGCGTCGATGCCGTCCAAGCATGACAGCCACAAGGGCATGGCCCTGCTGGAGAACGTGAAGTGGGTGGCCGAGAACGCCTACGGCGTGCCGGCCAGCCGTGTGCTGCTCAAGGACGGTTTCCTGGATTCCCTGGGTGCTGCGGATGATCTGTGCAAGGCCGCCGGCATGTCGCTGGACGATCTGGCGCTGGTCGCCGTCAAGTCCCCGGCCACGATGACCGACAATGACCGCGCTCCGGAAGACGAGCGTACGGTCACCCTGAAGAAGGTCGAAGTGCACGCAGGTGCCGGGCTGGTTCACGTGAACCTCACCACGTCCCTGACCACCCCGATGCCCAAGATCGTCTGATTGCGGCAGAGGCGTGCCGCCGGGGTGCCGGGGTACGCGTGCTGTGAGAGTGTGCGGCGGCGTGGCATGCGGAATCATGCCGCACTCGCGCTGACCGCACACCGTGACTGCATCATCACAACCCCTTTCGGATTGTCGGCCGATCATACGGGCCGACTGGCCGCAAGGGGCTCTTTCATTTATATATCGGTAACCTGTGTGCCGCAAAAAGGTGTCACTGTGTGAGGGTTACGTCACTGTGTGCGTCCTCACACTCCGTGACGTACCCCCGCAACCCTTGCAAAATAAGGGTTTTGCGATTTACGTCACTGTGTGAGGGCTCGCAGCGTGACGGTGGTCGCACACAGTGACGCCATGCGCGACAATATAGCGGCGGATACCATCACACCTGAGCTCAGAAGTTACCGCCGTTCCAGCCCCAGTCGGTGGTGGCGGTGTAGCGGATGTAGGTGCGGTCCTCGGGGATGCCGAGCTCGCTGTTGAGCGCGGCCATGATCGACTTGGTCAGCTTCTCCCACGCAGAACCGGGCACGGAACGGCCGAACACATTGACCTCGACGTATGCGGCCGGGGCATCGTCGCTGCCGCCGAAGTAGATCGGCATATCATCCTCGAATGGGCACATCAGCCAGCCCTCGGACTTGCCGGGGACGGCCGTGATCGCCTTGCCGTAGGCGGCCTTCAGCGCCTCGCGCTGCTCGGGAGTGGTCTTGACGGATACGTGAGTGTGGATAACGGGCATGATTCCTCCTTGATTGGGTTCGTTCCCTATCCTAATCGGTTCCGCGGCGGGCGCGGGCTGTGCGGCCATGTGTGAAATCAGTGGCGGTTCAGGAAAACCGCGGTGTGAAGTCAGCGATATGTATTAGACAATCAATGTGAGGAAATTGATTGAACAGCTGATGAAGTTCGGTATTGTCGGTGTGATCGCGTTCATCATCGACTGGGGTCTGATGAACATTCTGCTGATGACGCATATGCATAACGTGCTGGCCACGTCAATCTCGTTCTTCGTCTCGCTGATATTCAATTACTTGGCGAGCATGAAATTCGTGTTCAAGCACCGGCCGGACATGGCGCGCTGGATGGAGATCGCGATTTTCTTCGTGGCGGCGCTTATCGGCTGGTTCATGAACGAGGCGATCGTGTGGACCAGCACGTCGTGGATGCCGCATGATTCCATGTATTCCATGCACACGAAGTACGTGCTGTGGACGAATGTCGGCAAGCTGGTAGCCACGGTAGTGGTGATGATCTGGAACTTCGTGATCCGCAAGTGGCTGCTTGACGATACGCATACCAATGCGATGAACCGTTTGAGGAAGTCCGAGAACCGTTTGAGTCAGGAAGAGCTCGAAGCGAAGTGGGAGAACAGCTTCTCACATCGGCTTGGCCTGTGGTCGCTCGCGCATACGCCGGAGGGCTGGCCGAAGTAGCGCGGTATGCGCTCTCAAAACTCGCAGATAGAGTGTGTTTTCCTTCAAAAATGCCTTGTATCCGCGAGTTTTGAGAGCGGCATCCGGCGTATCACACGCTGACTTCGGTCAGAGTCGGGGTTTCGGTGCTGGATTTGATCTGCCGGAAGCCGACGAAGGCGATGGCAAGCGAGGTGATCGCCAGCACGGTCGCCATCAGGAAGCCTCCATGCGATCCCATGTGATCGATGAAGACACCCGCGATGGCTGAGCCGGCTGACGAGCCGATCGAGTTCATTGCGCCCATCCACGCCACGCCTTCGGTGAATCGCGTGGGAGGCACCAGATGCAGCATCAGCTGATTGCCGTTGATCCACGTAGGTGCCTGGCAGACACCGATCAGCAGGTAGATGATCATGATCACCCACAGATGCTTGGCGAACATGAACGTGCCCACGCCGAGATTCACCACGATGAGGCAGAAGTAGAAGCGCTTCCACAGCGGGATGGTCCAGTTCTTCGCGCCGTACACCAGTGCGCCGCATAGCGAGCTGAACGAGAAGCATGCGAACACGAAACCGGTGTATTGCTTCATGTTCGCTTCGGTGGCGAACGCGATGATCGAGATGTTCGACGCCGACTGGAACGCGCCAAGACTGAACCAGGTCACGCACACGGCGATCAGGCCCGGCCCCCAGATCGACTCCTTCTTGCCGGCGCGGGAATCGGCGATGGCTCGGTCGACGGCGGCCTGCACGGTCTGCTCATCGTCGCCGCGGGCCTCGGCCTCTCGGCGGGCGCGGTCGGCGGCGTCCCTCTCGCGCATCTTCTGCGCCTTGGCGGCCTCGCGCTTGCGGTACTCCTCGCGGGTCAGACCGGCCTCTCGGGCCAGCTGGGTCTGTGATTTCGGCTCGGTCGTCAGCTCGGTCAGGAACATCAGCGCGCCGATGACGACGCACACGCCGGTGAACGAGAACGCCAGCAGGCCAGAAATCACCGCCAGCGTAGAAGCCAGCGGATTGCCGATGATCCACATGCATTCATCGAACACGCCGGACAGCGAGAGCGCGCGGTCGGTGCGCTCCCGGTCTCCCTTGAGCATGGTCGTCCAGCGGGCGCGGCTCATCGCGCCCCACGGCGGAATCGCGGCGAGGAACGGCGTCAGGCAGTACAGCACCCATACCGGGGCGCGGTTGGTGATGCTGGTGGTCAGGGCGATGGCGGCGACGATCCAGACCAGGATCGTCGGAATCGACACCTGCCGCTGGCCGAACTTGTCGACCAGCTTGCCGAGCAGCGGGCTGGAGACCGCCAGCGCGATCGCCTGGATGGCGGTGAGCACGCCGGCCAGCGAGTAGTTGCCGTAGTAATGCTGCACGGAGATGGTGATGGTCATGCCGACCATGGGGAACGGCATGCAGGCGATCACCGAGCCGATGGAGAACCTTGCGGTGTGCGGCATACGCAGCAGTTCCGCGTATCCGCCGAATACCTTATGGGCGACTTCCTTGATTGCAGCCGCGACATTGGCGTTATTGGACATGACAGCATCTCCTTTCCGCTCCCGATTGGATGTCCCCCGTCGGCGTGGCGTTGCCGGCGGAGCCCTCATCGTATTGATGTGTTGTCCTGTTGGTCGCGCAAAGGATGCTTTGCATGTTTGCGTCACGGCAACTTTAATCGCGCGTCGGGGCGCGACACGCGGTGTTGATATCACGAACGCATCAATTTTCATAACGTTCATAAACGACGGTGATATATCGGTGTATCAGATGGGGTGACGAGCCGGAGCCGGGTGGTGCCGGGACGATATCGGGTGGGGCTGAGCTGTGCCGGGGCGGGGCGATGTTCGTCGGGCAAACGCCGCCGCGGACGCGGCATCGCCGGCCGGCCGGTGAATGTGGGACAATGAAAGACAGACATCACGAGTCCCGCAGGAAGGCCGCATATGCCGACAACCACCATACATTTCGTCCGCCATGGCAAGGTATACAATCCCGACCATCTGTTGTACGAGCGGCTGCCCGGATTCCACCTGTCCGACCGCGGCATGCGCATGGCGCAGGCGACGGGCGCATACATCGCAGCCGACCCCAAGCTCAACACGGTCGCCGCGGTGTATTCGTCCCCGCTGGAACGCACCCGCGAAACCGCCGGCGCCATTCTCGACGCGCTCAACCCGGTACGCGCCGGGCGTGGGGAGGAGCCGCTGGAACTCATCACCGACCCGCGTGTGATCGAAGCGGGCAACGAGTTCCGCGGCAAGCGCATCGGACATGGCAAGGGCGCGCTGTGGCGCGACGGCAACTGGAAGCTCGTGCTCAACCTGTGGAAGCCGAGCTGGGGCGAGTCGTACCGGCACATCGCCGAACGCGTGGGCGCGTTCGCGAACGAGAAGATCCGCGAGTATGCCGGACGGCAGATCATCGTCGTCAGCCACGAGTCGCCGATCTGGAGCTACCGGCACCTGCTGGAGACCGGCCACCCCGAGCATTGGATGTTCCTACGCAAGACCGCGCTCGCGTCGATCACCTCGATCACCTACGACAGCGATACGGGCAAGGTGATGTCCATCACATATGCCGACCCTGCGGCGCAAGTCGAGTGAGTGCGGCGTGCGCCGGCCGTACAATACACAGAGAGGACGGCTGCGGGCTCGCCCGCGAAAAGGTGCGCATGCGGCGCGGGCCGGGACTGACGGCGGCCGCGTAGCGGTCACTTGTGACGACGCCGCGTAACGGCAGACGGCGAGTGGCCGGCGGTGCTGTGACGCGGTGGCCCGCGGTGCCGGCACCTGGCACCCGGCACGGCGGAAGGTTCCGCGCGTCGGCGGACAATGAAAGCGAAGGAGCGATATGGCATTCCAACTTGACGCGACGGCGATCGCCCATGTGTCGATGAATCCCGCGGTACGCGATGCGGCGGCCGTCGGCACCGGACTGATCGAACTGTGGCCGCTGACCGACGCCAAGCAGATGGACAATGACACGAAATACGGTGAGAACCTGCAGGTGCGGATGACCCGCATGGCCGCACGGGTCATGACCGGCGACGACGTGACGGTCCCCGATGCGGAGTTCGTGTATGAGGGTGCGGACGAGATTCCCGGTCGTCCGCAGCGAATCGTCGATGCGTTGCTCGCCGCGAATGACGCTTACGACGAGATGGGCGACTACTCCGAAACCGGCGACACGAGGCTGATCATGAGAGGCGCCGGCCAGTTGGGCGTCGATTGGGATGATGACACCGTGCACGCCATCGCCGAAGCGTTGGAGGCAATCGAACAGGCCATCGGTGCCGCCGATGGTGCCGCCGGTGGTGCCGCCGCCGGTGCCGCCGCGCCTGCGAATGCTGCGCCCAGTGCCGATGTCGAAGCCATCGCGCAGCGATTCGCCACGGTGACGGTGGCGGCCGACGGGTTGCTGCGCCTGATCGATCTGCGCAAGCCGTCGCGCGCGGTGCCGGTGATGTTCTATGTCAACGAACTGTGCGAGCGCCTGTCGGTGCCGCGGCTGTGCTTCAAGGCCGAGCAGCTGTCGTCGCTGATGACCGCCCGATCGCTGACTAACGACGACGAGGCCGCCCTAGCCGAAACGGTGAAATTGTTTACTATGGTCGCGGCGAGTGAGTGGAAACGTCACCATGACGACGTGCTGTGGGATGCCGCCGAGGCGAAGCGGCTCGCGAAAGAGGAGGACGAGCGCCGCAACAAGGAGGCGCTCGCCGCCAAGTTCGCGCACGTGAGCGACGACCCGTCCAAGCCACCCGTGGAGCTGTGACGGCTGCCGCCTGACGTCTGATGGGACGGGGCGGAGACCTGAAATATATGCGATTCACCGCTGACTGCTCGGAATCGTGCCGACCTGCTTGCGGCGCGGCCGCTGAATGTGGCGTACCTCTTCCAGAACCTGAGGAACGCCTTGCCGAACGAGCACCCGTAGTAGGGTTTGTCCAGCGGTGGCTCGCCTGTGCCGAACTGAGAGGGGCCGGCGTAAGGACTGTTGCCGCCGTACTCCGGCGCGGCCGTATATGGCTGCTGTGGTGCGGCGCCGGCTCTATTCGCCGTCGTCGTTGAACGCGATGGTGTCGTCCGGGCCGAGGAGCAGGCGTTCCGCGAGACTGATGATGGTCAGCAGCAGTGCGGTCAGTGCGACCACCATGATCGTTGCGGAGAAGATCAGCGGGGTGCGGAACGAGTTGAAAGCGGCCTGCAGCCAGATGCCCAGGCCGTTCATCGCGCCCAGATATTCCGCCGTCACCGCGGTGCCGAACACATAGGCGGCGCTGATACGCAGGCCGCCGAACACCTGGCGGGCGGCGACGCGCAGCTTCACATGCCACAGCGCCCATGCGCGGGTGGCGCCGCAGGTGAGCGCCACGTCCTCGTAGAACTGCGGTACGGCGAGCATGCCGCGGCACGTCTGCACGGCGACGGGGAACACGCCGAATACGGCGACGATCACGATTTTGCCGAGCGGCTCGAACCCGAACCAGATCATGAACAGCGGGGCGATGGTGATGAGCGGGATGGTCTGCGCGGCGGCGAGCAGCGGATAGATACCGCGATACAGGGTTTTGGACACGTACAGGCCGATGCCGATGAGCACCCCGGCCACCGCTGCGATGAGAAAGCCGGTGATTGCCTCGTATGTGGTGATGGCGGTCGCCTCCCACAGGTCGGGCCAAGTCTTGACGATCGATGCGGCGATCTGGCTGGGGGAGGCGAGCACGCGTTGGGAGATGTGGCCCGCATCCACGGCGATCTCCCATACGATGAGCAGCCCGCCGACCGTGACCGCCGGCGGCGCGACGCGTGCGAACAGGGATTTCAGTGTGCGCATGGCGTGATCTTCGGACAATGTGAAACCTTAGGGATGGGATTGATGGGGGCTGACGGGTTGACGGGATGACGGAGGGAGATGGGCCGGGTAGGAGGGAGAAGAGCCCCGGAATCGTTACGAGAGTCGGAAAACTCCCCTCCGTCCCGTCTCGTGACGGACCGAAGGGGAGCGGAGGTTGGCCCGGCCGGCTGTGACGAACCTGTGCTCGCGGATTCGCTGAACTGTAGCTAGATTGGCTGCGGCCGGACTGGCTGCGGCCGGCTCAGCCCACGTACTCGTTGGTCGCGAGGTCCTTGGCCTGCGGCGCGGACGCGGGATCGTTGCCGTCCTGGTCCTTGTAGGTGCCGGCCTTGTACTGGAACTCCAGGTACGGCTGCGCGTCATCGAAGTTCGTGGTGCCGGGCAGCGACTTCGGATCGTCGGTCGTCCAGTAGTTGTTCTTGGCGATCTCCTCCATCGAGGTGCGGGTCAGCTTGGAGTCGAGCTGCGCCTCCTTGGCCTGTTCGACCAGGATGTCGGCGGCCTTGTCCGGGTTGGCGAGCGCGTAGTCGTAGCCCTTCTTGGTGGCGGCGATGAACTTCTTCAGCGCATCCGTGTTGGCGGAGTCCTTGAGCCAGGAGCCCTTGACGGCGAATCCCAGCTGGTCGGGGTTGCCGGGCACGCCCCAGTCGGAGGCGACGAAGCAGTTGAGCTTCGGGCCGTTCAGCTCGCTTTCCACGCCTTCCCAGGTCACGTAGAAGCCGCCGAAATCACCCTTGCCGCTGGTCAGCGTCTCGAAGGTGTTGGTGCCGGCCGTCGCGGTCTTGATATCGCCGGTGCCGCCAGCGTACTTGATCATCTGGCGGACGACCGCGGTCTGCTCGGCGGAGCCGAAGCTGACGAAGGTCTTGCCGGAAAGGTCCTTGGGTGTCTTGATGTCGGTGCGGGACGCCAGCGCGCACCAACGGGCGACCGGCTTCTGCGTCAGGTCGAACACGAACTTCAGGTCAGCGCCCTGCGAGTTGAACGCGGCGACGTTGCTCAGCGTGGTGAAGCCCACGTTGGCCACGCCGTTCTCGACGCTGGTTTCAGCTCCGGCCTGGGCGGTCGGCAGGATCTTCACATTGACGCCGGCATCCTTGTAATAGCCGAGCTTCTGAGCCACGTACAGACCGATGTGGTTCGTGTTCGGCGTCCAGTCGAGCATGAACGACACGGTCGGCGTGGATCCGGAGTTCTTGGAATCGGTGTTGCTCGCGGAATTGGTGTTTCCGCAGGCGCTGAGCGTCAGGCCGAGCGCGACGGCCCCAACCATCGCCACGATCTTGCTGAAGCCCTTGACTGTCTTCATCTTCTGTCTCCTTGCCTTCTGCGCACATCGTGCGCCTGCCGGCTGACACACGCCGGGCGGGAAGGTGAGGAGCCCGCGCGACATGAATCAGACCCGTCGCATCGCAGCACGACACATATCGCCTTGCAATGCGTTTACTTCTCTGATGTCTGGCACGGCTGCTGCCACCAACCGCGCGAACGTTCTCCAGTATAGCGGTATGCGGGGGATCGTGGTATGTCTCGACGGGCGGCTTCGCGCAGGAGTCGGTGTGACGGCGCGGCATCGGGCCGCCATGGCATGTCTCCCGCCGGTGGACATGTGTTTGCCGGATTGCCGGGGCATTGCTGTTTTCTGCTGTTCTCGGGGCGGACCGTTTCCCCGCCGGGTTCATGGGCTACGATGCTAGTGGCTCGTGAAATGGCTTGTGAGATCAAGGAGGATGCCGATGATGAAGGCCGTGTTCTTCGACTTGGACGGGACGCTGATCGATTCCGATCCGTATTGGGTGCGCTCTCAGGAGACCTTGGTGCGCTCCTGTGGCGGGGAATGGAGCGACGCGCTCGCCGATGCGCTGCAGGGGGCGGCCTTCCCCGAGACCGTGCGTCTGCTGCGCGGTGCGGGGGTCGATTGGGATGGCGATGCAATCGTGCGGCACCTGTCCGATGAGGTGCTGTGCATGGAAAAGGAGCGTCTGCCGTGGATTGAGGGCGTTCGCGATGTACTGTCCGGTCTGGCGGCGGCGCACGTTCCGGCCGTGCTGGTGACCGGCTCCCCGCGCGAGATCGTCGAGAATGTGATGGCGCAGGCGCCTAAGGGCGCGTTCGTCGGCTATGTGTGCGGCAACGACGATGTGACGCCGAAGCCCGATCCGGCGCCGTATTGGCGTGCGGCGTCGATGGTCGGGCTGCCGGCCGATGCGTCGGGCGCCGGTCAGTGTCTGGTTTTCGAGGATTCCAAGCCCGGGTTGACGGCGGCTCGGGCGTCGGGCGCGACGGTGGTCGCGGTCACCGGTCATGCGCGTGTGGATATGAGCGACAGTGGGCTGTGCGATGAGGCAATCGTTGACTATCGCGGGCTGACCATCGCCGATTTGGCCGGCTGGATGTGATGTGCCAGCCAGATTGTCGTGGCGTTGCAACGGTTTCATGGGTTGTTCCCTCATATTCGCACGTGTTTGGGCTTCGCGCGACTCGGTCGGATAACAGGAACTTCATCCTTCGGTGCGAAAGCGGCATCTGCGTTTCGAGGGGGTGATTTCGTCTCGCCCAAACATCTATCTACGTTTCGAGGGGTTGCTGTCTGCCAGTATACGAAGTATGAGGGGCGGAATATCGCCATCAATATAGGGAGGATTGACGAAAAGCAACCCCTTGAAATGCAGATAGATGTCTGCGAGGGCTGCGATCAACCCCTTGAAACCGAGAAAGTGGTGTTGCGGACTCTTTTCGTGTGGTGGCGCTTGATTATGTTGTGGCTTGGCTACGACATATTGCGAGTGCACTGTCGATGATGAGTGAATGGCGGTGGGGATGCCATTCGATGATATGAAGCTCGTCAAGCGTGGAATCTCCAGTGTACGAGCACGAATCCGCTCGTTTGCGTCCCTAAGTGCGCGCCGAAACGACGACCGTGCGCACATAGGGACGCAAACAGGGGCATTTGCGTCCTTATGTTCGCGCGCTTGTCGTTTCGGCGCGCACTTAAGGACGCAACTCGGGGAGTGACGGGAGTGTAGGCACGTATGTGGGTCTTGCGGCGCAGCAAAGATATGGGGCAGTCCCAAAGAAACCGGGTGAAGGTAGCGGTGTGAATGGGCGCGGCATGTACGAACGCGGGGTAGGTGGGCAATGCGCAATCAGCAGAAACGGTGCGTCTCGGGCGGGAATGGTTGGAAGGATCCAGCGCGCTGACAAGTAGGAGGAGCGGGCTTGCGAGGCGAACCAGCATGGAAGGAGTTGGTGCACCGCATTGACTGGCAGGAGCGAGCGGCGGAACGAAAGGGGTGTAAACAAGGCAACGGGGAGTGCCGCGTGTGACCGTTTACATACATGAGTGTAGGGATTGTGTGACGACTCGCTGTGCGCGCTAACACGATTTGCGTTTTGCCAGTGGTTGCGATATATGAGTATCAACGATAATTTCGGTTGCGGTGATGGAATCGAAACAAGCAATTGGAGCTGTATAAGTAGTAATACAAGGGGACGATCATGAACAACGATCAGAACAAGGTCATGGACCAGCGCGAGACCCGCGAGGACGAGTCGCAGGATTGGGCGACGCTGTTCGCCGGTCTCGCCGCCTGAGCGCGCCGAAATATCCTGACCGAGGCGCACTTGCCGGATTGACGATACATCGCCGTACATGGAATCCGACAGTCACCCATCGGCAGGACGACGCAGCAACCTTCATGCGCAACGCCGTCGAAGCCGCCATCAAAGCCGGCGCTTCGACCGCCATACCAGCAGCCGTTCTTTCTGCCATCGACGGCGCGACCGTGAGACCGATTGACCAAAAGTGAGTGAACCGGCTCACGTCCCGTTGACGCGGCACAATGGAACGTATGACTGAAGCTGAACATTCAAAAGACACCAAACCAGAACTTCCGGCTCATGTTCGCGTGCGCTTCTGCCCATCGCCGACCGGCACGCCGCATGTCGGCATGATCCGTACGGCGTTGTTCAACTGGGCCGAAGCCCGCGCCACCGGCGGCAAGCTGATCTTCCGCATCGAAGACACCGACGCCGTGCGCGACTCCGAGGAAAGCTACAACCAGATTCTCGAATCCCTGCGCTGGCTGGGCATCGACTGGGACGAGGGCATCGACGTGGGCGGCCCCCACGGCCCGTACCGCCAGTCCGAGCGCGGCGACATCTACAAGGATGTGGCCGCAAAGCTGCTCGAAGCCGGCTACGCCTATGAGTCCTTCTCCACTCCGGACGAGATCAAGGAGCGCAACCTCGCCGCCGGCCGCCCGGCCGAATTCGGCTACGACGGTTACGACCGCGACCTCACCGAGGAGCAGAAGGCCGCCTTCCGCGCCGAGGGCCGCAAGCCCGCGCTGCGCATCCGCATGCCCGACGAGGACATCGCCTTCGACGACCTCATCCGCGGCACCATCGAATTCAAGGCCGGTTCCGTGCCGGACTATGTCATCGTGCGCCCGAACGGCGATCCGCTGTACACGCTCACCAACCCGGTTGACGACGCGATGATGGACGTCAACGTCGTGCTGCGCGGCGAGGACCTGCTCAGCTCCACCCCGCGTCAGATCGTGCTGTACCGCTACCTGATGGAGCTCGGCATCGCCAAGCAGATGCCGCTGTTCGGTCACATGCCGTACGTGATGGGCCAGGGCAACAAGAAGCTCTCCAAGCGCGACCCGGAGTCCAACCTGTTCAACCACCGCGACAACGGTTTCATCCGCGAGGGTCTGCTCAACTACTTGGCTCTGCTCGGCTGGTCCATCGCCCCCGACCGTGACGTGTTCTCCATGGACGAGATGATCGCCAAGTTCGACGTGCGCGACGTGAAGGCCAACCCGGCCCGCTTCGACATCGACAAGGCCATCTCCATCAACGCCGAGCACATCCGCATGCTTGAGCCGCAGGACTTCCTCAACCGTTCCGTGCCGTACCTGCATCGCGACGGTGTGGTCTCGGCCGACAATTGGGATGCGCTGACCGACCGCGAGAAGGTCGTCCTGACCGCCTCCGCTCCGCTGATCCAGCCGCGCGTGCGCCTGCTGGGCGAGGTCGCCGGCATGGTCGGCTCCCTGCTGTCCACCGAGGAGTACCTGGAGCCTGCGGACGATGCCAGGAAGCAGCTCAAGGACTCCGCCGCCGACGTGCTCGATGCCGCCGTCGCCGCGCTTGAGGGCGTGGACGAGGCCGATTGGAAGACCGACAACCTGCACGAGACCCTGAACAAGGCACTCGTGGAGGATGGCGGGTACAAGCCGCGTCTCGCCTTCGGCCCGGTTCGCGTGGCCATATCCGGCCGTCGCGTCTCCCCGCCGCTGTTCGAGTCGATGGAGATCGTCGGCAAGCCGCTCACCATCGCTCGACTGAAGGGCCTGCGCGAGCACCTGTGATGTAACGCAGCGCTTGTGCGCATGCGGAATCCGGCGGGCGGCTGTCGCAAGACGCCGCCCGCCGTCTGCTATCTGCGGAGTTTGCGCCTCCGCTGGCGGGCTGAGCCGTGAAGCGAACGGAGGTGTCGTTCGTAATCGAAGGCGAGCCGACATACGAGTAGACAATACTGCCCCCGCAGGGGTGTCACGAAGCGACTGGGGGAGTCTCCGCCGATCAGGCGGGCAGAACTCCTCCGCTGATTTACCGCCCCAAATAACGCTCCGCCGTAACATACCTCCCGTTCTTACCCGTGAAGTTTTCTGTTCCTCGATACACGACGATTCTGCGATCGACCGGCACGCCCAGTTCTTCCTCGACGGTGGCGAGATGCCTGAAGAAATCTGGTCGCGGAGTCATTCTCGATTTGATCTCTATGAGGGTGGGGCTACGGCGCTGCGTAGCGTCTACGAGGTCGATTTCGCTCTGGTTGGTAATCGCGGTAGAAGTACAGCTCGCCGTCTTTGTTCTTGTTGAGGTATCGCTTCACGGTTTGCGAAATGATGAGATTCTCGAACGCATCACCGCGCTTGGGGTCGTTCAGCAGCTCTTCCGCAGAATGAATCCCGAGAAGATAGTTGAGCAGGCCATTGTCGTGGAAATAGATGTCGTTCGGCGTTGACGCGTCATAGAGGTGAGGATAGCCGCCGCGGAACATGAATTCGTCCGCGGTGAGGTCGGGTTCCGGCTGAATCGCCTCCTCATGCGAGAGGGGCGGCAGTTGAAGCATGCCCATGCGCCCCGCCAGAGATTGGCCCAATGCGCTTCTCCATGAGGAAGTTTTGCGAGCCGGACAGCACGTATTGCCCCATGCCGCCTCGTTCGTCGGCCGCGACCTGGATCTGCGAGAACAGTCCCGGAGCATGTTGCGCCTCGTCGATGATGAGTTTCGCGCCGTGTGATCGAATGAACCCGACCGGGTCATCGATGGCGCTGATGCGAGTGGTTTCGTCTTCAAGATTGACGTATTCGTAATCGGGCAGCATGTTTTTGATGAGCGTGGATTTTGCCGCTTTGACGTGGCCCTGTCACTGAGACGACCGGGAACCATGACAGCATCGGGGTGAGCTCTTGCGCGATGGTCCTTGGTATCATCATTGTCTCATTTGCAATTTCATCAATACAGTGTCTGATAATTCATCAATAGGATTCATGAAAATTCATCAGTAGGATTCGTGATAATCCGTCAGTGCATGTCTTATATCGTTGCAATGTATGTTTTTTTGACAGTCTTTGTGGCTCAGTTGACGATGGTAGTGCGGTAATGGCGCATTCGTGAGAATCTCGACCATGTCATGCGACCCGCGGCACGATTGACGTGAGCCGTTTCGCCATCCTCGATGATGGTCGGTGGAGATGCAGCCTAACGTATCTGCATCGTGCCGTCTCGTTCGATGCTACCGCATAACGCTTTTGTTGACTAGATTGGTTGGGATATTGTGGAGTCTATCGGATTTCGTCGGTGGTCAAGAGCCCGTCCCAAAACCGTTGGAAATCCTAGCGACACGCCGTGAGTTGCGGTGGGCTGGATATTGCCGTATAGTTTTCATCTGTTGCGCGGTACGCCGCACAGCGGATAACTCAAGCCCCCATCGTCTAGCGGTCTAGGACTACGCCCTCTCACGGCGCCAACACCGGTTCAAATCCGGTTGGGGGTAC